>FLNV01002084.1_pt1 | contig 40975 bp, 35 predicted proteins | sample 1140351 | NCBI WGS metagenome assembly FLNV01 (sample SAMEA3878207, study PRJEB12797) | bioreactor metagenome | biome: Moose rumen | place: Sweden | collected 2011-10
TCGGCAGAGAAACGCTCACGGTGCTGTTTATCCGTCAGTCCCTGCTTCTTGTCGGGCTTCCGGCCTTCCTCTCCGTGAAGAGAGAAGTCGAGGAACAATTGGCTAAGTCCATCGCTCAGCAGAAGCATCAGGCACTTGTAACCCAGAATGCTCTTGTGCTCAAGGTGAGAGAAGATCTTGCCAATGAGTTCACTCTTGCGACCGCTCTTCGGAGCGTCCGTGTCATCGATAATCAGGCAGACAGGCTTGTCATGCGGGGCCTCTGTTCTACGGCTGATTTTTCGGAGCAGCTGGAGATTCATCGCATAGAGCAGCTTACGCCATTTGATATTACCATCATTCATAAAACGATAGAACATGTCTTTCTCACAATTGAACAGGCGGCTTAAGGAAGAGCCTGAGTACCGGTATGCATTCCTGACAACGAAGAACGGGAACAGCATCAGAAGATTCAGTACCTGCACGTTCGTGAACTTGCAGTTCTCCTTCTTCTCTGTTCCGATTTGGCTCGGACGTATGTTTATGCACTCCATGACTCTTATAATGGCGTTAATCGCACGATTTTTATCATTTTCTGAGAAAAAGCTTCTCAGATCTGAAATTATTGTTGTACCTTTGCTCACGGCTTCTAAGTTCGAACTTTATTCTTTGGCGATTATAAAGTTACTCATTTTCAGTGAGTTGACCAAATTTCGAGGCCTTTTTTATTCCTATTTTATGTTAAATTATGCAGGTGCGCCATCACTTGCGAAACTTTAGTATAATTAGTTTTTGCGTGCAAAGTTACAAATAAATTCTCAAAAGACTCTTGTTTTTCTCTTTTATTTTCAAAAATGATTTTTTTTTGCGACAGAGACATGAGGAGTGCTGGCTGTTTGTCGCAAAATGTAGGTTGTGTCGCATGTAGTTGGGAAATTAATAAGGGAAAAACTTGTAATGCTTTGAAAATTACTATATCTTTGTAACCATATTTTTAACATATAAAAAGAAAGGAAAATATTATGGCAGAGAATGTAGGTATAAAAAAATCCACTCCTTAAGAAAAAAAACGATTGATTATGTCAATTTTTTTGTTAAAAGAAGTATAAAACGATAGCTTTTTTTGTGTTTTTTTGTAATTTTACACGCATAAATACGAATATATATGCTTAATAATTTGTCGGGTGGGAAATTTTTAGTAATTTTGCACCCGATTTCGAATATTTATATAAAACATTATGAATATAGCTATTGTAGGAACAGGATATGTGGGACTGGTGTCTGGCACTTGTTTTGCTGATACCGGAGTCAATGTGACTTGTGTGGATGTGGATGAGAAGAAGATCGAGAAACTGAAGAATGGAGAGATTCCCATCTACGAACCAGGTCTTGACGAACTGGTGAAGAAGAATGTGGCAGCAGGACGACTGAAGTTCACTACCGACCTGGCCTCAGTGCTCAATGATGTTGAGATAGTATTCTCTGCAGTAGGAACTCCTCCTGACGAGGATGGAAGTGCAGACCTTAAGTATGTGCTCCAGGTGGCCAGGACCATCGGGGAGAACCTTAAGAAATATGTTGTGGTGGTGACTAAGTCTACCGTTCCTGTAGGCACTGCAAAGAAGGTGCGCAAAGCCATCGAGGACGAACTCGCCAAGCGCGGTGTGGATATTGAGTTTGATGTGGCTTCTAATCCTGAGTTCCTAAAGGAGGGTAATGCCATCAAGGACTTCATGTCGCCCGACCGTGTGGTAGTAGGTGTTGAGAGCGAGCACGCCAAGAAGGTGCTCACAAAGCTCTACAAGCCATTCCTGATAAACAACTTCCGCGTGATCTTCATGGATATCCCCTCTGCCGAGATGACGAAATATGCTGCCAACTCAATGCTGGCAACACGTATCTCATTCATGAACGACATCGCCAACCTCTGTGAGCGAGTAGGTGCCGACGTGAATATGGTGCGTGCAGGTATCGGTTCTGATACCCGTATCGGAAGAAAGTTCCTCTATGCTGGTTGCGGATATGGTGGCTCATGTTTCCCTAAGGACGTGAAGGCCCTCATAAAAACAGCCGACCAGAACGGATACTCTATGGAGGTGCTGAAGGCCGTAGAACGGGTGAACGAGAAACAGAAGAGTGTGCTTTACGAGAAGCTCGTTAAGGCGTATGGTAGCGAGGAGGCTCTTAAAGGCAAGACCATCGCCATGTGGGGACTCTCATTCAAACCTGAGACTGACGATATGCGTGAGTCTACAGCCCTCGTGATGATTGACAAGCTCCAGAAGGCAGGATGTAATGTCCGTGTGTATGACCCGATAGCAATGGATGAGTGTAAGCGCAGGATAGGGGATAGTGTCACCTACTGTCGTGATATGTACGACGCGGTTCTCGATGCCGATGCCTTGCTGCTCCTGACAGAGTGGAAGGAGTTCCGTCTGCCGGGATGGGGTGTCATCGGCAAGGCCATGAAACGTAAGCTTGTGATTGACGGAAGAAACATCTTCGATACAGAGGAACTCGAGGAGAACGCATTCGAGTACCACTGCATCGGAAAATGATATTACTCCTCTAGCCAGGCGTCGATGAGCCTGCGGGCTATCGACATCTTTCCTGGGATATCCGGGAGGTTGGTTTTGCGGAACCAGCCTCCTTTTGCTATCTCCGACTGTTGGAGACGGATCTCACCGGATACGTAGTCGGCATTGAAGCCTACCATCAGTCCACAGGGATAAGGCCAGGGCTGGGAACCGAAATACCGGATGTTGGTGATGGTGACTCCTGTCTCCTCGAGAGCCTCACGGGCGACAGCCTCTTCTAGCGTTTCGCCTGTCTCAACGAACCCCGCCACAAGACCGTAATAATCACGCTTGAAGTTCTTGGCACGTACAAGGAGAACCTCGTCACCGCGATGGATAAGCACTATCACAGCTGTAGCTAACTGAGGCCAGATCTCCTTGCCGCACTCGGTACATTTCTTGGAGATGTCGGTATCCATGCGCATAGGGGCACCGCAGACACCACAGTACTTTGTGTTAGAGTCCCAATAGAGCAGTTCCTGACACTTGCCAGCCTTTAGATATAGAGGCTCTGGAATCTGATAATAAGACTGTCGCAGACCGCACATCTCGTATTTCTCCGAGTCGGTAACAGGGGAGTCGATACGATAGGTCCTGACATCAAGACCGTCATCCATAGGGGTGATGTTCATCACATGAGTCCAGGGCTTTACTTCTGTAGGGGGCTCTTCTCCGCAAGGGATGGTAAAACTGCCGTCAGAGGTCTTCTCTAACAGAATATCTTCCTTGCAGAAAACGAAATAATATCTCTTTGGCATTTTATTCATCTCCGAAAATTTTCTTTCTGTCGCGCTCAAGGGCGGGTTTTGTCCACTCCTCAGGAACGAACTTCCAGTTAGTGTTAGGCTGAGGATTGATGGTGCCCTGACGATGAATCTCCTCAGTGAGATAATGACGCTGGTCCATGTCGGTATGCCAGAGCACGCGACTCTCGAGGGAGTCCCTGGGGATGCCGGCACCTTGGGTGAGAAGCTCACCGCCGCCATTGGCACGATAGCTGTTCATCACAACCTTATACCAACGTTTCTCATCGAAAGGCTCACCATTCGACATCCTGAGGATTCTCACTTTCTGACCATCGGGCTTGGTGAGGTCTACCTCGTAGTCGATGCCACAGGCGGAGTCGAAGTTGAAGGTGTAATACTGGAATCCCGTACGCTGCTGGTCACCCTTGGAGTTGTCATTAAGTCTCAGGGCATGATCATCTGGCGATGTCATCGTGTTGGTCCACATGTCGTAAGAGAACTCCAGATGCTTGCGTATCTCCTCACCAGTCATGCGGAGCACGAACATAAGATTCTCGAAGCGATAGAGCTTGAACATATCGGCCTGTGTTACGTCACCCGCCTTGATGACATTATTAAATGCCAGAGGAGCATTGAACGACACCTCTGCACCGGAGATTTTCAACTGGAGATTATGGATGAGGTCAGTGAAGGCAGAGTTGCCGAAGAACCCGTCGCAAGAGTATACAGGATTCTCAAAACGCCCGATCTTGCGCTCCACGTATTTCTTTACATCGTCAATCCTGGACTGGAAATGAGAGAGCATCTGCTGGTCAATCTCTTCATCTCTCACATCTACTATCTCACCTTTGATTTCCTTCTTGGTGAGATGACCGTCTTTATAGGTGAGTTCTATCTCTGTCTCAGCGATATTGTTGACATAGCAGCTGGGGTCGATACATAGCACATCCTTGCCGTTCTTGTTCTTTATCCACTCATTATGCACCTGATGGTCGTGACCGAAGAAGATAATGTCGAATCCCGGTACCTCACGGGCAACAGACTCAGTGCCGTTCTCCTCATACTCGTCTGTCTTGATGGCACCGTTGAGACCTGAGTGGAAGAGCCCGAAGATAAGGTCTGGACGTTCATAGTCTTGGATATACTTTACCCATTTCTTGGCGCACCGGGTCATCTCCTCAAATTCCATCCCCTTCCATATTGACTTGTTGAGCCAGTTGGGAATAGCGGGGGTAAGCATACCGATGATACAGATCTTCACACCCTCGATGTAATGCACGGAGTAGGGCTTAAGGCCGTCGTAGATGTTCTGTGGATGCGCCTCGCTGTATTTCAGGCCATCCTTTACCATGTTGGCACCAAGAAGAGGACAGCGCACCTCACGAATCCATTTATCATAAACCTTATGGCCCGGTTCGATATCGTGATTACCGACAGTCTCGGCATCGTAGCCTATATAGTTGATTACTGATGCTGCGAGGTTCTCATCCTCAGGCATCACGTAGTTCGACCAATACACACAAGGCTGTCCCTGAAGGATGTCACCGTTGTCGATTAGCAACAGATGGTCGCCGTATTTCTCCCGTTGTCTCTTGATATACGAGTTGGCGCGTGTGAGAGTGCCCTTGATGGGTTTACCCTCCATAAAGTCCCACGGGAAGAAATGTCCATGCACGTCACTAGTCTCAATAACTTTGATCCTCACAGTCCTATTGGCAGTCTGAGCCTGAGCAGTAAGCATCATGGCAATAGCAATAGTTGATAATAATAATCTCTTCATAGACATATAATTATTGGTTTAGAAATTCTTCAGCTCTCTGTAAGTCCTCGGGAGTGTCGATGCCTACCGTCTCCACATCTGTGAGTCCCACTCGGATACGATAGCCATTCTGCAGCCATCGCAGCTGTTCCAGACTCTCTGCCTTCTCAAGAGAACTCTGTGGCAACTGGGTAACCTCCCTAAGCACCTCCCTGCGATATGCATAGATTCCTAAGTGTTTCATAAATGGGTATTCACCGAACCAGTCTGTACGTTCTTTACCTCTGATATAGGGAACGATACTACGACTGAAATAAAGAGCGAAACCGTGATTATCGGTAACAATCTTCGGAGAATTAGGATTCTCAACAGCCTCAATGCTCTCGAAATGTTTGCCGAGTGTACCTATTTGTGTATCAGGATCATCAAACAGACTCATTAAAATGTTTATTTGAGATGGCTGGATGAACGGTTCGTCACCCTGAACATTGATGATGACATCAGCCGAAGACCTTATCTTCTCCACAGCCTCCTCAATTCTGTCGGTTCCACTCTTATGATCCGCACGAGTCATCACTGCACGTCCGCCGAAGCCTGTAACACAGTCATAGATACGTTGGTCGTCGGTAGCTACATACACCTCGTCGAGTACGCTGCTGACCTGTTCGTACACTCTCTGAATGACAGTCTTACCACCGAGAACTGCCAGAGGTTTGCCCGGAAAACGTGTTGAAGCGTAACGGGCGGGGATAATTGCCATAAATTTCATAACGGCTGCAAAGATAAAGAAAAAAATTGTAAAAATCGTATTTCTTTAAGAATAATATTCGTGATATTTTGCATGATTCGTATTTTTTTTGTAAATTTGCAAAGAAATTCTAAATTGGATTATAATGCATTTACGAAAATATATAATATCGATACTCACACTGATGACGCCTCTCTCGATGGCAGCGCAGAAGATAACATTAGGTTCTACTATCACAAAAGACGGAGGACAGTATCAGGGAGAGATGATGATGGGAAAGCCTCATGGCAAAGGCAGGGCGATATACAAGAACGGCAACAGCTATGAGGGACAATATGAAAAAGGCAAGCGTCAGGGCTATGGTACATACACATTCTTCGATGGAGAGAAATACGAGGGAGAGTGGTTTCAGGACCAGCAGCATGGCAAAGGCGTATATTACTTCGCAAACAATAACCGTTATGACGGACTATGGTTCCGTGACTACCAGCATGGTCACGGCGTGATGTACTATTTCAACGGTGACAAGTATGACGGTGACTGGAAGATGGACAAGCGTAACGGTATGGGCACCTATGTCTTCTCTAACGGAGCATATTACAAAGGTGAATGGAAAGACGACCAGAAACACGGCACAGGATTTTTTGATTGGGGCGATGGCTCTTCTTATGACGGACAATGGGCCAACAACATGCGTTCTGGCAAAGGAACCTTCCGATATGCTGATGGAGATGTGTATATCGGTCCCTGGAAGAATGATGTACAGAACGGCAGGGGTATATACAAGTTCCAGAACGGTGATGTCTACGAAGGTGAATATGTAGACGGAGACCGCACTGGTCAGGGTATTTCGAAATATGCCAATGGTGATAAGTATACAGGTCAGTTCTTTGAAGGCGACAAACAAGGTCAGGGAACGATGGTATGGAGCAACGGTGACCAGTATGTTGGCATGTGGAAGGCTGACAAGCCTAATGGTAAGGGAAAACTCACCACCAAGGCCGGAGACACTTTCGAGGGAATGTTTAAGAACGGTAAGATCGATGGAGAGGGTATCGCCAGATATGCCGACGGATCGAAGTTCAAAGGGACATTCAAGAACGGAAAGAGAAACGGTGCTGCCATCGAGGAAGATAAGGATGGTAAACGTTTTGAAGGTTCATATAGAGATGATATCAGGGATGGTAAGTTCGTGGAGAAAGACCGCAACGGTAATGTTATCGCCAGTGGAACTTACACCCGAGGACACAGACAGTTGGATTAGTTACAACTCTTAAAAATATAATCGTATGATCATTGACACAATCGACAATCTCTGCAAGTATGCAGCTCTCAATCCTCTCTTCGCAGACGTGATTGAATTTCTGAAGAGTCATGACCTCAAGACAATGGAGGCAGGCAAGTACCCAATCAAGGACAAAGACCTCTTTCTGAACCTTACAGTAGCTAAGGGTAAGACAAAGGAGGCTGCTGTTCTCGAGACACATGTCGAGATGATCGACATCCAGATACCTATCTCATGTGCAGAGACCTTCGGCTATACTCCGCTCTGTGATCTTCCTGAATTTGAGTATAATGCAGAAAAGGACATCACAAAGTATGGTGAAACTCTGGCTCAGACGTATGTTACTGTTAATCCTGAACAGATGGCAATATTCTTCCCACAGGACGGACATGCTCCATGTATTTCTGGTGAGGCGGAGATAAAGAAGGCGATATTCAAAATAAAAAATATTTAAATAGAAAATAAAAATATATGGTTACGAAGAAAGAAACTACGGCAAAGAAGCCTGCAGAGAAAAAGCCTGCTGCCAAGAAGCCGGCAACGAAGAAGGTTGCTGCGAAGAAAGTGGTTGAGGCAAAGACGCCGGAGCATATCGGACTGGTACGTAACGACTCATGGCTGGAGCCATTCGAGGGTGCGATACGTGGACGTCACGATCATGCAGTGTGGAAGATCAACCAGTTGACAAATAACGGAAAGAAGACTCTTTCTGATTTTGCTTCTGGTCATCTCTATTTCGGTCTTCACAAACTCGCAAAGGGATGGGTGTTCCGTGAGTGGGCTCCTAATGCCACAGACATCTATCTGATTGGTGATTTCAACAACTGGCAGGAAGACGAGAAATATCGCCTGAAACGTGTTGAGGGTACTGGCAACTGGGAACTGAAACTCTCTGAGAAAGCCCTGAAGCATGGTCAGCTGTATAAGATGAAGGTGAAATGGAACGGTGGCGAAGGTGAGCGTATTCCAGCATGGTGTCGTCGCGTGGTACAGGATGACAATACGAAGATATTCTCTGCACAGGTGTGGAATCCAGAGAAGCCTTACGTGTGGAAGAAAAAGACCTTTAAGCCCAACAAGGCTCCGCTGTTGATCTATGAGTGCCATGTAGGTATGGGTCAGGATGCTGAGAAGGTAGGAACATATACAGAGTTCAAGGACAACGTGCTCCCACGTGTCATCAAGGATGGATATAACTGTATTCAGGTGATGGCTATTCAGGAGCATCCTTACTACGGATCATTCGGATACCATGTGTCAAGCTTCTTTGCACCGAGTTCCCGTTTCGGTACTCCAGAGGAGCTGAAGGAACTTATCGATACAGCCCACAAGAACGGTGTTGCCGTGATTATGGACATCGTTCACTCTCACGCGGTTAAGAATGAGGTAGAGGGGCTGGGTAACCTCGCAGGTGATCCGAATCAGTTCTTCTATCCTGGAGACCGTCATGAGCATCCGGCATGGGACTCTCTCTGCTTCGACTATGGTAAGGATGATGTGATGCACTTCCTGCTCTCTAACTGTAAGTACTGGCTTGAGGAGTTTAAGTTCGATGGATTCCGCTTCGACGGTGTGACATCGATGTTGTATTACTCACACGGTCTAGGAGAGGCGTTCGGAGGATACGGTGACTACTTCAATGGTCATGAGGACGACAATGCCATCTGCTATCTCACACTTGCCAACAAACTCATCCACGAGGTTAATCCTAACGCTATCACAATCGCTGAGGAGGTGTCAGGCATGCCGGGGCTCGCAGCGAAGTTTGAGGATGGCGGATATGGCTTCGACTATCGTATGGCAATGAACATCCCCGACTACTGGATCAAGACCATCAAGGAGGTTCGCGATGAGGATATCAACGTATGTTCTATCTTCTGGGAGGTAAAGAACCGTCGTCCTGACGAGAAGACCATCTCTTACTGTGAGAGTCATGACCAGGCACTTGTAGGAGATAAGACAATCATCTTCCGTCTTATCGACGCTGATATGTACTGGCACTTCGCGAAGAAGGATGTCAACGATATAGCTCAGCGTGGTATCGCACTTCATAAGATGATACGTCTTGTTACTGCCGGTGCCATCAATGGCGGATACCTCAACTTCATGGGTAATGAGTTCGGTCATCCGGAGTGGATTGATTTCCCGCGTGACGGAAACGGTTGGAGCTATAAGTATGCACGTCGTCAGTGGAATCTCGTAGACAATAAGGAACTCTGCTATCACTGGCTGGGCGACTTCGACAGAGAGATGCTGAAGGTTATCAAGAGCCAGAAGAACTTCCAGGATACTCCTGTTACAGAGATATGGCATGATGATGGTGACCAGGTGCTCTGTTTCATGAGAGGTGATCTCGTGTTTGTATTCAACTTCTCTCCGACAAGAAGCTATACAGACTACGGATTCTTGGTACCTACAGGCTCATACGATGTTGTGCTGAATACCGATTCAAAGGACTTCGGAGGAAATGGTTTTGCAGACGACAGCATGACTCACACTACAAACTTCGATCCTCTTTATGTTAAGGACAAGAAGGAGTGGCTGAAACTATATATCCCCGCTCGTTCTGCAGTAGTCTTGAAGAAGAACTAAGATGAACTATAATCATCCCAAAAGAAACACTAGCACGCTCGGCATCAGGCTGATGTGTGCTATTGTTTTTTGCATTTTCTCTTTCAGCTTCCTGTACCGTTTTCAGGCAGATGTCCTGGCTGTAGCACAACATGTGTTGAGTAATGGACTTACAAAGTATAAACCTTTCTTAGGTGCATTGGTTATCACTCTGGTGCTGCAGGGATTACAGCTTTTAATCTATTCGCTGATACGACTGAAGAAACGTTTTCATGCACTCACGTACCTTCCGTCGATGCTGATACTGGGATTTATTACTGATGTTAACAGCGATATCGACCTTCACTATTCCATAGGCCACTGGTATTGGGTGTTCCCGCTGGTGATAGTGATATGGCTGGGTATAGCACTTCTAGCCAAACAGTTGCAGGAGATAGAACCGGATAATGAGCCATTACATATATTATCCCGTCCGATGTGGATAAGCATGTTACTGATGGCAATGCTAATAATCTGTACTGTAAGTATCAGTAATACCAACGCTGTATTTCATTATCGTATGAGAGCAGAGTCACAACTTATCGAAGGCGACTATGTTGGAGCCCTTGAGCCTGGAAAGAAATCTCTGGAGAGTGATGAGAATCTCCAGATGATACGTATGTACGCCCTTAACATGACGGGACTGTTGGGAGATAAACTCTTCAATTATCCTACACCAGGAAAGAGCGATGCCATTCTCCCTACTGAAGGGAATTCGAGATTTGCGATGTATCCCACCGACAGCCTTTATAAAGCTCTTGGAGCAAAACCGAAGGCTGGAATGACTGTTGCGAAGTATCTGGAACTTATGCAGAAGAAAGACAGCGTAGGTAACAAGAAGATAGCCGACTATCTGCTATGCGGACTGTTGCTTGACAAACGTCTTGACGAGTTTGCATCCAAACTGAAGACTCTTTATTCAGAAAACGACACTCTCATCATCGACAATCTGCCAAAGCATTACCGTGAGGCGATGACTCTTTATACCCACAAGCGTTCTAATCCGATACTGGTGTATCACAATAGTGTTATGGATGAAGACTGGAGCAACCTTCAGGAACTTGAGAGTAAGTATCCTGACAAGGTGGAGCGAAAGGGCAAGGTAGAGGAGAAGTACCGGGGAACATACTGGTACTATTACGAATACGAATAGAATAGAAAACCTCCCATCGGATGTGGGAGGTTTCTTTTTTCATTATTTATAGAGATATCTCTTGATAGATCGCTTTGGAGTCTTCTCAAACTCCTCCTTTCGTATCTCTATCTCCGATATCTTCTCGTAGGCAGGAATCATCTCATTGAGACCATTACGGTTCTGTTCCATCACGTTGCGGATGTCATCCTCAGAGAAGTTGAGGTTCTTTGCCTCCTCGTAGTCTGGGTAGACGATTGCCACAAGCTTGGTATCACGCTGAACAACGATACTCTCTACAACGAGGGTCATTGAGTTAAGCTTATCCTCAATCTCCTCAGGATAGATATTCTGTCCGCTCGGACCAAGAAGCATATTCTTAGAACGTCCGTTGATATAGATATTGCCTTCATCATCCATAGTACCGAGGTCGCCGGTGTGATACCAGCCATCCTTGTCTATCGTCTCTGCCGTAGCCTCTGGATTCTTGAAGTATCCCAGCATCACGTTTAGACCACGTGTGAGGATCTCACCAGGAATCCGGCATGGGTCTGGAGAGTCGATCTCTACATCCATGTGATAAGCTGCCTTACCACAAGAGCCTGTAGCAAAGTTATGCCAGTCTTCATAACCAATGATAGGAGCACACTCTGTAGCACCATATCCAACGGTATATGGGAACTCTATCTTCTTGAGGAACTGCTCCACCTCCTGATTCAGCGCAGCACCACCGATGATCACCTCGTACATGTTTCCTCCGAAGGCTTTGAGTACCTCCTTACATATCATCTCACGCACCTTCTTTGAGATGACAGGCATCTGTAGAAGGAGTCGCATACGATTGTTCTGAATCTTAGGGAATACTTTCTTACGGATGATCTTCTCGATGATGAGAGGAACGGCAATAACGATAATCGGTTTCACTTCTTGCAGCGCCTGAGCGATGATAGCCGGAGAAGGCACACGGTTGAGATAGTATACATGACATCCAACAAGGAACTCATAGATAAACTCATAAGCCATACCATACATATGTGCCATAGGTAACATTGAGATAACCTTGTCGCCGGGTTTGATGACATTTCCTAATACGTGCTTTGCAAAGTCGGAATTCGACCACAGAGCACGATATGGAATCATTACTCCCTTAGAGAAGCCTGTTGTACCGCTGGTGTAGTTGATTAGTGCCAACTCATCTGGACTCTCCTCCATGTAATAGTTCACATGTTCTTTACGGAAATATTTCGGGTACTTCTTACCGTAAAGTTCGTTAAGATGCTCTCTGGCGTATGTGAGCTTGTCTGTGCGGCTTACCATCAGAGAGTAGTCGGGATTGTTGATGATACCCTCCAAGCCCGGCATTGCCTGAGGATCGATGATTGTTGCCACATGATCACCCACAAAGAGGAGCTTTGCCTCAGAGTGGTTCACGATGTTATGAATCTGCTCCGCGTTGAACTCATGCAGGATAGGTACTGCAATAGCACCATAGGTGAGGGTAGCGAGGAATGCTACTGCCCACTGACTGGAGTTTCGTCCGCAGAGGGCGATCTTGTCGCCTTTGGTTACACCACTGTTCTCAAAAAGGATGTGTACTTTCTCGATCTTTCTCGCAACATCATGATATTGTAACGTCTGACCCTTGAAGTCTGTCAGTGAATCACGATCCCAGTTGTCGAGGATACTCTTCTGTATCATCGCATTGAAGCTAGGGATGTCCTTGCTGGGGATATAGGCTTTGTTTACATCTTGTTTCATAAGCTAGTTATATAAGTAGCGTTTAATACTCTTCTTTGGGGTCTTGGCAAATTCCTCTTCGTGGAGTTCTATTGCCGAGATACGGCTATATGCAGGAAGGAGCTTGTTGAGGTTATTACGGTTCTCTTCCATAATATTCTGCAGTTCATCCTGTGAGAAGTTAATCAACTCGTCATTCTCAGAATGAACTAGAGCAACAAGCTTGTCGCCTCTCTGTATTACGATGCTCTCAGTAACCAATGGCATGGAGTTGAGCTTGTCCTCAATCTCCTCAGGATAGATGTTCTGTCCGTTGCTGCCTAAAAGCATATTCTTCAATCGTCCACGTATAAACACATGTCCGCTGGTATCCATCGTTCCGAGGTCACCGGTATGATACCATCCGTCTTTGTCAATAACATCGTTGGTGGCTTCATCATTTTTGTAATATCCAAGCATGAGGTTTGTGCCTCGGGTGATAATCTCTCCTTCTTCGAACTGCGGGTTGCGACTGGCTATCTTCACCTCCATGCGGTCAACTGGTGTACCACAAGAACGAGGCTTGAAGTCCTTATAGTCGCTGAAGGTGATAAGTGGAGCACATTCTGTTGTGCCGTAACCCACTGTCACGGGGAATCCGATGTTCACAAGGAATTTCTCCACCTCTCTCGACAGTGGGGCACCTCCTACGATAACCTCATAGAAATTACCTCCCAGCACCTTACTTACTTCGTTACGGATATAGTCCTTTACCTTCTTGTTTACTACAAGCATATTCAGCAGCAGTTTCATCGGCAGACTCTCTATCTTCGGGAAGATACGTTTACGGATGATCTTCTCCAGAACAAGAGGGACGGTTACTATAAGAGACGGTTTTATCTCTGCAAATGCCTCAGCGATGATAGCAGGACTTGGAAGACGTGTGAGATACGACAGATGACATCCTTGGCAGAATCCAAAGAGAAACTCGATAGACATACCGTAAGTATGAGCCATAGGCAATATACTCAGCATCTCGTCACCAGCCTTCACCTTACCCTTCATCTGCTGCATCACGAACTCCACATTGCTCCATAGAGCACGATAGGGTATCATTACGCCCTTGGAGAATCCTGTTGTTCCACTGGTGTAGTTGATGAGTGCCAACTCATCTGCCTCGTCCTGATGATAATGTATATGCTCCCTTCGGAAAGCCATCGGATATTTGCTGCCAAACATAAGATTAAGATGTTCGCGCGCATACGTGAGAGCCTCCTTTCGGGAGGTCATAAGTGAAAAGTCCGGGATATTAATGATACCCTCGAGATAAGGCATCTTCTCAGGATCGATGGTCTTTACGGCATAATCACCGATAAAGAGAAGTTTAGAGTCAGAGTGATTAACGATATTCTGTATCTGCTCTCCATTGAACTCATGCTGAATAGGCACTGCTACAGCCCCGTATGTGAGAGTAGCGAGGAATGCTACAGCCCAGTGGGCTGAGTTACGTCCACAGAGAGCAATCTTGTCGCCAGGCTTTACATAACTGCTCTCAAACAGTATATGGAGCTTTTCAATTTTTCTGGCTACATCGTGATACTGGAGAGTGATTCCCTGATAGTCTGTCAGGGAATCATGATCCCAGTTGTCGACAATCGCTCTTTGTAAATAAGCATTAAAACTGCTAAAAGAATCCATTATAGAATTGCACAAATTTCAAAATTTTGTGCAAAGGTAACGCTTTTTATGCACATTTGCAAGCATAAGTGTGCAATATTTCCGCTTTTATACAATTTTTAATATAAAAGGAGTAAAAATGAACATATTTCACTCATATCGCATAGATTTCGCAGGGTGAATATGTGAAATAAGATAACTAGGAGCGATGAGTACGAATATGCTTATGATGAGTGTTGCAATGTTAAGAAGAAGTATCAATGGTATATTTAGTTCCATAGGTACCTCACTTACATAATACGTCTGTGCATCGAGGGTGAATATTCCTGTTGATTTCTGAAGCAGAACGATACCTAGCCCAATGATATTCCCGAGCAGAATACCTTGTCCGATAATAAATGCAGCAAACCAAAGGAAGGTATGTCTGATGGTCTTGTTTCTTGCTCCAAGAGCTTTGAGAACACCAATCATCTGGGTCCTCTCAAGGATGATGATCAGCAGCCCGCTAATCATCGTGAATCCGGCTACACAGACCATCAGTGCAAGGATAATCCATACGTTGATGTCGAGCAGCTCAAGCCAGGTAAACACCTGAGGATAGGCCTCGTAGATAGTCTGCGATGAGTATGTGTTGAGGTATTTGTCTGTAGTACGGTTAACCTTCGCAATCACTTCATCATCAGTGGCCTGAAGTTGTTCGAAGTCCTCTACAAGAATCTCTGCACCTGAGACCTGGTCTTCCTCCCAACCGTTGAGTTTGCAAACTGTGTATATGTCTGTAAAACATAGCGACTCGTCAAAACGGGTCATGTTAGTCTGATATATTCCGCTGATGGTAAATCTGCGGGTCCTTACATTATCGTCGATGAAATATGCATAGATACGTTCACCTGCCTTCAGTTGCAACTTGTCGGCAATTAGCTTAGAGATAAGTATCTTATTTGTGCTTGTAGTATCGCTGAACTGTGGCATCTCACCTTCTATGAGATGCTGCTTAAGGAAGGTCATGTCGTATTCCGGACCTACTCCCTTGAAAAGTACCCCGAGAAAATCTTCGTCTGTCTTTAGAATACCTTGTGTTATTGCATAGCGCTCAACATGTTTCACTCCCTTGAAGTTCTTCATCACAGACATCATACTGTCGTCTATGCAGACAGGATAACGGTCTATGGAACTGAAGGCCATAATGTTCTGTACCTGAATGTGACTTCCGAAACCTATCACCTTATCCCTGATGGTATGCTGGAATCCCAATACCACACAGACAGTGACAATCATCACTGCCAGACCTATCCCCACGCCAAGAGTGGCTATACGAATAGCTGGGCGACTCACTTTCCGTTTGTCACCCTGATCACTATATATCCTCTTCGCTATGAAAAAAGGGAGGTTCAAGGACTTTATACTTTGAACTTTGAGCTTTGTACTTTATTATTTCTCATCGTCTACACGCCCAGGATATGCTTCGAGGGCTTTGCGGAGGACAAAGAGGGCACGCTCCAGATCCTTCTTCTTAAGGACATAGGCGATACGTACCTGATTGATACCTGCTCCGGGAGTGGTGTAGAATCCGGCTGCAGGAGCCATCATCACCGTCTCACCCTCGTAATTAAACTCAGAGAGACACCAACGACAGAACTTCTCAGCATCGTCAACGGGCAGTTTTGCTACTGTATAGAAGGCTCCCATAGGGATAGGAGAGTAGACGCCAGGAATACGGTTCAGACCATCGATAAGACACTTCCTGCGTTCTACATACTCATCATACACGTCACGCAGATATTCCTCTGGGGTATCCAGTGATGCCTCTGCAACTATCTGCCCGATGAGTGGGGGAGAGAGACGTGCCTGACAGAACTTCATCACTGCCTTACGCACCTCAGCATTCTTGGTGATAAGGGCTCCGATACGGATACCACACTCTGAATAGCGCTTAGATACTGAGTCGATGAGGATGACATTCTGCTCGATACCCTCGAGATGGCATGCAGAGATGTATGGTGAACCGGTATAAATGTATTCACGATATACCTCATCTGAGAAGAGATACAGGTCGTACTTCTTCACCAGGTCACGTATCTGGTTCATCTCCCTACGGGTATAGAGATATCCTGTGGGGTTGTTGGGGTTACAGATCATTATGGCACGGGTACGCTCGTTGATGAGTTCCTCAAATTTCTCAACCTTTGGAAGAGAGAATCCTTCCTCGATAGTTGTTGCTATAGTACGGATCTTTGCTCCTGCAGAGATGGCAAAGGCCATATAGTTGGCGTATGCAGGCTCTGGAACGATAATCTCATCGCCAGGATTAAGACATGAGAGGAAAGCAAAGAGCACGGCCTCAGAACCTCCGCTGGTGATGATGATATCATCGGCTGTAACCTTGATATCATATTTCGCGTAATAGTCAACGAGTTTCTCACGATAACTCAGATAACCCTGAGAGGGAGAATATTCGAGAATATTACGGTCTATCGTTTTCAGTGCGTCAAGACCTACTTGAGGCGTTGGGAGATCTGGCTGACCAATGTTAAGGTGATATACCTTTGTACCCTTTTTCTTTGCTGCTGCGGCCAATGGTGCGAGTTTCCTGATAGGACTCTCAGGCATCTCAAGACCGCGTACTGATATCTCTGGCATTGTATCCTAGTTTATAATTTTGCGTGCAAAGGTACAATAAAAAATTGAAAATAGACAAATGAGAATTGAAAATTAATTAAAGATACACTATTTTTTGTCTATTCGTTTCCCGTTTTAAATAAAATTGAGTACTTTTGCAGCCAAATTAACAATAAACAAGTGAACTACGAGGAATTAATAGAGAACCGTGATAAGCGTAAGACTGGAAAATTTCGACTGCCTTACGGATACTTTTACAAACGTATTATCGACAATAAGTACAGTAACTTTGTCGAGTTTCACGATGAGTTAACGGATGATATTCTCTTCGATGAGTGTATTCGTCGTCAGTGTGAGGCTCTGAGTACGTTAAAGAGCAAGTATCAGCTTAGGTTTACACCCAACGAAGGCGATGACGGTGTATATGCTGTAGCCGTAGAGCCTGGCAACTATATCAGCTTCGAGTCACTGTTGAACGACTCGCCATCAATCGTGGCAAAGAAAGACTTCGTCGACTCAACCATCAGCAAATTGGTGGAAATCACCACTGAACTGAACAATCAGGGCATACAATATCTCTGTTTTGCACCTTCAAATATTCTTGTTCGTAAGAATGACTCTGAGGTGCGGATTCTGCTTCATGGCTCGTTCTTCCAACCAATGAAGATGCAGGACTCTCTATATGAAGGTGTTGAGACGTTTGTTGCCCCAGAGGTGATGTCTGGCGAAAAGTGGGATGACCGAAGCGATGTGTATTCTTTAGGAAAGTTCATCGATTATCTTTATACTACATCAGGACTGCCTTTCGAACTGAAAAAGGTTATTGCTATGGCTACTGACGAGGATCCGGAGAAGCGTTATCCATCAGTTGCTGTGCTACATTCGGCCATGAAGAAGCGTTCCAACATTCGAAAAACATCTGTCATGGGAATAGCAGCTGTTGCCATAGCTCTCTTTGTGGCAATTATTTTCTTCGACATTGTGCCGAGTACGGAGCCGATAGAATTTGTCAAACCCGTTGAAGAGCCTGTAGAGGAGAATCTTCTCGACGAGGGATTCAATCCTCTTACAGAATTGGGACCAGATGCCGACTCTGCCACTATCGCAAAGGCGATACAGGATTATATGATGAAAGATTCCGACAAGGTGGATGAGAAGAAAATACGTGAGTTCCAGGCTAAGGCAGAACAGATATTCCGTAAGCAGTATTATAGGGCAGCGGACCTTATTCTCTCAAAGATATATAATAATGAGCGAATGAACAATACCGAGAAGAACTTCAAGGCAAGCAGTAAGGAGGTGATGGAGGAACTCGTTGAGAAACAGAAAGAGCTTGCCTCGGAATCCTCACTCAGCGAAGCTACAACCCAGCGTATTGCATCTGAGATTATCGAACAGCTGACAGAGAAGAAAAAGAAGGATCTGGAAAAGAGTATGAAAGTTCAGGAGAAGACTAGTGCTGAAGAAACAAACAATTAAGAAATAAAAATAATATTGAGATGCGATCAAGAACAGCAGAATGGTTTGAATGCAAGATCCGTTACGAGAAGGTGATGGAGGACGGCATGCAGAAACGTGTTAATGAGAATTATGTGGTTGATGCCTTGAGTTTCAGCGAGGCCGAGGAACGTATCATCGAGGAGATGTCATCATATATCAGCAGTGAGTTTGATGTCGTAGATATCAAGAAGGCTGCTTATAAGGAGATTTTCTTTGCCGATCAGGATATGGCCGATAAGTGGTATAAGGCAAAGCTGCAGTTTATCACCATTGATGAGAAAACAGACAAAGAAAAGCGCTCTACTGTCACCTACCTTGTTAATGCAGGCTCTTTCAATGGCACAGTAAAGAACATCGAGGAGGTGATGGGTGGTACGATGATTGATTATGTTATCTCATCTGTCAGCGAAACTACTATCATGGATGTTTATGAGCATGGAAAGTCAGCGAAAACAGACGACAAACCAGAATACGAACAATAACTATGTACGACGTAAAAGGTCAGTTGCATAAGATACTCGATACATTGCCACAGGGTGTACGCCTTGTGGCAATATCTAAGTATCACCCTAACGAATATATCGAGGCTGCCTATGCAGAAGGACAGCGTGTCTTTGGTGAGAGTCACGAACAGGAACTGCGCCAGAAACATGAGTCATTACCAAAGGATATCGAATGGCACTTCATTGGTCATCTGCAGACTAACAAGGTGAAATACATTGCGCCATATGTATCTATGATAGAATCCGTTGACTCACTTAAGCTCCTGAAAGAGATTAATCGTCAGGCAGAACGTTGCGGAAGGTTGGTCAAAGTGCTTCTCGAGCTTCATATCGCAGAGGAGTCGACGAAATACGGACTCGCTCTTGATGCCTGTCGCCAACTCCTTGAAGATGGAGAATGGAGGGAGATGAAGAACATCAGAATCTGTGGTCTGATGATGATGGCTTCGTTTGTAGATGATAAGGATCAGATACGTCGCGAGATGCAGACAGCAAGAGATTTCTTCGACGAAGTGAAGATGAAATATTTTGCTAATGATGCAGACTTCCGTGAAAGGTCATGGGGTATGAGCGACGATTATCTTATCGCTATAGAGACGGGATCTACGATGGTACGTATAGGTACCTCTATTTTTGGTCCCCGCGTCTATTGAAATAGTATTGATCACGTTTTCTTGTGATCTTGCCGTAGTTGATGGCATGCACAGGGCAATAGTGATAACAAGCTAAGCAGCAGGTACACTTTCCGTTATGTAGCCATTCGGGAGGTGTACCTAAAATATTATCCACAGGACAAACCTTAATACATTTCCCGCATCTGATACATACATCGGTATCAACGGTAAATGTCCTGTCTGTAATCATCTTCTTATTGAAGTACCTTCCGATGACGTATGAATAGAGTCGGGGAGTGGCACCTTTCTCAAGTTCCACAATGCCTCGCTTCTGATCTTTCAGTATGTTGATGATATGGTGCAGCTGGTGGCGGGCATTATCTATCTTCCATAGTTCTTTATCCTCAGGATCGGTTTTCATAAATGGCAGACAGACATAGCTCTCAGGCATGATAACAGAGAATTGTGTCTCTGCCTCTAACCCTGTCTTCCTTAACTCCTTATTCAATATCGTCATCGCCTCGCCAATATTATCGCCGCACGTAGTCAACGCCCAACAATAGTTAGAGTTTTTGTTAAGCAGACTCAGTTGATGAATGAAATGTCTTATAATCCTTGGAGGTTGCCAGCCATGTGTGGGAAAGCAGAATCCGATACTCTCCTTATTCTTCAGCTGGAACTCAAATCTCCCTTCTCTGATAAGGTCTGGGATATATAACAACTCCTCATCCAGCGCCTTTGCTATCTGCTCTGCCACCCATCGGGTGTTTCCTGTTCCTGAGAAATAAAATATCATGTTTTACTCTTATTTTGGCTACAAAGTTACTACTCCACGATATTTCCGCTCGCAAACGATTACGACTTTTTTACTTAATTTTTCGCAAAAAACATCTAATATTTAATAAATATGTATTATCTTTGCAAATTGTAAGGTCTACATTACAAATCAATGAGTCAGAAGATATCGCATTCGGGAGTAATTGAGAGTATTCTGGATGGTTGCGTAAAGGTGCGCATCGTCCAGACTTCTGCATGTGCTGCATGTAAGATTGCAGGACATTGCAATGCCTCTGAGTCGAAGGTGAAGATTGTGGATGTATTCTGCAGTAATTCTTCTGATTACACCGTAGGACAGGATGTCACTGTGTGGGCCTCAAAGGATGTTGCCAACAAGGCGTTGTTACTCGGATTCGGAGTACCGTTTCTGTTACTGGTAAGTGTGTTGATGATAGCGTTGAAGATTATTGGCGATGAAGGGATATCTGCTCTTATAGCTCTTGGAGCACTTGTTCCTTATTATTTTGCCTTGTGGCTTATGCGCGACAGGATACAACATCAGATTTCATTTCAAATAATGATTAAATAATATAAACTAAAACAAATTAATTTATGAATTTCATCTTGATTGCAGTGATTGTCTTAGGAGCTATCGGCTTGATAGCAGCCGTTGTGCTGTTTGCAGCCTCTAAGAAATTCGCTGTCTATGAGGATCCCCGTATTGCACAGGTGGGAGAACTCCTTCCCGGTGCTAACTGTGGAGGATGTGGATTCCCAGGATGTAGCGGTATGGCTGATGCTCTTGTTAAGGGTGCCGATGCCGGAAGCCTCGACGGACTGATGTGTCCTGTTGGAGGTGCCGAGACAATGGGGAAAGTTGCCGATCTGTTAGGGATGGCTATTGCCAATTCCGAACCGATGGTGGCAGTAGTGAGATGTAATGGTACTTGCGAGCATCGTCCTCGCATTGCTGAGTATGCCGGACTCCGCACATGTGCTGCCATGCACGCCTGTGGAGCTGGTGAGACAGCCTGTGGCTTCGGATGTCTTGGTTGTGGCGACTGTGAGGCTGCATGTCAGTTTGATGCCATCAAGGTTAATCCTGAGACATGTATCCCTGAGGTCGATGAAGAGAAGTGTACCTCTTGCGGCGCTTGTGTCAAGGCTTGTCCTCGTAACATCATCGAGCTCCGTAAGAAGGGTCCGAAGGGTAGGAGAGTCTTTGTGTCTTGTGTCAACAAGGACAAGGGTCCTGTAGCCATGAAGGCCTGTCAGGTAAGCTGTATCGGATGTGGAAAGTGTGAGAAGGAGTGTAACTTCGGTGCTATAACCGTTGAGAACAATCTCGCTTACATCGACTTCGAGAAATGCCGTCTGTGTCGAAAGTGCGTAACGGTATGTCCTAAGCACGCCATCCTCGATGTCAACTTCCCAACTCCGCCACCAGCTCCAAAGCCAAAGGAACCAGCTGCACCAAAGCCTAGTGTTGAACCAGAAAAGAAAGAGGAGGCCAAAGCATGAACGCAAGAACATTTAGAATAGGTGGTATCCACCCAGAAGAGAATAAACTCACTCACGAGGTAGCTACCAAGGTGGCAGCTCTCCCTAAGCAGGCCATCTTCCCTTTGAGCCAGCATATCGGAGCCCCTGCAAAACCTGTAGTGGCCAAGGGTGACAAGGTAAAGGTAGGCACAATGATAGCCGAGGCAGGCGGATTCGTTTCTGCTCCTATTTTCTCATCAGTAAGCGGAACTGTCTTTAAGATCGATACCGCTATCGATGCTACAGGCTATCGCAAGCCCGTTATTATAATTAATGTAGAGGGTGATGAGTGGGAAGAGAGTATCGACCGTTCTGACAAGCTCGAGACAGTAGAGGCTCACCCAGAGCTCACTCCCGAGGAGATTGTCAGTCGTATCAAGGATGCTGGTGTTGTAGGTATGGGTGGCGCTTGTTTCCCCACCTTCATCAAACTCACTCCTCCGCCGACCGCAAAGGCAGAGTGCGTTATTATCAATGCCGTAGAGTGCGAGCCATATATCACAGCCGACTTCCGTCTGATGATGGAGCATGCTGATGAGATTCTTATTGGCCTCGAGCTCCTGATGATAGGCGCAAAGGTCACCACAGGCTATATCGGTATCGAGACCAACAAACCCGCTGCCATCGAACTGCTCACAAAGAAATGTGCAGAGAAGTTCGGAGGTTCGAAGTTCAACGTAGAAGTTGTTCCTTTGAAGCAGCGTTATCCTCAGGGCGGTGAGAAACAGCTCGTCGATGCTGTCATCCGTCGTCAGGTGCCTGCTCCTCCTGCCATCCCTGTGAATGTGGGTGCCATCGTTCAGAACGTAGGTACAGCCTTTGCTGTCTATGAGGCAGTCATGAAGCATAAGCCTCTCTTTGAGCGTTACACCACCGTGACAGGTAAGCGTCTTGCCAATCCGGGCAACTTCCTCGTTCGTATGGGAACCCCGATGCAGGACCTTATCGATGCCTGTGGCGGTATGCCTGAGGGTGATAACAAACTGTTGGCAGGTGGTCCGATGATGGGTAAGGCCCTCACATCTACCGAGGTGCCCATCTGTAAGGGAACCAACTCTGTAACCATCATCTCCGACGAAGAAGCCCGTCGTAAGGAGCCACAGCCTTGTATCCGTTGTGCCAAGTGTGTAAGTGCTTGTCCGATGGGTCTTGAGCCTTATCTCCTTGCCAAGATCTCCGAGGTCAAGAACTGGGAGCGTGCCGAGAGTGAGGATATCGTCAGCTGTATCGAGTGTGGCTCGTGTCAGTTCACTTGTCCTGCCCATCGTCCTCTGCTCGACAATATCCGTCAGGGAAAGAGCACAGTAATGGGAATCATCCGCAGTCGTGCTGCTAAAAAGTAAAAAGGTAAAAAAGTAAAAAGGTAAAAAATACAATGGGAAAGTTAATTGTATCATTATCGCCACATGCCCACGGAACCGACAGCGTAGAGCGCAACATGTACGGTGTTATCATCGCCCTGATGCCAGCATTGCTCGTGTCGTTTTATTTCTTCGGACTGGGTTCTGTTGTCGTAACGGCAACGAGTGTGGCAGCCTGCGTCTTCTTCGAGTGGGCTATCAGCAAGTATATTCTGAAACAGGAGCGTAACACCGTTCTCGACGGCTCTGCCATCCTCACGGGACTGCTCCTGGCATTCAACCTTCCTTCCAACCTCCCCATCTGGATCATCATCATCGGTGCCCTCTTCGCCATCGGTGTTGCCAAGATGACCTTCGGAGGTCTGGGAAATAATCTCTTCAATCCCGCATTGGTAGGACGTGCAGCTCTGCTCGTGGCCTTCCCTGCTCAGATGACCACATGGCCGAAGGTAGGGCAGTTGGGTAGTTACCTCGATGCCGAGACAGGTGCCACACCTCTCTCTGTTATGAAGTGGGCCATCAAGAGTGGCGATGCCTCTGTTCTCGAGCAGCTGCCTTCATCGCTCGACCTCTTCCTCGGCAACCATCCCGACGGAGCCGGAGCGATGGGTGAGATCTGTGCCCTCGCACTTATCATCGGACTGCTCTATATGCTTTGGAAGAAGATCATCACCTGGCATATCCCGGTCAGCATCCTCGGCACAGTATTCGTGTTCGCTGGTCTGCTGCATCTGGCTAATCCCGCATATGCCGACCCAATCTCAGTATTGCTCTCAGGAGGTCTGATGCTTGGTGCCATCTTCATGGCTACCGACTATGTCACCTCTCCGATGACAGCCAAGGGTCAGATCATCTATGGTGTTGCCATCGGATTCCTCACAGTAGTGATCCGTAACTGGGGTGCTTATCCGGAGGGAATGTCGTTCGCTATCCTGATCATGAACGCGTTTACACCTCTTATTAATAATTATGTTAAACCCAAGCGCTTCGGTGAGGTGCCGGCAAAACAGTAGTTAAGTAGTTAAAGAAGTTAAGGAGTTATGAAGAAATTAGAATCATCTTTGACTAATATGGTGCTGGTGCTCACAGGAGTGGCAGTCATCATGGGTGGTATCCTTGCTTATGTGAACCATCTCACAGAAGGTCCTATCAACGACCAGAAGGCGAAGGCTCTGGCCAATGGTATCCAGACGGTGATGTGTGTCGACGGCCTTAAGGTGGCCAAGACCGATACCGTTCGCCAGAACGATGCCAAGGGCAAGGAACTTATATATATCATATATCAGACTCAGGACGCTCAGGGTAAGGATCTCGGAGCAGCTGTCGAGAGCACCACAGGTGGTTTCGGTGGCGACCTGAAGGTTCTCGTGGGCTTCGATACAGAAGGGAAAATCCTCGGATATACCCTGCTCGAACATGCTGAGACCCCAGGACTCGGTGCAAAGGCCGACAAATGGTTCCAGAAGGGCGAGAAGGGCGATATCATCGGCAAGGACCCGAAGGAGCCTCTGACAGTATCCAAGGACGGTGGAAAGGTTGACGCCATCACGGCTTCTACCATCACCAGCCGTGCTTTCCTTCTCGCAGTAAACAATGCTTATAATGCCTACAAGGCCACCCCAGCTGCCGATGCAGCCACAGGTGCCACAAAACAAGTAAAGGAGGATTAGTATATGAACGCTATACAGATTATTAAGAATGGCATCATCAAGGAGAACCCTACGTTTGTCCTGATGCTCGGTATGTGTCCTACGCTGGCCACTACCACCTCAGCCATGAACGGTATGTCGATGGGGCTGGCCACGATGGCAGTACTCATCTGTACGAATGTCGTTATATCATGCCTGAAGTCCATCACTCCTGACAAGGTGCGCATCCCGGTCTTCATCGTGGTAATCGCCGCCTTCGTGACAATCCTTCAGATGGTTATCAAGGCTTATCTGCCCGACATCGATGCATCGCTGGGATTGTTTATCCCTCTGATCGTTGTTAACTGTATCATCCTCGGACGTGCGGAGGCTTTCGCGGCCAAGAACTCGCCCGTGGCATCTCTCTTCGACGGTATAGGTATCGGCCTCGGATTCACTCTGGGTCTTACTCTGCTGGGCATCTGCCGTGAGCTTCTCGGCAATGGCAGCATCTTCGGTGCGACCCTCCTGCCCGAGACTTACAACATCCTGCTCTTCGTGCTGCCTCCAGGTGCTTTCATCACCCTCGGCTTCCTCATCGCTATCGTCAACAAACTTAGAAACGCTTAAGATATGGAATACGTACTTATATTTATCTCCGCCATTTTCGTGAACAACATCGTGTTGTCACAGTTCCTCGGCATCTGTCCGTTCCTTGGCGTATCAAAGAAGATTGACACCTCGCTGGGAATGTCGGCAGCGGTAGCCTTCGTGCTTACCCTCGCCACCATCGTTACCTGGCTGGTTCAGAAATATGTGCTCGATGCCTTCGGCCTGCAGTATCTGCAGACGATAGCCTTCATCCTCGTCATCGCATCGCTGGTGCAGATGGTAGAGATTGTGCTTAAGAAGGTGTCACCGGCATTGTATCAGGCTCTCGGTATCTTCCTGCCTCTTATCACGACCAACTGTGCCGTGCTTGGTGTTGCCATCCTCTGTATACAGAAGGATTATAATCTGCTTCAGAGCGTGGTCTATGCCTTCTCTACAGCCATTGGCTTTGGAGTGGCTCTGACGGTTTTTGCCGGCATGCGTGAGCAGCTCGAACTGGTAAAGATTCCAAAGGGCATGCAGGGTATGGCTATCGTGATGCTCTCTGCCGGACTTCTGAGTCTCGCCTTCATGGGATTCTCTGGTGTCGACGGTGGACTGAAGATCCTCTTCGGTCTCGATTAAAATATATGTGATTAGGTCAAATGAGGGGCATTCCGAATTTGGGATGCCTCTCATTACATTGATACAACTTCGGTGTAATCAAGTTTTCCTCATAACTCTTGGCTATAAGCTCTGATTTTAACCCCAAAACGAGGTTTTTTAGGCATATTGAAAGATTTTTTGAAAAAAGTTGGCGAAATATTTGGTGGGTTCGAAAAAAGTGTGTACCTTTGCACCCGCAATCAAGGAGATAACCCCAAGGTTTCGAACTCCAGGGTCCTTTTGGAAGGATGGGTGAGTGGCTGAAACCAGCAGTTTGCTAAACTGCCGTACGGGTTCCCGTACCGGGGGTTCGAATCCCCCTCCTTCCGCACCGAGGGGATTTCTCTGCGAAAGTGTTCTTTAAAATGATGGTCGATTCATCTAATGGTTAGGATACAAGATTCTCAATCTTGGCATAGGGGTTCGATTCCCCTATCGACTACAATAAAGTGCTGACAATCAGCACTTTTTTTTATGCACTCTTTTACGCACGGTTTTAGCCGAAAAAATCCGCAGAGCCCTTTTAATTGTTATTTTTGCATTTAAATTTGGTCGATTTTAAAAAAAATGCTACCTTTGCAAGATAAACAAATGTATTAAGGATTTATATAATAAGTTAAGGTTATGATGAATAGTAAATTGATGTGACGCATGACGGCTGTTATGGTCATTGGTTGCCGTCTCTTGTCTTCTTGTGCGGTCGATGACAATCCTGTAGTTGGACCCGACAATCCCGAAGTGAAGAACTATAGTGAACGACTGGTGCCTGTGGTTGACCCTAAGGGTGCTTCGCAAGGTACGGTGATGCTGCGCTTCTACAACGACATGCCCAACGTGGCATACGTCAGCATCAGCAACTTTCAGCAGATGATGTATCCAGGAACCACCGTACAGGTAGTACCCACCGGTGAGCATCAGTATGCGCTGACCAGTCCCTGCGGCACCGCCACTGTCGACACTGATAAGGACATCTTCGAGAGTGACGACTACGAAGCCTTCACCAACATGATGGGACAGGTGCAGCCGGGCATGTCTAACACGGCATACGATGCGCTGCCCATTATCCGATGGAAGTCGACAGACGTGCAGCCCAAGAACGTACATGTGGCACTCGACTACGGCATACCTCTGCTGGGCAAGCAGTCGGGCGGTGGATCGTGCTGCGTGCTCTACAACCCCTCAACTGACGGTTTCGGCTATTGCTACTCTACACACAGAGGCCGACTGATTAACCATAAGGGCGAGAATATCGACGCAGGCATCAAACCCGACTACGAACTCGAGACTGCTGACTTCTTCAACATCCAGAAAGTCACACAATTAATCGAGAGTTACTATAAGTAATATAAAAGAAGAGACTGCTGAACTCTCGTCCAGCAGTCTCTTTTTCTCTCAATTAGTTCGTTGTTACACTAACTATTAAGCAACTGTGTCAGCAGCAGCTGTATCAGCAGCAACTGTGTCAGCAGCGATTGTATCTACAACCTCCTCGATAGAGTCTGTATCAGTAGCAGGAGTCTGCTGAGCCTGATTACCACAAGAAGCGAAAGAGATAGCTGCAACAGCTACGAACATAAATACTAATTTCTTCATTTTTCTAATGCTTTTAAATCTGTAAAACAATCATTTGTTTATTAAAACGCTGCAAAGGTAGGTATTTTTTTTATATGTCGTATCAAATTTTTAGTTTTTTTTTTGGTCTTTTTTGTAACTTTTCTGCAAAGTGTTGATAATCAGTGTATTGTGAAATGTTAAAAAATCATGCAAATTTGCGCAAACACGAATAAATGCAAAAAATTGATGTTTTTTGGAAAAAAAACAGTACCTTTGTGCTCGCTAACATTACAGCTCGTATAGTTATGATAGATTCATCGGCCTTTCAAGGCAAAAAAGCAACATATTTCACCCTCGGATGCAAGTTGAACTTCTCTGAGACTTCTACCTTTGGCAAGATGCTCCAGGATCTTGGCGTGACGACAGCCCAGAAAGGGGAAAAGGCGGATATCTGCCTTATCAATACCTGTTCGGTCACCGAGGTGGCTGATCAGAAGTGTCGTCAGGCTATCCGCAGGCTTGTGAGGGAGAATCCCGGGTCGTTTGTGGTGGTGACTGGATGCTATGCACAGCTTGGGGCTGATGAGGTGGCAAAGATAGATGGTGTGAGTCTGGTGTTGGGATCTGATGAGAAGGCAAACCTGATTCAGTTCCTCTCCGACGCATGGACGAATGACGGCAAGGAGAACACATTGGCATTCAGACAGAAGACAAAGGATATCAAAAGCTTTGCCCCGAGTTGTTCGAGAGGTAACCGTACTCGTTATTTCCTGAAGGTGCAGGATGGCTGCGACTATTTCTGTACTTACTGCACTATCCCTTACGCTCGCGGATTCAGTCGTAACCCTACCATTGCATCACTGGTGGCTCAGGCAGAGGAGGCTGCTGCTGAGGGGGGGAAGGAGATTGTGCTCACTGGTGTGAACATCGGTGACTTCGGTAAGACTACGGGTGAGAAGTTCATTGACCTTGTCAAGGCTCTTGACGGTGTGGAGGGTATAAGCAGATATCGCATCAGCAGTCTCGAACCCGACTTGCTCTCTGACGGGCTTATCGAATACTGTGCCCATAGCCGTGCCTTCATGCCACATTTCCATATCCCTCTGCAGAGCGGTAGTGATACGGTGCTCAAACTGATGCACCGCCATTATGATGCTCAGCTGTTTGCTGATAAGATATATAAGATAAAAGAGGTGATGCCCGATGCATTTGTCGGAGTGGATGTGATGGTGGGCTGTCGTGGTGAGACTCCGGAGTGCTTCGAGGAGACATTCGGCTTCCTCGATAGTCTGGATGTAACCCAGCTTCATGTGTTCCCTTATTCAGAGCGTCCCGGCACTTCGGCACTGAGCATTCCTTATGTGGTGGATGAGAGAGAGAAAAAACAGCGTTCGAAACGTCTGCTCGACTTGTCGGACAGAAAGACGGAGGCTTTCTATCGCAGATATATCGGTGGAGAGGCTGAGGTGCTCTTCGAGAAGGCTCCACGGGGAAAGGCGATGCACGGATTCACACGTAACTATATCCGTGTGGAACTGCCGGCGCAGGATGCAGACCCTGGTCTGGATAACGAGATTGTTGGGGTAAGGCTCGGCGAGCTGACTCTTGACAAGCAGGCACTGAAGGCTATTATATATAAATAATGTTCGCGCGTATGGAAAAGCTGGCTATCGTGATATTAAACTGGAACGGTGAGAAGATGCTCAGACAGTACCTCCCTTCTGTATTGCAGTATTCCCGTGATGAAGCAACGGTTTATGTGGCTGATAACGCATCTACGGACAACTCCCTGGAACTGCTAAGTACGCATTTCCCTGAGGTGAAGCTCGTCGTTCTTGAAAAAAACTGGGGGTTTGCTGAAGGATACAACAAAGCCCTGAAGCAGATAGAGGCAGAGTATTATCTTCTGCTTAACTCGGATATTGAGGTTACCCACCACTGGCTTACTCCTATGATTGAATACCTCGATAGCCATGATGATGTGGCAGCCTGCCAGCCCAAACTGCTGAGTATCTTCGATAAGGATATGTTTGAATATGCCGGGGCGAGTGGGGGATATCTCGACAGGTTCGGATATCCTTTCTGCAGGGGACGTATCTTCGAGACAGTAGAAAAGGATAATGGCCAGTATGACTATGCCACAGATATTCTCTGGGCCACTGGTGCTGCACTGATGATACGTGCCAGAGACTATTGGGATGCAGGAGGACTCGACGGGCGATTCTTTGCGCATAATGAGGAGATAGACCTCTGCTGGCGTCTGAGAATAAAGGGAAGGAGAATAGTCTGTCTGCCAGAGACTTATGTCTATCATGTGGGTGGAGGTACTCTGCCTAAGGCAAATCCGATGAAGACATTCCTTAACTTCAGGAACAACCTTACAATGCTTTACAAATGTCTTCCTGACGAGGAACTGAAGTATGTCATGCGCTGGCGCTGGTGGCTCGACTATCTGGCAGCGTGGGAGATGCTTATCTTGAAACGTAACCTCGGTGACTTCAAGGCCGTTTACCGTGCTCGTAGGGCCTTCAAGAGATGGAAAAAGGATTTCACCGATGACCGTACGAAGATTCAGAAGAGCCGTGCCATAAAACAAATACCAGAGCAGAAGATGATATCCTTGCTCTGGCAGTATTATGCGAAAGGCCGTAAGACCTTCTCGGCATTAAGTTAGTCTTTAATCCTTACTATCACTGGCTTTTCCGCAATGTCTTTCTTCCATTTGCGCAAGAAGTCAAACCACTCTTCAGATGAGTGGTATCCGAATGTCTCGTTGGCTGAGCAATAGATGACCTTATATTGCAGGCGGTCATTGTCGGTGCCTACTACGAAGGCGTAGTTGTCTTTGTTTGCAGGCTCCTCACTCTTTACGTATTTCGGAGGGATGCAGATGCCCAGTCCTACTGTCTCACGCTTGAAGTTGATGGTGTCGCCTGAGGGCCAGTCGGTGCCCCAACAGGCTCGCAGACCTTTCTTGTCGGAAAACTCTACGGAGTTCTTGACGTTGATGACTCCTGTAGAGAAGAGGTAGTTCTCTACTGACTTGTTGAAGATGACATCCACGTCGGTATCGCGATGACCTGCATACTGGGTATAGCGGAGGGTCATGTTCACTGCCGGTTTGTCGGCTGCTGCCTTCCAGCCTCTGTCGAACACCTCAACGATTGTTCTCAACGGACCGTAGGAGATGATGCGCTGGGTACGGCTTCTTACCGGGTCAATCATCGTTGGCTCCTTGCCGTTCCATCCTCTGAAGGCACCCAGTCCGAAGGTGTTGCCAACCCATAGCACATCATCGCCAAAACCCTGTGCCTTCTGTTCTTTGGAGGTATAGAACTGTGTAGCTTCCAGTTCGAGGCCTTTATTGAATTTTCCGTAGAGGTCGAGGGTCTGACGCTGGTCGAAATATATACGGATGCCATTGAGTTCACTCTCGAAATCCACTCCGTGATGGTGCTGGATGTTGTATGAATAGGCACAGTCGCCTCTGGCTGTGATCGACTCGAGGAAATTGTTGTGCTTGTTCTTCTCCTTTACCTTGTCATTGCGAACCAGCATCTCTGCAAACACCCTGGCGGTATACTTACGTGGCTCACCGTCGTTGAACAGTCTTACGGTGTATTCTTTTTTCTCATTGCCTTTGAGGTCGGACAGGAAACAGAGCTCATCGAAGCTCTCGTCCTGGTCGAGGTCGTCCAACTGGCATGGTATCTCCTTGCCATCGCTGATCACTTCTGCCGACCTGATGTCACCATAACTGGCGAGACTGATTATTACAGGCTCGTCGCTTCTCTCTGCTTTTGACGGGTTGCCTACCGTGATGTTAATTGTCTGTTGCGCATATAGTGCCGGTGCGAACGCAAACATGACAAGTGATAGTAGTTTCTTCATTTTGATATCATTTTGTTTGTTTGGTACAAAGTTACATAAAAAGCTTAAATATCAGCACTGATTTTTACACAAATAAACAAAAATGTGCAGATTACCCTCGAATTTTTAAAATAATTAGGTTAAAATTTGGATTTTAAAAGAATTTTTAGTAAATTTGCAGAAATTTTAAACTATAGCAATAAATAGACTTCACTATAGGTGCGTAAGATTTACTTCATACTGGTGGTTATGATGCTTGGATGCTTCGGCTGTGAATGGCAACTGAGTCTCGATGAGACTGAGGTGGCCGTAGAACGCTATGACCGTATCCAGAGCCTGTATCTTACCACATGTGACTTCTCCGCCCTTCAGCAGATGAAAACCGATTATCCGATGCAGACGAGAACACTTATAGAAGACGTGCTTCGCATCGGAAAGGTTAACGATCCGCAGATAAACACCAAGTTCCTTCGTTTCTATCAGGACTCCACTCTTCAGATGATTATCAGCGAGGCGGAGCTGCAGTATGCAAACATGGAAGATGTTAATGATGAACTTAATAAGGCGTTTCAGTTTCTTAAGAAGGAATTCTCGAATATTGAGATTCCTCAGGTTTATACACAGATAGGTTCTTTGGCACAGAGCATTATCGTAGGTAATGGAATGATAGGTATCTGTCTCGATAAATATCTTGGTATGGATTATGAGCTGTATCTCAGACCGGAATATGGATACTCTTTAGATCAGCGAAGGATGATGCAGCGACAGTATATTGTTCCTGATTGTGTGGGATTCTATCTCCTCAGCATTTATCCTTTCCCCATAGAACCGATAAGTCAGGCTGAGCGTGATATACACATGGGGCGTATCCAGTGGGTTGTGAATCAGGCAATAGGATACGAATTGTTCGAAAACATGTATGTTCAGAAGGTTGAGCGTTTCATGTCACGCAACAAGAATATGAATATCGAGCAGTTGCTCAGCACATCAAAGTATTCTGACTTCCTCTGATTGTCCTTGATGGATTCCTTCTCTGCGAAGATAGTTGTTAAGCAGATTGGTAAACTCGTAGTTCTTCAGTCCCCAGTGTGGGGCAATGATCATCTCCTTAGGCGACTGAGACACAAACCTTTCTAATACCAGGTTTTTCCTTAATCTCTGTATGTAGTTGGCTATGAGGGATATATACTCTTCTACGGTATATACGTGAAATGGCTTTGATGCATACATCTCTGCCAGTAGTGTCCCCTTGACGATCTGCATCTGGTGGATCTTCAGTACATCGATAGGCAAGGCGGAGATTATCGGTGCCTGGCGCAGACTCTCTTGGCCATCTTCGCCTGGAAGACCTAATATGATATGTGCTCCGCAGAGGATGCCTCGTTCGTGGGTCTTTGTGATGGCATTGACAGAATCATCGAAAGTATGTCCTCGGTTAATAAGTCTAAGCGTGTCGTCATTGGCTGACTCTACTCCGTATTCCACCATGAGGAATGTGCGGTGGCTTAGTTCTTCCAGATAGTCGAGCAGTTCATCATTGACACAGTCGGGGCGGGTACCGATGACTATTCCTACCACATCTTCTGCCTTCAGGGCTTCTTCGTATAATTCTCGGAGTCTGTCTGTCGTTCCGTATGTGTTTGTATATGCCTGGAAATATGCGAGATATCTCATGTCAGGGTATTTCCGGCCGAAGAACTGTTTGCCTGCCTCCAACTGTAGGCTTACGCTGTCTCTGCGCCGACAGTACTCGGGATTGAAGGTCCTGTTGTCGCAGTAGATACATCCTCCGGTGGAGATTCGTCCGTCACGGTTAGGACAGGTGAAGCCCGCATCGATGGAGATTTTCTGCACGCGGAATGGGAACTGACGACGAATCCAGGTGCCGTAGTCATTATAATAGGGCGTATTCACTTTATTTAATTCCATCAGTGTGCAAAGTTAGGGATTTTTTCGTTATCTTTGCACCATCAATGGCATAAAAATATAAAAAACAATGATAATGAATACAAAACTATCTTTTATTGCATTAGCCTTGCTTTCATTTGTCATAACCATGAAGGCTGGCGATAAACTGAGTTTGAGGGATATCACCCGTGGCGAGTTCAGGGCTGAGTCGATGACAGAGGTACGTCCGTTGGCTGATGGGGAGACGTATGCTCAGATCAGTGACGACGGAAAACGTATCGTTACTTATTCCTTTAAGACGGGCAAGCAGGTGGGGGTGCTTTTCGATGCCGCCACTGCTCGTGGGGCTCAGATTAATCGTGTCCAGGGATATATCATCAGTCCCGACGGAAGAAGACTCCTGATACAGACGAAGACGAGGCCTCTCTATCGTCGTTCGTTTACTGCTGAGTACTATATCTTCATGATTCAGAATAACAAACTCGAACCGCTCTCCGAGGGTGGTCCGCAGCAGACTCCGGTATTCTCACCCGATGGTAATCAGATAGCTTTCGTGCGCGACAATAATATCCACCTCGTGAAACTGCTCTACGATAATGCTGAGAGCCAGGTTACGAAGGACGGAAAATTCAATGAGGTGATCAATGGTATCCCTGACTGGGTGTATGAGGAGGAGTTCTCGACTAACTGTTCGATGGTGTTCTCTGCTGATTCTAGACAGATAGTATGGATTCGCTATGACGAGTCGGCTGTACCTCAGTACTCTATGCAGTTGTTCAAGGGCTTGGCTCCGGAATATGAGTACTATCGCGACTATCCCGGCGACTACACATATAAGTATCCGGTTCCGGGAAAACAGAACTCAAAGGTAAAGGTGCTCTCATACGATATCAAGAGTCATCAGACTCGTACCATCGACCTGCCTCTCGATGCAGACGGATATATCCCTCGTATCAAGGCTACCTCTGATCCGGAGAAGATAGCAATCTTTACTCTCAACCGCCATCAGGACGATCTGAAGGTGTATATGGCCAATCCTCTCTCTACCGTTGCAAAATTGATCATCGAGGATAAGATTGATAAGTATGTTAAGGAGGAGACATTCGAAAACGTTCAGATCACTGATAAGCATATACTCCTGCCAAGTGAGCGTGACGGATATAATCACTTGTATCTGTATAATCACAATGGCCAGCTGCTGCGTCAGATTGTTACAGATAAATATGTGGTTAAGGATGTATATGGATTCGATGATGCTACGGGTGATGCCTATTTCGCTGCCAATCCCAAGGGCGCTACAGACCAACAGGTGATGGTGGCACGTCAGAACGGAAAGATAGAGACTCTCTCACAGAAGGCTGGCGTCAATGATGCTATCTTCAGCAAGAATTTCAAGTACTTCATAAATATATGGAGCGACATCGATAATCCTTCGCAGTATACTCTCTGTCAGAACAATGGTAAGGTGCTGCTCACGATGATCGACAACAAGGAACTGAAACAGAAACTCTCACAGTATGAACTCGGAAAGAAGGAACTCTTTACCTTCACCACCTCTGAGGGTGTGACTCTTAATGGCTGGATGGTTAAGCCCGCTGATTTCTCGCCTGCAAAGAAATATCCCGTTATCATGTACCAGTATGGTGGTCCTGGCAACCAACAGGTACTCAACAGATGGAGTATCGGAATGAGTGGCAATGGCGCTATTCTCGAACAGTATCTCTGTCAGCAGGGATATATCTGTGTCTGTGTGGATAACCGAGGCACTGGCGGACGTGGGGCCGAATTTGAGAAATGTACCTATCTGCGTCTTGGCGAACTGGAGTCACGTGATCAGGTGGAGACTGCTATATGGCTCGGACAACAGGCTTATGTTGACAAGTCGCGTATCGGTATCTGGGGCTGGAGCTATGGCGGATGGAACACTCTGATGTCGATGTCTGAGGGTCGTCCTGTCTTCAAGGCTGGTGTGGCTATCGCACCTCCCACCAACTGGCGATACTACGATACCATCTACACTGAGCGATATATGCGTACTCCTCAGGAGAATCCTAAGGGCTACGACGAGGTGAACCCAATCTATCGTGCAGCTAACCTCAGCGGAGCACTGCTCATCTGTCATGGCTTGGCTGATGATAATGTGCACTATCAGAACTCAGCAGAATATGTTGAGGCACTGGTACAGGCTGATAAGGATTTCCGACAGTTGGTATATACTAACCGTAATCATAGTATCTTCGGAGGTAACACTCGGAATCATCTGTTCCGACAGGCAATAAATCATTTTAATTCAGAACTGAAATAAAAAAACTCCCGCTGGCTGGCGGGAGTTTTTATTTTTAGTAAGCGAAGAGAGGATATTCCTTCATCTTCTCGTTCACCTTTGCACGAACGCTTGCTATCACCTGTTCGTTCTCTGGGTCGTTCAGGACTTCCTCAATCCAGGCTGCAATCTGAACCATCAGGTCTTCCTTGGCACCACGTGTGGTGATAGCTGGAGTACCCAGACGGATACCACTGGTCTGGAAGGCTGAGCGGCTGTCGAATGGAACCATGTTCTTATTTACGGTGATGTCAGCAGCAACGAGTGCATTCTCTGCTACCTTACCTGTCAGGTCAGGATACTTAGAACGCAGGTCTACCAACATAGAGTGGTTGTCGGTACCACCGCTAACGATTCCGAAGCCACGCTTTACAAGTTCCTCTGCCAGTACCTTGGCATTCTTCTGAACCTGCTTAGCCCACTCCTTGAACTCTGGCTGTAATGCCTCGCCAAAAGCAACGGCCTTGGCTGCGATGACGTGCTCAAGAGGACCGCCCTGCTGTCCGGGGAATACAGCTGAATTGAGCAACTGACTCATCATCTTTGTCACGCCCTTAGGTGTCTTCAGGCCCCATGGGTTCTCGAAGTCCTTGCCCATCAGGATGATACCGCCACGAGGACCACGGAGGGTCTTGTGGGTTGTGGAGGTTACGATGTGGGCATACTTAACAGGATTCTCAAGCAGACCTGCTGCGATAAGACCTGCCGGGTGAGCCATGTCGATCATCAGCAGGGCGCCAACCTTATCGGCAATCTCACGCATGCGCTTGTAATCCCACTCACGGCTGTAGGCACTACCACCACCGATGATGAGCTTTGGCTTGTGCTCGAGTGCAAGCTGCTCCATCTCGTCATAGTCTACACGACCAGTCTCTTTGTTAAGGTTGTAACCGATGGGGTTGTAGATAAGACCGGAGGTGTTAACGTGTGATCCGTGAGAGAGGTGACCACCGTGGTCAAGGTTAAGACCCATGAAGGTGTCACCTGGCTTCAGCACTGCCAACAGCACTGCTGCATTAGCCTGGGCGCCAGAGTGCGGCTGAACGTTGGCGTACTCAGCATCGAAGAGCTTGCATACTCTGTCGATGGCGAGCTGCTCTACCTCGTCAACCACCTGACAACCGCCATAGTAGCGGTGACCAGGATATCCCTCAGCGTACTTGTTGGTCAGGTACGAGCCCATGGCTTCCATTACCTGGTCGCTAACGAAATTCTCACTTGCAATCAGCTCAATGCCTTTAAGCTGGCGCTGATGCTCTTTCTCAATCAACTCAAAGATAGTGTTGTCTCTGTTCATTGTCTTTGTTTATTGGGTTTATAATAGTTCTACCTTGTTTATATCCTGCTCCTTCTCGCAGTAGTGGCAGGTAAGAATGCCATCGGCAACATGGAAATGGGTGGCCATAGGCTCGTTGTTTGTGATACACTTCGGATTGTTGCACTTCACGAGCCCCTTGATCTCATCGGGTGTCAGTACGGTCTTTTTCTCAACAACCTCATAGTCGCGGATGATACTCAGTATCACGTTCGGGGCTACAACGGAGAGACGGGATATCTCATCGTCGGTAAAAAACTTGTCCGACACCTTTATGATACCTTTCTTGCCTACCTTCTGTGATGGGTAGTTGATTCCGATGGTAACAGGTGTGTCAAGGTTGAAGAGTCCTAACAGACTTGCCACCTGATATGTCTTGGCGGTTGGAATATGGTCTATCACAGTGCCTTGCTCAATGGCGGCAACCAGACGTTCTTTCTTATTCATGTCAATCTAAATCGTAATTCGTAAATCAAATAATAGTCTTGTCCTTTCTTACGTCATCAAGTGTGATCCCAAGGACATCGCAGAATATTGCCTCACGGGCATAGAGGCCGTTGCCCGCCTGCTGGATATAATATGCATGTGGGTTGTCGTCCACCTCGTATGCAATCTCGTTAACACGTGGCAGCGGGTGGAGAATCTTCATGTTTGGCTTTGCACTGCGCAGCATGTCGTTGTTAAGCACATACACATTCTTTACTCTTTCATATTCCATGAGGTCGGAGAAACGCTCCTTCTGTACACGGGTCATATAAAGGATATCGGCATCAGCGATGATCTTGTCATTGAATGCCGTGTGCTCCTGATATTTTATGCCGTGCTCCTTACAGTAGAGCTTATACTCGTTGGGCATGGCCAGCTCCTTTGGTGCAACGAAATGGAAAGTGGGATTGAAGTGACGCATCGCCATCAGCAGTGAGTGTACCGTACGGCCGTATTTCAAATCGCCAACCATATATATATTAAGGTTCTCGAGCGTGCCTTGGGTCTTGTAGATAGAGTAGAGGTCGAGCATGCACTGTGAGGGGTGCTGATGGGCTCCGTCACCGGCATTCACGATGGGGACAGGTGCTACCTCAGAGGCATAGACCGCTGCTCCCTCGATATAATGACGCATCACAATCACGTCGGCATAGTTCGATACCATAAGGATGGTGTCCTTGAGGGTCTCTCCCTTGGTGCCGCTGGTAATCTTTGGGTCAGCAAAACCAATAACTCTCGCGCCAAGACGGTTGGCTGCGGTTTCAAACGACAGTCGGGTACGGGTAGAGGGCTCAAAGAAAAGTGTAGCAACTACTTTTCCTTTCAACAATTCCCTGTTAGGGTGCTTCTCAAACTCTTCTGCCATCTCAATCATATAGAGAATTTTCTCTTTCGTGAGGTCGGCAATTGTCACAAAATTATGCTTTTCCATTCGTTTATTTGCATTAATCTCGGCAAAATTACACAATATTTCTGATTTCCGTGCGATATTTTTGAATTATTTCGTAATTTTGCACCAAGAAAATCTTTTTTTAGCATATGAGGAAGTTATTTGTCCGTCTGTTATGGACTTTGATAATATTATTTGTGCTTGGTGCTGGTGTCGCATTTTATGCCATCAACGAGGGATGGATTGGATATATGCCGCCTATCGAGGATCTGCAGAATCCTATCAACAGGTTTGCTACTCAGATTTACTCTTCTGACGGAAAACTTATCGGTACGTGGAACTATAACCGCGAAAATCGTGTGATGGTCGATTATACCAAACTGTCACCTCATCTCGTTCATGCTCTGGTGGCTACTGAGGATGCGCGCTTCTATGAACATTCCGGTATCGATTTCTATGCTTTGGGCCGTGCCGTCATCAAACGAGGACTGATGGGACAGAAGAGTGCTGGTGGGGGTTCTACCATCACTCAGCAGTTGGCAAAACAGCTGTACTCCGAGCACGCAAGTACCACTATGGAGCGACTCTTACAGAAACCGATAGAGTGGGTGATAGCTGTCAAGCTGGAACGTAATTATACCAAGGATGAGATACTTACTATGTATCTGAATTATTTTGACTTCCTGCATAATGCGGTAGGTATCAAGACTGCATCTAACACTTACTTCAGCAAAGATCCTATTGACCTTACCGTTAATGAGGCGGCAACTCTCGTTGGCCTTTGCAAGAACCCTTCTTATTATAATCCTGTACGTAACCCCGAGCGTAGTCGTGAGCGTCGTAACATCGTTCTGGGACAGATGCTGAAGGAGGGATATCTCAGTCAGGCTGATTACGATAAATTCAGTGCAGAACCTATGAAACTGCGTTTCCATATCGCTGACCATAAGGACGGACTCGCAACATATTTCCGTGATTTCCTGCGTCGTTATATGACAGCTAAGAAGCCTGAACGCGCTCTCTATGCGTCATGGAATATGGTGAAATACCATGTTGACTCAATCAACTGGGTCTCAGACCCTTTATACGGTTGGTGCAACAAAAACAAGAAGCGTGATGGGGGCTACTATAGCATCTATACTGATGGTCTTCGTGTGCATACCACCATCGACTCTCGTATGCAGAAATATGCTGAGCAGGCTGTCTATGAACATGTGGTCAAGTTTCTTCAGCCAAAATTCAACGAGGGTAAGAAGTCAAAGGCAAACTTCCCTTATTCGAGTTCTCTTACCTCCCAACAGGTACAGCAGGTGCTGATGCGTAATATACGTCAGTGTGAGCGTTATCGTGTACTGAAGGAGGGCGGCGCTTCGGAAGCTGAGATACAGAAATCTTTCCGCACCCCAGTGCCGATGTCTATCTTTACTTATCATGGAACGGTGGATACTACGATGACTCCGCTTGACTCGATAAAATATTACAAATCGTTCTTGCGTACGGGCTTTATGAGTATCTGTCCTCAGAATGGTCATGTGAAGGCTTATGTGGGCGGTCTCGACTTTATGCATTTCGCTTACGATATGGTTATGGAAGGTCGACGCCAGGTGGGTTCTACCATCAAACCGTTCCTCTATTCTCTCGCAATGGAAAATGGGTTCTCTCCGTGTGATCTTGCCCCGAATGTACAACAGACGTATATGGTTGCCGGTAAACCGTGGACTCCTCGAAACAGCAGTCGTTCACGTTATGGTGAGATGGTTACGCTGAAGTGGGGGCTACAACAGTCTAACAACTGGATCTCCGCTTATCTGATGAGTAAACTCAGTCCTCAGGCATTTGTCGACTTGCTCCATCAGTATGGAATAAATAATCCTGATATTCATCCTTCAATGGCTCTCTGTCTCGGGCCTTGTGAGATAACGGTGGGTGAGATGGCAAGCGCATATACGGCATTTGTTAATCATGGTATTCGCGCTTCCCACATGTTTGTTACAAAGATTGAGGACGGTGAAGGAAACATTATATCCCAGTTCACTCCTCGAATGAACGAGGTGATAAGTGAGGAGAGTGCTCACAAGATGTTGTATATGCTCAAAGCGGTTGTCGATGGCGGTACGGCTGGTCGTCTGCGCTTCAAATATAATCTGAAAGGGGATCTGGCAGGAAAAACAGGTACCACGAACAGAAATAGTGATGCGTGGTTCATGGGACTGACTCCAACTCTTGTTAATGCATGTTGGGTGGGTGGCGATGATCGCGACATTCATTTTGAGTCGATGGCTATGGGGCAGGGCGCCACTATGGCTCTTCCAATTTTTGCACTTTATATGCAGAAGGTTTATCAGGACAAACACCTCGGATATAATGAAAATGCTATCTTTGATTTGCCGGAAGGATATGATCCTTGTTCGTATGTCGATGAGGCATTGGAATCTAATGATATTGAGGATATTTACGAGTAATAATATAATAAATAAGGTGTAGGATGGTTGTTTGTCAATAAATCCGAAAACTTTTACTTTTTCTCAAAAAAAAATGGGGAAATATTTGGAGGGAAGCGAAAAAGTGCGTACCTTTGCATCCGCTTTCGCTCAAAACCGA
>FLNV01000565.1_pt1 | contig 40971 bp, 24 predicted proteins | sample 1140351 | NCBI WGS metagenome assembly FLNV01 (sample SAMEA3878207, study PRJEB12797) | bioreactor metagenome | biome: Moose rumen | place: Sweden | collected 2011-10
ATGAGCCTTTATGATAAGATATTGCTCAGGAAAAGGGCGGTTATTGAAACTGTTAACGATGAACTGAAGAACATCTGTCAGATAGACCATACCAGACATCGCTCTGTCAACAATTTCGCAGCGAATCTGCTGGCAGGCATGATCGCGTACAATCTCATGCCTAAGAAACCCTCTCTGAATATTGAAATCATTGACAAAAGCAGACTTATTGCATAAATCTTAAACCGAACTCACGTTTGATTAATACACATATGATTATAATAAACGGGGCAAATATAACGCAAGGTTGTCCCAAATCGTGGGACATGTTTAAAGTTTTTTTTTGGGTTTTAGAGTCTGAGGAATAAAAAAAGATGTATCGACAAGGAAATCGATACATCTTTTTTAGATTTTCTATAGAGACTAGATTTTCTAGATTTCCTAGAGATTCTAGATTTCCTAGATTTTCTAGAAATTCTAGATTTCCTAGATTCACTAGATTCACTAGATTTTCTAGAGATTCTGGATTTTCTAGATTCACTAGATTTCCTAGATTCACTAGACTTCCTAGATTCACTAGATTTCCTAGATTCACTAGACTTTCTGGATTTTCTGGATTGGCTAGATTATTTATCTTTTTTGAGAATTTCTATTAATCTTTTGAGTTGATAGTTTTCGGATTGGAGTTGTTGGATTTTGGATTGGAGTTGATGATTTTCGGATTGGAGTTGCTTTAAAAGTTGTTTTTGGTCTTGTAGGTAGCCGGTACGCATGGAGTACATACGTTCTTTGATGCCTCCTTCTGTTATGAAGCGTTGTTCGAGCTTTTTGATATAAGTGCACATCATCTTGTCGGTCTGATGTAAGAGGGTGATCATCAGGTTGGCATATTCCTCGCTGTTCATCTTGTTTATCAATGGAGCGTAGTCCGGGAAGTCGTTGTGCAAGCGGCAAAAGTCAAGTAGACGTTGTTGGCGCTCGTTGTCAGTTGGCCAGATGGAAAGGTGGCGGGTGTTGAGATAATCCTCATAATCGGCTTTCAATTCCTGGAAGCTGCCACGAGACACATTCAGCAGTTTCAGTTCTGACTCCGAGCTGGTTTGTCCATCCTCGCAACCTTCAATGATATTCTGCTTTCCGCTACGTGCTGCCTGAATCATCTGATCGACAGTACGATCGCCACTAGTGGGAAGAAAACGATGACAGAATTCCACCGTCAACTGGTAAATAACATCGCTCTTACGGTAGAAATACAGCTCTCTCCATACTGTCGGTTTCTTCAACACCCTTCTTTCCGATTTATTTTCCATTGAAGAATTCTTAAACTTTTATTAATGACTTGAATTATTTATTCTAGATTTTCTAGACTGACTATATTTTCTAGATTTCCTAGATTTTCTAGAGATTCAGGATTTCCTAGAGATTCAGGATTAATTAGAGACGGTTATTTCACGATGAATTTGCGGTTGTTGATGATGTAGATGCCTTTAGAGAGTCCGTCGGTGGTGGTGGCGTTGTGGCGGATGATACGTCCGTCGAGGGAGTAGATGTTTTGAGGGGAGTTGAGGGTTGACGGGTGGATGTCGTTGATGGCGGTAGGAACGAACTCTCCAACAATGATATTGAGGGTTTTCACGTCGGTGTTGGCAGGAGGGATGAAATACATTCTGAAGGGGTCGACTTGGAGGTTGCCGTCGGACTTCCAGAACTTGTCTTGAGCGATATAATAAGCAGGGTCAGAAGTGTTGAGTGTTTGAAATAGACCCACAGCCTGCCATCCGTCTGCTGACACTGCGTCGGTGCCCTGCGGCTGAGAGGATCCCACTCCGGTAGTGTTGGCGTTCATGAACGCCACGTTGGTGACGTTTTCAGTCCTTTGGAAGACGCCCGGTGTGTTGGCCGGGAGTTCGTCGATCTCGGAGAAATACATATATGTGTCGTTCTGTGCCGTCATCTTGTAGAGCTGGAAATTGTCGTCCGACTTCACGGCATAAGGTAGTATTATTGTTCCCCATGTATACTCGGGCATGCTGCGCACATATGACGATTTCTGTATGCTGAATTCCGGTGTGGTGCATTCGAAGTCGTAGCCGTCGTAGAGCACCAGGTTGTAGACTGTGGTTCCTGCCATGTTGTTGTTTGCCGCCATGTTGTCGGTAAACACCTTGTCTGCTGAATATATGATGGTATTTGGATTGGCGAGAATGATGTCGGCCATGACAGTCTTGCTGACGTTGACTACTGTGGTGACAGCATCTGCGTTGACCGACTCGCAGAAGGTGTCGGTTCCGTCGCTGACATAATAGAGGTGTACGTCGTCGATACTCATCCACGACGATCCGTTCATCTGAAATTCTATAGTCAGGCTTCCAGGCTCATCGAGAGTGGCTGTGGCTGAACCCCATTGCCATCCTCTGCCTGTGGCCTTAGTGGTGAATCCGCGATATGCGTCGAACGGCATCTGAACTCCGTTGGTGTTTATCTGGTTCACAGTGGTGCTGCTGTTGCCGGTACCTGTGAAGGTGTTACCGGCATTTCCGTTGAGTTTGGGAGTGATTGTGCATCCTGTGTTAGCCCTGAGTGCCGCCACCACCTTATAGGTGCCGGCAGGCAGGTTGGCTACAGTCTGTGAGATGGTTCCGCTGGATGTCCGCTCCTGGTAGGTGTTGCTATATCCTTCGCCGCTCCAATGCTCACGGAGTGTTATTGCAGCCGTGGACCCGGCCCACTTGGTGTTGGCAGACGACTCACACCGGGGGTCCTGAAGCAGAAACGTGGCATCGCCACCATTGGCAATCATGAGTTGCTTGTTGAGTGCAGTATAGTCGGTTTCGTCTATGATTTCCTCGAGTTGGAAGTTGTCGATGAGAAACGAACTCCCGCCCGACACCCACGAAATCACGATTTGGGGAGTGATGACCTGTTCGGATGACAACGTAAATTCAATCTCCGCCTTCTGCCATCCGCTCAGTCCACCCTGATTGAAAGTCACGCTGCTATTGCTGACACCGGCACATGAAAACACAAACGATGAAGTGGCTGAATTGGCGTAACCGGTGCGGTAGTCGAAGGTGATGCGGTATTTCCCTGCGGGAATGGCCGAGGAGGACGAAGCCTTGAGGGTTGTGGTTTTGTTGCTCCACCCCACCCTCATGTAGAACATCTGGCTTCCGTCGGGAGGGGTGCCCGGAGCACCGAAATTATTGTCGGTGGCAGTGGCTGAAGCGGTCATGATGTCCACCACGTCGGGACGGTCGCCGGAAAGCGTCCAGCCTTGCGGTGCGCCCGATGAGAATGCATATGCCCCGCGTGTGGCGTCGGCGGTCATGGTCGAAATATCGTCCTTCTCAAACGAGGGATTGTCGAAATATTTCCCCGCCATTGACTCCTCCTCCTGGCGTATGAGCTTGAAGTTATCCACCTTATACCAGAGTCCTCCTGTAGCCACATATTCCTTGGAACTGTTTCCGCTCACCACTCCGATAGTCACTGCCTTGTCTTCGGTCAGTGTGAAGGTATGTGAGAGCGTGACTGCTGTTTTCTTGTCCGACGTGTCGACAAAAGACGAGTGGTCGTCGTCGACAATCATGAACATCCTTGTGCCGCTATCGGCTGCCACCACGCATGAGAGTGTGTATGTGCCGGCGGGCAGCACCTGAGTGGTCTGAGTGATGGGGTATCCCTGCTGCCATGTGTTGAAGAGCCAGTCGCCATGCGATCCGCTCATCTCGTATGTGGCGTTGGAGGTAGACCTCGTGCCGGTGTCGCCCGATGTGTTGACCGTCCAGCCAGTGGGAGGGTTCTTTGCCGTGCCGTCGAGCTCGAAATCGGGGTTGGCTATATATGACGTGAAGTCGTTGGGGTCGGTTTCCGATGTAGCCTCCTTTGAAGAGCCATATACCCCCACCTTGTTGACCGCCACTTGCGATGAACCGAGCATCCGGATTTTCACGAATCGTGCGCTCACTTCATCAAAGGTGATCACGGTGTTGCCGCCATCAGTGGTGATGTTCACGTTGGAAGGCGATTTCCATGAACCGTCTTCCTCTGCATACTGCGCCACATAGGCCGATGGTGCCTGCTGTCCGCTCTGAGGGGTGATGACGATTTTATTGACGGCGTACTGGTTTCGGAGGTTGATTTTCAGATATTCGTTTCCATCCGACGCACTGTTGAGCGAAAGGTAATAGGACTGCGGGTCGTTGTCGATTACCGAGAACGGCAGGTGTGCTCCGTCATAGGAATTGGCGTCGACAGACGATCCGAACGCCACATTGCGGTAGTTGCCCGGGAATTCGGCCTCGGTAGCCGTAACCGCCGTCCCGCTGAGGCTCACCAGGCGAGTTGAATTTGCCGGAATAGTCACAGCCGAAGATCTTGACGTGCCCGTCGGGTCGATGATGGTGACGGTGGCCGTCTGGCTTGAAGACGTTTCGTTCTTGAGATAAACCGCTCTGGAGTTTTCATCCTCCTGCACCGCCATCAGTTGTGTGGCACCCTTCACGAACACCTTGAATTCATTCGCGATATTATAGTTCTGCGCACAGTAGAAAGTGGCTTTAGCGTTATTGCCTTCGATAGCCGTTTCCTGAGTGAACACCGGTGCGCCTTCAGGGCAAGTGACAGTGAGGTCTTCCCATGGTGTGCTGTCGTCGGCGAAGAGGTTGGTCAGCAGCATATAGTAGGTACCGTCGGGGTCAGGCACCAAAATTCCGTGCCAACCTTCCGGCCAAGAGGACTGCATAGTGAGGTCGACCACAGCATCCGACAATGCAGCAGTCTCACTCGCCGTGACATCTGTGTAGTAGACGAACCCGCGTATGTGGTTCATGGATGTTCCCACCGTGCTTGTGCTTCCGCTATAGCTCGGATAGATTTTGGCGGTCATGATGGAGTTGTTGTTGCTCTTGTCGCCGAATGCGCCTGTGACGGTTTCGCCATGTTTCTTGACCACGAATCCAAGGTAGTTGTCGATATTCGCCCACGGGCTGGTCCAAGTGGCGTAGGACGAGCCGTCGGTGGTGACACTGCCCCCGTTGTAGTAGATGGTACGCTGGGTATTGGTGAATTCATCCACCGATATGCCCATCATTCCGCCCTGCTCTGAACTGACGGAAGTGGCTGAATTGGCCTTCAAGGCATCGACGAGTATCACTGCGTTTCCGCTTGTGGAATAGAAGCAGAACGACTGCGGAATGGAATTGAATGTCACCTTACCGTTCATGGCATAGCCGTAAGGGAACATGGCATAACGTCCTGTGATGCTTGATGTATAGTCGGCCTTGCTGTACACTCCGAGAAGGTTTCCCGTGTGATGGGTTCTGAACGGCACCATTATTTTTGCCTTATCCACGCTGTTTGGCACAATCACTCCCGAATAGTCGGGCAGAGATGAGTTCCAGGAGAAGCATGTGAACCGGTCGGCCGACATACTTCTTATGATGTTCTGGTCAGGGAAATACTTAGTTTTGGCATGATTTGCCTGGAAGTCGTTCCAGGAAGTTGGGGTAAGGTCATCGGTAGATGCCACTTCGTGCATGAGGAATGTCATCATCACCCGGTGTGCCTCCACTCCCATACGCCGTGCGCTCACATCGGGTCTGAGCAGCCATGATCCGTCTGTCGTGGTGGTCTGACGTGCCTTTATGTTCTTATATGCGAGGTTTTCGAGCATCAGTGCGTTAGGGTCGCGGTTGAAGCAGGCTTGAGTGGAATAGCTGGTGATTTGGTCGAAGAGGAAGAGGCTCCAGTCGTTGCCGTTTGGCATTGCCAGCTCTCCGTCGGCTGTAGCGAGCCAGTTGAGTATGTGGTCCATCACCTGCTGGTTGTTGTGCATGAGCGCATTCGACTTCCACATTTCCGCTCCGTTCACACCTATTTGGAACATCTTCAGTGCGAGCATCGATTCTCCCAGTTCCTGCATCACCACATTCTGATATGAGGTGTGGAACATATTGTGGTTTTGCAGAGTGTAGTCGTCATATAGGTTTTTTCCCAGATAGAGGTCAGCCGGCGACTTGGAGTCATACCAAGTGTCGAACGGATTGTGATTCTTCAAGTCGGTCACATGCGAATAGCTGTTGACAGCAAACTGCCGCATTCGGTCGAACCATTGTGGGGCGAGTTCGTCGTTAGGGAATAGTCCGAGGGTTGCAGCAAGAATGTTCACTTCCCATCCGTTTTCCTCCGACTTGGTGTCGCCCACATATCCGGTAGGTATGCTCCTTCCGAGCTCGTAATTACACTCAGCCTTGAGCATGAGGTAGAGATAGTTTTTCTGCGCGTCGGTAAGGCTGTCCCACTGGAAGAATGCGGAGTAGGCCACCGACATGGCCCACAATGACGACTCCCACTGTGAATCGCCGGTTGCAGTGGACCCCCAATAGCCGTTATTGGTGGTTTGACGCAGTTTGTTCGCCTTATGAGTGGCGTAAGCCCATGCGAGCGACTTCTGCGCCATGGAGGAGATGTCGGTCCATGTCACACCCGACGGCAAAGTCACACCCGACGGCTGTGCGTACTTCACGAGGAAGGCGCATATCATGGAGAGGTCGGCATTGGTCCTCACTCCAGCCTCGTTATTTTGTCCGGAACTTTCACCCTTGAAATATCCGTAGGTGGCGTCAACCGACTGGAAGTCGTTCTTCATATAAAGGCTGAAGTCGGCAAGCATCTGCAGGAGGTCCTGCTTCATGGCAGCTTCTTCAACAAAATCTGATGTAAGCACTCCCTCAGTGGGGCTTTGAGCCAATGTATTTGACGACGGAATAAAAGCCATTGCCGCCAAAATCAATAAGTTCTTAAAGATTCTCATTTTTACGTATTTTTTTTAGTTTTGATAATAGTATTTGTTTGGTAGTCGGTTTCTTAGTCTATGTTTGCAAAGGCAGAAAAAAATCAATTGATTTTACTGCTGGTTCCAATATTGCTGGAACTGTTGCTTTGCGAGCGAATCAAAATACTGCTTGTCAGCGGCATGGAGCTGGCGGCATTTGAAGAACGCGAAGATTCCCATCGCCACACACACAGCCACAAAGGCAAGAAGACTGAGGACGGTCAGCGTGTAGTCCATGTTTTCTGCCGTAAAACTCGCCACCATCAGAAATGCATCAAACGAACCGTGGAGCATCACCGGAATAGCTATCGTGCATGCCATATATAAGGCTCTGGTAGAGGGCTGCACGTTCTTCTTGAAATGAGCAAGCGAATAATAATATCCCATTGCCACAGCAAACAGGAAATGTGCGGGCACTGATATGATTCCCCTCGCCATTCCTACAGCCATAAGGTCTTCCTCGCCGAAAAGGTAGAGAATATTCTCAAGTCCTGCAAACCCCATGCCCACGCACACGGCATATACCACCCCGTCGAAATACTCGTCGAAATGACGGTTGTTGCGGCACATGAGCCATAGCATCAGCAACTTGAACGCCTCTTCGGGAATTGCAGCATTCACGAATGCGTCGGCCACGGATCCTGCCACTGAAGACGGGAAACGGATGTTGAGCGACAGCACCACAGCGAGGGTGAGAAGGGCAGCCACTATGCCTCCACCCACGGCCTTGAATATCTCAGCCAGGGGTTCATGCTGGTATTTGTCAGCGAAATAGATGAAAATCAACAATATGACTGCCGGTAAGAGTGCGATAACTAAAAACATTTTTACAATTATCAGGTTATGTTATTCAAATTACTATCCCATTCTCATGTCAGACATTGAGGCCATCAACCTGCGTGACCACTTTGGCAGCCATCTGCATGAACGCCATGCCTTCCTGCGAAGCGGGGTTGAGCAATGCCGGCTCACCGATGTCGCCACTGTCGCACACATCCTTAATCAGCGGAATCTGAGCGAGCAGAGGCACTTGAAGTTCTTCAGCCAACTTACGGCATCCCTCCTGTCCGAAGATGAAATATTTCTCATCGGGATGCTGAGCCGGAGTGAACCAAGCCATATTCTCCACGAGTCCGAGAATCGGCACATTCACCTTGTCGTTCTTATACATGTTGATGCCTTTACGGGCGTCGGCAAGCGCCACCTCCTGAGGAGTGGACACGATGACGGCACCGGTTATGTCGATGTTCTGAATGAGTGTGAGATGTATGTCGCTGGTTCCGGGAGGTGTGTCGATCACGAGATAGTCGAGTTCGCCCCAGAGTGCGTCGGAAATGAGTTGTTTTATGGCATTGCTTGCCATTCCTCCCCTCCAGAGCGTCGGTGTGTCGGGATTGACGAAGAATCCGATAGAGAGGATTTTCATGCCATATTGTTCCACCGGCACAATATAGTCTTTTCCGTCCACATTCTCAGCATAAGGGCGTGCGTCTTCCATCTTGAACATTTTCGGGATGGACGGTCCGAAGATGTCGGCGTCGAGGAGACCAACACGGAATCCCATTTTCGACATACCGAGAGCGAGGTTCACAGCCACGGTGCTCTTCCCAACTCCGCCTTTTCCGCTCGACACGGCTATTATGTTCTTCACCTGTGGCAGAAGCTTTTCGGGCTCTGGCGGAAGCTCGTTCAGGAATTTAGCGTTTACCGTCACTTCCACGTCCTTGCTCACGAAAGTGTGGATGGCTGCTTCGGAGGCTTTCATCATCGATTTCATGAACGGGTCGTTCTGCTTGGGGAAAATAAGCGAGAATTCCACCTTCATTCCGTTGATGTGGATGTCGTCCTCAAGCATTCCGTTTTCAATGATGTTCTTTCCGTTGCCCGGATAGCGCACTGTCATCAGCGCTTCTTTAATCAGATTTGGATATAGATTCATTTTATTATAGTTGTTGTTTGTTGATTCTTGTTGGTTACTGTTTATTTTCCGCGTGTAGCCTGTTGTCCTTTCTGACGATGCATACACTTTTTTCATTCAATTCGAGATATTGACCAAGACTTTGCGTTGACCGCTGTCATGGAGGTATCAATTATATTTCGACGGCAGAACGCCGAATGCTTCCTTGAAGAATTTTGCGAACGACTTCCGATTGCTGAATCCCACCATATCGGCAGCTTCGCCCACATTGTACTTACCGGAGCGGAGCAGTTCCGCTGCCTTCTTGAGTCTCACGGTGCGGATGAATTCTTTTGGAGGCTTGCCTATAGCGGCCTGAAGATGGCGGTAGAGGGTTGAACGCTCCATTGCCATGTCACGACTGAACATCTCAACGCCGTAATCCGGATCCTGCATATTGGTTTCAACGCATTCCATGGCTTTCTGCAAGAACAATTCGTCTTCCTTCGACACGGTGATTTCCTCGTTGTGCTCCACTTCTATGTTCTCCGGAATCTGACTCTTCACCTTTATCTGTTCGAGAAGCTGGCGTATGCGTGCCTCCTTCTGCTCGATGGCCAGCTTGTCGCGCTGCGACTTCACATAGAGGAAGGCGATGGCTGCCACCACTGCAAGGAAGAGAACTACGTAGAGGGTGTAGGCCCACCATGTGCGCCACCACGGCGGGAGCAGCTTCAGGTTGATGTTGAGCGATTTGCCCCATTCCTGACCTTGCATCGCGGCCTGCACCTCTATGGCATAGCGTCCAGGCTCGAGTGCGGAGAAGGACAGGGAGATTTTTCCGTTGTGCACTTCGGGTATTATCCATCCGTCCTCCGAATCATTGATACGGTATCTGTAGAGTGTGTTGGCAGGATACGCGTAATTGAGTGCAGAGACGTCCATGTTGACATAATTCTCATCGTAATTGAGGATGATATCCACGTGGTTGTCGGCATCATGACTGAACACCACGGTGGAGTCGTTGGCCAGGCAGGACATGAGCCTCGGCAGGAGACGCTCTTCGGGCAGTATCACGTCGCCAGGCGACAACGACAGAATGCCTTTCTCGGTGGCGAAGAAGAGGGAGTCGCCGATTGCGAATGCCATGCGCTCGAGGAATTTATAATCGTCGATGTCTGTCTGACCCGGCACAGAAAGGAACTGTATGTCACCATTCTTATTGATCATCCTGCAAACACCGCCCATCGTTGCCATCCATATGTTTCCGTTCTTGTCCTTGAGTATGCTCTGCACGCAGTTGTTTGGAAGCCCGTCGTTGGTGGAAAAACGTTTGATGGTTTGCGATGCCTCATCGAATCGCAAGAGCCCGTTCTGAGTGCCTATCCAAACGATATTGTCGGAATCGGTCAGCATACAATTGCATTTGTCGCTATATGGGTTTTCGTTGAGCAGACGGCATCGGTCGATGTCGGGTTTCAATCTCGACGAACGGGCGTCGAGAACAAAGAAACCGTTCTGAGTGCCAATGATGAATCCGCCTTCAATCTTCGCAATGGCAACCATATTACGGAATTGCATGAGTTCCTGATACTTGTCGGTGAGGTTGAGCAATTTCCGTTCGTTCCTGTAGAGCAGAGCCAGGCGGTTGAGCCTGTTACAGATGAGATAGCGGTTGGAGTCTACCTGACGGATGAACGGCACTGCACCCCACAATCCGTCAACATCACTGTATTTCAGCCAATTGAATTCCCTGCCTGCCGAATCGAGCACGATTATTCCGTCGTTGCGCGTGGTAAGCCAAGTTTGATGCTGACGGTCGGTATATATGTCGGTTATGCTGACAGGCAAATCCCTCACCCTTGGGTTGTTGGGAAAGAAAAGTTGCAGGATGGCGTCCTTTCCTTGAGGAAGGGGTCTGAAATGCAGAATGTTTCTAACGTCGGGCCGGAAGAAGATGCCGTTGTTGAATGTGGCCACCCATATGCCGTCCTGACGGTCTATCAGCACGCCCTGAAGGTTGTCGGAATTCACTACTCCCGTTCTCTCATCGATGAATGAAGTGATGGTGTCGACCGGCTGCAGGTTACTGTCGAAAATATATACCGCATTGTTTGCCGAAACATACATGGAATCTCTGAAGGCATCGTTTTCTGATGCCACATGAGAATCAGCATACAAGTGCAGATAAGAATTCACACGGTTCTTGCATGTCTTTTTGAAATCGAACACATGGACATTATCGAGCAGACGGGTTTTCTTCCAAGTGGAAAGGTCATAGGCCATCAGTCCGCTCTCGTCGCGAAACACAATTATGTTTTCTTTCCATCCCAGCGCCTTAAGCATATGGCCCTTATTCTGCTGGATGAGTTGTTCGGAATGGATGTTCGACTTTCCGTCGGCAGTTCGGCAGAGGAATTTTCCATCGGAGAAGAACAGCGCATATTTATCTCCCACTTTCAGCACATCGGCCAGTTGCACCACTTTTCCTTCGGAGTTCTTATCTGTGATCTGCATCAGCTTGCGTGCGGGATTCTTCCAGTCGAACACATAAAGACCGTGGTCGTCGGCCTCAATCACGGCATTGCCATCGTTATCGATGAAGAGGTTGGTGACCGCGCTTTTAAGTTTTGCCGGCTCAAGCATCTGACGCACATCGAGAAATGCATAGGTGTTGACATCAATGGCAAAGAGGTGGGTATTGTCCTTCACCCACAGCACATCATTTCTGACGAAATAATAGTCGGTGTTGAGGAAACTGCTTAAGGACAATGTTTTCGTCCGGTCGTATTCCAGATTTCTGAAACGCTCGCCATCGAACACATTGAACATGCCCTCCATTTGAACCAGAATCCTGCCGTCGGGCATCTCTATGATTTTGCGGGTCTGCAGGTTGAAGAGGCCGTCGGCCAGTCCGTAATGGCGGCATACGGCTTCGGATGAATGGCACAAAAGTGGTGCCATCGACACCACTGCAAGCAAAATCCATTTTATATGTCGAACAAAAGCTTTCAGCATAAAGCGATTTTGTTTAAGTATCATTCTACTATAGCGCCACAATTAGGGCACTTGCCTTTTTCCTTCATTTTCTGTCCACATCTTCCACATTCATATTTGCACTTCACGTATCCGTTGTAGAGAATCCACAGAAACCAAATGAGCACCAACAAAAGTAGATAACCTACATAGATTCCTGTGGTCCATGCTATTATCAGATAAACCAACATTGACGCACCGAGTATCTCTATCAAATAGATGGCGCCACGGATGAATCTGAAATTGTTGTAGACATCAATAATCATTGCTATGAACACCACGATGATCAGCCACACGTTAACCACCATCACTGCCATAACGGGCGGAAGCAGGAACGGGTTGAGAGTTGGATGGAAATAGTATTCCTGCCAGAATTCCGGTGCGAAATTCTGCAGACTGGCATACCAGCATGAGAGCAACGCCACGAGCATGATGAAAAGGAACGGATAGAAGGAGTCCATCTCGTTGAGACTTACCATCTTCATCTTGCTGTTGTTGTACTTTCTGTGGAGGAAGAGTCCGAGGATTCCGAGCAGCAGGAATGCACTCATCCAGAGCAGACGCGTATTGGTAAGCGAATTGAGAAGATGTGATATGTTGTCGTTTGGCACGGCATGAGTGAGCAATGCGCTTTCAGTCACCCAACCCATGCTGTACTGGCTTCCTGCCACCTTTATCCAAACCGTGTCTTTACGCACCGAATCCGACGGGATGGAATCGTTGCGGGCGAGGATGTCTTTACCCTCCACTCCGTCGTCCTCATTTGCCTGCTCCATCGATTTGAGCAGATTGGCATCGGCATTCGACAAGTCGAGCGAATCCTCCTGTGCCTTATAGTTGCGCTTGATCTTAACCACCACGAGGATGTCGTCTTTCTTCACCACACACGTGTCGGTCCGTTCGTCTTCGCGAGGGACGAGTTTTAAGGAATCGGCCACCACTCTGAAGTTATCATTAATTGTATAGTGGTGGGTAAGACGGAATTCGAGGCTGTCGAGCTGCTCAGGCGACAATTGGTTGACAAACACCGAGTCGATTTTCTCTTTATGTTCCACAGAATCGGAGTCAACAGTTGAGGCTGAAGAATCGGTATGTCCTCCGCATCCCAGAATCAGGATGATGAATGAACAAACCACCATATTTAGCCAATATTTGAAGATTCCTTTTGCCATATTGCACTGAGCGTTAGTATTTGCCGAATGAAATTCAATTTCTATACTGCAAATTTAATAAAAATATCACAAATCTGAATCATTTTGATTAACTTTGCATAAATTTTTAACGATAGTCGTCTGAAAGACGTAGCGAGATGGGCATAGTACGGAGGGATACCGTCGGTTGCGCCCAAACAGAAACTAAGAAGAAACAGATATGCGAAAGCCATTATTAGACGTCCACACCCACACTATTGTGTCGGGGCATGCCTACAGCAGCCTTCAGGAGATGGTCAAGGCGGCAGCCGACATGGGGCTGGAGATAATCGGCATCACAGAGCATGGTCCGAGCATACCAGGCACCTGCCCACTACTGTATTTCAAGAACATGCACGTGGTTCCGCGTGAGATGTACGGCATACGGTTGCTGATGGGCTGCGAGGTGAACATCCTGGACTGTAAGGGAAATCTTGACCTCAACGAGGAATACCTCCAGCGACTCGACATCGGCATCGCCGGCATACATTCCATTTGCTGGAGCGGAGGAACAAAAGAAGAGAACACCGCCGGAGTGATGAGAGTGATGGAAAACCCACATATCCACATAATCAGCCATCCTGGCGACGGCACCGCCTCCCTCGATTTCGAGAGGCTGGTGTTGGAATCAAAATCCACCGGCACACTGTTTGAAATCAACAACCACTCGATGTCGCCCAAACGTACGATGACCAACTCACGAGCCAACCAGCTGGAGATACTCCGGCTTTGCAAAAAGCATGAAGTGCCGATGATACTGGGCAGCGACGCACACATATCGTTTCAGATAGCCGACTACGGGCGCATCCTGCCTATGCTTGCAGAGACGGAATTTCCCGACGAACTGATAATGAACTTCTATCCACAACAATTTCTAAAACTCATCGAACCACAATGCCATTAAGACTTCCCGACCGCCTTCCGGCAATAGACATACTGAAAAAAGAGAACATTTTCGTGATGGACACCACTCGCGCCAAGGGTCAGGACATCCGTCCGCTCCGCATCGCGATACTGAACCTGATGCCCATCAAGATAACGACGGAGACCGATTTCATACGTATTCTCTCCAACACCCCATTGCAGGTGGATATAGAATTCATGAAAATCAAGAGCCACACGTCGAAGAACACTCCAGTGGAGCATATGATGATGTTCTACCGCGATTTCGAGGACATGCGCAAGGAGAAATACGACGGACTGATTGTGACGGGTGCTCCGCTTGAGCAGATGCACTATGAGGAGGTGAGATACTGGGATGAATTGAAGGAAGTGTTCGACTGGGCCTACCACAACGTGCAGTCCACCTGCTATATATGCTGGGCAGCTCAGGCGGCTCTCTATCATTTCTACGGCATTCCGAAATATCCGTTGGAGAAGAAGATGTTCGGGGTGTTCAAGCACCGGATCATACAACCCGAGTTGCCGATTTTCAGAGGTTTCGACAGCGAATTCTACGTGCCTCACAGCCGGCATTCCGAAATCCGGCGTTGCGACATTGAGAAAGTGGCTGAACTGCAGATACTGTCGGAATCCGACGAGTCGGGGGTTCATATGGTATCCGCCCGCGACGGCAGGGAGTTCTTCATCACGGGCCACAGCGAATATTCCCCTCTCACCCTCGACGGAGAATACAAGCGCGATTTGTCGAAAGGTCTGCCTATCGAAAAGCCCCGTAACTACTATATAGACGATGACCCGTCGAAAGGTCCTTCAGTGAGATGGCGCGCACACGCCAACCTCCTGTTCACCAATTGGTTGAACTATTACGTATACCAGAAGACCCCGTTTGACATAAATCAAATCGTATGATCCAACTGGAACTGCTTGCACCGGCTCGTACTGCCGACATCGGCATTCAAGCCATTCTACATGGTGCCGATGCCGTGTATATCGGTGCATCCGATTTCGGAGCGCGCCAAGCAGCCGGCAACAGCTTGGACGAAATCGCGAGGCTCGTGGATTTTGCACATCAGTTCCACTGCAAAGTATACGTGACGGTCAACACGATAATATATGAAACAGAGTTAGGTTCAGCCGAAAAACTCATAAACGGTCTATACGAAATCGGAGTGGACGCACTGATAGTTCAGGACATGGGCATCAGCCGGCTGAACATACCCCCTATTCCCCTACATGCATCCACCCAGATGGACAACCGCAGCGGAGAGAAGGTGGAAGCCCTCGCAGCGTTGGGCTATGAGCAAGTGGTGCTGGCACGCGAGCTCAGTCTTGCCGAAATCAGCGACATACACCTCCGTTGTCCGTCGACCAAGCTGGAGGTGTTCGTCCACGGAGCTCTGTGCGTGTCGTTGAGCGGCCGCTGCTATGCCAGCCAAGCCTTGTTCGGCCGCAGTGCAAACAGAGGGGAGTGTGCACAGTTGTGCCGCATGGCATTCAATTTAGAGAACGAACGCGGCGACATCCTTCTTCACGACAAGCACCTGTTGTCGCTGAAGGACATGTGCCGTATCGACTGCCTTGAGGAACTGTGTGAAGCGGGTGCGTCGTCCTTCAAGATAGAGGGCCGACTGAAAGACATGAGCTACGTGAAGAACGTGACCGCCGCCTATTCCATTGCGCTCGACAATCTGATTGAGAAATATCCCGACCGCTATGAACGCAGTTCAAAAGGAAGGATTCATCTGAAATTCCAGCCCGACGTGGAGAAATCGTTCAACCGCGGCTTCACCCACTATCTGCTTCATGGCTACAAGGAAGGCCTGGCTGCATTCGACACCCCTAAATCGATGGGCAAATACGTAGGACGGATAAAAGAAGTGTACACCGACAGTTTTGTGGTTGACACCGTTAAAGGCACCGACACCACCTTCAGCAACGGTGACGGCATTTGCTGCTTCAGCGAGAATGGGGAACTCATTGGATTCCGCATCAACCGTACGGAAGGCAATCGTCTTTACCCTCATAAGCAAAGCCGTAAGATACGTCGCGGCATGAAGCTATACCGCAATTTCGACAAGCATTTTGAGGATTTGCTCTCCGCTGAGAGCAGCGACCGTCGGATTCCGGTTGAGATGCGTCTGGACCACACATCCGAAGGCTTCAGCCTGAGTGTTTCAGACGGTGATTACACCTTCACTCGCACATTCCAATTCCAGGCCGAACTTGCCCGTAGTCCCCAACACGACAACATATCCAGGCAATTGTCGAAACTCGGCAACACCCCACTCACACTCGACAAGCTGCATATCGACTACAAGCAGAACTATTTCATTCCGTCGTCGCTGCTTGCCCAATGGCGCAGGGCGATAGTGGAAGCTTACATCGACAATGCCCGCTCCGAGATGCTCGACATCCGCTCCGCCGCCTACAACCGGCGAAAGGGCTCGTCAAGCGTCAGCTTGTCGGAACTGACTTCCGACCAACAGATATTCGGAATGTCAGAAGATTCAAGTCCGAAAGATCATATTGGTTACCAGTTCAACGTGTCGAACTCTCTTGCCAAAGCCGTTTATATGGACCTTGGAGCTAAAACCGTTGAACCGGCATTTGAAATTGAGCCTAAGCAGGATGCCATACTGATGACCTGCCGCCACTGCATACGATTTGCATTGGGATGGTGCGCCATCCGACAAAAAGCCGACATGAAGAAAATGAATGAAAAACTCTACCTCAGGATGCAAAACGGAACAAGGCTTCAGCTGGATTTCAACTGCCGCGAATGCATGATGAGCGTAAGGCTTTGAACTTGAACGTAAGGCTTTAAACTACTGTGACATAGCCACCACCACAACAAGATTATACTTCGGACGGAAGCATTCCATATTCAGTTTTGAAACACCGACGGAAATAGTTGACCGAATTAAAGCCACAAAGATCCGACACATCGTTCACCATATGACCATCCCCGAGCAGCTGCATGGCACGCATGAGCCTGTGCTTTCTGACATACTCGTTTATGCTCATTCCCGTCAGCGCCTTCATCTTCCTGTAGAGCGTGGAATGGCTTGTGAACATATGCTCTGTGAGAAACTGGATATCGAGTTCCTTTTCTGTCAGGTTGTCAAGAATCACGCGGTCTATCTTGTTGAGGAATTCCCTGTCGAGCAATTTCATTTCCTTTACCTTGTCCACATCATTCTTCTCCTCTGATTCTGGCTGGTCTTCATCTCCGGATTGAGCCTGATTGACATTTTCCGACTTATCTGCCCCACTATCCTCTGAATCAGGTGTCTTAACGCTGGAATCCAACGTGAGCGTCAGCTCTGAACCGACTTTAACATCTTTGGCATCGGCGTCTGAAGCGGGTTCCGTTTGCTGACGGGATTGAACATCATCACTTTCCGCAGACTCCACAGCCGGTTTCTGAGGCGAGAGTGCATACATCGTTGCGAGTCGCTCCGACAAGAGCCTGCGAGTGCGAATCCTCTGCTGATACGAACGCCATGCATAACAAGCTGCCAATGCCAGAATCAAGACATAAACGAGCTTCATCCACACACTCCACCACCATGGCTGGCAAACGGTGAACGGGAACACCTCCGGCTCGCTCCATTCACTGTTGTAGACCCTCGACCGCACCTGCAGCTCATAGCTGCCAGGCGACACGCTGTGAAGCTCAATCACCCTTTCTGGCGACACGCCATACCACTGATTATCGACACCCTTCAGACGATACTGAAACTCTGTGGCACCGGCATCAGATATGTCGACCACTCCCAGCTCTATTCTGAAAGAATTCTCGTCGTGGGGAAATCTCAGTTTATGCCAACGGTCGGTTGCCACACTCTCCCATTTCGCCTTGCCGTTATCGGAAATCTGACGTAAGAGCATGAAATCAGAGAAGAAGAAGCGGGCGGGCACGCTCTTGGAATCAACATCTGCGGGATTAAACACACATGCTTCCTCTTCCTGACCGAAAGCAATGCGTCCGTCGGGCAGCTTCATCACTTTTCTCTCCAAGAACGCATGATAGGGAATACCTTCGGCGAAAGTGAAATTGAAAATCTGTCCGGAATCGGGTGAAATACACGATATTCCACCGTTGTTGCTTACCCATATTCTTCCGTTGCGGTCTTCGCATAGAGCCAGAATGAAAGGATTGGCAAAGCCATCCTCACGTCCATAAACGACGGACGACTGAGGTTTTTCGGTGTTGTCGAATCGTGCCAGCCCCTCCCTCGTGGCAGCCCATATGCGGCCCTTACTGTCGATTTCCATCATGCTGATGTCGGGCGATGGGTCGGAATACATATGGCTGACCAACTTGCCGTCGGAAGAGAACACATAGATTCCGCTTCCGAAGGTGCCTATCCATATCTTGCCCTGTCGGTCCACCCTCACGGCATTTGAGAAAATAACGTCCATCTGACTGTTTATGTCCTTGCGTTCTTTCACGGTGCCGGCTTTGTCCACGGTCCACAAACCGTCGGGAGTGGCGAGATAATAGATGCCGCCGGATTGAAAGCAATCACGTACAGGGGGTGCACCTTGAAATGAATATGTTGGGAAGACTGTGTCGACAGAGGTAAACAGGGGATGCTCGTGGAGCATCACATTCAGGCCGTCTTGTCCGTCTGACTTCCACACATTTCCGTCGCGGTCTTCCATTATGGCATATTCACCCTTGCCATATTCACCCACCAGCATACTGCCGTCGCGTGTTCTGACTAACTCCACAACGTTCGACTCGGTGGGAGTGAAACTCTCACATTTGCCACTCTGGGGATTATAGATATACACACCCTTATTGGTGCCTACCCACAAATTGCCGTCGGATGCCCAACAGAGGGCACCTACCTCCGTGGAGCGAAGCCAAGAGTCGAGTGTGTCGGTATAGTTGACAAATGACATGTCTGAAATATTCACCACCGACAAACCATTCATCACATGACCGATATAGAGTTTCCCATTGCCGTCGAAGACTGAACACCAGTTGGGATCGGGCAATCCTTGTATGTTTTCATTGCCGTAATGCGTGATTGCACCATTACAGTCCATGTGGTCCACACCTCTTAAATAATAAGAAATCCAAAGTCCGCCTTTGCCGTCAGACTGCAGAGCGGTGACCGCATTGGAGAGCAGGCCTTCATTGCGGGTCCATTTCTTCCATTCGCCTGAACTGACATCCAGACGATAGAGTCCGTCGCGACGCATTCCAACATAAATGAAGTCGGAATCAGCAAACACAACATTCAGTTCATTGCTGTCGAGCGACGAATTCTCTGTGTCGTAAACACGGAAACGGAAGCCGTCCCAACAATGCAAGCCGCCTTCTGTGGCCATCCACACTCTGCCGAGCCTGTCCTGAGTGAAAGAATTCACTTTGCCGTTGCTCATTCCCTGCTGCAAACCCAAATGAATGGTCTGATACTGAGCTGAAGAATAAGTGCTTAGCAAAAGACAAGAAAATGCTAATATATATCGAAAAAAATTTAAAATGTGCATGTTTAGTCAGTTTATTGTGCAAATTTAACCAATAAAATGGTATGTTTTATAAAAAATGATATAATTTTTACATTATATGACGAATTTTTACTCCCCTTTATTGTAAAAAAAACACTAATTTTGCGACATCAGACTAAAAACAACTAACTATCAAGGAAAATGAAACCCGTCAAATTTAAAAAAAATGAGCTGATGAAGCTATCTGTTCTGATTTTGATGTTATTGTTGTCTTTTCCGGCAAAAATGTCGGCACAGACAGACTATACATCTAAAATAAAGAACCCAAGCTTTGAATCAGGGCAGACCAGCTGGACAATTTCCGGCTTACAGACACAGACCAACTCAGTTTTCACTCTCAAGAGCGGCTCCACTTATATGGAGAAATGGACCGGAAAAGGAGGTGCGGTAGGCTCGGCGAGCGCATTGCAGTCAATCAGCGGACTGGCTCCCGGCAAATACAAGCTCACCGCTGCCGCACAGAACATACAGGAAGACGATGCCACAGCCGCCCAAAGCGGTGCATATATCTTTGCAGGTGATGCGAAGACCACAGTGACCGTGCGCAACACCTACAGTGTGGAATTCACCTACGTGTCGGGCAGCGTTGACATAGGTTTTGAAGCAGTGAATGCAAGCGGCAACTGGATAGCCGTCGACAACTTCCGCCTGTCGCTCATCAGCACCGACCTCTCCGAAGCATTGTCGGAAGCTATCGACAAAGCCCAGACGTTATACGGTGATGGAAGCGGCAAGGGCAGCGAAGCATTGCTCGAAGCCATCAATTCCGCAAAGAGCGTGTTTGCCAACGAATCATCGACCGGCGAACAGCAAGCAGAGGCCATAGTAAGTCTTGAAGAAGCCGTTGACACCTACAAGCGTGCCAACGCAAGCTCTGAAAACCCACTGGTACTCACCAGCCTCATCATAAACAACAATTTTGAGGCAGGCAATTTCACCGGCTGGACCAACACGAATTTCCAGACTCAGACCAACTCTGACTTCAGCATAAAGAACGGCACATATTATATAGAGAAGTGGGTGGCTCAAGGCAATGGTGTAGGCGACGCCAAAGTGTCGCAGACCCTGACCGGCATGCATCCGGGCAAATACCGCCTGCGAGTGGCTGCACAAAACACCCAGGGTGGCGCAGCAACCACTTCCGGAGCACATATCTTCGCCAATTCCAATACTCTGAACGTGACCACACGCAAACAGTATGTTCTTGAATTCGTGCTTATCAGCGACGAGCTCAGCATCGGTTTTGAAGCGAAGAACTGTAGCGGCAACTGGATTGCCTGCGACAACTTCCGACTGGAATACATAAGCGACAGTTTCGACGAGATTCAGGCCGCATACAACGACCTGATAGCAAGAGCCGAGGCCCTCTACTCCACGAGGATGATCACCACAGCCAAGACTTCCTTGCTCAAGGCGCTCGACACCGCAAAGGCTTTTGCCGACCAGAGCACAACCGATGGATGGCCAGCAGCCGCCAAAGCCCTTGAGAAAGCCATGGCAACCGCCACTACGTCGAGCGACATCTTCGCAGCCCTTCTGTCAGCCATCAACAACGCACAGACAGAACTCGACAACTCATCAGCCTCCAACAAGGCTAACTATCAGGCTGCCATCGATGCGGCACAAGCCATATACGACAACAGCAACACCACAAACGCAAAGGCACAGACAGCGATAGCCGACCTTGAGAAAGCCGCATTCGCCTTCAAGATTGACAACGGCAGCGGTGCAGCGCCAAAGGTGACTACCGACAAGCGGTTCATCAAAGGTGCCACATGGGCGTTCGGCCGTAGCACCGTGAGCGGATCGAACATACTGGAACAGGGATTCTGCTGGAGTGAAAGCCCAGACCCTCGCGTGACCGACAACCGCACTACCGAATACCTGAACCAGCAGGGTAAGATCTACTGGCTTCGCGACCTCAAGCCCGGCACCATGTACTATATGCGTGCATATGCCATCACAAAAGACTATGCAGTGGGCTATGGCGACGTGATCAAATTCGCCACAGTGCCAAAAGGCACAATAACCCACTGGTATAACAACGGAGGAGACGAAGCCACGAACACTCGAATCAACAATGCCATCAACAACGCGATGGACTACTATTGGAACAACCTGACCAGCATACATGACTTCGGAATCAGCGTGACCTACAGTCCCGGCACACCTACCGCCGACTGCGGCTACGGAGGCGGAATGCGCGTTGGAGCCAATGCGTCCTATCAGAGCACCGGCACCATTATGCACGAATCGCTGCACGGAATCGGAGTGGGTACACACAACATCTGGTGGAGCGGCGAGATGCGTTCAAACGGAGACCGCGGCATCTGGCTGGGCGACAGAGTGACAGAGGCTGTACGTTTCTGGGATAACAACACCACCGCCACTATCACCGGCGACAACACGCACTTATGGCCATATGGATGCAACGGAGCCCAAGAAGATACTCATTCCGACAACCTTTACTGCATGATGGGAATCATCGCACAGGCTCTGAACGAAGACGGTCTGCCAGGTTCCACAGCCATCGGCTATGCATTGCCTTACTACTCGTTCACACACGAAGACAACGTGAAATACTATATCAAGAACGAAGACAAGAGCCATGGTCTATACACTTCCTATCTTGTGGAAACCGCCACACACGGCCTGCAATGGAAGGCGATGACCGCAGAGGAAGCGGCAGCCGACGACGCAGCGGCATGGTACATCAGTTTCACTCCATCAACCCAATACTATCATCTGAAGAACGCCAAGAGCGGCTATTACATCACATATTCCAGCTCTGCATTCAAGACCGTGAAACGTACGAGCACCACATCTGCAGAGAACATACACCTCATGCGCGGACGTGTTGACGTGAACATAGAGAAGAGCACTTATCGCGGCTACTACTTCATTCATCCGGAGAGCAGTGCCACCCCTCCTACCCTCACTGCAAGTGCATCCAGTAACACCACTTCACAGGGATTCAACATAGCCAAATCGGCTACTGAACAGCGATGGATTATCCTGACCGCCGATGAGGTGAAAGCCATAGAAAATGCAAGCTTGAAAGTGAGCAAGCAGGAACTCACCGACCTGCTCAAAGAGCTGAAAGCACTGACTGCCGTGCCTCATTACGAGAACGAGGAAGGCGTGGACAACACCTTCAACAGCCAGATTTCCGCAATCGAAGCAGCTGGCAATGCATCGACGAGCGTGACTGAGATCAACGACTTGATAGAACAAGCCAAAAATGAGAGCGTTGCATTCCTTTCGGGAGTGGGCGTGAAAGACGAGTCAAAACCATTCGACCTCACCTATATGCTGGTGAACCCTACCTTCGACAGCGACGCCACCACCGGTTGGACCACCGCATCGAACCCGAACTACGGCTACCAGGCAGCAGAATTCTTCCAGGCCACATTCAATTTCTACCAGACACTTAAGAACATGCCAGCCGGAACCTACAAGCTCTGCGCCAATGCCTTCCAGCGTCCGGGAGCCTACACAGAAGTCTACGCCCCTTACATAGCAGGAACAGCAGAGGTGACTACATCGCTTTATATCGGCAGCACCGCCCAGGCGGTTTGCCACATATGCGACGACCGTCAGTCAAGCGCTCCAAGCACCGGCTGCCAGCAGGTGGGCGACAACAAATACATACCTGACAACATGCAGAGCGGAGCTGCATTCTTCAATAAAGGTCTGTATGAGAGCAGCGTGACCTCCGAACTGGCGAAATCGGGTTCAAGCCTGAGAGTGGGAATCAAGTGCACGAAGTCAAGCAGCGGCTACTGGTCGATGTTCGACAACTTCCGCCTCTATTTCTACGGCACGCCTCACGATGCCACTGCAATCGACGACATCAATGCTGATGCCAATGACGGAGAGGGCCTCTTCACCGACGGCGTGGTCTACAATCTGCAGGGTCAGAAAGTGGGCACAAGCCTCGAAGGTCTGCCTGAAGGCATATACATCATTAACGGTAAGAAATTCCTATTTAAAAATAAGTAATAGTTTTCAATTCAATTAGTTAGTTTATTATCGGGTCTCGTTCTGCGTGATGCAGGGCGAGATCATTTTTTATGAAAACTTAGAACTTCCAGAATAGCAAAAATTTAGAATCCCTATAATCCCTAGATTATCTAGAATTTCTAGAATATCTAGAATCCCTATATTTCCTAGATTTCCTAGAGTTCCTAGAGTTCCTATATTTTCTAGCTCATCAAAAAAAAAAGCCGTGTCAGAATCGACACGGCTCCCTTAAAATATGACAAATGCTTAATCAGCCCAAACGCCTGCACTTGTGAGCACATATCCTCTCTTCTGAGGCACATAGCGGTTGCCGAGTTTTTCCTGAGCCTTCAGCTCGTAAGGAAGTTTTCCAACGTTCTCAGGCTTGATGATAACCTTTGTGCCCACTCTGGCAAACTCACGCAATTCGAGAAGGTCGGCATTTCTCAGGCGTATACATCCCTCGCTGTCGCGACCTGGCACAGAGAGTGCGTTCGAGCTGCTTCCATGTATACCGATGCTGGTGTTGGAAGCCTGGCGAGGATGGCTGTTAAGCTTCAGACGCATGAACCAGTCGCCATAAGCCGGGATATTGCCACGTCCGTCGCGAAAGTCGTGTTTCCATGTCGTAGCCGCAGCAATCTGGGAAATAGTGAACGGGATATACTCGCCATTGCGGTTCTTAGCGCAAACCGGCGTGGTTCCATCGCCTGGACGCATCTTGTCGCCTGTATTTCTTGCAAGGCAAACCGGGAAATGAGCCACGAGGTCAACACCGTTGTTCACGTTTTCATAGACATAGATACGGAATTCTCTCTTGGAAATCACGAAGAAGCAGTTCTGCACCACTGCATTGTGTTTATATACCACGCCCCTGTCGTTGCAGTCGTAAACATTATACACTTTTCTTGGGAATGCCTTGAGAGCCACCTTCCTCATTCCAAACACGGGAGGGTCTTGAGCCGGGCAAAGCTCCTCTACCGCAGCTGAATCCGGAGCAGAATCCGAGTCGTCTATCATATCCAGCACACCCTCTGTGGGGGTGCACTGCACCGGAGCTTCTCCTTGAACCGACTGAGCTGATAAATAGCTAACTGTTGAGAGTGAGATTAATAATACAAATAGGTTTTTGGTCATTTTTAATTTCATTTAGTGATTTATTTACTGATTTAAATTTCGTAAGCTCAGTCAACGCAGTCTTGGAAGAGCTTAAACGCTGATTTTGAATAATGCTTTTGCCCTTTCAGGGCGGGCTTCACATAACTATTTTTCCCAGGGCGTTGCCCTGGACTATGGGCTGTTGGCCTTTCAGGCCGTTCACGCATGAATGTTTAACTACTTGAAAAAATGTATTTACTGAAAGAGAACCGTGAACCCTCTATTAGAGGATTCCGGTCCTGCTTTCGTGTCTGTCGACATTCTAATTTCGTTGTCGGTCAATCAACATAAGCGAACTGCATGTACACATAAACAGTTCTTCCGTTATAGCGTGTGATGAAGAAGCTTCCGGAAGTGCCGAGATACGGCAGACGGGTGTATTTAGGCACATGCACATTGCGTCCTCCCGACCTGAGAATACCGGCATTGAGGCTTGGTCCAAGGCGGAAATTCACATTGGTTCCGTTGATCACAATATTTCTGCCTGAGTTGTAGTTGTTGTTGCGTCTCACTCCCCTGAGGCTGGAATGCTGTGCCGACACCCACATTTTCTGTCCGTTTACATAAATGCTGTGGAATCCGTTGTAGGATTCACCGGCATAGGTGAATGACGTGCCTCTGGCATAATGGATGTGACGTCCGTTATAGTCACTCAGAATACTGGCATTCAAGGATGGACCGTATCTGATGTTTAGATTACCGCTGTTGATGACAACAGTCTGCGCGCTCATACTGATGGAGCTGATGAATAGCACCATCATGATTGTCAAAGATTTAAAAAGGTGTTTCATAATTTTAAGGGATTAAAGAGTTTAACAAAAACTTACCATATATCTACACGTTGTGCTTTCGGTATGAACATAGGGTCGTTTTCAGTGATTCCGAACGCCTCGTACCATGCGTCGATGTGTGGCAGTGCCCCGTTCACGCGCCATTCGCCGAGGGCATGCGGGTCGCGCACGGTTCTGCTGCGGATTTCCGCCTCGGTTATGTTCTGTCCCCACACGCCGGCATAGGCGATGAAGAAACGCTGTTCAGGAGTGAGTCCGTCGACTGTCGGAAGCGGTGCACCAGCTTCTTTCTGTGCTTTCTTGAAAGCCTCGAATGCCACCTGGAGTCCTCCGTGGTCGGCGAGGTTCTCTCCGAGCGTGAGCTCTCCGTTGCCTTTCAGGTCGGGCAACACGTTGATGTTAGAGAAGAAATCGGACATCACCTTTGCACGCTCCTTGAACTGGTCGCCATCGCCATCCTGCCACCAGTCGCGGAAATTACCGTCCTTGTCGAACTGACGGCCCTGGTCATCGAAGCCGTGGGTCATCTCATGACCGATCACCACTCCTATGGCACCGTAATTGAAGGCGTCGTCGGCATTCATGTCGAAGAACGGATACTGCAGTATACCGGCCGGGAAGCATATTTCATTTGTTGTAGGATTGTAGTAGGCGTTGACAGTCTGAGGAGTCATGTGCCATTCGTCGCGGTCTACCGGCTTGTTATACTTATCCTCCACATGCTTCTTCACAGCCCAACGGTGAATCATCATGGAATTGAAATATAGGCTGCGCTTAGGATTGATCTGCAGCTGTGAATAGTCTTTCCATTTGTCGGGATATCCGATTTTTACGTAGAAAGTGGAGAGTTTCTCCTTTGCGTATTGCTTTGTTGCAGGGCTCATCCATTCCTGTGCCTCGATACGGTCGACAAGTGCAAGCTGCAGGTTCTTCACGAGTTTTTCCATGCGCGCCTTGTTCTCTGCAGGGAAATATTTCTCAACATACATCTGGCCCACTGCCTCGCCCAGCACAGCGCTCACTGCGTCAACACTGCGTTTCCAGCGAGGGCGCGGCTCTTCAGTGCCCGACATGGTGCGGCTATAGAAGTCGAAGTGCTCCATGTAGACTGCATCACCCAGATAGCTGGCATTGGCGTCGAGCAGTGTCCATTCCATCCAGTCCATGAGTATGCGCATGTTGGTTTCGTGGAGAATGGCCACTGCCTCTTTAAGTGCTTCCGGCTGTCCTACATCTATGATTTTCAAGTCGTTGATATAGAATATTTTGAAATAAGTATCCCAGTCGAATCCCTCATATTCCTTCTTGAATTCGTCGTAGGTCATCTTGTGGTAGTTGGAAGCCGGGTCACGAAGCTCTGTGTTGCTCTTTGAGGCCTTAGCCATGCGTGTCTCTACAATCATCACCGACTTCATCTTGCGTTCGGCTGTGAGCAGGTCGTCGCCCAGGAGTTGGAACATTCTTACTATATGCTTCTTAAATGCTTCACGTATTTTCACGAACGACTCCTCATCGCTCAGGTAGTATTCCTTCTGGCCGAGCGAGAGTCCGCTTTGCGAGATATGCACGATGTTGTTCTGCGACTCCATCATGTCGGCACCGATATAAATGCTCCAGAGGTTCATCGCACCCTTGTATTCGTTGTCGGCCATGAGCATACGGAGGTCGTCGTTGGTTTTGAGGCGCTCTATGTTCTTTATGTCACGCAGAATCGGTTTCACTCCGTCCTTGTTCATTCTCAAGGAGTCCATATAGAGCGAATATAGGTCGCCTATCTTCTGCTCAAGGGTTCCCTCTGCATGTTCTTTCGTGGCGAGGTCGAGGATGAGCGACTTGATTTGTTCCTTATTGTTTTCCGAAACCACGTCGAAAGAGCCGAAACGAGAATATTCAGGCTTGAGCGGGTTGTTCTTAATCCATCCGCCACATGCATAGTGGTAGAAATCGGTTCCCGGACTGACACTGCGGTCCATGTTTTCCGGACGAATGCCGATGCCCTGAGCACCGGCTGACAAAGTTGCTGTCATTGCAAATGCTGTGATTAAAGATTTAATTGTTTTCATATTATGTAAATTAATTAATAATTCAGATTCTAAAGGCGTTTAAGGTTTCGACAGAAGCAGTTTTTCCCTTCCAACTTATTCACTTTTGGCAAAGTTAACAAAAAAAATTATATAATTGCAAATTGTAACTCAAATTCATGTGTTTTATAATAAAAATCGCCCTGACGCATGCATGTCATCCCACCTGTTCCAGTTCATCCACAGCCTCCGACCATTCTTCTTCAGCATCAGCCAGTTGCTTCTTGAGGTCGGCATGGCTTGTGAAGAGGTTCATGTCGGTGGCATTCTGCGGCATTGCCAATTTCGATTCGATTTCTCCGATTTGCGCTTCCAGACTCTCTATTAAGGCTTCCGCGTCCTTCAAGCGCTTCTCAGCTTTCCGTCTGACCTTTGCGAGCTCCTTCTGTTGCTCATATGACAAGGCACTATACGTCTTCGCATCGGGCTTGGATTCCGTGGCAACATCAGAGCTCTTCTCCGGTGAGATAGCGTCTGCCGGCTTCCCCACTCCGGTCAAGCCCTCGTTCTCCTCACGCTTCTTCTCAAGGAACTCATATATTCCCCCGAGGAATTCCCTCACCTTTCCACCGGCGAATTCGTATACACGCTCCACGAGCCCGTCGAGGAAATCGCGGTCGTGGCTCACAACGATGACCGTTCCGTCGAAGTCCTTTATGGCATTCTTCAGCACCTCCTTCGACTGGAGGTCAAGGTGGTTGGTCGGCTCGTCGAGAATAAGGAAATTCACAGGCTCGAGCAGCAGCTTTATCATAGCCAGTCGGCTTCGCTCGCCTCCAGAGAGTACTTTGACAAATTTGTCGACATCCTCACCCGGAAACATGAATGCGCCGAGGATGTCGCGCACCTTCGTCCGCATATCTCCCTTGGCCACACTGTCTATGGTGTCGAACACCGTGACATCGCCGTCGAGCAACTGAGCCTGATTCTGAGCGAAATAGCCTATCTGTACGTTATGCCCCACTTTCAGGCTGCCGTCGAAAGGGATTTCGCCCATAATACACTTCACGAGGGTGGACTTACCCTCGCCGTTGTTGCCGACGAACGCCACTTTCTCACCTCGCCTGATAGTGAGGTTCACGTTCTGGAACACAAGGTGGTCGCCATAGCATTTTTTCACCTCATCGCAAATCACGGGGAAGTCGCCACTCCTTTGACATTTCGGAAACTTCAGATTGAGCCGGGCGGTGTCTACCTCGTCCACTTCCACGAGCTGCATCTTCTCCAGCGCCTTCATCCGGCTCTGCACCTGATTAGACTTGGTTGGCTTGTATTTGAACCGCTCAATGAACGCCTGGGTCTCGGCTATTTCCTTCTGCTGGTTCTCATATGCACGCAACTGCTGCTCACGACGTTCGTCGCGCAGCAAGACGTATTCGTCGTATTTCACCTTATAGTCGTTGATATGTCCGCAGGTGATTTCGATGGTGCGGTTGGTCACATTGTTGATGAACGCACGGTCGTGGCTTACGAGCACCACGGCATTCGCACGCTGGCTGATAAACTGCTCCAACCAACCTATCGAACCGATGTCGAGGTGGTTGGTAGGTTCGTCGAGCAACAGCACATCGGGCTTGAGAAGGAGAATCTTGGCCAGTTCTATCCTCATGCGCCATCCGCCGGAGAATTCCTTCGTCGGGCGGTTGAAGTCGGACTGCTTGAAACCCAAACCCACGAGTGTGCGCTCGAGTTCGGCCCTGTAGTTGGAGCCACCGATGATGTTGAAGCGCTCCGACTCATGGGCATAATCCTGAAGGAGTTGCATATAGGATTCCGACTCGTAGTCGGTTCGGGAAGCAATCTGGCTGTTCATCTTTTCCAGTTTTGCCTGAAGTTCGTGGACATGGCTGAATGCCTTTTCTGTTTCTTCGAGCACAGTGCAGTCGTCCGTGAGCTTCATCACCTGAGGCAGATAGCCCACCGTCACATCTTTCTGCTTCGACACCGCGCCTCGTGTGGGCTGCTGAAGACCTGCTATGATTTTGAGGATGGTGGACTTGCCAGCACCGTTCTTGCCAACAAGGGCGATGCGGTCTTTCGGATTAATCACGAAACTCACGTCAGTGAAGAGGGGCTTCACTGAAAACTCTACTGATATATTGTCGATTGAAACCAATTGCAGATATTATTGTCGATTAAAACCAATTGCCGATATTTTTGTCGATTAAAACCAATTGCCGATATTTTTCTCAGGCAAAGTTACGGAAATAAATCGAGAATCGGCGGATGAATCCCGAAAATTTGCGCCTATCCGCACCAAGTGTCCGGAAGATTTATAGAGAAGTGAATGATTCTATAGAAACCAGCCTTTCCGGAGAATCTGAAATTGCCTGAATTGTCGGAATTGCCAAATCTCCGGAATTGCCTGAATTGCTGATTTCTCCAGGTCATCTATCCCATTATTCCTATTATTCCTATTATTCCTATTTTTTCCTATTTTTTCCTATTTTTCCTATTTTTCCTATTTCGCCTATTTAAATAAAATCTCTAGAATTTCTAGATTATCCGGAATCCCCGGAATCCCCGGATTTTCTGCAAATATATTATTTTCGATAAGAAAAAGTGTTAATAATTGGAAAGGAATTATTAACTTTGCGTTAGAATCTATAAAAACACAAACACATGATAGGAGCAATAATAGGCGACATCGTAGGGAGCACCTACGAGTTCCAGAACACACAGGATTACGACTTTGAGCTCTTCCCCGAGCGTAGTGCATACACCGACGACACCATCTGCACCGTCGCCGTGGCGGACGCCATCCTGAAGGACATCCCTTATAAAGACAGTATCCATTCCTGGTGCAGGAAATACCCTCATCCCAAGGGAGCATACGGCAGCTCGTTCTCGCTGTGGATACGCTCCGACGACCCTCAACCCTACGGAAGCTACGGCAACGGGGCGGCTATGCGAGTGTCGCCGATAGGATGGGCATTCGGCAAGCGCTCGGCAGTGGCTGACGAAGCGAAGAAATCGGCCGAATGCAGCCATTCCCACTATGAGGGCATTAAGGGCGCAAAGGCCACGGCACTCGCCACCTGGAACCTGGCACACGGGAAATGGAAGGACATGAAGAAGGGCATACTCAGCCTGTGTGCCGAATTCTATGGCGACGACTATGCCGACAGCCTGCCCGAAGAAGGCGAATGGAATGAAACATGTCAAGGCTGCGTACCTCTGGCGCTCCACCTGTTCGCACAGTCGAAAAGCTTTGAGGATGCCATCCGCATCGCCGTGTCCTATGGCGGCGACAGCGACACTCTCGGAGCAATTGTGGGAGGCTTTGCAGGAGCATACTACGACATTCCCGAAGAAATTGAAAGGAAAGCGCTGACTTATCTGCCGGAGGAGATGATCGACGTAATCAAGCAGTTTGACAAGAAATTCGGAATCGCCAATAATATAGGCTGACAAAAGGTTTGTCAAACCGTTTCTCACTGCCATACAGCGGTTAAGCTACTACGAACCGGCTTAAACACAAATTAGTTTTGCCGTGGAATCAATTATTTTTTGTAGCTTTGCATTAAAATAAGTCTCCAACATGAAACGCACAAGCAACTTTACGGCTCACATCATTGCATTAGCAGTAGTGATGATATGGGGATCCACCTTCGTGTTCACAAAACTGCTGCTCAACAACGGCATCAGCGCCTCATGGATTTTTGCGCTGCGAGCAGCACTCGCCTACGTCATGCTCGCACTGATGTCGATTTGCAGCAGCAGCCACCGATGGTTTGCCCACAGCTTCAAAGACGAGCTGAAGATGGTTCTGCTCGGCATCACCGGAGGCTCGCTCTATTTCTTGGCAGAAAACTCGGCAATGAACTACACCACCGCCACAAACGACTCACTCATCGTGTGCGCATGCCCACTCTTCACCACCTTCATCATCGCCATCTTCTACAAGGCGGAACATATCAGCCGACGCCAGGTCTTCGGCTCTCTGATTGCGCTTGCCGGCATGGCAACTGTGGTGATGAACGGACAGTTTCTACTTGAATTGTCACCCAAAGGCGACCTCCTGGCATTCGCCGCCTGCATGTGCTGGGTGGTCTATTCGCTGCTCATGATCGGCATCGGAAAACGATACACCCCTCTTTTCACCACACGCAAGGTTTTTGCCTACGGACTGCTCACCATCATACCCTATATCATAATAGAAGGAGAACCACTGCCTGTGGCCACACTCTTCCAAGCCGACATCATGGCCAACCTCGTTTTCCTGGGAGTGGTGGCAAGCTCTCTCTGCTTCCTGATGTGGAACTGGGCTATTGGACGTCTCGGTGTGGTGGTCACAACCAACTACGTCTACCTCAATCCCCTTGCCACAATCCTCTTCGCATGGTGGCTCATCGACGAGCCGGTCACCCCCTGGCTCCTCATCGGCACCATACTCCTCCTCTTGGGACTCTACCTCGTAAACAAAATCGAGAAGAAATAAAGTTCAACGCCTCCTGAAAATCGAGAAGAAAGCCTATTTCGACCCGTGGAGCCAACGCGTCCACTCCCGTCGAGGTACTGCACATCCTACTTACATCGTTACTAACACTCGTTTGGCCCTTGTAGAAAACCCGACAGCTGTAGGGGCTGGTTTTATGCCAGCCCGCAACGGTGCCACCACCAACGAACCCACCTTCCGGCTGACCAACAATCGCCATCACCTCCTTTCTCGCTTCTACCCTTCTTAAAACCCCACCAGTGGAGCGGAAGTCTCCCGGCTTCCGCACGATGGCTATGAAAAAATCCGTGAAACCGACGTTCCCATCCTTGCGCTTATCGTCTTTCACCACAGCTTCGTGTCCTCGCTTCCTGAAAGCCGAGCGCTGAGCCTCCTTTTCTTTCCATAGGCATCAAAATGCCTCTGCCATGCTGAATTCCCCGCGTCGGATCGTTACACAATGAAGACAAACTACTGTATTTAAACACTTTACCATCAATTAAAATAATTTTGAATATTTTTATATAATTTTAACCATCTATCTATTGCATAACACACAAAAAAGCAGTAATTTTGCACTCGCTAAGAAAGTGTTAAACTTTTGTTAAAATATTCTTAAAATTCGTTAACCGCCTCGTGTAAAACACTGAACTACAAAGCCTTATACAATTACCTCTCCGAGACCATCTTCCATTACAACAAGGATTAAGGCTTTTATTGGCTTGTTTAAGCCGAGGTTTATGCGTCTCCGAGACCATCTTCCACTACAACAAGGATTAAGACCTTTCTCCGCAAGCGGCGGTTGCGCCGCCGCCAAGCTCCGAGACCATCACCCCCTTTAAACTTAGCGTCAGCTGCTGCGCCGTCGTTTCCCAGGCTTGCACCTGACGAGTTCTGCACCACATCAGCATGATCAAGACATCAAAATGTCTTCATCTTGCTGACGGCCACTAAAACAAGGATTAAGACTCTATCATTTTTCTCCGTAAGCGACGGTTTCGCCGTCGCTCCGAGAACATCATTCACTTTTTCCGAAAACGTCAAAACGCAAACGTTTTTCCATTTACATTTGCACAAAAAAATAATACACAACATTTTGTGCAGCAAATTCTATTAATTCTAAAATCATTGTAATATGGATCAAAACGGAAACAAAACCGGCGGACGACAAAAAGGTACGCCTAACAGAGTGAATGCATCGATAAAGGTAAGAATCAAAGACTTCATCCTCAAAAATGAAGAACACATGGTCAACGCCTTTATCAACGCAAAACCTAACGAAAAACTTAATTTCTGGTATAAAATGCTTAATCTCGTCTGTGCCAAACAGACTTCCTCAAAAGACGACGGGGAATGGAGGCCGGGCGAAGGAATCGACTTCAACTGGATGACGGGATATGAACGCTACAAACGTGAAATGGAAGAGGAAGAATACCAATACCAACAGGAATATACCGAAAAATTCAGAACGGAAAAAGAATTGAATATTTACAAGACTCAATTCTTCCAGGCGGCAGAGAAAATGATGAAAATCATATCATCAAACGAATTCCTCAAACAGGTAGAAGAAAAATGCGGAAAAGAAAACTTCTGGGATAATATGCTTGATATCACTTCACAGACGGTTGTGAAGGCTCTCGAGAATAACAACATATACCCGACTCAAGAAATTGACCTGGGAAGAACAATCGCAAAACCAAAACCTCAAACCCCACAACCGACTCTCACAACCGACACTCAAGAAAAACAAGCCTCTTACGCACTTGCCGATGAACCTGAAGAATGTCTGGTTTCCAAGCCTTCTGATGAATTGAATGAATCTACCCCACCCTACGAAGCTCTACCAACCAGCGAAGCTAGCATATCTAATGAAGCAAGGGTTTCCAACGAAGCTCTCCCATCAAATGAATCTAGAATATCCAGCCCATCTAGTATATCCATCAATTCTATAACATCCAGCCCTCCATCACCATCGGCACCACCCGAAACACCAGTCTACAACATCAACTATCAAAAATACAACCAACAAAAACAAGAAGAGAAAAAACTAAAGCAACTCCTGCATATCCACAACAACATCAACCAACTCTATCAAAAACTAAAACAATAATACATCAACCCCACCAATACCCATCCAAACCCAAATATACCCAGATATACCTAAATATACCCAGATATACCTAAATATACCCAGATATACCCAAATATACCTATCAATCCCATTCCGCCTATTTCGCCTATTCCGCCTACCCCCATCAGCTAAATTTAATTATCAATTATCAATTATGAATTATGAATTATGAATTATGAATTGTGAATGTGAGCGCAGAGATATTATTTTGTTATATTTTCTCATGGCAGACCTGCCATATTTTGTAAGGTTTTAAAGCAAGCCTGTTCATTTTGATGTGCAACTCCATGACGTTATTCCACCGAACGTCAAAGCACCATGCCACCAAATAAAACCTTATTTTTTTTAAAAATTAAAACCATTAAAAAACCAATTCATCAACCGTCAACTAATTATCAATTATGAATTATGAATTTGAGCGTAGCGATTCCGTCTATTTTTGTCTATTTTAGACTTAACTGACTGCTACACAAAGCGCTCTTTCACTTATTGAACAACAGCATAATGATTTTGAGAGATTGTCTTTTCATGTTTTTCTAAAAAAATCGAGAAAAAAACAAAGATTCTCCATCTTTACGAACATAGGTTTCGTAGGCGCGGCATATATTTGTGCCGTATTTCATTTAATAACCATAAAAAACAAGAAAAACATGAAAAAATTAATTACTTTCATCACTTTGGCTACCATTTTGTTGGCCTCATGTAATACAAAGCCTTATTACCAAGTTTATGAAGTGCAGTCAAACAATGTAGCTTTAGAAGACAGCATGTTCAAGGACGTAAATGACGAGTATGAAATCACATATAACCTCTGGACAGAAGGCGGAGACTTGAGTTTCAGCCTTTACAACAAGACAGACAAGAATCTATATGTAGTGTTACCTAAATCTTCATATATACTTAACGGAATGGCACATGATTATTATACAGACGCATCATTCACTCAATCAGTGGCTGTTGCCAGCCAAGCATCCTATATCAGAGGATATAATCTCACTAAAGGTTCTTGGAATCCAACCAAACTGACACGACTATTCAGTTTATCTTCAGGGTTCATGAGTCAGAAGGCAGTTACAACCAAAGAGCAGGCAATAATTTGCATTCCGCCTAAATCTGCAAAAGTAATAAAAGGGTTCAATATTCTGGACGTGGTTTACAAAGACTGTGACAACGCAAAGGAGAACTACCCAAAGACTTCATCTACTCTTATTACGTATAATCAGGACAACAGCCCGTTGACTTTCCGCAACCGAATAGCATATTCTTTTAACGAGAACGGTTCTGAAGAGAAATACATAGATCATAATTTCTGGATTGCATCTTTCCAAAACTTTGCTGAGAAAGAAGCTTTCACAGAGATTAAGTACATGAAATGTGAAGCCACTTATCAGGAGAAGGCAAAGGTGTTTACTATGGGGACTCCATATAAATTCTACAACAAATACAACTTTAACCTTAAGGCGAAATAATTTTTTTGACACAGAACCAGAATAACTTTACTTTTTAATTTATTGATGAACTCCGAAACTCCAGGTGGATGGTTTCGGGGTTCATCTTTTGTAATTCGTGATTTTTGCTTATATTTGCAATATCTAGTTGACGAGTAGACGAATTGGACGAAGGTTCAGATAACAAATTAATTAACAGACAGGAAACGAATGGCACTGAAAGTATACAAAATAACGGAATACGACCATATTGCAGAGAGGAAACAGTTTGAAAGCGTGAAGGCTTTGCTAAGCGCGTGCAATGGCAACGAGAATAGCGGCAATGATAATGATAATGATAATGATAAAGATAATGGCAATGTCATCGGTAATATAAATGCCAATGACAAGGGCGACTGCATTCTGATTGGCAATTACAACATAGAAGGCGTGGAGTTGGACGCTCTGCTGATATGTCGCGGCGGAGTGAGGATATTGGAATTCAAGAACTGGGGTGGCGAAATTATTGCAAGGGAAAATGGCGACTGGACTGCCGAAAACATGATTATAGGCGGCGGATCAGGTCAGAAATCCCCATATACTCAGATACGCCTGAACAGAAGCCGCTGTGCTGCCGGATTGAAGAAATTCCTGGGCTCGGAAATCGGCAATATAAGTGCCGCCATCATCTTCGCTAAAGACAGCCATATCGACTCGACTCAGATGTCGGACAGTGTGAAGAAATGGCTGACCCTGTGCGATAACTCACATCTGGCCTCCATCCTCAATGGGCTGGGCAAACAGGTTTTTACTGACGAGATGATAGAGAGCATTCCATCGGCACTTCACATTGAAGAATTTGAGGAAGGTTCCGACCTCATGCCTGCATCGCCGAGCAAAGGTTTTTATGCACCCGAATCTTCGGAAAGCATTTTCGAAGAACTGGAACTGGCGTTGACTCAACTGCCCGACATACAGAAAACCTATGCAGCCTTCAACAAGATATTCAAACACGTACTCAACGAAAATACCAAAGACACAAAGGCCACTCTTGGCGGCACGTTTGCCAAGACCGACTATCTGCTGAAGGAGCACTCGGCCGGCAGACAGCTGATCAGGAACACTAACGACACCCGCTCGAGACTTCGGCACATGGCCGATTTGAGCGAGAAAGACCTGACGGAATATTGCATGACCGACCTAAGGAACCTTTGCGAGTTCGTGGCGTTCATCTACAACACCTCCATTCCGGCCTCGCTGAAAGCGCGATTCACGAAACGAACAAAACAAACGGCTTCCCCTACCTTGATAAAAGAATATATGCGGGTGGTGGTGCAGACATGGGATGAGAACTACGTATACTGCAAATGGGAAGAATCCACAGAGGGCGAGTTACTGAAGGTTTACTACAAAAAGACGAATCTCTACAATCAAGACTACAGCTATCTGTCCAACTACTTTGAAGAAGGTTCGCAACTTAACCTTATTCGTCCGCGCATGGAAGACGGTGTGATAAATGCAGAGATGTTCATTTTCGAGCCCGATTATCTGGTGGACATATCCGCAGTAGCCAATTGCTTCACAAACTATGCCGACTCCCACCTGGTGAATTTGCTCAAGAAGATATCTCCGAAAAAAGACACAGAAGCAACACTTCTCGGAAATCTCGCCAGCCAGTTGCTCGACGAAGTCATCCATCAGCTTCCCGGCACACATTCATATAAGGACAGCGCGATGGAATTCTACAAGCACAACACAATGGGACTGCTGACAACCGAGATAAGCCATGATTTTCATTACAATGCGCAACGTCAGAAAGACAATATAATGAGAGCTCTCAACGAGACGCTTCCAAATGATATAAGCAGTTTTGACCTGAAGGAAGCTATTGTTGAGCCCTCGTTCTTCAGCGAGATGCTCGGTCTTCAGGGACGTATGGACTACCTGCAGCTCGACTATAAGGTGCTGATAGAGCAGAAATCGGGCAAGGGCGAATTTCCCCAAGGCGACTATACCACTCCAGCTTATAAGACCGAGCACTATGTTCAGCTTCTTCTCTACATGCTCATCATCAGATACAATTACAGGAAGCAATACGAAGCCAACAATCAGCTACTGAATCCCTTCCTTATGTATTCCAAATACCAGAAGAGCCTTATAAGGCTCGGATTTTCACCCGACTTGATTTTCAGTGCTATCAAAATACGCAACGGTATTGCATGGTCGGAGATGCATTATGCAAAACTCGGCGGTTTGAGGATACTGGAATCCATGACCGCCGACTCATTCAACTTGAAACACACCAACAATCCTCTGTGGAACAAATACCAACGGCCTGACATAGAAAAACTGCTCTCATGCATTGGCAATGCTTCTGACCTTGAGAAAGCCTATTATTTCAGGTTTCTGGAATTTGTATCGAACGAGCATCTTCTCTCTAAAATCGGCAACAATTCAAAAGAAGACTCCGGATTTGCCGCCGCTTGGCAGTATAGTGCTGCTGATAAGCGTGATGCCGGCAACATCTACTACAATCTCAAACTCCTAAGTCCTGGTTTAAAGAGCGAAGGGATGATAGAGTATGTTGAACTGGGCTTTTCGGATTCTCCCGATCATGACATCGCCAACTTCCGTTCGGGCGACATCGTTGTGCTCTATCCTTACGTTCCGTCGGAAGAACCCGATATGCGCAAGACGATGGTGTTCAGAAGCACCATAGCAGAGATAGGCTCCGACCGCATATTGCTCCGTCTTCGCAATCCCCAGTCCGACAACCGCGTGTTCGTGAAGCAGTCCGGCAAGTTGTGGGCAATAGAACACGATTTCATGGAATCGTCGTACGGTTCGTTCTACCGTGGTCTTCACGCCTTCTTATCGGCTCCTCGGAAGCGCCGCGACCTGCTTTTGCTTCAGAGGCATCCCGAACACGACGAATCGTTGAGTCTGAAAGGTGAATATGGCAGATTCAACGACCTGATGCTGAAAGTAAAGCAGGCGAAAGACCTCTTCCTTATTATCGGTCCGCCCGGCACCGGCAAGACTTCGTTCGGCATGCTCAACACTGTGAAAGAAGAACTTTCAGAACCAGGAAGCAACATAATTATAATGTCGTACACCAATCGTGCAGTCGATGAGATATGCAGCAAACTGACCGAAGAAGGGATTGACTACATCCGTCTTGGTTCCGACCTCAGTTGCTCTGCCGACTATCGTTGTCATCTACTAAGCCATAAGGTGGAGGAAAGCCAGAATATCAGCGAGATAAAGTCGATGGTGTCAAACACGCGAGTGTTTGTTGGGACCACCACATCGTTCAACAGCAACATCAGCCTCTTCAGCCTCAAGCAGTTCGACCTTGCCGTAATCGACGAAGCATCGCAGATACTCGAACCTCATCTCATCGGGCTTCTGAGTGCTACAAAAGACGGCAATCCCGCTATACGCAAGATTGTGATGATCGGCGACCACAAGCAGTTGCCAGCAGTGGTGAAGCAACCACAGGAGATGTCGAAGGTGACTGATCCTCTGCTGAAATCGATAGAACTTCACGACTGTCGACTGTCGCTCTTCGAGCGAATGCTCAGACGCTACGGACGCGACAATCACGTAACCTATATGCTTAGGCGTCAGGGGCGGATGCACCAAGACATAGCGCTGTTTCCAAACATCATGTTCTACAACAACCAGTTGGAGGTAGTACCCTTGGACCATCAAGTCCGTCCATTGCCTCTGGAAGTAGATTCCGACAACGGCATCGACATTATGCTTCAGACACACCGTATAGCTTTCATCTCTATAGAGCCTGAAATGAGTTCATCATCGGACAAGGTGAACCAGGAGGAAGCCGACATGATAGCCGCCACGGTCATAAGGATTTATGAGTTGGAGCGTTCAGTGTTTCGTCCAGAAGAAACGGTCGGCGTGATAGTGCCCTACCGCAACCAAATAGCCACCGTCAGGAAAGCTATTGACCAATATGGTATAAATGCCTTGCACGACATCACAATCGACACCGTGGAACGCTATCAAGGTTCACAACGCAGATATATCGTCTACGGTTTCACAATCAAGCGACATTATCAGTTGAATTTCCTAACCGGCAATGTGTTTGAGGACGTGGACGGCACGATAGTGGACCGCAAACTGAATGTGGCCATGACCCGCGCTGAAGAGCATTTGATTCTTATAGGCAACGCACCGCTGCTCTCCAACAACTTCACGTTCTCCAAGTTGATTGAATTCGTGCAGAGCCGTCACGGCTATTTTCATGTGAATCGTGACGATTACGTGTCCGGCCGTTTCACTGTGCCTCGTTAATAGATTCTGATTTTCATGTTAGGGGCCCGGAGTATTGATTCTTGTCTATCGAATAAAATATCCATAATAACAATTAAGTTCTATAGCTTATTTTGAACCTATAGCTCATTTTGCAGGCTGAAACTACTCTCAAGGTCCGATAAACACAAGTGTTTCGAGAACTCAAGCTTTCTTCAGTGATAAATCGATAGTCGAAAAACGCTCAATAGTTCATTTTAATATTTTTTGCAGATTGACCAACACGTTTAATGCTCAACACAAAAAGCAAAATCTTTACATTTTTGCTTTTTATAAAAAACATAAATAACAAAAAAAGAAAATCCAATTGACGCTGTTGCCAATTGGATTTTCAGTTTATGATTGCTTATTGTTTTCAGTTGTTATAGCCGTTTGTTTATCTTCCAGCTATCCTGCTTCTGCCGTTGTTGATGTTTCCGCGAGAAATGGAGTTGTTGATTGCCGATCCACTGCGATTGTTGTTGAAGTTATTGCTATTGTGGTTATTATTATTGTTGAAGTTGTTGTTATTATTGTGGTTGTTGTTATTATTGAAGTTGTTGTGGTTACCTACGTTGCCGTTATTGCTTCCGTAGTTGTGGTTGTTATTGAAATTATTGTTATAGTTATGGTTACCAGTGTTAGGGTGGTTGTTATTGTTGAGTCCTCCGCGGTGTGCGTAGTAGTCGTTGGCGAGTCGGTTATGTCCTCCTCTGTAGCTTACGTATCCTGTTGGACGATGAGAGTAGAAGTGAGTGCGGTTAGTATACCTTGTGTAGATTGGGTAGTACCATCCAGTGCTTCTCCAAACGAGTGGACGATAGAAGTAAGTGAGGTTGATGTAACGGTTGTATTGATAGGTTGTGAGAATGTAGCGTAAGTCAGCGTTTCGACGTGCCCACCAAACCCCGTTCAAGTCGTTATAGTTGTTAACACTCAAGAAATAATCAAGGTTTATTTCATATATCATCTCGTATTGTACTTCGTTCAATCCAAGTTCGTATGCCATTTTATCTGAAAGGAAAAGAGCTTCCTGCTGAGCCTGGTTGAATGGAAGTGCTGCGGCAGAGATAGTCATGACCATCATGCTTGCCAAAACTAACATCTTTTTCATATCGCTTATTGTTTAAATGGTTATTAATTTCTGTTGTTTGTTGTTTTGACAGCGGTGCAAATGATTTGTTTAATCCGATTTCGGGGTTTTATCCCTACAATTATATAGGGAAAACACCCGGATGGGACGGAAGAAATCCCCAAACGGGTGTT
>FLNV01001050.1_pt1 | contig 40920 bp, 32 predicted proteins | sample 1140351 | NCBI WGS metagenome assembly FLNV01 (sample SAMEA3878207, study PRJEB12797) | bioreactor metagenome | biome: Moose rumen | place: Sweden | collected 2011-10
TGTACTATAGTCAGTTTCTTCAAGATCATCCAATTCAGGATATTTAACTTCAAAAGCTCCCCAAGTATTTTTTTTATTATCATAAGAAACTACTTCCCACATAAGAAAAATACCATAACTATCTGATTTCCATAAACCACCTTTTATTTCACCTGTTGCATTATTATATTTTTTAAGTTTTAATTGTTTTCTGTCCATACATTCTGTAAGACTATATATACCTATATAATCTTCATTGAGATAAACTTCCACAAGCTGTCCCCTAACACCTGTGAGTGCATCTGGTTCCTCATTAATATAATAAGGTTTGTGAGAAAAAGCATTCCATATTTCGGTAGCTATTCTATTACGTAATCGAAAAAGGTCAGCTTGTCCGGCATCGAGAATCCAGTTATTATCTTTTCTCATACCGAATAATTGCTGATCCTTATCAAATTTAATTTTATAGTTTCGCTTATGTTTATCAACTGTATTAGTACTACCACCACGCCACTTTACTTTCCCTGTAAGATTTTCTATTTTTTCTCCCTCAGATGTGATTATGGTAACTGATGCTTCTTGATAATCATATCCAAAATTTCCTGTCAAAAAAATCTTTGGAATTTGATCTTTATTGCCGGCATTAACAGGGATGCCTATAAATAATAGTGTAAATAATATTATTTTATTTAATGATATCCACTTTTTCATGATTAATAATCCATATACAGTATGACTTTTTTTTAGATAATAGTTCAGATGCTAATGCTTTTGCCTGTTTTTCGGCTTTAGAAGAACGTTCTATTGTTGTATCGCTGATATATTTCGGCCACTGATAGTTGTTTTCGTATTTAGCAGCTATACCCCATCCAAAAGCATCGACGGGGATGACGCGGAAAGAGGAGAGTTTGGGATAATCATCTTCAATAATAATAACATATACATTCTCGACGGGAGCACCTGTTTTGTGAATAGCTTCCATTGCCATGCTCTTACCTATTCTACCTGATTGAATAGAAGCATTTATAAGATGGGCATCAATATACAGTGATGTTATAAAGAATAATATAAATGAAATAATTAATATTTTATTTATTGATGAATATTTATCAACTAAATAAGCAATAATAATACATAATAATGCCATTCCGGCATAGGTGTGCATCATACTGAAGACAGTAAAGATATGTGGAGCGACAGCTATCAACAGACAGAGAATAGTACACACTACCTTTTTATTTATATATATATTATTATTTTTTATGAATATACAATATAGGAAAGGTATAGTAAAGATAAATGATAATGCTGCCAGAAGAATATTACGACTGGGATTGTGCAACAGATAAATATAGTCAACAGTGATGAAGGTAGTAAAGAAGAATTTACAGAAGTTCTTCATTATTTTCATCACATCAGGAACATAATCCGGATGAATGATGATATTCTTTGGAAGTAGATAGATGGTCAGTGCATAAATAAAAATTATTCCTATACCTATCAATAAATCTTTCTTTAATACTTTTTTATTGATAAAATCAAATCCATAAGCTAATATAGGACAGATGAGAGCCCACATCAGTCCGTTTTCCTTCCACCAGGTAGCAATGATAATCATACTGATCCATCCTATATATTTCATTTTATTCTTTTTTATATAGAACAAGAATGCCATCATATCAAAGATGAGCGCATACGTCTGATTCATACCGTCCACCGATGTCACAGTAGCCATGACAGCTGGAGCAATGAAGAAATAGAGGGTAGATATATTGATGGCTGTGGAATTGAATTTGAATATAGATAATAGTCTGAATACCAGTAAGGCTGCAAAAACATGACCTATTACTATTATACAATGGTTGAAAGAAGGAAAGAGCAGTTGTGGGTTAAGTCCGTTGATATAACCAATGACAGCATCAAAGGGTCGCCAGTGATAACCATAGAAAAGAAAACGCTCCTTTATTAAAAAAGGTTGGAAGTCGGGACTGGTAGTGCTTACCCAGTCATCATGAGTAGGAAGAATGTGAAGAATGTAATAAAGAAAGATGGGTGAAAGTAAAATAATAATTACTATGGCCCAATATTTTATAAACAGACTATTCTTCATAAGTATAGCTAATTGATAATAGCTATTTTACAAACCGTACCTTTCTTTCCCTCACTGGTAGCTGTGGCCACCATATACACCCCGGAGGCTACTCTCTTTCCGTTTTTGTCGCATCCATCCCACGTATAACTGCCACCGTTGCTTCTACCCTCATTGACAACCGTTCCGCTGGCAGCGAGTATCTTCACATCACTGTTGAAAGATAATCCTACGATGGTAATTAATCCGTTATAATCAGGACGTACCGGATTAGGATAAGCCCATACATTATCTTTGGTCATCTCTTCGTTGGCAATAATCGCATCACTCTGATAAGAACAGAGTCCTTTATCAGTACCGAAGAAAACTTCTCCTGTGGTATTATTGATGGCTATAGAACGCACAACATCAGACAACAGCGGACTGTCGTTGGCAGTAAAATGATAAATCTGTTCGTTATTATCTGCACTGATAAGATAAACACCATTACCGTTGGTACCAAACCATTTACGGCCACCTCCATCAACTGCCATGGAATAAATTTCTATATTGTTAAGAAGATAATCAGCCAGGTTAGTACCATCATTACGAGGAACTTTCACTTGCGTGAAGGTTGTTCCGCCGTTATTTATCTCACTGCGCTCCAAAACAAAGGGTCCTACATCTGTTCCTATCCAGATATTACGGTCAAGATCCTCTACAGCAATATAGACATGATACATTCCTGTGATTGTTGTACCATCTTGGTTGACAATAGTTTCATAAGCCGTTATCTCGTCATTTTTGAAATTATAATAATATAAAGCGGGTGTTACCCAGTTGTTATTGACAAACCACATCAGTCCTTGACTGTCTATCATCATCTTACTCAGTTCACCATTACTTTTATTTTTAAAACCACTATCGTTGAGTTTCATTAAAATATCTTTATTGTATTTGGTGAAGTGTCCTGCTTCTAACTGAAGGAGTGATGTGGTAGGTGCCTGACTGTTGAGAATCCACAGATTACCGCTTTTGTCATACTTTACACCGGTTATTAACTGATATTCTTTATTTTTAAGGTTATAAGACTCTATAGGACTGTTATGAGATGCGTAATAATTAATGAATTTTCCATCAATATATTCGTAAAGACCATTTCTGGATCCGGCAAAGATATGTGTTTCATCGGCAGGATCTATATCCAGACAGAATGCGCCAACATTGGAAACTCCCGTCTTCTCACTGACTCCTTCATTTTCATAGATGGTCCATTCTTCGTTATTCAATACTTGAATAGCCGATGATTGAATAAAATCTCCATTACAAGTATATAACTTTCCGTTATACATCTTCAGATATCCGAAGTGATTATAATCAGGGCCATCCGGATTGATGTTGCTGGCAAGAATAGTCTTCACACCTTCCTCAGAGAGGGTATATTGCTGCAGTTTTCCATCATTTTGATTACTCCAATAACACTTGTTATATTTGTCGTAAGCAATATATTCATGATATCCGTTATCATTTTTGATGGTGATATCATTATCATCGGTAAAGGCAGGGTGATTATCGGTGGTTTGCCAATTAGAGGGATCCGTAAGATTATTATTTTGATTACCGACATAAACGCCTTCATCAACGGAAAGCGCATAGATATTATTATTTTGCAGTGTCACATCATATATACTTTTTCCAAAATAATAGGTATCACTGATCTCTGCATTTTTCATATTTACTTTCAGAATACCGGAAGCCGTACTCAGATAGGCATAGTTTCCATCAATGGTGACATTATAAATTGTCTTTGCGGTTAACAATGACTTGTTATGGAAATCGCATATATTCTCTACATTGTCATTTTGATCCAGCAAATCGATATTCTGATTGTTATAGATGATAATCAGTTTCTTGGCAGTCTGATTCCACGCAATAAAATCGATATAACTGTCACTGATACTATTCACCTTATTATATATATTAATACTCTTATCATTGATATTGTACGAGAAGAGATCGTTACTGCTGAGGACATATACCATCTTCCCGGCTGGTTCTATGTCGGTGATATGATGATAGGCCATATAAGCTTTCCATTGTCCGATGGCAGCTGTGTGGAGTATCATCACAAAAAGTAATGACCATATAGTGAAGATTCTTTTCATTCCTGTTTAATCGTCTATATGATGATAATACAAAAGTTTGTATATATTAAACAGAAAAAGGGATGATTTATTGTCTGTGAGTTGTTTACGCAATGTTTTTCCTACCTTACCATAGATATATTTACAGATACCATGAAGATAAGGATAGTTGAGAATAGCACTATATCCTTTCAGTTGATGCCTGACAGTATATAGTGTATGCAGTGCTTCTTCCGTCTTATTGAGGAATGTCTCATTATCCTCGAATGACTCAAAACTCACAGGATTGTCAATATGTGTGATATTGATATGGTTGTCTCTGAGTTGTTTTCCCCACAGTACATCCTCATAGCCATATCTATGTATTTCCTCATTGAAAGGATAATTCTTCAGTATCTCCTTTCTTACGAGGAAATTACAGGTATGGAAATCCTGATAGGGGTGTTGCTGTCTTTTGTCTGCCGATGCTTCCTTCTCGTGTTTTTTCTCTATCCGCCACCTCAGATTTTCAGGATATTCTCCTTGGATATTATAACCACCATATACCACATCAAAGCTGTCATCTGATGAAAGATATCTTTGGATGTAGTTTTCTTTATGGATAATCATATCTCCATCTATGAAAAGCAGCCATGTGTGGTTCGCCTGTTGTGTAAGGAAGTTACGAATGGAAGCCCTGCCAATATTTTTCTTACGTATGAGATATTGTACGTTGGTAAGTAATGATAACTGTTTGTTATGATTAATAAATGAACGATCAGAACTTCCATCATCCGCAATAATAATCTCAAAGGAAATATCTGTCTGTGAGAGTTGCCGATGCAACTCTTCCACTATTTGTGTGCAACAACTGTTATAGATAGGTATTAAGACAGATAACTCCTTGATCATGATCGTTATCTTTTAAGGTAATCAGCCAGTTTGGCCACGGCTCTCGCACGATGAGAGATATGATTCTTGATATCCGATCCTAAGGCGGCAAAGGTATGGTCATAGCCATCCGGCTGAAAGATAGGATCATAACCGAATCCTTCATCCCCTTCACGCTCGGTAGTGATAAAACCTTCCACCTTCCCCTCAAAAAGACGGACGGTCTCAATATCTTCCTCTTGTCTTACTAATGCTATAACGGTCTTAAAACGGGCACTACGCTCAGTGACACCTTCTAATTTTCTTAAAAGTTTTGCCATATTCGCCTCACTGTCATGATCTGTACCCTCCGCATAACGGGCACTGTGTACTCCCGGCTCTCCATTCAAGGCATCCACCTCCAGTCCGGTATCATCGGCAAAACAGTCGATATGATAATGTCGGAAGATATAATCGGCTTTCTGAATAGCGTTCATCATCAGGGTATCACCTGTTTCAGGGATATCCTCATGACAACCTATATCCCTGAGAGATAAAACCTCGAAAGATTCACCGAGAATCTCTCTTATCTCCTCTAATTTATGTTGATTATTGGTAGCAAAGACTAATTTCATAACTTCTTTTTTAAATTATTTTTTTTCGTACTCACTTTAATGACGTCGAAACCCTCACCATATACACCGATGACCGCGCTCTGAGAGACAAAGGCATTGGGGTCAATGATCTTGATGATACGGAAGATCATCACACTCTCACTCTTCTTTGCCATCATCACAATCACTTTCATTTCCTTACCACTGTACCATCCATGACCGTCAAGGATGGTCATCGTGTGCTCTGTCTGCTCTGCCAACGCCTTAGCGATATCCTGATAATGTTTGGAGAAGATCATAAACTGTACCGACTGACGCTGACGGTTCATGATGTAGTCGAGCATGAAATTTTCTATAATCATTGTACAGAAGCCGAAGACCACCATTGTCATCCTTTCCAGGAAAGTACCAAAGTGAGGAATGAAAAGACAGCTGCCAATGATAACGAAATCTACAAAGATAAGGATGGTGCCTAATGATACGTCACGGTATTTATTGATAGAGGCGGCGATAATATCCGTACCTCCCGTACTACCGTTGAAGAGGAAGGTAAGTCCGAGTGCCGTACCTGTCATCATACAACCGATAAGCAGTGACATGAAGTCTTGTCCTTCGCCCAGGATCTTTATCATATTCCCTTCGGAATCCACGGGAGCTATCTCTTTCATCAACCATAGTAGGAAGGAGAGCGTTATAGTAACAAATACCGTCTTGATCAAAAATTTTATTCCTAATATTTTCAGAGCCATAATCAACAGAGCGGCATTGATAAGAAAATAGGTATAGGAGTTGGGGAAGCCGGTGGCATAATACACGATAACAGCAATACCTGCCACTCCACCGGTCACTATCTCATAGGGCATCAGGAAGAAGGTGAATGCAAAAGCGTAAAGGAGACAGGAAAGCGTCAATCCTAAATAATCTTTGCACTCACTCTTCAACATTTTTTTATCTATCGTCATCTTCATAATATGATTAGTTTATCAAGGTTGTCTTTGGCAATGCTTATACTGTATTATGGTTTAAACACTACATTCACCATTCGTTTGGGAATGATGATTACCTTTACGATGTTCATCCCTTCCAGGTATTTCTGTGCCCGCTCATCATGAAGCACCGCCTCTTCGATGGTATTATTGTCTGCGTCAGCGGGGAAAGACATCTCAAAACGACGCTTACCATTGAAGGCGACACCTAATGAGATAGTGTTCTCTATCAGATATTCCTCATTATAAGAGGGCCACCGGGCGTCACACACACTACCACTCTCACCGAGGCGCTCCCACAGTTCTTCTGCGATATGAGGTGCGAAAGGAGCGATGAGGATAACCATCGTCTTCAATATCTCACGGTTGTTGCATTTCAACTGCTGCAGTTCGTTGACACAGATCATGAAGGCAGAGATGCTGGTATTGTAAGAGAACTGCGGAATATCCTGCGACACTTTCTTAATGAGCTTATGCAGACTCTTCAACTCTTCCTTAGTAGGAGCTTCATGTGTGTTTTTATCATCAAGAGCCCTGTCATAGAGTGCCCAGAATTTCCTCAGGAAGCGGTGACAGCCGTCAATACCGTTGGTATCCCATGGTTTACTCTGCTCGACAGGCCCTAAGAACATCTCATAAAGACGGAGGGTATCAGCTCCGTATTTCTCCACGATCATATCAGGATTGACGACATTGAACATACTCTTCGACATCTTCTCAATGGCCCATCCGCAGATATATTTGTCATTCTCCAACACAAACTCTGCTTGCTCGTATTCCGGATTCCATGCGCGGAAAGCATCAATATCGAGAATATCATTGGTAACGATGTTCACATCCACATGGATGGGAGTGACATCCTCATAATTCTTCCGGAGATTATTTGAGACGAATACCGGGTGTCCTTTCTCCGCGGAGGCTTTGTTATCACGATATACGAAGTTGGAGCGTCCCTGGATCATTCCTTGGTTCACCAGCTTTTGGAAAGGCTCTTCCTTACAAGAGACACCTAAGTCGAATAAGAACTTATTCCAGAAACGGGCATATATCAGGTGCCCGGTGGCATGCTCAGTACCACCCACGTAGAGATCCACACTCTGCCAGTACTCATCAATCTTCTTATCCACGAGGGCGTGTGTGTTCTTAGGATCCATATAACGGAGGTAATATGCTGATGAACCGGCGAATCCCGGCATGGTATTCAGCTCCAACGGGAAGATGGTTTTATTATCGACGAGTGATTTATCCACCACCTTGTTATTAATAGTATCCCATGCCCATACCTTTGCGTGACCCAATGGCGGCTGTCCGTCTTCCGTTGGTTTATACTGATCTATCTCCGGCAGTTCGAGGGGAAGACACTCCTCTGGAATCATATATGGCATATCATCCTTGTAATATACGGGGAAGGGCTCACCCCAGTAACGCTGTCGGCTGAAGATAGCGTCACGCAGACGGAAGTTTACCTTCACCCGTCCGAGATGTTTCTCTTCCACAAACCGCTTGGTGGCGGCAATAGCTTCCTTGACGGTAAGACCATTGAGAGAGAACTCCGTCTCCTTTCCGGCCACCGGTGAGTTCATCACAATACCTTCTTTTGCATCATAGCTCTCTTCAGAGATATCAGCACCCTCGATCAGTGGGATGATAGGAAGGTTGAAATGCTTGGCAAAAGCATAGTCACGACTGTCGTGTGCCGGAACGGCCATGATAGCACCTGTGCCATAACCTGCCAGTACATAGTCGCTTACCCAGATGGGAATGGCATCATTGGTAAAGGGATTAATGGCATAAGAACCCGTGAAGACACCCGTCACCTTCCTGTCTGCGATACGCTCTCTCTCCGTACGTTTTTTGGTAGCCATAAGATAATCCTCAACGGCTTGCTGCTGCCCGTCGGTAGTTACCTTAGCCACATACTCACTCTCGGGTGCCAATACCATGAAGGTAACACCAAACATGGTATCCGCGCGGGTAGTGAAAATAGTAAAGTGGATATCACTGTCTTTCACCTTGAAGACCACCTCAGCACCCTCAGAGCGACCGATCCAGTTACGTTGTGTCTCCTTCAGGGATTCCGTCCAGTCAATCGTCTCCAAGCCGTCCAGCAGACGCTGGGCATAGGCCGACACACGGAGGCACCACTGACGCATCTTCTTCTGTACGACAGGAAAGCCGCCACGCACGCTGACACCATCCACCACCTCATCATTTGCCAGTACTGTTCCCAGTCCGGCACACCAGTTGACCATTGTCTCTCCTAAATAGGCGATACGATAGTTCATCAGCACTTCCTGCTGTCTCTTCTCATCCCAGCTGTTCCACTCCTCGGCAGAGAAAGAGAGTTCTTCCGTACATGCGGCATCAATACCCTCAGTACCCTGTTTGGAAAAATGCTCCACGAGTGATGCTATCGACAATGCTTTGTCGCAGCTGTTGCAGTAATACGACCCAAACATCTTCTGGAAGGCCCACTGTGTCCAGTGATAATAGATAGGATCACAGGTACGCACCTCACGATCCCAGTCGAAACAGAATCCTATCTTATCCAGTTGCTCCCTGTACCTGTTGATATTATTAATGGTGGTGATGGCAGGATGCTGCCCTGTCTGGATGGCATACTGCTCAGCGGGCAGTCCGTAAGCATCATATCCCATGGGGTTCAGTACGTTGAAACCTTGCAGACGTTTGTAGCGGGCATAGATATCTGATGCGATATATCCTAACGGATGACCGACATGCAGTCCGGCACCTGATGGATACGGAAACATATTGAGCACATAGAATTTCTCTTTCCGCTCATCTTCCTTTACTTGATAAGTCTTATTCTCAACCCATCTCTTCTGCCATTTTTTCTCAATCTCTGTAAAATTGTAATCCATTGCTTTTACTGTTTCAGAGGTTTTCCCTCTCTGTTAATACCTCTTTATATTGTGTACATTATTAATAATTGGCTGCAAAATTAAGAAAAAACCAGTGAATTGCCAAATTTTCCAATGACATTAGTTATTATGATTCTCTCTTTTATTTATTACACAAAAAGAACGGCCTTTAAATCAACTTCCATCGAAAAGGTTATTATCCCCATCAGTGTCTGTCATTAAAACATCCAATGCCGCTTTATATTTTTATTACAGTCATGTATTTAATCTTGGGAACTACAGTAATAAAGAGAAAACTCCTATATATTTTAATAAACTAACAGAACGATGTCTAAAAAAATGTTAAATATAATCTTTTTTACCTATAAACTATTCCCAAATGTAAAATTAATGACTACCTTTGCATCGTTATAGCGCTCCGTTCTTAATTCTATGAGTTTTTAATACTCTTGTATAGATAGGGGATAGTAGTACTGTATCCTTACTTTAACGAGTATAACTCCATGTCAGAATATGGGGGAGAGGATGATGTACGCTTTTACGAATAATGATATGGTAAACAACGAAGAAGACAGTAGCTGGTACGCGATACGCACTTATCACTGCAAGGAAATGCAGTTGGTGGATTATCTGCAGGGCAGAGGTCTTACGTGTTTCGTGCCTATGACTTATGTGAAGGATAACAGCAGTGAGGCTGATCTTCATCGTTTGGTGCCGGCGATACACAATTTCGTGTTTGTGCGCAAGACACTGCCAGAGAGAGTTATTCAGCGAATATTCCAGGAGTGCTGTATTATGATGAGTGTGTATAAGAATGACAATAATGAATATTACGAGATACCCAATCGTGAGATGAATGACATTCGCTTTCTGTGCGACCCCACTTTTGCCAACGTGCAGGTAATCGACTCCGATGAGGTGGAGGAAAAGGCAGGCAAGGAAGTGGTGATCGTTCAGGGTCCTTTCAAAGGATTGCAAGGCAAGCTGATCCGTCAGCAGCGTAAATATTATTTCATCAAGACGGTGATAGGGATTGGGATAATGGTAAGAATCTCTCGTTGGTACTGTAAAGTAATAGAGTAAAGCTATTCCAAATAGAATAAAGGTGTGAAAGGTTATATCATAAATAAATTACTGCACTTCAATTATCTCAGCAGGTACCTGGTATGGGCAACCGATACTTTCCTATCGGTGGTGGCCACCTTGCTCAGTTATCTGTTCTTGAATTATCTGGTGCATATAAACATCATACCGGGTGTTGCCTTGCTGTTCTTGTTCTGGTCAACGGTGGTATCCGTCTTTTGGACTTGGGTGACAAAGACATACGACGGCATCATCCGCCACGCCACGGTAACGGAGTTTACCCGCATTATCTATGCGATGCTGCTCAAGGCCGTCTCCCTGCTGCTCATCTCTTTCTTTATCTTCGAGAAAGTAGGAAATTTCGTTTTGGCTATCATTCTGCTCGATTTTGTAATAGCCGTGTTCCTGCTGATGCTGGTACGTGTCACGATAGCCACCTTCTACTATTCCGTGATCAACAGTGGGGGCAGCGGCACGATGAACACAATGATCTTCAGCAGCGAGGACGAGCTGGCAGTGAGTTTGGCAAACTATCTCCGCAGTACGGAGACACAATATAATCTGGTGGGGTTTCTCACACGTGACCCCCATAAGAACCATTTCCGGATGATGGGGCACAAATTCTTCTACATAGACAATGTGGAGAATATACAGCCCATCTTCGAGAAATACAAAGTCAACTGTCTGTTGTTCACCAGTAAGGACGACCTGCACAGTGATGATGAGATATTCAATTACGGTCTGAAACATAAGATCAGTATGCGCATCGCGCCCATGGCTGACATCTCTGAGGAGCAGGCAAGCATTCAGCTGAGAAGTATCCAGATTGAGGACTTGTTAGGCCGTAACGAGATAAAGATTAATTTGAAGGAGATAGACAGTCGGCTGAGAGATACGACAGTCATGGTAACGGGAGCAGCCGGAAGCATCGGCAGTGAACTGTGCCGCCAACTGTGTAAGTTCCATCTGAGACAACTGATTATGGTGGATTTCTCCGAGACCGCCTTGTATGAGATCAACATGGAGCTCACCAAGCGTTATCCGGACAATACCATTATCTCTATTATCTCCGATGTGCGTAATAACTCTCGCATGGAGGCTAATATCAAGGATTATCGCCCCGACTATATCTTCCATGCGGCTGCCTACAAGCATGTGCCCATGATGGAACTCTATCCTTGTGAGGCAGTGAGAGCGAATGTGTTAGGTACGATGACGGTCGCCGACCTGGCTGTCAAGTACGGAGTACAGAAATTCATCATGATCTCCACCGACAAGGCCGTACATCCCAGCAGTGTGATGGGAGCATCCAAGCGGATTGCGGAGATGTATGTGCAGAGTTATGGTAATGCGATCAAGGAAGGAAAGATTTCCGGCAAGACCTCTTTCATCACGACACGTTTCGGAAATGTGCTGGGCAGTAACGGCAGCGTGATCCCGCTTTTCCGCAGACAGATAGAGAAAGGAGGCCCCGTGACGGTTACCGACCCTGAGATTATCCGTTACTTCATGACCATTCCCGAGGCCTGCCGCCTGGTGCTGGAGGCCGCCTATCTGGGTGAGGGCAACGATGTGTTCGTCTTCGATATGGGCAAGCCGGTGAAGATTATCAACTTGGCGAGAAGAATGATTGAGCTAAGTGGTCTGATTCCCGATAAGGATATCAAGATCACGTTTACGGGGCTGCGTCCCGGAGAGAAACTTTACGAGGAGCTGCTCCGTAAGTCGGAGAGCGACCTCCCCACTGAGAATCCTATGATATTCCGCGCCGAGAGTATCAAACTTGATTATCAAGATGTACGAAAGGCTCTGGAAGGTCTCATTGAACACTCTTACCGGGAAGACAAACGAGGTACGGTGCAGACGATGAAGGAGATTGTTCCCGATTATAAGAGTATGCACTCTGTCTATGAAGAGTTGGACAAATAATATAGGAATACATAAGTAATATAATATTTCAATTAATTTAAACAAAATGAAACAAATGAAGAAGAGTTGTTTAGTATTTATTCTTCCTCTGTTGGCAGCACTTCCGATTGCTGCTCAGGAAAATGTACCTGCTGGCGAGACTATCTACTGGGTAGATTCACAGACAGACGGTAAGATTTTAAACAAGTCAACGTTTGGTGACAACTGGTTTTTCAGTATTGGCGCAGGTGCCAATTTGAACTGGGGTAGTTACCAGTCAGATCCCTCTCTGACAAGTCGTATTTTACCTTCCGGCGCTATCGCCATAGGTAAGTGGTTCTCACCTTATGTAGGTGCTCGTGTACAGGGTGTCTTCAACAGCAGCAGAGGTGTTGCTCCTAACCTGGAGACTTTCCACTACAATTCAGCAGGTGCTTATCTGGATGGATTGTTCAATTTCACTAATCTGTTCTGTGGGTTCAAAGAAGATCGTTTCTTTAACCTCAATGGTATTTTAGGTCTTGGTGGCGAGCAGACATTCGGCTTCTCCCAAAGATCATGGAATCCAGCCAATGCTATGTTCAACGATAACGGTGACCTCTACCTCGCCGGTCGTATCGGCTTGCAGGCAGCTTTCCGTCTGAGCGACGCATGGGATCTGAACCTCGAGGCTACCAACGCTTGGATTGATGATAAGCATGACGGTGTGGTTACCTCTCTCCGTTGGGATGGTCGTGTAAACGTACTGTTAGGTCTTACCTATCACTTCAAGAATCATGACGGCAGCCGTGGATTCTCATTCGCAAAGCGTGACTGGGCAAAGTATGCTCCAATGAACGACGAGCTGAACCGTCTGCGCGTAGCTACAGAGGAGGCAAAGAAACAGCCTAACCGTATCGAGAAACAGGTTGTTAACTCCAACCAGATCCACACGCTGATCTCATTCGAAGACAATTCCGCCCAGATCAACCAGTTGCAGGAGGTTAATGTTTACACAGCCGCACAGGATTGGAAAGAGAAGACAAATGGTGAGAGCGATATCTACATCACCGTTTTGGGCGACCAAGTCAAGGATAAGGATCTGTTCTTGCAGCGCGCTCAGTCTATCCGTGACGTCTTGGTAAATAGCTACAACGTACCTGCAGGACGTATCTTCGTAGAGCAGAATCCCGCTGTTGTAAGTTCTCTTGACAAGTCAAAGAGCTGTGTAGTAGTATTTATTAATGAGTAATAACGTAAAAAGCTTAGAGACAATGAAAAAGATAATTGCAATTTTCGCAGTAGCTTTGCTTGCTTTCCCAATGAATTCAAAGGCTGACACAAAACAGTCTTACGGGGAGCTTAATGCTGACACAGTACAAGGTCTGAGACATTATAAAGGTGGTGACAATTGGTTTATCACTCTTCACGCCGGTGGTAATATGACACTTGGTGAGAACGTTCGTCCACGCGACATCAAGGACGTGCTCGGCTTCAGTGGTGGTATTTCTGTTGGTAAGTACTTCTCACCGGCAGTGGGTGCACGCGCTCAGGTGATCTTCAATACCCAGAAAGGTATCGTTAATCCGGAGGGTTTGGCAGTTCATCCAAATCTTGATGAGATTTATGGTTGGAAGAATATCCAGGGTTATGTTGATGCTTTGTTCAACCTCACCAATATCTTTTCACAGTACAAGGAGAGCCGTCGCTTCAATGTTAACGGTTTGATCGGTTTAGGTTTCAACAATACCTTCGGTTATGATGATACTGCCAAGGCCTGGGAGAAAACAAAGGGTCAAAACGGTAGTTATGTCGTTGATACCAAAAACCGTTCATACTTCGCAGCACGTGCCGGTTTCCTGTGCACCTATAAGCTGAGTGAGGCTCTCGACCTCGGTTTGGAGGCTACCATCAACGCAACCGACGACAAGTACAACGGTATCTGGTATGATGATAACTATGATGGATATGTAAACCTGCTCTTAGGTCTTACCTATCACTTCAAGGATCATTATGGAGACCGCCGTTTCAAGTATGCTCAGGCTACAGATGCTGACTATTTGGCAAACCTCAACGCTCAGATCAACAAAGCACGTAAGGACTTGGCTGACGCACAGCCTAAGACTATCGTTCAGAAAGAGGTTAACCAGAAGACTATCCTGGATATGACCGTCAACTTCATCATCGACAAGTACAACATCACCGACATCCAGAAGCGTAATGTAGAGGCTGTTGCCAACTACATCAAGAACAATCCGGATATCAATATCGTTGTTACTGGTTATGCTGACGTTCAGACAGCTTACCCGGCATACAACCTCAAACTGTCTGAGAATCGTGCCAAGGCTGTTTACAACATGCTTGTTGATGAGTTTGGCGTAGATCCAGACCGTCTGAAGATCGACTTCAAGGGTGACACCGTACAGCCATACGAGCTGAAGAACGAGTGGAACCGTGTGGTAATCTTCGTTGTTGAACCAAGAAATTAATTATAGTATTATAAAAAAGAGAGGGTTACGTCCTCGTAACCACTCTCTTTATCAAAGAAGGCACAAGCCTTTCAGAGATACAATTTCATGAGTAAGATTTGGTTATCACTGGCCCATATGGGCGGAAAGGAACAAGACTTCGTCCGGCAAGCCTTTGATACTAATTGGGTTGTTCCCCTTGGACCTAACGTAGATGGTTTCGAAGACGACCTCTCCAAATGGTTGTCTGAACATGCGGAAGGAGAGCAGCATATCGTTGCACTCTCTGCAGGTACTGCAGCCATCCACCTGGCTTTGGTCATGTTAGGAGTAGGGAAAGAGGATGAGGTAATCTGCCAGAGTCTGACATTCGCCGCATCCGCCAATCCTATCACCTATCAGGGGGCTACTCCTGTCTTTGTAGACAGCGAACCCGATTCCTGGAATATGTCTCCCGAACTATTGGAGACAGCCATCAAGGACCGTATCCGTAAAACGGGACGTTGTCCGAAAGCTATCATTCCTGTATACCTGTATGGTAATCCGCCACGCATGAAAGAGATTTTCGCGATCGCCAAACGCTATAACATTCCTGTCGTAGAAGATTCGGCAGAGGCGATGGGTTCTCTTTATGATGGTCACCACGCAGGAACGATGGGTACCTTTGGTATCATGTCATTCAATGGCAATAAGATGATTACCACCAGTGGTGGTGGCGCTTTGATTTGTCATACCAAGGTAGACGCTGACCGCGTAAAGTTCTTTGCGACACAAGCCCGCGAGCCATACCCTTATTATCAACACAAGTATATTGGCTTTAACTACAGATTGAGTAATGTCTCTGCGGGCATTGGACGCGGTCAGATGATGGTGGTGGATGAGCATATCGCCCATCGCCGTCATGTCCATCAGTTATACAAGGAGTTATTGACAGATGTGCCGGGAATCACTGTTAAGGAACCCACTGCTGACGCTGTGGTAGAGCCAAACTATTGGCTCACCTGTATCACAGTGGATCCGCAACAGACAGGATTTACCTATTCCGATTTACAACAGCGTCTGGCGGAGGGTGATGCAGAGTCTCGTCCAATATGGAAGCCAATGCATCTGCAGCCTGTTTTCCAAGGAGCTCCATCCTATATCAATGGTGTTTCTGAACAAATCTTCTCACGAGGATTATGTTTACCTTCAGGTCCGATGGTCAGCGACAAGGATGTCGCCTATATTGCTGACTTGATAAAAAGAAACTGACCAAGACTCATGATAAGAATATAAACTATATTTTTTATTACGCACCCTGCGCTCTTTCTCTATAGGTTATGCGCAGGGTGCGTTTTCGAGTTATAATTATTGCAAGTCCTTTCGTATCAATATCCTCTTATGAAGCATAGCAAACGATATATCAAACGTGCTACGGCACAAGAAGTTTTGCTGATTCCTGTCGGTACATCTGTTGATGGTGGTGACGATATGCTCACACTGTCAGAGGTGGGAGCCTACATCTATGATCATGTCGAGGAGACAAACAGCCTTGACGAGCTGGTGGAGATGATACTGGAAGAATATGATGCTGACCGCGAGACCGTTGCCGAAGGGGCACGTAGCTTCGTGGAACAGTTATTACAGTTTGGCATTATCACAAAGGATACCGCCGAATGGTAAAAAAAAGTACAAAGGAAAACAAATCGCCGGAACAGTGTTTCCTACAACTGTTGTCGGCAGGGTTGTGGAAAAAAGAGCCATCAACAGAAGGTTTTCCATTGACAGCCGACGAATGGGAGGCTGTCCTACAGTTATCTCTTAGACAGGCCGTCTTCGGTATTATATACGACGGTATGTCGTTGTTACCCTCCTCTCTCTTACCACCGGAGGAGGCAATGAAGAAATGGCAACAGTACATTCAAAGTACGGAACACCATTATCTCTCTCATTTTCGTATGCTCAACTATCTGTTGGTGCGTTACGAGATAGAAGGTGGTATTCAACCGGTCTTGTTAAAAGGCATTGGATTATCCTCTTATTACCCGGATATCCGACGGCGTGCCTGTGGGGATATCGACTTGTTTTTCGTTGGAGATGAAAAAGCGGAACAAGCTAATCGCCTGGCGGAAAAATGGGGGTTAAAGGTGGAACGCGGACTTCATGGTGAATCAAACTATACGGTAAAGAACGTGTTGGTGGAGATTCATGGCAGGTTACTGCACCAGCGCAGTCCGTTTATCAAGAAGAAAACAAAACAACAATTATATACAGCGCTCGAGAATGGTGAGGCTTTCTGCCTGCGCGACATAGAGGGAGTGCCGGTGCGTGTACTGCAACCTCTGTACAATAATCTGTTACTGACGACACACAGTCTGAAACATGTCCTCAACGAGGGGATTGGTATGCGACAGTTATGTGATGTGGCTATGTTCCTCAAAGCGGAACAGAAGCATGTCGATGCAGAGGCTTTCCGACAACTTTTAAACGACTGGGGGGTGGAGCAGTGGGGAAATCTCACCTATGCTTTCTGTGTCAAAGTGCTGGGAATGCCCGAATCGTTATTGCCTTATCCTATTGATATCGATCGTTATGATACCGATTTGCTGTTGGAGGAGGTATGGCGTACGGGTAACTTTGGGGAGATGGACTGTATCAATCCGGATCGACCCGACAATAAATTAGCAGGAAAACTCTTCACAGGAAGACGACTCTTCAGCAAGGCGTGGCGTTTTGCACGGTATGCACCCGGAGAGACAGCAGCCCTGCCTTTCCAAAGCACTTGGTCGTCCTTCTATCGGTTGTTCCGACATTAATATCGAATAATATAAAAATTCTATAATCATGATGAAGAAACATTTATTTAATGTAGTGTGCTATACCATAGCCATTATTACCTTATCGTCTTGTGCGGCACGTCGTCAGACAATGCTTTATCTGCAAGACATGGAAGATACAAAGGAATATCCTGTTATCCAGAAGTATGAGGCGGTGATCCAACGTGATGACAAACTGGAGATTTCTGTAAGTAGTAAAAATCCGGAACTCGCCCTGGCATTCAATATTCCAGGTACCGGTGGTTACACCATTGGCGCTGACGGATCTATCAGTGCTACACAGTCTAATCACAGCACAACGCGTGAGAACAAACCTGGTTATACCGTGGATATCCATGGAAATATTGAATTCCCTGTATTGGGTTCACTTCATGTGGAGGGTCTTACCAAAAACCAGTTGGTCAATATGATAACAAACAAGCTGAAGGAAGAGGAACTGCTGAAGGATCCTATCGTCTTGGTAGAGTTCTTGAACTTCAAGATATCTATCTTGGGGGAGGTAAACCGTGTGGGTCAGTATAATGTCACAGGTGACCGTCTCACCCTCTTGGATGCCATCGCCATGGCCGGTGACCTGACCAGAAATGCCCGTTTGGACCGTATCGCCGTGATCCGCGAGTATGGAAACAAACGCCGTATCATGTGGAATGATATCCGCACGAAGGACATCTTCACCTCTCCTTCTTATTATCTGCAGCAGAATGATATCGTATATGTAGAGACTAACGGCCGCAAGGCTGAGCAGGATGTACAGCGTCGTTTCAGTTTCTGGCATACGATGGTGTACTCTATCTCCTCAGTCATATCTCTGATTGTCTTGATAACGAAGTTGTAAAAAGAGTCTTTTCACCTATTACAGAATAATAATATAGATTATAAAAATGGTAAAGATGAGTGAACAACCGGATCTGTCCCCCGACAGCTCCTTCTCTTCAAAAGCGTTTACAATCAACCCGATGGACATCGTCAAATACCTGTTGTATAACTGGTATTGGTTTGTTTTGTCTGTCGCCATTTTCGGTGGTATTCAGTGGTATCGTTATTCTACCACACAGAATGTTTATTCCTGCTCCGCACAGGTAATGTTCAAGGATGCCTTACAAAATATGGCTGGTCTGGACCGTTTCTCACGTTATAATCAGAAATTCAATGTCTCTAACGAGATCTTGCAGTTCCAGTCGTCAGCCTTTATGTCGGAAGCTGTAAAACGCCTGAATGCAGATATCAACTATACTGTGATGGATTATCTCCGTGTGAAGGAGTTATACAACCAGTCACCAGTGCAAGTGGATTTTATTGATGCAGAGCCCGCTTCAGTACTGACGGTTACGGTAACCCCTCAGGATAAGAATTCGGTGATACTGTCTAACTTCCCCGTTGCCAGCAAGAACCTTATCGCAAAGTTGAACACGGTGGTGAAAACTCCTATCGGACGTCTCAAAATCATCCCCACACCTTATTATACTGAGCAGTTTTATAAGAAAAGCGTGGATGTGACGAAAAACAGTCGCGGACACGTAACGAGCACCTTACTCAAGAACCTACGTATCTACCAGGCTGAGACAAGCGATGCCTCGCATAACTCCTCTTCTTCATCTATCCTGAACATGTCGTTGAAGGATAATAATGTAGAGCGTGCCAAGGATCTGCTGAACACCCTGATTACTATCTACAATGAAGAGAATATCAAGGATAAGAATAAGGTGGCTGTCAATACGGCAAACTTCATCAACGAGCGTCTGGAGATCATTAGTAAGGAGTTGAGCGGTGTTGAGCAGGATCTGCAGAGTTATAAGGAGGCCAACCAGATGGTTGACGTTGGGTCTGAGGCCAGCTACTCTCTGAGCGACCGTGAACAGTATAGTACAGCCAGCAAAGATCTGCGTATGCAGGCTCAGATGGGTAACTATATCAAGGAGTATCTCTCTGATCCATCAAAGTCCACAGACCTGATACCTACCAATACCGGTATTAAAGATGGTAATGTGGAAAGTCAGATACAGCAATATAACAATACCAAACTGAAGAGAGACCGTCTGGTGGAGGGTAGCTCTGAGAAAAACCCTGTGGTACAAGATTTGGATAAGTCGTTGGCTTCTATGCGCCAGAGCATCATGCGCTCCGTCGATAATCTGAATGTCAGTAACAGTGTGAGACTGCGTGACGTGCAGAGCCGTGCGGGTGAGGCACGAGCCAAAGTATCTGCTATTCCACGTAAACAGCGTCAGATGCTGTCTATCGAGCGCCAGCAGAATATCAAACAGGAACTCTACCTGTATCTGTTAAACAAACGTGAGGAGAATGCATTGGCACAGGCAACGACAGAGTCAAACGCCCGTGTGATAAACCCAGCGATGGGATCAGAAACACCGGTTGCTCCCAACGAGAATTCGATGATTACCAAGGGTGTGCTGACAGGACTGGCTGTTCCAGCTGTTATCCTTCTCTTCTTCCTCTTCTTTGACACTCGTATCCGTGACCGTAAGGATCTGGAGAATGTCACGAGTGTACCGTTTATCGGTGAGATACCTAAGGATACTTCTAAGAGGATTTCCGGTAATGAGCATGCCATCCTCGTGCGCTCACAAGGGCGTGACCTTATCAGTGAGGCTTTCCGTATCGTCCGTACGAATATGGATTTTATGCGCGTCAAAGCCAAAGACCTGAAGGTTATCACTTTTAGCTCCTTCGGAGCCGGTAGCGGTAAGACATTTGTGTCCAGTAACCTGGCTGCCACCTTCGCACAGGCAGGAAAGAAAGTGCTGCTCATCGACTTGGATATCCGTAAGGGAACGCTGACGCGTCACATGGTGCGTAAGGGCGAGCATGGTATTACCACCTATCTGGCCGGCAGTAGTACATTAGAGGACATCCTGAAGAAAGATGAGTTATGTGAGAATGTCGATGTGATTCCATCTGGTAGTGTCGCTCCTAACCCGGCAGAGCTGTTGCTGAGTGATGAGCTGGATAAACTGATAGAGCAGCTACGTCCCAACTACGATTATATCCTTATCGATAATGTGCCTTATGGTGTGGTGGCTGATGCTGCCATTACTAATCGTGTTGCCGATCTTACGATCTTCATCGTTCGTGCGGGAAAACTTGACCGCAGAATGTTACCGGAGATAGAGAATATCTACCAGACAGGAAAACTGAAGAACATGTCGTTGATCCTCAACGGTGCCAATGTACGCAACCATGGTTACGGCTATGGTTACGGTTATGGCTATGGTTATGGCTACGGCTATGGTTACGGTTATGGCTATACCAACGAGAAGAAACCATGGTATAAGCGTCTCTTCAGTAAGAAGAAACACCAGCATAAGCACTCTCACTCATCAGAGGAAAAGGCATAGAATTTAGGATTTAAGACGGGGGCATGACGATGCCCCGGTTTTTCTTTAATAAACAGTAGTTACATGGGATTATTCACATTCAAACACTCACTTGTAAAGTCTGGTATCTTACATGGTAAGACAGACATACACTGTCATCTGCTGCCTGGTGTTGACGATGGTTCACCCGACCTCGAACATACTCTGGACCTGCTTTCTTTTATGAGTGAGTTGGGATATAAGGAATTGTGGTTTACTCCCCATGTGATGCACGGCATGGGAAACACAGCTGCCCACCTGCGTTCTGTTTTTGACGCTTTCTTACCCTATTATAAGGGAGATCTGAAAATCAACCTGGCCAGTGAGTATATGATGGATGAGGGTTTTGAGGAGCGTCTGACCACGGATCCGCTCCCATTGGGAAAGGATCATTTGTTGGTGGAGACATCCTATATGTATCCCCCTTCCAACCTTGAAGATATCTTGCTGAATGTGTGGAACCAACATTATAAACCGTTAATCCCTCATCCAGAACGTTATATGTACATGGAAGAGGAGGATTATTGGTATTTTCACGACAAAGGCTATGAGTTCCAACTGAACTTGATGTCGCTGAGTGGTTATTACGGTGGCCGTGCGAAATATGTGGCAGAAGAGCTGCTGATGAAGGATTACTATGATTTTGTGGGTAGTGACCTTCACCACTTGGAAAGATATCAGTCGATGTTAATGAGCCTGAAACTTACCACCAAACAGTTGGATAAACTGGAGCAGCTACTGGAAAACAACAGTACTATCTGATAGTTATAAGACAGTCATAAACGGCCAGACATGAAAACAGTCTTCCGGTATGTTGTTATTGTCATTCTCGCTATAGCAACGTCGTTGATATTAACGTTGCCATTATTACCGACAACAACTGCCGGATCACTCTTTTTCCTACCTTACGGGGCAATCCCTCTTTTCTTCTTCACCTTACTGGCGCTCTTGCTTATGTGGAAACACAAGAAAGAGCGATGTGCCTTGTTGTGCATACTCTTGTCATCCCTCATCTATCTGCATCTGTATCTCCCTGACGTCTTTTCCTCCTTCTACACCTTGGAAGAGCGGCAGAAACCCGGAACACTGACTATAGTAAGCTGGAATGCTGACAACTTCCAGTTGAATGAGGATACGTTACATGAAGCGACAACGATGATACAATCTTTGCATCCGGATATTATCTGTCTGCAGGAACGCCCTCATACGAGTCTTTTGAATACGGATAAGATAAAAAAGATGTTTGCCGGTTATCCTTATATGGTGACGAATAATCGTGAGGATGAGGTGTTGAATGTCATTGTATTCTCGCGTTATCCATTGACTCGTCCACGACCACATTATTTTGAGGGTACCTTCAATAAGTATCTTTCCGTGGATGTTCTTCTCCCTGACAGTATCTCTCCGAGGATGCCACGATTACGTTTGTATGATATCCATCTACAGACAACAGGACTCAGCGATACCAAACACGTTGACAAAAAGAATGTCAAAGACCATCTGTTCAGTCCTTTCCGTAGTAACTCCATTCTGCGTAACCAACAAGCAGACATCATAACAAAAGACATCGCGCAGTCACCGTATCCTGTTATGGTATGTGGCGACTTCAACGATATCCGCACCTCGTATGCTTACCGTACGATAGCACACCGTCTGAAAGACACTTATCAGGGTGTGAGCGGTTCATACATCTATCATACAGCCACCATATCACGTCGGTTGTCGGAGATAACCCATTGTCGGGCGATTCCTGTGAAGATTGATCATATATTAGTGTCATCCCCCTTACAACCGACATATTATATACAGCCATCATATCTATCTGGCGATCATCGTATGCAGTGCGCGGTTATAAAATTACCACGTTAGTAACTTAAACGTAAATAATTGAGAAAAACGTTTCACATATCAGCATTATTTACTATATTTGCAACATCGTGTCAATGAATATATTGTTAGTATATGGCTATCAAACAACAATTAAGACAATGTCTTGAGAGATACCCACAGGTGAGATATGTTGCCGTGGCCTTACTGGGATTCCTATTAGGATTACTGGTGGGACGCTGTAATATCGGTAACCACTCCAACACCTATAATAAGCTTGCCATGAACGAGGTGCTTGACAGTTTTGTGGCTGTCATGCCGCAAGGTTCACAGATGGTAGCACGTTTTACGGATGACCGGCATGCACTGTATTATCTGAACAGTGGTCACCTGATGAAGTTCAACGCTGCCAGTAAGATGTTGGAGGAGGTGGATCTCCCACAGCTGAATAGTGAGGCTCAGGTATATTTTGATGACAGAGAGGATATACAAGGTATTCAGTCGGCTCAACTTACGCCCGATGAGGAATCTATCATCCTTACAGTCGTCACCACAAAACCTAATAAGAATGATGAGGAGATACCCACCAAACGTTATCGTCTGAGTACCAAGACAATGAATCTCTTTTCCATGGAGCCAGAACCGGTGAAAAAGAAATTAGTACGTCGTGACACCACACAGATCGTAACACCAGAAGGTCAGCCCACTGTTGACGAACAGCCCGTACCGGCAGAGCCTGTCGCCACACCGGAGAAAACCATAGAAGAGTCACAGAAAGAACCGCCACCAGCAGGCACGGAGACGGTCATTGTTCCGGCAGAGTAAGCTGATAGTTCATAGTTTAGAGTTTAGAGTTTAGGGTTTAGAGCGTGTAACATGGTCTGGAACGAAGTTATGAATAATTTATTTTAAAAAGAAGTTATAAGGGAAATCCCTTAACAATATAGGGATTTCCCCCTTTATATTAGGAAAATTCTCTTTGAAGCAGGTTGTAGAAGGTATATCTTTGCAATAGAAAACAGAAACACGTTAGTTGCATCAACATATACCTTGACCTGGTCAAGTCACATGCGGGAGGAGCAATCCTCCCGTTTTTGGTTCACCCCAATATTTGTAAATAATTCATCCTTCAAAATCCAGTTGTGTTATCGCTCCTATCCCCATATTGAGAATGTACGTGTTTTTTTCACCGAAACAGTTGTTTTTCTCGATAATAATTCATACCTTTACACTTTAAAATAATAACAGATATTACCATGAAGAAGTTTTTCATCATATACCTGTCACTTTTTATTGTGATGACTACGTTTGGGAAAGGGTATCTGGTGCAGTCACCCAACGGTAAACTGAAGATTACTGTGGATGCCGGTAATACATTGACCTGGCAGATACAGTATCAGGGAAAGGCAGTCTTGCAACCCTCAGCTATGAGTGTAGATATCGGCTCAGATGTGTTGGGAAAGAATGTGAAAGTGAAAAGAGCGATGGTAAAAAGAATCAGAGAGTCATTTTCCACCCCTGTGTATAAAAAAGCGACGGTAACCGATCAATACACCTTACTTGTTCTGTCATGTAAGGATGGATATGACGTGGAGTTCCGCGCTTATGATGACGGTGCCGCCTATCGCTTTGTGATAAACAGGTATGTGGATAAGGTGTGTAGCGAACAGGTGGAATTATGCTTCTCCGATGACCATCATGCTTTTATCCCTTATGTCAACAGCAGGAAAGAAGACCGCTATGGCACTTCCTTCGAATCGTTTTACGATGAGCAGAGACTCTCTGAGATGTATCCTGACTCACTCGTGCTACTTCCTATGGCAGTATGCCTTCCTGATGGTATGAAAGCCGTTCTCATGGAGGCTGGCGTTCGTGACTATCCGGGGTTGTTCGTAAAAAAAGGTGGAAAGAACAGCCTTATCGGTGAACATGCGCCTTATGTGCTTGAGGACCACCCTGTGAACCGTAATCTGGTACCCATCAAACGAGCCTCTTATATTGCTAACGGGTGTAGTGGTAGCCTTCCCTGGCGTGTGGTGCTTGTAACGGAGAGGGATGCCCAGTTGTTGGATAACGATATGGCACAACGACTCTCGGAACCCTGCAAGATAGAGGATGTGTCGTGGATAAAACCAGGATTGGTGGCTTGGGACTGGTGGAATAACACAAATGTCACAGGTGTTAACTTCAAGTCGGGGATGAATACTTCCACCTATAAATATTATATTGATTTTGCGGAGACCTACGGCATTCCTTATATTATTATTGATGAGGGATGGAGCGATGCGGATGACCTGTTTAAGATCAACCAGGAGATAGATCTCCCGACACTTATCGACTATGGAAAGCAACATCATGTGGATATCATTCTTTGGTGTACCTGGCGTAATATGGTGAAAGAGATCGACAAGACGATGCGTCACTATGCGTCGATGGGTATCAAAGGATTCAAGGTGGATTTCTTTGACCGTGATGACCAGCGGGTGGCACAGGATGTGGAGCGTATAGCAATTGCTGCGGCAGACCATCACTTGGTATTGGATCTTCATGGGTATAAACCGATAGGACTGCAGCGCGCCTATCCTAATATACTGAATATTGAGGGAGTGAAAGGACTGGAGAATACCAAATGGGAAGGGAGAAAAGGAAATGTTCCGGAGCACGATTTTCCCCGCCATGATGTGATTATCCCTTATCTGAGAATGCTCTCCGGGCCGATGGACTATACGCCGGGGGCTATGCTGAATGCCACGAAAGACTTTTTTATAGGAAGTTATCGTCAGCCTATGAGCCAGGGCACGCGTGTGCATCAACTAGCCATGTATGTGGTGTATGAAGCACCTCTGCAGATGTTGGCTGACAGTCCTTCGAAATATCTCAATAATCTTGAATGTACCAACTTCATCTCCCGGATTCCCACGGTGTTTGATGAGACAGTTGCCTTGAGTGGCGAGATGGGACAATATGCCGCTATTGCCCGCAGGAAAGGAGAGGTATGGTATCTCGGAGTATTGAACAATTGGGAAGCGCGTGATATAGAGATACCTTTGTCTTTCTTGGAAAAGACCATGCGTGCAGAGATATTATCTGACGGCATCAATGCCGATAAAGAAGCTACGGATTATTATCGAAGGATCAGAAATGTCGCTCCCGACGATATACTAAAGGTTCGTCTGGCGCCAGGCGGAGGGTGGGCGGCCATAATCCGGTAGTTTGATAATGAGGTATATATTATGAGAATAATAAAACTTGCTATTCTAATACTATTTTCTTTGTTTATAACAGGGTGTGACCATCATCAAGAGATGATGAGACAGTTGGCTTATGCCGACCGCTTATTGGAAGAAAATCAGGATGACTTAGCATATCAAGTATTGAATAACATCAATGTCGAAGGTACTAATGATGAGGCTTGCAAAGTTTATTACACCCTGCTTAAGGTTCAGGCAAAATACAGGTTACATGAGACTATTCCAGGCACAGACGTGCTAGATCGCAGCATAGCTTTCTACAAGAGCAGTAATGACAGGGACAAATTGATAAGATGTTATTACTATAAAGGTTGTATCTGTGATGACCGACAAAAAGGCGCTGAGGCTATAGAGTGTCTGAAAGAAGCGGAGAGGCTACTCTCTTCAGCAGATGACAAGTCGCATTACAAGATGTGTGTCAATGAAGCTATTGCCAGTGTGAATGCCAATGCAAAAGAATACAGCCTGGCGGTACCCTACCTTCTGAATGCCATTCGTCTTGCCATCATTCAGAAAGACACCAGTGCGTTAACCTACGATTATATGAATATGGGTGCTTATTATTATGAGATGAATATGGGAGACTCCGTATCTTATTTCATAGAGAAGATGAAACCACTGATCACTCATATTCCTGAACAACGTCGCTCTGCTTTCTATACCAACATCGGCAATTACTACGAAAAGATAGATCAAGACAGTGCCATTGTCTTTTACCAACGAGCTATTGCACTGAGTGGCAGTGCTTTTGCATGTAATCATCTGGCGATATTGTATAGCAAGAACGGTCAGGGAGATTTAGCGCTGGATTATTGGAAAAAGGCTTTGGAGAGTGATAATCTCTCGTTAAGGGAAAATGTACTGACAGGGATGCTCGGAGAATATGAGAGACAACAGAATAACGAGGAGATACGCAGGATTCAGGCTTCGTTGATATCCCTGAAAGACAGTATCACCCAAAACAGGTTGTCTGAAAATGTTCGTGGCATACAAGACCGTAAAAATGTAGAGACAAAGACGAAAGACGAAGTAAAGACCTCACAACAAACAGTCAGATGGGTGATATACCTTTTGCCAATTGTCATCGTTGTCATTATCTGTTTCTACATCAGTAACAAAAGACAGAAGGCTCAGCTAATAAAGAAACAGGATGAGATAGATTACCTGAAAGAATTGGAGCAAGTACACAATAATAATAATAAACGACTGATGAAACAACTGTCGGATATGGAAAACCGACATACCGTGTCGCTTGCGGAAGGTAAGAGATGCTATATGAGCCTGCTGGAGGGCACAACGACTGATGAGTGGAAAGAGAAGAATTTTCATGACCTCTTTGCCTATTACAAAATGGAGAATCCCACGTTTATGGCTCAAATGGAAAAGGATTACGACCTTTCTTCCAACAAATTGAGAATGTTATTGATTCTCGAGCATATGGGCTTTTCCGAGAAAGAGATAGAGAAGACAATGGTTATAAAAGATGTGACGGTACGCTCCTATAGGAGCAAAATACAAAAATGTAGAAGACAATAATTCATAGACACACGATGATTGATGACAAAGCAAAAGGAGCTGGTTTCCTGTTTAATGAAATTTAATGGCATGATTGTTATAAGAACAGCAGGATTTTCGTATCTTTGTAAAAATAATCAAATCAATAATATTGCTATGGGTACTTTACACTATCTCCGAAAGATGATTCTTGTGATACTCTTTCTTTGTGTCATCACTCCAATAACGGCTCAACGACAGTTGGAGCTACCTAACTCCCCCGATGGGCAGTCGATGATCTACGTCTATCTCCCTAATCCTGTGATGGCAACGGGAAAAGCCGTAGTATGTTGTCCTGGAGGCGGATACCGTAACCTCAGTATGCAGAACGAGGGAACCAACTGGATTCCGTATTTTATGGAGAGAGGCATTGCTTTTATTATCCTGAAATACCGCATGCCCAATGGAGATCCTCAGCTGCCCATTCAAGATGCCCAGCAAGCCATACGTACTGTACGTGACAATGCCCAGGAATGGCATATCAACCCTCATGATGTGGGGTTGATGGGTTTCTCCGCCGGCGGTCATCTGGCGGCGACAGTAGCCACCCATGCGATGTTTACAGAGCGTCCCGACTTCCAGATTCTGTTCTATCCTGTCATTACCATGAGCAATAAGACACATCAAGGTTCGGTGGATCACCTGCTGGGAGACAAGAAAGAAGATGAGGCTTGGCGCAAACAATACTCCAATGAGCTTTGGGTACAACGTCACATCACACCACCCGCCCTTATCTTCACCTGCAACAATGATGATATGGTAACACCAACAACTAATTGTGTGGCGTATTACTCAGCGCTTCGCAAGAATCATGTGGATGCCACAATGTATGTCTTTCCCGGCGGATATCATGGTTTTGGGTTCCGAGATACCTTCCCCTATCATAACGAGATGATGCAACTGCTTGACAAATGGCTGAAAGGTGTTCAGGCTCCGAAGACGGATGCTATCCGCGTGGCATGTATCGGAAACAGTATCACTGATGGCAATGCCGTGGATCTTTCAGATATCTATGCCTATCCTGCTCAATTACAGAAACTCTTGGGTAAGGATTATTGGGTGAGGAACTTCGGAGTGAGTGGCCGCACGATGTTAAACAACGGTGATCATCCTTATATGAAAGAAATGGCATGGGCAGACTGTAAACTTTTCCAGCCGCAGATAGCAATCATCAAATTGGGAACCAACGACAGCAAACCCGTGAATTGGATTCATAAGAAAGATTTCGAAGGTGATATGCAATCGTTAATCGATGAGCTGAAAGCCCTCAAGAGTAAACCGGAAATCTATCTTGCATATCCACTGAAAGCTTGGCAAAACTCATTCACCATCTCTGATGAGGTGATTAAAAAGGAAATCATCCCTATTATCAAACGTCTTGCCAAGAAGAATAATCTGAAAACCATCGATCTCTACTCTGCCCTTGACAGTAATGAGCTGGTTGTGAAGGATGGTATTCATTCGAACAAAGAGGGGGCAAAAAGAATGGCAGAAACAGTTTTCAATGCGATGACGCATTGAAAACTGTCATGTTATTCCTCAACTATCGGTTTCGTTGGGTTAATCAGTGCGAAGAGAGCGGCACTGATAATCAGCATTCCTGCTATCATATACAAAGGCAGGTTGTAATTGCCAGATGACTGTACTAGGAAGCCGAAGAGGATTCCACAGAAGAATCCACCGAGGTTGCCGGCCGTGTTCATCGCTCCGGAGATGGTTCCCGCATGCTGCTTGCCCAAGTCGATACACAAAGCCCATGCACTGGGAAGCATCAAGTCGAAGATGCCGAAGCAGAGTGACAAGAATACGAAGACAGCCATCTTACCAGGGATAAAGGCTGCCAGAAACATACATATCGCAGAGATAGCCAGTGAGGTAGAGCCCAAAGCTTTACGACCTACCTTCAAACCATATTTCTTCGTCAGACGATCGGTAAGGTATCCACCACTGATATTTCCAATCATACTCATAATGAAAGGTACTGCTACCGCATACGTCAGCTCACTCTTGGCAAAGCCACGCCCTAACTCCATAAAGGTGGGAAACCAACTAAAGAAGAACCAGCTGCCGAAAGCATAGAAGAAATACATGGCGCAGATAATCCAAAACTGTCTGTGATGCAGTATAGTACGCCAAGGTATTGATCGCTTGACAATCTCTTTTGTTGTCTCTGGCTGACGGTCACGGTAATAGAAATACCATGCCGCTGCCCATATAACACCTAAGACACCGAGAATATAGAAGGCTTCGCGCCATCCCAACAAAGTCATCACAGGAATTACGACGAAGGGGGTGAGGGCTCCTCCCATCCTGCTGGCTGCCCATACATATCCTTGTGCTTTACCCACCTCGTGTTTCTCAAACCAACGACTGATGACACCGGTAGAGCAAGGAGAGGAGCCAGCCTCTCCGATACCAAACATAAAACGGATGACAAGGAGAGATGCCAATCCACCAGCCATACCAGTAAAGGCCGTGAATAATGACCACCATAATACGATAAGTGAGAGAATCTTCCGATGACCGTAGCGGTCGCCAAGGGCACCCATAGGGATCTGCATCAGTCCGTAGGAGAGGATGAAGGCACTCTGTACCCATCCCCACTCAGCTGCCGACAGGTTAAGATCTTTCATGATCGACGAGCCTGCCACACTGATGTTGATACGGTCAAGGAAAGTGACGACACCCAATATCACGAGCATCGTCAGAATGATATTCTTACGTTTCATCACTCATCTAATTTAAGGAACTTACGGAGTCCCTGAACACCGAGCAACGGACTGGAGAGTACGGGTTTTCCGGTAAGGTCGGAGAGACGTTGCTCCATGCGAGCCATAGACCCTTGTGCCAGTACGAAGAGATCTACCTGGTCGGCAATCTTTGTTGCTGCTTCTGCAATCAATCGGTCGTGTGTCTCACTGTCGCCACTCTGTCCGGCTTGGAAAGCTCCCTGTGCCAACCCCTCTACCAGTGTTATATCCTTTCCGGCACGTTTGGCAGCATTAAGCAGTAGTCGACAGGTAGGATCGAGGGTGGTAGAAAGGGTAGAGATGACACCGATACGCATAGCGCTGTTGACAGCTTTGTCAGCCATCGGGCCATCGATACGGAAGATAGGGATCGGTGCATAGAGGTTTCCGTAGTCGGCAATGTCACCTACAGAGGAACAGGTATTGAAGACCACGTCAGCACCGGCATCTGCAGCTGTGAGATAATACGACAGCAGTCGACGGCGCACATTAGGGGTTACCTGATTGTTGGCGATGACTTCCTGGATAAGAGAGTCGTCGGCAATATGGTTTAATTTCACTTCAGGAAGCACTTCCTTGAAAAGTTCCGTCATCGGTCCTACCAGGGCCATGGCAGTATGGACACACATTACTTTGATCATATTTTCTTATTTTGTGATTTACGAGATGATGATTCATCAAAATGACGTTCAAATCAGATAATTGTACTATTTACCGATCACTTTCTATGAGTGCAAGGAGACGTTCAACAGCCTCTTCCTCGGGGATATTTCTAAGTACACACTCTTTGCCGCGATACAAGGAGATCTTTCCTCTGCCGGCACCTACATATCCATAATCGGCATCTGCCATCTCCCCGGGTCCATTGACGATACACCCCATGATGCCAATCTTGAGTCCTACCAGATGACTGGTAGCTGCCTTGATACGTGAGATGGTAGTACGAAGATTATATAATGTACGTCCGCAACCGGGGCATGAGATATACTCGGTCTTGGTGAACTTAACGCGTGCGGCCTGTAGAATAGCATCCTCCAAATTGTGAAGCATGGTATTGTTGACATCCGGAATGGAATCAGTCAATGTGATGACAAGATTGTTGGCTTTCTTGTCGATGAGTAATGCGCCGGTACTCATGGCCGCCTTAAGCATGAGCTCTTCGTATGATTTGGCATTGACCTTTAACGTGATGGTCTGATCGTGAATCAGTCTTTCTGCCTCTTCACGCATCAGAGAACATTCAGGAATCATTTCCACGAGGGCACGTGCCACGGGAATCTCTGCCTCCGGCTCTTCCGATAATGACACACGGATGGTATCACCGATTCCTTCGGTGAGTAAGGCACCGATACCTACCGCACTCTTTATGCGACCATCTTCTCCTTCTCCTGCCTCGGTAACACCTAAGTGGAGGGGGTAGTGCATATCCTCACGATCCATCGTTTCCACCAACAAACGGACTGTCTGCACCATCACTACGGTGTTGGAGGCTTTGATGGAGATAACGACATCAGGGAACTTCTCTCGTTGAAAGACACGTAGGAACTCCATGCAACTCTCCACGATTCCTGCCGGAGTGTCACCATAGCGTGACATGATGCGATCGGAAAGAGAGCCGTGGTTGACGCCGATGCGCACGGCCGTGTGATGGTTTCTGCATATCTGGATAAAAGGAAGAAGGCGGCGCTCAATCTTCTTCAGCTCTTCTTGGTATTCCTCTTCCGTATATTCCAAATGCTTGAAGACCCTTCCGGGATCCACATAGTTGCCGGGGTTGATACGTACCTTCTCACAGTATTGTGCCGCCACGTCCGCCACATGGGCATTGAAGTGAACATCTGCCACGAGTGGGATGTGATAACCATCTGCTTTCAATCGGTCAGATATATTTCGCATATTCTCCGCCTCACGTGTTCCCTGGGTAGTGAAACGCACCAGTTCTCCTCCTGCATTGATGATACGTTCAGCTTGTGCCACACACCCTTCCGTATCGTTGGTGTCTGCAGTTGCCATCGATTGGATGCGGATGGGGGCGTCACCGCCGATGATGATAGATCCTACATGAGCTTGATTTGTTTTCCTTCTTTGATACATTCTCGAGTGATAATAATATGGCTGTATGGCTATATTACGATATGGTTTAAATTAATTCGTCTTGAAAGTGTATTTTATTTCTGCCAGTGTCTGATTGGCTTTCTCTATCTTACTTCCCAGTCCGCTTTTATAATCCTCCATCTTCTTTGCGATGGACTCATCGGAGAGGGAGATCATCTGACAAGCGAGGATGGCTGCGTTCATGGCACCGTTGATGGCTACTGTGGCAACAGGGATTCCCGGGGGCATCTGAAGGATGCTATATAGGGCATCGACACCATCCAGTACGCTGCCCTTGATAGGCACACCGATAACAGGTAGTGGGGTAGAGGCGGCGATCACTCCGGGAAGAGCCGCTGCCATGCCGGCACCGGCGATGATAACTTTTATGCCACGGGCTTTAGCGCCTTTGGCAAATTGTTCTACCGCGTCGGGTGTACGATGGGCGGATAAAGCGTTTACCTCGAAAGGAACTTGCATATCCTCTAAGAAATTCATGGCTTTTTCCATGACAGACAGATCGGAAGTGCTGCCCATGATAATACTTACTATTGGTTTCATTTTTTATAATTTGCGATGTTGTGATATTATGATATTTCAATATTGTTACAAAGAGGAATCGATTTCAAAGCTTCCAGATGGAGAAGAAACCGATGACGACACCAAGCAGAAATCCGCACACCACTTGGGTCAGACTGTGCTGACGGAGAATGATGCGGGAGGTGCCCACCAATCCAGAGAAAAAGAGCAACACACAAAGCCAGAACACAGGATTGAAGTTGAAGATTCCAGAGAAAGCCACCAAGGCTCCTGTCATACCACCGATAGTTGCTGTGTGTGAACTGATTTTCCAGTAGATGTTGATGATAGCGCAGAACAGTTGTATTCCTAATGCCGCCACGATGATGCTGCTCATGAAATGAGGAATGTGCATTCTGTTCATGTAATAGTAACAAAGGGCATAGCAAAGGATAGAAATCATATAGGGCACCATGCGGCGTTCTTTCCTGCCCAGTTCTATGAGAGTCCATCCCTGATATTTACGGTAGATACGTATCATCAAGGTGGGAAGGAGGACGGTGCATAGATACACGATGAAAAGCACCATCAGTTTATATTTCGTGGGCAGCATATTCAAATAGGTAAACAAGAAGAGGATGATCATTCCTACTATCGGCAGATAGAAAGGATTGAACACCTTACTGAGTGTCTTTGCCGCCATGATAATGTCTCTTTCTCTCATTCTTTACGAAGTCTTGCCGTAGGAATCCCCAGTTGTTCTCTGTATTTCGATACGGTACGCCTTGCGATGGGCGACCCTTTCTCTTTCATCAGTCGTGCGATGGCATCATCGTTATAAGGATGTTTCTTATCCTCCTGGTCGATAATCTCCTTGAGAATACTTTTAAGCTTGCGGTTAGAGAGTGTCTCCCCATCCACCACTTTCACCCCTTCACTGAAGAAGTGCCGCAGTCGGAAGGTGCCCCACCGTGTCTGGGCGTATTTCATATTGCATACCCTTGAGATGGTACTGATGTCCAGACCTGTGCGTACTGCCACGTCTTTGAGCACCATTGGCAGGAGATCGTTCTCATCACCACTTTGGAAATAAGGGCGCTGGATATCGATGATTGTCTTCATGGTGACATACATCGTATGTCGCCGTTGCCGTATAGCCTCGATAAATCCTTTGGCACGATCCACTTTCTCTTTGGCATACAACAGCGCCTCTTTCACCTGACGGTTCATCCCTTCCTTATTGTTGCGATATTCTTCAAGCATATCGGTAAATGAGGGTGAGACATACAGATCAGGAACTTTCCCTTTGTTAATATAGAAAGAGATAGAGCCGTCATCGTCGGTCTCGACAATAAAGTCGGGTGTTATCTGTTGGAGGTTTCTGCCGATGGTCTCCCCCAAGGATGCTCCAGGTTTAGGGTTCAGCCGTACAATCTCACTCTTTACCTGTTGCATGGTATCCTCAGAGATTTTCATCTCCTGAGCAATCTGTTGCCATTGTTTTTTCAGGAAAAGGGTGTAATAATGTTGTATGACCTTTTTCTGAAGGTCTTTGGTCTCCGACGGAGGCTTACGGTCAATCTGTAGTAGCAGACACTCTTGAAGAGAACGGGCCCCTATGCCGGGTGGATCGAAAGTCTGTAACTGTAACAATAGCTCTTCAATCTCCTTCTCTGTGGTGTCGATATTATAATAGACAGCCAGTTCATCGGAGATACTCTGAAGATCCTTCCTTAACAGTCCGTCATCATCAAGTGAACCGATGAGATACTCCATGATATCCTGTTGCTCCTCGGTAAGCACCAGCTCGTGCATCTGTTCCTGTAGCTTGTCATAGAAAGAAGTAGGGTCGCCGAAAGTCTGTTCCTCCATCTCGGCACCTTGGTAGTTGGCTCTCTCCGCATAACTGGTGGCTATAGGCATTTCATCATCCTGTGTCATATTCTTCAGAGCATCGTCAAGGGCGTCGGCACGTTCCTCACTCTCGAAACTTTCCTCGCTGTTCTCCGCAGACTCCTCATGGTTATATTCATCAGCCTCGAAGGAATCCTCGGAAGGTGTCGTCTCAAGGGCAGGGTTATCATCCAGTTCCAACTGTATGTTTTGTTCAAGTTCCGCCAAGGGCATTTCCAGCAACTTCACTTGTAAGACTTGCTGCTGTGTGAGTCGTTGCTGCTGTGTGAGCTTTTGCTCCTGACTTTGAACCAGTTTTTGTGGCATGTCTCTGTTTATTTAAAATATTCTTTCAATTGTGCTGCATAAGCGGCAAGTTTCTGAGGGTTGTCGTTACCATAGCGTTTCCATATCTGTTGACAAGGATGGAGCAAGTCATCGACCATCATCATATCTTTATTGAGGTATGGATCACATAACTGATAGATCTCCATGATCTCCACGATCAGATCAACTTTAAGTTTCAGCAGTTTTGCCAATTCTTGGATCTCGGGTGTGTCTCTCACCATGGTGAGAGGTGTCAGACGGAAATACTGGTCGAGGATGATAATGAGTGAGATGGGTAAGATGGCAGGATACACCGACAGCGGTTTAAAGTCAAGCTCCCACGACTCTACGATCTCCACGCCGTCGAAGAGCTCATCCCTCCACCCTTTCATCTGACGCAGTTTTTTGATACCCTTTGCCAGTTTATTGGGATTATTACCATATGTCTGCCACAGGTGTTCCAGTCGTGGTGTGTCCAACTGACGCAGTCGGAACATCTGCTCATAAAGGGACTGTGGTGGAATATGCAGTTCGAGTGCCAGTTTCACCATCTCTTTGGAATACATGGGTTTCACCCCTTCAGGTTTTCTTAGATACAGCCGTATCAGCAACAACCAGTATTCATCCGACCATAATGAGTTTTTTGCCATAGCGATCCTTTTTTCGTATCTTTCTGCAAAAATACAACAATTCATGTAAAAAAGAAAGAATCCACAGAACTTTTAATATGAGAGATTCTTTTTTATCCATTCCATCTGTCCGTACTCCGTGGCATCTGATGTCCAGTGCTCGTTGATAGGAGTGATGAGGGCCTCTTTCTCACACGACAGCGTGTTCCACACCGCATAGCTGGTGGTGGGCGGACATGTATCGTCGTTATATCCCCAGGTGAGGTAAGTCTTAGCTTTCACATAACGGGCGAAGTTCACCACATCATAATAAGCCATCGTCTCCATTTTCTCAGGGGTGAGCATGTTGTTCATCCGTTGAAAATGCGGATAGCCACCGGTACGTCCTTTCTCGGCATAACCAGCCATGTCACTGAGTGCCGGATGGTTAGCCACACACAGAGTCACACGTTTGTCCAAGCCGGCGGTAATGATGGAGAGTGCACCACCCTGACTGCCTCCTTGCACGATGACATTCTTTCCATCCCATTCTGGTAGGGATGTCAGTAAGTCGATGCTTCTCACACAAGCCAGATACACCCGTTTCATATAGTAGTTGTCACGGTTGTCGAGCCCCATCTCCAGATAACCGTTAGGGTCGGTATTGAGTGCCGTACTGATCTCCTTGAACTGTTGGTCGGTGAAAGTAGGGTTAAGGCCGTGGATCTCTATTTCCATTCGTATCATTCCATTCTCGGCATAATAACGGTGGCGGAGAGGTTCCTTGATGGTTTTCACACCTGCACCTGGTGGGCAGAGCACGACAGGGTGTTTCTTTTGCTTGACATTCTTAGGGTAGAAGAGATAGCCGTAGATACATTGCCCTCTGTTATTCAGTCGCAGTTTGATGAGATAACAGTCAATCTTATCCGTGCAATATTCCTTTGCCAGTTCCTTAGTATATGTAAGGGGAAATGACTGTGCCTCTTTCAGGTTCTTCTCCCAGAAGCTATGGAAGTCGGCAGGCTCTTGTGTATAGGGTTTGATTTTATCAACAGAGAATCCCACCTTCACATGATGACGGTATTCAGTGTCGTTGACTTTCATCTTCAGCCGCAGGTCGAGGAATCCTGGTGTCTTCCGTGTTCCGATATTGATATTGGCACGTCCATTCTTCAGGGTTACCTTCCCGTTTGACTCCGCTGCCAGCATATCGGGTGCAATGGCATATTCCACCACGCCGTCTGTCGGAATACCGTATTTATAGAATTGTATTTCGATGACGGCTTTCTCGCCGGTCTGATACAACCAGTCTGCATGGTTTGGAACTGTTACCCACAAATAGTCAGAGCGATAAGGGTAGTTTTCTGCCCATACCATGATGGGTAACAGCAACCCTAAAAGTATAATAGCATTTTTTCTCATTGTAACATAGATAAAAGTAGTTTCTATGTGCAAAGATAATCATTTGTTGTTTTATTATTCCGTTTTTCCTTTTTTATTTTCATGAAAAACAGTAAGTAATGATTATTTTTAGTACCTTTGCAATGAGATGTTTATGAATGCCTGTGGGACTAACGGAGAAGAATAATGATAAAATACGAGCTACTTCAGAAACTAATGATATTGTGTGTGTTGTTTCTGTCACACACCGCAGATGCATCTGCTCAAAAGCGTGAGAATCATGAGTTTTACAAGAACATGCCGGTTTATGCGGAGCAGCTGATTACCGATCTGCACTATCCGATGGCATGGGGAAACAGTAAGATCAAGAATTTCAGGAAATGGAAGAAAGCGGCTCGTGAGAAAGTTTTGGAATGTATGCTCACCCCTCCGCCGCCAGCTGCCAGTTATGATATGGAGATTTTAGCGGAGGAACAGCGTGATGGGTATAAGGCGCAAAAGATAGCTTTCAACCTCTCACGCTACTATCGGGTCGTAGCTTTTTTGTTGATTCCTGATGGTGAGGGACCGTTTCCTGCAGTGAATGCCCTTCATGATCATGGTGCACATTTATATATAGGTAAGGAGAAGATGATCCGTCCTTTTGCTGTCGACAGTGTCGTCATCAAGGATGCTGATGCCTGGGTACAGAATCTTTACGAGGGACAGTATTTCGGGGATTACCTTGCCAAGCACGGTTATGTGGTGTTCTCTGCCGATGCTCCGATGTGGGGCGAGCGTGGGCGCGCCGAGGGTGTGGATCGTAGTAAATATGATATGATAGCCGGAAATATGATGATGTACGGTGTGGATCTGAGTGCTTATATGACGTATGATGATATTGCGGGCACAGAGTTTCTGGCCACCTTATCCAAGGTAGATGCGCGGCGTATCGGTTGTGTGGGTTGTTCGATGGGAGCCTATCGTGCTTGGATGTTGTCGGCATTGAGTGACAGAATCAAAGTAGGTGCCGCTATCTGCTGGATGATTACATCGGACGTGCAACTCACCACCCGCTATGGTCGTAGTGAGAATGGGGGATTTGCCAACTGTATTCCCGGTCTGCGCCAGTATCTCGACTATCCCCATATCGCTTCGTTGGCTTGTCCGAAGCCGATGCTGTTTGTGAGTGGCTCTCGTGACAAGCTCTTCCCTTTACCAGGGGTGGAGAAAGCCTTCAAGATCATGCAGGATACTTGGAAGAGTCAGGGCGCGACAGATGTGCTTGATGCAGAGATATGGGATATCCCTCATAGCTGTCCGAAATCTTTTCAGGAGAAGACCCTTCAATTCTTCGATAAATATCTATAATAACTTGTCAGAGAAATAAGAGTTTGATTAAAGTACACAACCTGTTAAAATAGCATAAAAATTACCCTAAGGTAACTTACCCTAAGGTAATTTTTTGTATGTTTGTACATCAAATAAAAAACAACATACAATGAATACGCCTTTTCAATATGGAACACTGGCTACAAGAGAGAACTTTGTAGATCGGGTGGAAGACAGAGCGCAGTTGAAAAACTTCCTATTGTCACACATCAATGTGATGTTAGTATCACCACGTAGATGGGGCAAGTCGTCGTTGGTGAAGGTTGCAATGGAGGAGTTGATGGAGGAGAATAGGAACATTAGGGTATGTAATATCGATGCTTTCAGCATCGGTTCAGAAGCTGAGTTCTACAAGGCATTTGCCAGTCAGGTTATTGCCTGTGCTTCAAGTAAGTTGGAGAAGCGTATTCAAGACGCAAAGAAATTTCTAACCGGTGTCGTGCCACAAGTTGTCATCAAAGATGATGTTACCAACTTCATGGCCTTTGACGTGAAGTTTATACCGCAAGAACAGGACAAGATGGATATTCTCCGACTGCCAGAGACGCTGGCCGTAGCCAAGAAAATAAAAATCATCGTGTGTATTGATGAATACCAGCAGTTGGCAAATCTTCCCGAATATAAAAACATGGAAGGCAAGATGCGTTCAGTCTGGCAACAGCAACAACATGTTTCTTACTGTCTGTATGGCAGCAAGCGGCACATGATGCTCGACATTTTCAATAATTCCAATTCACCATTTTACCGTTTCGGGCAATTACTATTTCTCAACAAGATACCTAAAGAGGAATGGATTCCGTATATTGTCAGCAGATTTGAAAAATCCGGCAAATCGATAACTCCTTTATTCGCCGAGCGCATCTGCGATGTTACCGAATGCCATTCGTGGTATATTCAGCAATGTTGCTATTTTATATGGAACTCTACCGCTGTGGAAGTCACGGAAGAGTCTTTCAACTTTGGATTACGACAAATGATCAACACCAACTCACCTATGTTCCTCACCGATACTGAGTCTCTCGCATCTAGTCAGATAGAGATGCTCCGTGCCATTAAGGATCATGTAAGTCAGCTGTCATCCTCTGAAACAAGATCCAGATATCATCTTGGCAACCCTAATACTATCAGTAAGAACAAACGTATTTTACAGGCCAAGGATATCGTAGAGTTAAAAGATGGCCATTTGGTGTTTGTCGACCCTATTTACCGTCTATGGTTTTCAAAAGAATATTAATTATCTGATGTGGTGATTATATCTATTGAGGACAAGACCCTTCAATCTTCGACAAATACCTTTAAATAGGGTGTTTTCTTGGTGGAATGCTCCAAAATTATTATCTTTGCCAAAACTAATATTTTTACCGCAATGAAGAAGATTCTTTTCTCAATATTCGCAGCTTTAGTGAGTATGACCATATATGCACAAGTGAATGAACCGGAAAACAATATCGGTAAGTCGTTGTCCGAGATGCAACAGAAATATCCCGAATTGAGGTTTATTGGGAGTGATGAGAAGGGTGACCAGTATATGGATGGTTATAAGAAAGACAATATGGCCACGTTCTTCTATTTAAGAGATGATCAGGTGGTTGAGGAGTATATCATCTGTGAATCCACGAGTGACGCACCTTACGCATGGTATAAGTCGAAGGTAGCACTCTTTGATCAGAAATATTATTCTGCCGGAAGAAACATCGTATATGGCAAGGAATATTCTTTCTCTACCTTCCGTGTAAAGCTCATCTGCGTCACCTCCGAAGGCATTCAGACGGCTTTGCTTATCTATGAGAAGAGCGACGGTCAGCGTCTCCAATCGATAACCACCACACCGCAAGAGATGGAAAAGAAAATAGCACTGTCAACCGCCAGCAAGCCGGATGGCTCAGACATCTATTATACAGAGACAGCCTCCGAGGTGTATGGCATGGAAGCCGTAGGAGAGTTCTCCGCCTCATCACCTTGGAAAGGCACGTATGTGGAGACCTTCCGTTCATCCATTAAGAAGATCCAGAAACAGGCTGCCAAGAAAGGTGTCACCAAACTGCTGATCACCCAGAAGTCGAGTCCCGGGAGTCTCACGGTAAAGATAAAGGCTACGGGGTATCAGTAAGAACTTATTCTGCCAGACATTGACAAATCTGGAGGAACATTATCCACATCAAAGGATCATTA
>FLNV01001051.1_pt1 | contig 40838 bp, 35 predicted proteins | sample 1140351 | NCBI WGS metagenome assembly FLNV01 (sample SAMEA3878207, study PRJEB12797) | bioreactor metagenome | biome: Moose rumen | place: Sweden | collected 2011-10
TTTTCTGCCATGGATAATTCATTCCATTGTTTAGGATGATAAAGCTGACCGCCATCATCAAATTTCATTGGAAAAGCATTTTCTATAAGATTACGTCGTTGCTCATTAACATTTTGTAGAGAATACTGCTCATTGTAACTAGGTTCGTTTACTATTTGAACTTCTTTGGGATTATATTTTCCTTCATATTTCTTTTGTAGCTCAGCAGTATTAGTTGCTTTACCATTCTTTAGGTAAGTTTCCTGAATAAATCTTGTGTGGGAATCAGCTCTTTCATTTAAATTTTTACTTCTGTAATAATCATCTACAGCTTTCTGAAACTCCTCATCAGAACCATAATAATAGGTATCTCTGAGAGTTGGATTGTTGACTATGCTACCAATACCGTCACCACGATAAATCATACCTGTAGCCATAGCCTCTTTCACTTCAGATGGAGGATTTGATAGAATCTTAGGTGTCCATTTATCCAAAATATCTTTACTATATTTAATGTGTTCATCCTTAAGATTTTGAGCTTCATCAATAGTTAGCCACTTACCTTTCCTGTTTTTAACTAATTCAGCTGCTTTTTTATTTTTGACTATGTCAATACCATCGCCTCTGCTATTAGGATCATCTCCTTTTCTTTTGGATTGATACCATTTATCCTTGACAAGTCCTTGATTTGTCGGATTTTCAATAGCTTTAATATATTGGTCTAAAAATACGTTTATTGAATTATGTGTTGGCATAAACTATTCCTCCGTAGTAAAAATATAATGTATATGATCAATAATTGTATCGAGGTTTCTTTCTGCTCCTCTAACCAAGCAATATTCTCCTTCAGCAGTTAAACTATCCAATTCTCTATTAATATCTTCAAGTGTCCTATACTCGACTTTTTCTATAGGATTATTTTCCTCTATTTGCTTTCTGATAGGATCATCTTTATAAGATGGAGTGTACTTAACTTTAAAATCGTACCCACACCCCACCAGCATCAATATAGTAAGTAATAAAACCAGTTTCCTCATAAGATATATTTTTGGCAAAGATAGTGAATATCCACCATAAAAACAACAGCTTAGGGAATCTTTTTATCCATCTAAGATAAATATTAAAGTTTTGCGAAGGTACAATTCTTTTGTGTGATTTGCAAAAATGTTTGTAAGATATGTTGTTTAAAAGTTTAACGAGACACCAAGGCGAAAACTCATTGATCCCAAAACCGAAAGATCCTATGTTCAACACCCCGTCCACTCGTCCACTATTGTCCACTATAATTAATAAATGTTGTTTTCTTGGAATATATTTGCACAGGTAAAAAAAAAGTTGTACTTTTGCATGTTATTTGACGCCTGAAAGTCGTTAGAACGCAAATAAACGGCATTCTGGGGCATTTTATCATTTTTAAACATTTTTATTATTGACTATTTGATGGACGAGAATCGTACGATTGATCAAGACAGGATTATAAAGATCAATATCGAGCAAGAAATGAAATCTTCTTACATCGACTATTCCATGTCGGTGATCGTGGCGCGTGCGCTGCCGGATGTGAGAGACGGTTTCAAACCTGTTCACCGCCGTATCCTCTATGGTATGGCAGGAATCGGCAATACCAGTGACAAACCCTATAAAAAGTGTGCGCGTGTAGTAGGTGAGGTGTTGGGTAAGTTCCACCCTCACGGTGACAGTTCAGTATATGGTGCCCTCGTTCGTATGGCGCAAGACTGGAACATGCGTTATACCCTGGTGGATGGTCAGGGAAACTTCGGATCTGTTGACGGGGATTCTCCTGCCGCCATGCGTTATACCGAGTGCCGCCTCTCCAAGATGGGTGAGCATATCATGGATGACTTGGAGAAGGATACGGTGGATATGCAGAATAACTTCGATGACTCTTTGGTAGAGCCGTCGGTGATGCCTACTAAGATTCCAAACTTGCTTGTAAACGGTGGTAACGGTATCGCCGTGGGTATGGCAACGAATATGCCGACACACAACCTCGGTGAGGTGATTGACGGCTGTTGTGCCTATATCGACAATCCAGACATCGACACAGAGGGACTGATGCAGTATATTCCGGCACCTGACTTTCCTACTGGTGCTTATATCTACGGTCTTCAGGGTGTGAAAGACGCTTACGAGACAGGTCGTGGCAGGATTATCATGCGCGCGAAGGCGGAGATTGAGAGTCACGAGAGCCATGACAAGATTGTAATCACAGAGATTCCTTACGGATGTAACAAACAGCAACTCATAGAATATATCGTCGAGTTGGTGAAAGAGGGTAAGCTGGAAGGTATTAGCAATGCCAATGATGAGACCGGTCGTCAGGGTATGCGTATCGTCATCGACGTGAAGAAAGATGCCAATGCCAACGTCATCTTGAACAAACTGTTCAAGATGACCGCCCTGCAGAGCAGTTTCTCTGTGAACAACATCGCATTGGTAAAGGGACGTCCGCGTCTGCTCACTCTCAAAGAGTGTGTGAAGTATTTCGTGGAGCACCGTCATGACGTAACGATACGCCGTACGAAATATGACTTGAAGAAAGCCGAGGAGCGTGCCCATATCCTTGAGGGATTGATTATCGCCTGCGATAATATCGACGAGGTGGTTCACATCATCCGTAACAGTCAGACACCATCGGATGCCCAGCGTAACCTGGAGAAACGCTTCGAGCTCGATGAGCTTCAGAGCAAAGCCATCGTAGATATGCGTCTCAGTCAGCTCACCGGTCTCCGCATCGATCAGTTGCATGCTGAGTATGAGGATTTGGAGAAGATGATTGATTACTACAAGCAGATTCTGAGTGATCCTGAGTTGTGTAAGAAAGTGATGAAAGATGAGCTTCAGGAGGTAAAGGAAAAATATGGCGATGTACGTCGCACACAGATCGTTCCCGATGAGCATGAGTTTAATGCAGAGGATTTCTATCCTAATGATCCTGTCGTTATCACTGTCAGTCATCTGGGTTATATCAAGCGTACGCCGCTGAGTGACTTCCGTGAACAGGCTCGCGGTGGAGTAGGCAGCAAGGGCGCCCGCAGCAGAGAGTCTGACTTTACAGAATATATCTATCCGGCCACTATGCACCAGACCATGCTGTTCTTCACCAAGAAGGGACGTTGTTACTGGCTGAAATGCTATGAGATACCGGAGGGTGACCGTAACTCTAAGGGACGCGCCATCCAGAACATGCTGAATATTGATGCCGACGACTCCGTAAATGCTTTCTTGAGACTTAGAGGAAAAGGTCTTGAGAATGAGGATTTTGTTAATAGCCACTATGTTGTCTTCGCAACGAAGAACGGTATTGTGAAGAAGACCAGTTTGAGAGCATACAGTCGTCCGCGTGCCAACGGTGTGAACGCCATCAATATCCTGGAAGGTGATGAGGTGGTGGATGTTCGTCTGACCAATGGCAACAACGAGTTAGTACTTGCCAACCGTAATGGCAGGGCCGTCCGTTTCCATGAGAAAGCAATCCGCGCGATGGGCAGGGTGGCTACCGGTGTACGGGGCATGCGACTGGATGAAGACGGTGAGGATGCCGTTGTTGGCATGATTGTCGTAAACCGTCCTGATGAGGAGAGCATCATGGTGGTGAGCGAGAATGGCTACGGCAAGCGCAGCCAGGTGGAGGATTACCGTAAGACCAATCGTGGTGCGAAGGGTGTGAAGACACTGAATGTCACGGAGAAGACCGGTAAACTGGTGGCTATTAAGAATGTCACCGATGAGAACGACTTGATGATTATCAACAAGAGCGGTATCGTGATCCGTCTGGCTGTGGCCGACTGTCGTGTAATGGGACGTGCCACACAGGGAGTCCGTCTGATCAACCTCTCCAAGAAGAATGACGTCATCGCCAGCGTATGCAAGGTGATGAGCAGCGAGCTCGAGGCTCTCGTAGAGCAGAAGAGTCGTGAGGAGTGGGCACAGAACAAAGAGATTATCCGTAAAGATATGACGAGCGATACCATCTACGAAAACGAAGAGAATCCCCAGGAAGAGGATTATGAGGATGACATCGATGATGTCGATGACGGTCCGCTGGTGGATTTCGAGGATCCCGAGAAAGAATGAGTAACTTAAACTATTAACTTGTTTTTTCGTCAAACAGTTAACGATCAAATAAAGCATATAAATAACCCATTTTAATAATTACGCTTATGAAAAAATTATTGACGATGGCGCTTTTCGCTTGTGTGGCAATAGCAGCCAGTGCACAGAACCCTGCAGGATTGAAGCAGGTAATGTCGTCTAAATCTTATCAAGATGCCGCATCAGCACTTAACAGTGTCGTTGCAAGTATGAATGCAGAAGAAAAGGCCAAGGCTTACAACAAGCTCGTTGACCTTGCTCTCGACCGTTTCAACAAAGAACAGAATGTGAAATTGACCAATCAAGCTCTCAAGAAAGATGATCCTTTTGATAAAAACGCCATGTACCAGTCCGCTCTAAACGCATTGAACAGTGCCGCAGAGTGTGACAAGTACGACCAGATGCCAAATGCGAAAGGGAAGATCGCGCCGAAGTTCCGTAAAAAGAACGCCGACCGTCTGCTCGCCGCTCGTACAGAACTTATCAATGGCGGTCAGGATCTCTATAATGAGAAAGACTTTAAGACTGCCGCTGACTATTTCGGAGCCTACGTTACATCAAGAAATCTACCTTTGTTCTCTGAATCAGATTTCAGCTCAGACACTTATTACGGACAGATAGCTTACTTTGCAGCCCTCGCCGCTTACAACTGTCAGGATTTTGCCAATGCCAGCAAGTATGCCGATGCCGCACAGAGTGACAAAGAGGTTGCCAATGACGCCATGGATATCAAAATCCTGAGTATGAAGGCACAGCTGAAGACCAAGGAAGACAGCGTGAAATATCTCAATGACATAAAAGAACTCTATGCCAAGGAACCCGCTAACGAGCGTATCTTCGCCCTGTTGGTAGAGTACTATAGCTCTGTAAATGACATGGCTGCCAAGAACGACCTTGTTGCGAAGCAGGTGGCTGAGTACCCCAGCAAAATGGCATGGGCACTGAAAGGCGAGTCTGATATGCGTGAGAGCAAATGGGCCGACGCCATCAACTCATACAGAAAGTCCCTGGATCTGGATCCTGACTTCATCCAGGTGCGTTTCAACCTCGCCCTGTGTATGAACAACCAGGCCATTACCTTGAAAGACCAGAACGGCGGCAACCTCGTTCCCGAGGCAAAGGCCCTGCTTGAGGAGTCTGTTCAGAATCTGACGAAGTGTAAGGAGCAAGACCCAAACCGTGAACAGGTAAACTGGGCATATACCCTCTATCAGGCATATTACCTGCTGGGTGATGAGGCAAAGGCCGCAGAACTTGAGTCACTGATTCAATAATCGATAATCAAACAGATAATGACGAAGCGAATAATCCTATTATCGCTTCTCTTAATAATCTTTGTGCCGTGCTTGGAGGCTCAGAAAAAGGAGATCTCGCAAGCACGGACTTATATTAAGAGTGGCAAGAATTTCGACAAGGCAGAACAACTGATGCAAAAGTTGTTGAAAGACAGTGTACACCGTAAGAATGAGAAGATACACCTTATATATATTGAGAGCCTACGTAAACAATATGAGGCTGTCAACGAGGATATGTATCTGAAAAAATCGGTGGATACCTCTTCTTTCTTTAATATCATCAGACGATTCTTCCTGGCTAACGAAAGTCTTGACACCCTTGATGCTACACCTGATGAAAAAGGTAGGGTGAAAACTAAATACCGGACGAAGAACAGTACTTATCTGAATGCTATCCGACAGAACCTTTTCAACGGTGGGGCTTACTTCATACGTAAACAAAAATTCGAGGATGCTTTCAACATGATGGATACCTATCTGGATTGCACCCGACAGCCTTTGTTCTCTGACTATCAATATCAAGACAACCCAGTGGCAGCCTATTGGTCTTTGTTCTCAGGATATAAACTGGCAAACCCTGAAAAAACCTTGAAATATGCGGATATGGCAAAGGGAGATACCGTACATCTGGAATATACCTTGCAGTATCTCTGCGAGACATACAAGTCCTTGGGAGATACCACTGCCTATGTCACTACCTTGAAAGAAGGGGTGGAGCGCTATCTCGACTACCCCTATTTCTTCACTTATCTGGTGGATTACTATAATAGTCAGGAATTATTAGACAGTGCTTTGGCTGTCGTGGACAAAGCGCTGGAACAAGATCCGGAACGCGAGCTCTTCCTCTATGCGAAGAATAACCTGCTTCTGAACCTCGGACACTATGAGGAATGTATCCGCATATCAGACCTGTTGATAGCCAAGAATGACACCCTTGCCGAGGCCTATTACAATGCAGGCGTGTCTTATATCAACATGGCATTTGAACTGGAGAAAGAGAAGAAAAACAATAGGAAACAACAGAATGCCATCTTGGAAAAATACCGTCAGGCTAAACCGTACATTGAGAAATACCGACTGTTGGCTCCTGATCAGAAAGACCGTTGGGCGGCGGCACTCTATAATATCTATTACCGACTGAATATGGGTAAGGAGTTTGAGGAGATCGACAAACTGTTGCGCAAGGGTTAGTTCCGATACTGCACCTCCTGATACCCCACCAGGTTATCCGTACGGTCTTGCCTGCCACGATAATAAATAAGACAATGGTATTTATTCTCCGTCTGACAGAAGTTGCCATCGGAAGGTAACTGCCGGACACTGCCGTCACTGCCTACCAATACGAAATGATAATTGTAATAGCCTAACTTCTGCAGGATAACGGCTTCGTAACAGTCAAGATCATTATTATAGATCATCTGATAATCGGGAGTGAGTTGCTCGCGAGTCCATCGGCCTTCGATATAGATAGTGCTATCGGTGACAGGGGGAGCTTTCAAAAGATAATGTACATACATATACTCCGAGATCCTGTCATTCTCGTAATTTTCAGAGTTGCGGATGTAGAAGGCGCCATTGGCATCCTCATCATATATATAATTCTTTTGTGGCTCACATCCGAAGGGGAATACATGATAGTCACTGCCATCCCAGAGAATCCTGTCAACGCCCATGGAAGGGTGGTCGGGGTCAAGCATCTCAAACTTGTGGTATTCATTTCCTCCCTCAAAGATCAGATCCCTGCAATGCTGCCACTGTAATCCGTTGGGCATAACATACTGTGCGGGAGGGTTCACCACGGCGGTATTCCATCTGCCATTCTGGAGGACCACACTCTTTATCTGCTCACGAGGCTCTGTAACAGTAACCGAGCCATAAGAGAGTTTCATCGACACCTGCTGGTGACTTTTGTTAATATCAATATCCGTATTCGATGACACCTCCATCATAACACCCATCTTAGGATCCAAGACCATGAAATGAACTGTAAATACTTTCTCGTTGTCGTTGTTCTCATCGTAAACGGTTACACGATAGTTGCCACCAATCTTTATGCGACATCTCTCATTAGGAATACAAAAAGAGTAATGGGTATATAACACATTGGTATTGACAGACTCCTCTTTATCTTCAATGGTGTTTCCCTCAGAGAATCCTTCGATGAAATCGCTCGAAAAGAGGTCTTCAGATACCGTCCAGTCTGCATCGCAGTGTTCTATGGTATAGGTGAACCGCCGATATTCATGGGTAAAGTCATCAAAACCGATATTGATAACCTCCTGGTCATTCAGTTTGATGATGGGCAGGGACAACCACCGGTCCCCGGGAACTACTTGAAGGGTAGAAATCCGCCGATCGAATATCTCATCCTTTTGTGCGTAAACTGTTGTCACAGCAGATAAAAGGAGGAAAAGACAGAGATATTTTTTCATGTTTTTTTGAAATATAACGTTTAATACAGAAAAATATTGTAACTTTGCAGACTTAATATAGTGATATGACAGACGTTATAATTAAAGATAAAGATTTGAGAGCAGCGTCAGAAGAAGGGATGGATGCTTTCGTGGAGTTGTTTGTGAATGCTATCAACAAAGCTGTCGGCAACCAGTTGACGGCAGAGACCATGGCACAGCTGAACGCAGACCAGATAACGCTCTTGGCCTATTCCATCCTTCGTGAGGAAGTGATGGACGGTGGATTCATACAACTCATACATAACGGTTATGGGATGTTTATCTTTAAGAATCCTTTTGCAAAGGCTGTCAAACTATGGGGAATGCGTGACTTGTCGAAGTTAATTTACAGCGCCCACACCCTGTATGTCAAATACAAGGATGAGTTGGAGAAGGACTGCACGGACGAGGAATTTATGGCACTCTTTGAGCAATATCCTGAGTTTGATGACATGGATGATGAATTCGTTGATAATGAAGAGAGTTGGACACGTGACATCGCTTTTTACATCGACGAGCACATCGACAAATTCTGTAAAATAGAAAAAGATGAATAAGGAAGAACTGGAGATAAGGAAAAAAAGTCCGGTCTCCATAAGAAATAAAAAGGCATCGTTCGAGTATTTCTTTATAGATACTTATACCGCCGGAATCGTTTTGACAGGAACAGAGATAAAAAGTATCCGCCTTGGCAAGGCATCGTTGGTGGATACCTATTGCTTTATCCATAACGGTGAGATATGGGTGCGCGGCATGAGTATCTCACCTTATTTTTATGGTTCCTATAACAACCATGAGATGAAGAGAGACCGCAAACTGTTGTTGACAAAACGTGAGATTCATCAGTTGCAGGAGGCTACCAAGGCAGTAGGATATACGATCATCCCTGTATTGGTGTTTATCGACAAGAAGGGTAGGGCAAAGGTGGATATTGTCCTGGCAAAAGGAAAGAAAGTGTTTGACAAGCGCCAGACTCTTAAAGAGAAGGAGGACCGCCGTGAGATGGACAGGGTGATGAAGAATTATTAGTAATATAGCCCCAAATCTTATAGTTTTTTGAAAAGATAATTATCAATGATAAAAAGAAGATGGAGATTACTGCCTGGTGTTGAACCGACAGAGATGGATCGGAAGATCATGTATTGGGAGAACAGGGGTAGAGAAGTGCCTACCCGTAACCTCATCAAAACGAAGGAGCAGATTGAGGGCATCCGTCAAGCTGGCGTACTGAATACCGCAGTTTTAAATGAAGTAGCCGGTAAGATTCACGAAGGAATGTCAACTTTGGAAATCGATGAGATCGTATATCATTTCACGATCAGTCATGGCGGCATTCCGGCGCCGCTGAACTATGAGGGATTCCCCAAAAGCGTTTGCACGAGTATCAATGAGGTGGTGTGCCATGGTATTCCCAAAGCTACTGACATTCTGGAAGAGGGAGATATCGTCAATGTTGACTGTACCACCATTCTCAACGGCTATTATGCCGATGCCTCACGAATGTTTATCATTGGAAAGACGACACCTGAGAAAGAACAATTGGTGCGAGTGGCTAAGGAATGTCTCGAGATTGGTGCAAAGGCAGCCGTTCCATACTGTTTTGTCGGAGATATCGGCAATGCCATCCAGAAACACGCCGATAAATATCATTATGGTGTTGTACGTGACTTATGTGGCCACGGAGTGGGGAATGAGTTTCACGAAGAGCCTGACGTTTTACATTATGGTAAAAAGGGTACGGGTATGTTATTGGTCCCAGGCATGGTGTTTACCATTGAACCTATGGTAAATATGGGTAGTTGGAAGGTTTTCACTGATGCCGACGATCCCTACGGTTGGGAAGTGATATCTTATGATGAGAAACCGAGCGCTCAATGGGAGCATACCTTCTTAATGACAGAAGAAGGTGTGGAGATTTTAACTTGGTAATGATGCAGGATATATATATATTAGGTATAGAGAGCAGCTGTGACGATACCAGTGCCGCCGTCTTGAGAAACGGAGTGTTGCTCAGTAATGTCACGGCCTCTCAGAAAGTGCATGAAGACTACGGTGGTGTAGTTCCTGAACTGGCTTCAAGGGCACACCAACAGAATATCGTACCTGTTGTGGATCAGGCCATCAAGAGAGCTGGTATAGAAAAAGAACAGTTGTCGGCAGTCGCCTTTACCCGCGGTCCCGGATTAATGGGATCTTTATTGGTGGGTGTAAGCTTTGCGAAAGGATTGGCAAGAAGCTTAGAGATTCCCCTTATCGATGTAAACCATCTGCAAGGTCATGTGATGGCACACTTTATCAAAGAACGGGATGACGATAACAGTCAACCACCCTTCCCCTTCATCTGTCTGTTGGTAAGCGGAGGTAACTCTCAGATTATCAAAGTGAATGCCTACAATGACATGGAGGTGTTGGGACAGACGATAGACGATGCGGCAGGAGAAGCTATTGACAAATGTTCGAAGGTGATGGGACTCGGCTATCCCGGTGGACCGATCATCGACAGACTGGCTCGTCAGGGTAATCCTCATGCTTATCAATTCTCTGAGCCCCATATCCCTGGATATGACTATAGTTTCAGTGGATTAAAGACGTCATTCCTGTACAATCTGAGAGATTGGATAAAAGAAGATCCTGACTTCATTGTGCATCACAAAGAAGATCTGGCAGCCAGTCTGGAGTTTACCATTGTTGATATCCTGATGAAGAAACTTCGTATGGCAGTGAAAGACACCGGGATCAAACATGTGGCAGTGGCTGGTGGCGTGAGTGCGAATAATGGTTTGCGTAACGCCTTTCATAACTATGCAAAACGATATGGGTGGACTATATATATCCCTAAGTTCAGTTACACGACTGATAACGCTGCAATGATCGGTATAACAGGTTATTACAAATACTTAGATAAGGATTTTTGTGATATCAGAGAACCTGCTTTCTCGAAAGTTACATTGAAGTAGATGATTGTGAGGTAGTGATTGGTAATCAATAAATATGATTGATTAATAAAAAATATATGATATGGATCTTGAAAATAAAGTATTAAGTAAGGAAATCAGTCAGTTACTATATGAGCGTAATTACACCGTGGGAACTGCTGAGAGTTGTACCGGTGGTCGTATTGCCGAAGCGATAATAGCCACACCAGGATCATCCAACTATTTCAAAGGAAGTGTTATCTCCTATGTCAACGAGATAAAAGAGCGTCTTTTGAATGTGGACCACCAGACCTTGGAAGAGAAAACTGCCGTTTGCGAAGAGGTCGCTGTCCAGATGGTTCAAGGAGCTTGTAAGGCTCTTAATGTCGACTTTGCCATTTCTGCAACAGGCATTGCAGGTCCTGGCGGCGGAACAAAGGAGATACCGGTAGGTACTATCTGGTTGGCGTGTGGTTGCCCTGATAATGTCGTTACATTAAAATTGGAAAAAGATGAGGGCAGGGACCGTAATCTAAGTATAGCAACCTGTCACGCATTGCAAATGTTTTTGAATTATCTCAAAGATCATTTGTCTCCGAAAGAAGAATCTTCCCAAATGTAGCATTGTATGAAAAATCCTGCATTTTCGACATGGAGAATAATAATTCTTGCTAAAAAACACCTAATTACAAACATTTTTAATGAAATATTTTGTTATTTCCCGAAAAGTTTGTAATTTTGCAACCTGTTTGGAATAAGTATAAAAAATCGAAGTTAAAAAGTAGATAGCAATGTCGAAGATTTGTCAGATTACGGGAAAGAAAGCACAGATAGGTAACAATGTTTCCCACTCAAAGCGCCGCACAAAGCGCAGTTTTGATGTCAATTTGTTCAGCAAGAAATTCTACTATGTAGAAGAGCAATGCTGGATTAGCCTCAAGATTAGTGCTGCAGGATTGCGTCTTATTAATAAAATAGGCCTTGACGCCGCACTGAAACAAGCAGTGGAAAAAGGTTATGTGAACTGGAAAGACATTAAAGTTATAGGAGAATAATCACCATGGCAAAGAAAGCTAAAGGCAATAGAGTACAGGTTGTATTGGAATGTACTGAGATGAAAAACAGTGGACTTCCAGGTACCAGCCGTTATGTTACGACGAAGAATCGTAAGAATACTCCAGAGAGAATGGAATTGAAGAAATACAATCCTATTCTTAAAAAGATGACTGTACATAAAGAAATCAAATAATTTAAGATAGTATGGCAAAAAAAACAGTGGCTACCCTCCATGAAGGTTCAAAGGAAGGTCGCGCATATACAAAAGTTATAAAGATGGTAAAGAGCCCGAAAACCGGTGCTTACATTTTTGATGAGCAGATGGTTCCCAATGATACTGTTCAGGACTTTTTCAAGAATTAAATTCTTATAATATAACGATGAAATGGTCGCAAATGAATGATTTGCGACCATTTTTGTTGTTTATCTCGTAATAATTTAGTATTTTTGCCGGAAAATAAAATAGATATGGCATTATTTGGCTTGTTTAACAAGAAGAAAAAGGAGACTTTAGACAAAGGGCTGGAAAAGACTAAACAAAGTGTTTTCTCAAAACTGACACGTGCCATTGCCGGTAAGTCAACAGTGGATGATGATGTGTTGGATGAACTGGAGGAAGTGCTGATTACTTCTGATGTGGGTGTTGATACGACTTTGAAGATTATCCGGAAGATAGAAGAACGTGTACAACGTGACAAATACGTTTCCACCTCTGAGCTCAACATGATATTACGCGATGAAATCGCTTCTTTATTAGCAGAGAACAACACTGAAGATAATGATACCTGGGATTTGCCATCAGACCATAAGCCCTATGTTATTTTAGTTGTTGGTGTGAATGGAGTTGGTAAGACAACAACCATTGGCAAATTAGCCTATCAGTTTAAGCAGGCAGGTAAGAAAGTTTATCTCGGTGCTGCTGATACCTTTAGAGCCGCAGCCGTAGAACAGTTATGTATCTGGGGACAGCGTGTAGATGTTCCTGTTGTCAAACAACAGATGGGAAGTGATCCTGCGTCAGTGGCTTATGATACATTATGTTCAGCTAAAGCCAATGATGCTGATGTAGTTATCATAGATACTGCCGGTCGTCTGCATAATAAGGTAGGACTGATGAACGAGTTGAAAAAGATTAAAGATGTGATGAAGAAAGTATTACCACAGGCTCCTGATGAGGTACTTCTCGTTCTTGACGGTAGCACAGGACAAAATGCTTTTGAGCAAGCCAAACAGTTCGCCGCTGTCACACAGATTACAAGTCTTGCCATTACAAAACTTGATGGAACCGCTAAGGGGGGTGTCGTTATTGGTATCTCCGACCAGTTAAAAGTTCCTGTGAAATACATCGGGCTGGGTGAGGGAATGGAAGATTTACAATTGTTTGATAAACGTCAATATGTAGATTCTCTGTTCAATGAGGAATAATCAGATTGATATTATTACTTTAGGATGCTCAAAGAATCTGGTTGACAGTGACCGACTTATCAGATTGTTTGAGGCTAATGGCTATCGATGTACACATGACAGTAAGAATCCCCAAGGTGAGATTGCTGTTATTAACACCTGTGGTTTTATTGGTGATGCCAAAGAAGAGAGTATCAATACGATTTTAGAATTCATACAACGCAAGCAAGAAGGTAAGGTCAAGAAACTTTTTGTGATGGGGTGTCTCTCACAAAGATATAAAGAAGAACTGGAAAAGGAACTGCCACAGGTGGACAAGTTTTATGGTAAGTTTAATTATTCATCTTTGCTGGATGATCTAGGTAAGGCAGACATCCCCACATGTGGTGGAAGACGCTGTATGACGACTCCACGTCACTACCGCTATATCAAGATCAGTGAAGGTTGTGACCGTCACTGTGCATATTGTGCAATTCCACTGATTACAGGCAGACATACCAGTAGGAAAAAAGAAGAAATCCTTCAGGAAGTGAGAGACTTGGTGGCAATCGGTGTGAAAGAGTTCCAGGTCATTGCGCAGGAGATTACCTATTATGGCATTGATATAGACGGTAAGCATCATATTGCCGACTTGATTGACGATATGGCAAAGATACCGGGTGTAAAATGGATTCGCTTGCATTATGCTTATCCCACCCATTTCCCCTATGACTTATTGGAGGTCATCCGTAAGAATGATAATGTATGTAACTATCTGGATATCGCCTTCCAACATGTCTCTGATCATATCTTGTCAGCGATGAAACGTCATTTCACCAAAGCGGAAACCCTTCAGTTGGTTAATGATATCAGGAAGGCTGTTCCCGGTATCCATCTCCGTACCACTCTAATGGTGGGATTTCCAGGTGAGACGGAGGAAGATTTTCAAGAATTAGTGGATTTTGTCAAGTGGGCCCGTTTTGAGCGAATGGGGGCATTTTGCTATTCTGAGGAGGAGGAGACCTATAGTGCTATTCAATATAAGGATGATATTCCGGAGAATGTCAAACAACAGCGTTTGGATCAACTGATGATAATTCAGCAAGAGATTAGCGCCGAATTGGCGCAAGAGAAAATAGGAAAGGTGCTGAAAGTGATCATCGACCGGAAGGAAGGTCGTTATTATGTAGGGCGTACAGAATACTCCTCTCCTGAAGTGGACCCTGAGGTGTTGATTCTTGCAGAGGATAAACCTTTGAGAGTAGGCTCTTTCTATCAAGTAAAGATTACTGATTCGGAACCCTTTGATTTATTTGGAGTCGTGATATGAATAATAAACGATTTATACAAGAGTTATCCCGGAAGATGGGTTATACTCAAGAGAATGTACAGAAGATGGTATATACCATGATTGACGGTATGAACGAAAAGTTTATGGCTGGTGAAACAATCTATATACCAAAGTTCGGCACTTTTGAAGTGAAGAAGAAAATGGAGCGCGTCATCGTAAATCCCGGCACCCATCAACGTATGCTGGTTCCCCCCAAACTCGTGTTGGTATTCAGACCCGTTACAGCCCTGAAGAATAATTTAAGGAATAAAGTGAAGAGCGATGATAAAGAATGACTTACATGACATTGCCAGGATCCTTGCAGATAAATATGGTTTAAATATCAGTGAGGCAAAAAAGTTCACCAATAATTTTATAGACTTGGTAAACGAAGGTTTACAAGAAGATGGCCATGTGAAGATCAAGGGATTTGGTGCTTTTAAAATTGTAGAGGTAAAAGATCGTGAGAGTATTAATGTTACAACCGGTGAACGTATTCTGATTCCTGGCAGAAACAAAATAACATTCACGCCAGACAGCGTCATGAAAGAGTTGGTGAATAAACCCTTTTCACAGTTTGATACGGTGGTACTCAATGATGGTGTTGATTTCAGCGACTTTGAACAGCAGGCAGAAGAATCTATTGATCATGAAGAAGCGAATGACGATGTTGAGTTTTATGAAGCTACCGAAGAAGAACCGACCTCTGTAGAGGAAGCCGTCATAGATAAAGCCGTCGCGGCAGAGGAACCGCCTGCCACTGTAGAGATACCTGTTGCTGTGGCTGATTTCGAGGCAGAAAAAGAATTAGTAGTGGAAGAAGAATCGGAAACTGAAAAAGAACCTGAATATAAACCGAACAGTGACGGATCGGTGTTTGAAGAGGAAGTAATTATTGAGGAATCAACGGTTAAGATAATTCCTATAGAAGAATCAGCTCCAGAGAATCAGGAACCGGTCATGATCCAAACCTCAGCACTTGAGCCTGATGAATCTGTTACCAAGGAGTCAACAGATGTGTCGGTTCAACAAATCATGGATGATAAACAATTAATAACAAATAATAAACCTAAAAAAGAAGAGAAAAAGATGAAACATAGACATGGTAGAAAAAAGAGAGTAGCATGGTGGATTCCAATTGGTTTCCTTTTTACATTAGCAGCAGGCATTGCCATTGGTTACCATATAGGTATCAGACAGGTACCGGCTCCATTAGATTTAGTAGGATATGAGGAATCAGACTCTTTGCAAGACAGTACCGCAGTAGAAATTAAAGATACGAAAAAAGCAACAAGCACGACTGCTGAAGAAATTCAAAAGAAGGAGAAACAACAGGAAACCGTCGCGGGGCCAGTGGAATTGAAAGAGGAAGGAAATAAACCTGCCAAGGAATCTGTTGAGATAGCACCTATCTCAGCTAACGATTCACAAGTTCTCAGAAATGCCAAACAAATGGTCTCGAAGGGTGCATACAGTATTGTCGGTACAATGGAGACAGTTACTGTCAGACCTGGACAGAACATAAAGAAAATATCCAAGTTCTATCTGGGTGAGGGTATGGAATGCTATATTCAAGCCTATAACAACGTTGAGGAAGTTACCGAGGGTATGAAACTGAAAATACCACAGGTAAAACTAAAAAAGAAATAATCTTTTTCACATATGAGTATAAAGTTTCTTAAATGTAAGTTTTAAGAAACTTTTTTAATACTTTTTAGGCACCTGTTTTGGCGTAATAACTCTTATTTGTTGTATTTTTGCCAGATAATTATAAAATACAAATATTATTATGGCAGAATCAATAGATATACGTGAGTTGAATATCCGAATAGAGCAACAGAGTTCATTCGTTACTAATCTGTATCAAGGAATGAACAAAGTGATAGTCGGACAGAAACATCTTGTAGATTCATTATTAATCGGTCTGTTAAGCGACGGACATATCTTACTTGAGGGTGTTCCGGGATTAGCAAAGACACTGGCTATTAAAACACTCGCACAACTGATAGACTCTGATTACAACAGAATACAGTTTACACCAGATCTCTTACCGGCTGACGTTATCGGCACGATGATCTACTCTCAGAAAGAAGAGAAATTCCAAGTCAAGAAAGGTCCTGTGTTTGCCAACTTTGTCCTTGCTGATGAGATTAACCGTGCTCCGGCAAAAGTGCAGAGTGCTTTGCTGGAAGCCATGCAGGAGCATCAGGTAACCATCGGCAATGATACCTTTGAACTACCTAACCCATTCTTGGTGATGGCCACCCAGAACCCTATTGAACAGGAAGGAACCTATCCCCTCCCTGAGGCGCAGGTGGACCGTTTTATGTTGAAGGTCGTCATTGACTATCCTACCCTTGAGGAAGAGAAGCTGATTATCAGAGAGAATCTTACTGAAAGTCTTCCGACGGTTGAACCCGTTATCACAGCAGATGCCATTATCAAGGCTCGCGAGGTGGTTCGTCAGGTTTATCTTGATGAAAAGATTGAGCAATATATTGCAGATATTGTCTTTGCCACCCGGTATCCCGACAAGTATCAACTTCCAGAGTTGAAAGATCTGATCAGTTTCGGTGGAAGCCCCCGTGCTTCTATCAACTTGGCAAAAGCCGCAAGAGCCTTTGCCTTTGTGAAGCGTAGAGGTTATGTGGTTCCGGAAGATGTTCGTGCAGTGACACATGATGTGCTCCGCCACAGAATCGGATTAACCTATGAGGCAGAGGCAACCAATGTTACCAGCGATGAGATTGTCAGTAAGATCATTAACAAAGTTGAGGTTCCTTAAATAATCATCGCGAATGGATACTTCTGAACTATTGAAGAAAGTCCGTAAGATAGAGATAAAGACACGCGGACTGAGCAGTAATATCTTTGCAGGTCAGTATCATACGGCCTTCAAAGGAAGAGGTATGGCATTCAGTGAGGTACGTGAATATCAGTTTGGTGACGATGTCCGCGATATCGATTGGAACGTAACGGCTCGTTTTCATCATCCCTACGTGAAAGTATTTGAGGAAGAGCGTGAACTGACGGTTATGCTGTTGGTTGATGTTAGCGGTTCGTTGTTGTTCGGCACCCAGAGTATGTATAAGAAAGACATGGTTACCGAGATTGCTGCCACCCTCGCATTCAGTGCAATCCAAAACAATGACAAGATAGGGGTTATTTTCTTTTCTGACAGGATAGAAAAATATATACCGCCACAGAAAGGCCGCAAACACATTCTTTACATTATCAGAGAGATGCTTGAGTTTCAACCTGAGAGTAAGAAGACCAATGTGAGGGAAGCGGTGGAATTCCTTACCAGTGTCATGAAGAGACGTTGCACCGCCTTTCTACTGAGTGATTTCTATACCCGGGATAGTTTTGAGTCAGCACTGACCATCTGTAACCGTAAACATGACGTTATCGCCATACAGGTATATGACCAACGTGCCAAAACCCTTCCTAATGTAGGACTGATGAAAGTTCTTGACGCAGAAACCGGTCATGAGATGTATATAGATACAGGAAGCCGTAAACTTAGAAAGGCTCATGAGATGTATTGGATAAACCGTCAGAAACAGTTATCTGATACTTTCAACAAGAGTAATGTGGATCACATAAGCATCGCGACAAAAGATGACTATGTAAAATCTCTGTTAATGTTGTTCCAGATGCGCGGCTAACTTATTTAATGATATGAGAAGAATAGTAAATAAACTGTTATCCGTCATTTGTCTTCTGACAATTGTCAGTCAGGCATCCGCACAAGTCCAGGTAGAGGCATCCATCGACTCTATCCAGATACTGATTGGTGAGCAAGCTCATGTCACATTGAATGTTAGTATGAAGAAAGGACATCTGTTGGAAATGCCTCAATTCAAACGTCTGCAATATATTACTCCCGGTGTGGAATATGTCAGTGACACGCAGGCTGATACATCTGAGTTGGATAATGGAATGATTAAAGTAACTAAAGTATATACAATGACATCATTCGATGAAAACTTGTATTACATTCCAGAAATGACCGTTAAAGTGGATGGTAAGCAATACAAGACAAAGAGTCTGGCACTGAAAGTGTTAACAGTACCCGTAGATACTTTGCATCCCGAACAGTTTTTCCCACCGAAAGATGTACAGAACAACCCTTTCCAGTGGGCTGAGTGGAGATTACCTTTCTGGTTGAGCATACTCTTGATTGTTATAATGATGGCTGTCTTATACCTGAGAAAACGGTTGAAGGACAATAAACCAATTCTGGCTAAGATTAGGATCATCAAGAAGGTGCTCCCTCATCAGAAAGCGATGAGCGAGATAGAACGCCTGAAAGAGGAGCATATGACATCTTCAGAGAACATTAAAGAATATTATACTCGTCTTACCGATACCCTGCGCAAATATATTGAGGAACGCTTTGGATTCAATGCGATGGAGATGACCAGTTCTGAGATTATTGATAAGTTGAACAGTGTAGATGATCGTAAGATGATTGATGAGTTGAGAGAATTGTTCACAACAGCGGATTTGGTGAAGTTTGCGAAGTATTCTACGCTTATCAATGAGAATGATGCCAATCTGGTTAATGCGATAGAGTTTATCAATACCACAAAGATAGAGAACGTTCCCACGACGGAGACTGTGGCTCCAGATCTTACCGAGAGTGACAAGCGTTCGATGCGTTCCCGTATGATTATTAAATGGTCCATAATGATTCTTGTTGTCGCAAGTATTTTATTGTGGATATATCTTATATACAGAATCTATTTGCTAATGTAATATAATTTATGATGGAGTTTGCTAACAAAGAATATCTGTTTTTGCTGATACTGTTGATACCATATCTGTTATGGTATCTGATGTATCGTAAGAAAAGCGAGCCCACCATTCAGATGAGCGATACTTATGCTTACCAGTATGCCCCGACGAGTCTGAGACAGAAACTGGTATGGCTTCCTGATCTGTTACGTATCCTTACCTTCGTGATGATAGTAATTGTTTTGGCTCGTCCACAAACTCATAATAGTTGGGGTAAAAAGACATCAGAAGGTATCGATATTATGTTGGCTATGGATGTGTCTACAAGTATGCTGGCTCAGGATTTAAAGCCAAATCGTATTGAAGCTGCGAAATCTGTAGCAGCCGAGTTTATCTCCGGTCGGCCGAATGACAATATTGGACTCACCATTTTTGCCGGAGAATCATTTACTCAATGTCCAATGACCACTGATCACACCTCTTTGCTGAACCTTCTTCAGAATGTACGTACCGACATCGCTGAAAAAGGACTGATAGAAGATGGAACAGCCATCGGTATGGGACTGGCCAATTCGGTGAGCCGGCTGAAAGACAGTAAGACAAAAAGTAAAGTTGTTATTCTCCTGACCGACGGTAGTAATAACATGGGAGACATCTCACCTCTTACCGCAGCACAGATCGCGAAGAGTCTAGGTATCAGGGTATATACCATTGCTGTAGGTAGTAAGACCGTTGCACCTTATCCAATGCAGGTGGGAGGTACAGTACAATATGTTAATGTGCGTGCGGATGTAGATACCGGCACATTGACAAAAATCGCTCAGACCGCCGACGGACATTTCTATCGTGCGACAAATACAGCTGAGCTCAAACAGATCTATAAAGATATCGACAAACTCGAGAAATCTAAGATGGAGGTGAAGAGATTCTCTAAGCGATATGAGGCATATCAACCTTTTGCCATTGCTGCCGCGCTCTCCCTTCTACTTGAGATATTATTACGAATAACATGGTTTAGAAGAATACCATAAAATGTCAGACGATGTTCAGATTTGAAAGTCCTATATATTTATACCTTCTGGTGCTGATACCCATTTTGGCACTGATACGATTCTATGCCTTGCACAATCGTAAAAAGAAGCTGGAGGCTTTTGGTGATCTGTCTCTCCTTAAGGGATTGATGCCAGATGTGTCACGTAAGCGTGCGGAGATAAAATTCTGGTTGCTGGAAGGTGCTTTGACCCTTCTGATTTTGATGTTGGCACGTCCACAGTTAGGTTCAAAAGTATCCCATGAGACACGTAACGGTATCGAGACCATGATAGCCCTTGATATCAGTAACTCCATGCGCGCGGAAGATATCGTACCTTCAAGATTAGATAAGTGTAAGATGCTTATAGAGAATATGGTCGACAATTTCACTCAGGATAAGGTGGGATTAATTATCTTTGCCGGCAATGCTTTTATTCAGCTTCCTATTACCAGTGACTATGTTTCTGCCAAGATGTTCTTGCAGAATGCTGATCCGTCACTGATAGCCACACAAGGTACGAATATCGCTGAAGCTATCAATGTAGGACTTAAGAGCTTCACACAACAGGAAAAGATCGGTAGGGCTATTATTATCATCACCGATGGAGAAGACCATGAGGGAGGAGCTATTGAAGCAGCTCAAGCTGCCAAGAAAAAAGGAATACGGGTCTTTGTCTTAGGTGTGGGTTCTGCTGAAGGTAGTCCGATACCTGATGGTGAAGGTGGATATATGAAAGACAGGTCGGGTAATGTGGTCATGTCGAGTCTCAATGAACAGATGTGTCAGGAGATTGCCCAAGCCGGTGGCGGAGCATACATACATGTAAACAACACCAATCAGGCTCAGAAGAAATTGAATGCAGAACTTACGAAACTGCAGAAAGGAGAAATCTCCAGTACATTATATAGTGAATATGATGATCAGTTCCAGGCCTTTGGAATCCTCGCACTGATTCTCTTGATCCTTGAGGTATGTGTTATGGAGAGTAAGAATCCCTTATTCAAAGGTGTTAAACTATTTGAGAAAAAATGAGATTTTTAAGATATATCATATTGTTTGTAATTATAACAGTTTGTTCTTTTGCTATGGCACAAAGCGACAGACAGTCTATCCGTGACGGTAACAAACGTTATCATTCGAAAGATTACGCCAAGTCGGAGGTTCACTACAGAAAAGCAATAGAAAAGAATCCCAACAACCCACAAGCCTTGTATAATCTTGGTTGCGCACTGATGATGCAACAGAAAGACTCAGCAGCCATCGTACAATACGAGAAGGCAGGTCAGGTAGAGACTAATCCACTGAGAAAGGCAAAGGTATATCATAATATAGGTGTTATATGCCAGAATCACCAAATGTATCAAGAGGCCATCAATGCCTATCAGGAATCTTTGAGGAATAATCCCAAAGATGATGAGACACGTTACAATCTGGCACTCTGCAAAAAGAAGAACAAAGAGAATCAAGATCAGAACAAGAATCAGCAAAAGAAAGAAAAGGATGAGCAGAATAAAGATCAGAAAGATAACAAGCAGAAGGAACAGCAGCAACAACAAAATCAAAAAATGAGTAAGGAGAATGCGGAACAACTTCTCAATGCAGCTATCCAAGAAGAAAACGCCACTCAACGGAGAATGAAAAAAGCGATGCAGAATCCTCAGAAACGTAATTTGGAGAAGAATTGGTGAGATGAATAGAATACTGACAACATATTTTCTTATATTCATGTCTTTTATGCTCCATGCACAGACATTGAGCGTGAAAGCCCCTTCTAATGTCCAGAATGGGGAGAACTTCCATTTAATATATACCTTAGACACACAGAACGGTACGGATTTTCGTATCGGAGAGATTCCCGATGCTCTGGAAATCATAACAGGACCTTATACCTCGACACAGAGTAGTTTCCAGATGATGAACGGTCACACAAGCAGTTCATCTTCTATCACTTATACATTTATCCTTTGTGCCAATAAAAACGGTACATTCACGATTCCCGCTGCACATGTGCATGTGAACGGTAAGACGATATCCTCTCAACCGGTGAAGATAACAGTATCCGGAAATAATAACAATGGGAATAATTCCCCCAAGATGCATGATGATTATCAGGATGATCATCAGATTCGTTCCGCAGGTACAGCCATTACCGGCAATGATCTCTTTATCAAGGTAAGCGCAAACAAGAAACGTGTTCATGAACAGGAGCCTGTGTTGCTTACTTACAAAGTATATACTCTGGTGGATTTGACTCAATTGGAAGGTAAGATGCCAGATCTTACTGGTTTCCATTCTCAAGAGGTGAAACTTCCACAGCAAAAATCATTCCATATCGAGAATGTTAATGGTAAGAATTATCGTTCTGTAACATGGAGTCAGTATGTGATGTATCCCCAGATGACCGGAAAATTAGAAATTCCAAGTATTACTTTCAATGGCACAGTAGTACAGCAGAACCGTAACGTGGATCCCTTTGAGGCTTTCTTCAATGGTGGTAGCGGATATGTAGAGGTAAAAAGAAGCATCAAAGCCCCTGGACTCACGATACAAGTAGATCCCTTACCAAAGAAACCGGCTGATTTCTCCGGTGGTGTCGGTCGTTTCAATATCTCTGCCCAGTTGAATAAGTCAGAGGTGAAAGCCAACGATCCAATCACAATAAGAGTGGTTGTCGGCGGAGTGGGTAACCTCAAGCTTATCAAACAACCAGTGGTAACCTTTCCCAAAGACTTTGATAAATATGACGCAAAGATCACCGACAAGACCAAGTTGACAGCTAATGGAGTAGAAGGAAATATGATTTATGATTTTCTTGCTGTCCCGCGTAACCCCGGTAAATACACAATCCCGTCCATCAGCTTCACGTACTATGACACTACTGCAGATTCTTATAAGACCATTAAGACCCAAGCCTTCAATCTCACTGTTGCCAAAGGTTCCGGCAACAGTGGTAACAGTATTGATTTCACTGAAGACCAGAATCAGGATATACATGCCATCAAGACGGGTAAATACAACCTTCAGGATGTTTCTAATCTCTTTTTCGGTAGTTTTACCTATTGGTTGATTCTCTTAATGTTATTAACAGCCTTCCTGATAATAATGATTGTTTTCCGAAGAAGAGCCATTGAGAATGCTGATATTGTGAAAGTGAGAGGGAAGAAAGCCAACAAGATAGCCACAAAACGACTGAGGCTCTCTCATAAACTGATGCTTGAAAACAAACAGAATGAGTTCTACGATGAGGTGCTGCGTGCTCTTTGGGGATATGTTGGTGATAAGATGAATATCCCGGTTACAGAATTGTCACATGACAATATTGAGGAAAAATTACGTGTTCATGAAATTGATCAGGAAACAATCAGTAAGTTTCTCGAAGCTCTTGACTCATGTGAATATGCTCGATATGCTCCTGATGACGTGAAAGGTAATATGAATAAGACATTTGAAACTGCTATGGATGCCATTACAAAGATAGAGGAATCAATGAAGGTTAAACACTCAAAAAAGTCAGGTTATCACATTAAGGTCCTTCTGTTGATTGTCGCTGTAACACTATGCGTTCCCAACTCCGTACATGCCATTACCAAAGAGAATGCAGACGATGAGTATAGTAAAGGTAACTATCAGCAGGCCATCAATGACTATGAAGAGTTGCTGAAAAAAAATACCAGTGCAGAGTTATATTACAATCTTGGCAATGCCTACTACAGAACCGACAATATCACTCGCGCTATTATTAATTATGAACGCGCCCTGCTTTTATCTCCATCAGATGATGACATACGCTTTAATCTTCAGATGGCCAGATCAAAGACTATTGATAAGATAACGCCAAGAAGTGAAATGTTCTTTATAACATGGATGCGGTCTGTCGTAAATCTGCTGAATGTTGACGGATGGGCAAAATTATCTATCTTCAGTCTGATACTGTCATTAATACTGGTATTGACATACCTTTTTGCCGGAAATCTATCAGCAAGAAGGGCAGGGTTTTATGGCGGAATACTTTTTCTTTTGGTATTTGTTCTCAGTAATGTATTTGCCTTTCAGCAGAAGAAAATCCTGGAGAACAGAAATACAGCTATTATTGTAGCTCCCTCTACTACCATTAAAAAAACACCTTCATCCAGTGCCTCTGATATCACTGTCATTCATGAGGGGACAAAAGTGGAGATTCATGATAACACCATGAAAGACTGGAAAGGTATTCGTCTGACAGACGGTCGTGAAGGATGGGTTCAGACCACAACCATAGAGAAAATATAAATGGATACATTGTTAGAACTGGATAGAAAGGTTTTGTACTTCCTCAATGGAAGTGACTCCTTGTTTATGGATAGTGTGATAGGCACGCTGACCAACGGTCTTACATGGATTCCATTGTATCTAAGTCTTATCTATTTAGTTATAAAGAATAAAGAATCGGTATTTCAAATTCTTATCACTTTGGGATTTGCCGCAATTTGTATTCTCGTTACGGCAGGACTGACAGATCTGCTTATCAAACCATGGGTGGCTCGTCTGCGTCCTTGTATGGACCCAAGTGTTAAATACCTCATTGATACTGTATCTGGCTTTTCGTCAAAAGATTTCAGTTTCTGGTCTGCCCATGCAGCCAACACCTCTTCAATAACCGTTTTTGTCTCATTATTAATTAGAGAGAAGAAAATGACTATCTCTATGATATTATGGTGTCTGTTAAACTGCTATACCCGTTTATATCTTGGCATGCACTATCCCACAGATATAATCTGTGGCCTCCTCGCAGGTATTATCATAGGAGGTGTCGTATATTACTTGTATGAGAAAGTATATTATCACGTCACGCCTAAAATCAATTATATCTCTTCTCACTTTACCTCTACCGGCTTTGCTATCTCCGATATAGATGTTGTATTTACTATGATGGTATTTATTCTTATTTATTCATTCATAAAAGCCGTTATTATTTGTCTATAAATATTGAAACATTGGATACAAAACATATTAAAATAGAAGACTACAATTATAACTTACCCGATGAGAGAATTGCTAAATTTCCAGTAAGTAATCGGGATCATAGTAAATTGTTGATATATAATAAAGGTATTATATCACAAGATGTATTCTACCATCTACCTTCCTACCTTCCCTCAGAGTCACTCCTTGTCTTTAATAACACACGTGTCATTCAGGCACGATTGTATTTTCGTAAATCCACCGGCGCTCTGATAGAAGTTTTTCTGTTAGAGCCTGCGGATCCTGCAGATTATGAACAGATTTTCCAGACACGCGGACGCTGTTCATGGTATTGTATTATCGGAAATCTGAAAAAGTGGAAAGATGGAAACTTACACAGGGTGTTCACCTTTCATGGAAAAGAAGTAACGCTTTCTGTGAGACGTCAAGAGATGTACCAAACGAGCTATAAAGTTGATTTTGTATGGAGTGACGATAGTATCAGCTTTGCGGAGATTATAGAATCGGTAGGTGAACTGCCAATTCCACCATATCTTAACAGAAATACAGAAGAGAGCGATAAGGTGACTTATCAGACCGTTTACTCAAAAATTATAGGAAGTGTAGCAGCTCCTACTGCAGGATTGCATTTCACCCAAGATGTTCTTGATGCTATCGACAAAAGGAATATTATCAGAGAGGAGGTGACCTTACATGTTGGTGCCGGTACTTTCAAACCAGTAAAAAGCAAAGAGATAGATGGACATACGATGCATACAGAGTTTTTCAGTGTGAGAAAGAGCACCATAGAGAATCTCATCAGACATAAGTCAGAAGCTATTGCCGTGGGTACTACGAGTGTACGTACGTTGGAAAGCCTGTATTATATTGGTTGTAAATTGGCGTCACAACAAGAAAATGCTTCCATACCCATGCATGTTGACCAATGGGAGCCTTATGAGAATCATTATCATTTGACTCCGACAGAAGCCCTTCAACAGATTGTATGTTATTTGGATAGCAACCATTTGGAACAGCTTCAGGCTGATACTCAAATTATCATTGCTCCTGGATATGATTATAAGATAGTCAAGATGTTAATAACAAACTTCCATCAACCGCAAAGTACATTACTACTTCTTGTCAGTGCATTTGTAAATGGAGACTGGAAGAGCATCTACGACTATGCTATAGCTAATGACTTCAGATTTCTCAGCTACGGCGACAGCAGTTTGTTAATACCCTAAAGAAATGATTATGAAAATAGGAGATAAAGTACGATTTATCAGTCAGGTAGGAGGTGGCGTTGTTGCAGGCTTTCAAGGTAAGGATATTGTTCTTGTAGAAGACGAAGATGGCTTCCGGATTCCTACGGCTCTATCTGATGTGGTCGTTGTGGAGTCGGATAACTACGACAGAATTTCCAATCGGCATCAAATGTCACAAAAATCAGATGTAAAAACATCTACGACAAGAAGTGAAGATCCCTCTGTCAATCCTATAACTTTCAAGAAACTCCCTGAGGAGCGTAAGGGTGGTGATGTGCTTTCCGTTTATCTGGCATTCGTTCCATTAGATATTCATGAGGTGACCAATACCCGATTTGAGTCATATATTATTAACGACAGTAATTATTACGTCTGTTACACCTATCTGTGTGCGGAAGGAAAAGCTTGGCAGTTAATATCAAAAGGTGAGATTGAGCCTAACACAAAATTATTTATTGATGAGATTGGAAGAGACTCTTTAGATAAGCTAAGACATGTGTCAGTCCAGTTAATGGCATATAAGAAAGAAAAACCATTCATCATGAAGCCAACAGTTATGACCCAACTGCGCATTGACGGAACGAAGTTTTATAAACTACATACTTTTCAAGAGAACGAGTTCTTTGAACAGCGTGCCTTGATATATACTATCGTAGAGAATGACAAGGTGTATCGGCCTTTGGCTATTAACCCAGAGACCATTAAACAAGAGATGTTCCACAAGAACGATCATACTGCAGTGGAAAAGCCAAAGGTGATGAAACCTATACCTCCTAAGAAGAATGAGCCGATTGTCATCGATCTTCATGCAACAGAGATATTGGAGACAACCAGTGGTATGGAACCTGTGGATATTCTTAATTATCAATTGGCTTTCTTCCGTCGTACATTAAAGGAATTTGCCAACTGTAAAGGAACGAAGATTATCTTCATCCATGGGAAAGGTGACGGAGTCTTAAGAAGAGCTATCATCAATGAGTTAAGATATAAGTATAAGTCATACACCTACCAAGACGCTTCGTTCCAAGAATATGGATATGGAGCCACACAGGTAAATATTAAATAATATTATTATGAATAACAGTTTTATTACCGTAGCGGCAGCCGTCCCCTCTGTGAGAGTGGCTGACTGTGACTATAACATTGAACAAATCATCCAACAGGTTACAGAAGCAGAAGAGAAAGGTGTCGAAGTCATAGTTTTCCCGGAACTGTGTGTAACTGGTTATACCTGTCAGGATCTATTCCGCCAGTCTATGCTCTTAGAGAGTGTAGAAAGCAGCGTGGTACGTCTATTGGGGCATATACGTAAAATGAACATTATAGTAATAATAGGTATTCCAGTTATCGTAGGTGATTTGCTACTTAATTGTGCCGCTGTAGTTCAGAAGGGCACTATATTGGCAATTATCCCCAAGACATACCTTCCCAACTATAACGAGTTCTATGAAAAGAGATGGTTTGCTTCCTCACAGGATTTACATGAGACAGAAATTCGTTATGCAGGTAATAAAATAACAATTACCCCCGAACCCTTGTTGATAAGGACTGCCGATAAGGTGTTGTTTGGAATAGAAATTTGCGAAGACGTATGGGCACCAGCTCCACCCAGTAACAGACTTGCTTTATCCGGTGCTGATCTTATCTTTAACCTCTCAGCCAGTGACGAACTGGTGGGAAAGCATGACTATCTTAAAGGATTGTTAGCTCAGCAAAGTGCTCGTACGATCACAGGTTACATCTACAGTGGTTGTGGTTATGGAGAAAGTACCCAAGATGTGGTATATGGTGGTAATGCGCTGATATATGAGAATGGTGTCCTTTTGGAAGAGTCTGAGCGTTTCTCTCTGGAACCACAAATTAAGATCAGTCAGATAGATATTGAACGGTTACGCTCAGAGCGCCGTACAAATAGCACCTATGTTAATGCCCAGCGTGGAAATAAGGCGATAATTGTAGATGCTTTGCCTGTTGACGACAGACCATTCTCTTTGTTGAGAACCATCAATCCTCACCCTTTTATTCCTACTGACTCAGATATGCGACACAGTTGTGAAGAGATCATTAGCATTCAGTCATGCGGACTTGCCAAGCGTATTGCACATACCAACAGTAAAAATCTTATTGTCGGCATCAGCGGAGGGTTAGACAGCACATTAGCTTTGCTCATTTGCGTCAATACTTTCGACATGATGAGACTTGACAGAAAGGGAATCATTGGAGTTACCATGCCCGGTTTCGGTACGACAGACAGAACTTATCAGAACGCACTCTCATTAATGAAAAACCTGGGAGTTACCATCAAAGAAATAAGTATCACCAAGGCCGTAAAACAACATTTTGAGGATATTGGTCATGATCCTAAGATCCATGATGTTACCTATGAGAACAGTCAAGCTCGTGAGAGGACACAGATATTAATGGATCTTACCAATCAGATCGGAGGATTTGTCGTTGGTACAGGAGATCTCTCTGAACTTGCTTTGGGGTGGGCTACCTATAATGGAGACCACATGTCAATGTACGGTGTGAATGCCAGTATACCTAAGACCCTTATCAAGTATCTGGTGAGATACATTGCAGAATATAAGGTAGATGATGCGTCAAAAACTGTTTTGCTGGACATCATCGATACTCCCATATCTCCTGAGCTGATCCCTGGTGATAAGAAAGGAAATATCAATCAGAAAACAGAGGATCTTGTAGGACCTTATGAGTTACATGACTTCTTCCTCTATTATTTTTTACGTTTCGGATTCTCTCCAAAGAAGATCTTCTTCCTGGCACGACATGCATTTAAAGATAAGTATGATGATCCGACACTGAAGAAATGGTTGTCCACTTTCATCCGTCGTTTCTTTACACAGCAGTTTAAGCGCTCTTGTCTCCCAGACGGTCCAAAGGTAGGAAGTGTCAGCCTCAGTCCTCGTGGTGATTGGCGCATGCCGTCGGATGCAGTGAGTAAATCATGGCTGAAAGAATGCGAAGACCTCTGACTGCTATTACAATAAAACAATAGAAATACCGTTTTATAAGTAATGAGAAGGGGACAAGGTTATATTCTATTTGCATTTCTATTGGTCACTTCCACTATTTGGTCGTGTTCGGATGATGACTCTTTCACGTTATCATCATCTAAGCTATTGACCTTATCCGTCGATACGATAAATATGGATACGGTATTTTCCACAGTTCCTTCCTCTATTAAAACTTTTTGGATCTATAATAAATCGGGCGATGGCATCCGCTGCTCTTCCGTACGACTTATACGTGGTAAGCAGTCTGGGTTCAGAGTGAATATTGACGGTATCTATTTGGGAGAATCCAATGGATTCCAGACATCCGAGATAGAAATTCGTGACGGTGACAGCATACGAGTATTCATTGAGCTTACTTCCAATAGGAATGGAAGTGAGAAACCAGAGGTTATAGAGGACCAACTGTCTCTGACGCTCGAGAGTGGAGTAGAACAGCATGTAACTCTTCAAGCTCATTCATTGGATGCCGACATCTTTGATCAACTGATCATTTCAGAAGATACTGTTATTAGCACTAAACGTCCGTTGATTATTAATAAAGGTATTTCTATCGCTGAGAATGCCACATTGCTAATTACTGCAGGGAGCACAATTTATTTTCATTCTGGTGCAGGTATTGATGTCTATGGCACACTTTTAACCGAAGGCACCCCCGATAAGAATGTCTGCCTTCGTGGAGACCGTATAGATAATATGTTTGACTATCTACCTTATGATCTTGTCAGTGGACAATGGAAGGGTATTGTCTTCCATGACACGTCCTTTGATAATCATATAATGTTCACGGATATCCATAGTACCATGGACGGTGTGGTATGCGATTCCTCTACGGTATCTATGAATAAATTGACAATTGAAAATTCCACCATACACAATTGTCAGGGTCATGGATTGTTAAGCACTGCTTGTAAGATAATTCTTCGAAATACACAGATTACAAACACCCTTGGTGATTGTCTTAGAATTATAGGAGGGGATGCGGAGATACAACATTGTACACTGGCACAGTTCTATCCGTTTGATTCAGCGAGAGGTGCCTCTTTATCTTTCAAGAATCAAAGAAACAACCCTGTCAGTCTGCGCTGTTATAACACCTTGATTACAGGCTATTCGGAGGATGTCGTATTGGGAAACCAGGAGGATGAGAATGTAGCCTACGATTATTTCTTTGACACCTCCATATTACGCACACCGGCTGTTGAGGATACAGACCATTTCAATGCTGTTATCTGGGAAGCTCCGAAAGATACGACTGCCGCCGGAGAGAAACACTTCGTCTTGGTGGATGCTAATACCCAGCATTATGACTTTCATCTCGCAGAGTCATCATCTGCCATTGGGAAAGCAAATCCCACCTACGCATTATCTTATGACAGAGAGGGTAGGAATAGGGACAGAGAAGCTGCCTGCATAGGGGCATACGAATATATAAAACCATAAAAAACAACGACCATGAAAGAAATCAAGATTAACACTTCTATCGTATTCTGTAAGCTGGAGGAACTACCAAAAGAGGATCAAAGGCTGGTTGAAAAAGCAATTATCGCAACAAAAAACAGTTATTCTCCTTATTCACGTTTCAGAGTTGGTGCTTGTCTACGCCTTGCTAATGGTAAGGAATTAATAGGAGCGAATCAGGAGAATGCCGCTTATCCGGTAGGCTTATGTGCAGAACGCACTGCCATTTTTGCGGCACAAGTTAATCACCCTGATCAACCTATTGAGGCCATTGCCATTACAGCTGCCAACGAGCAGGGGTTAGTAAAAAATCCGATATCACCCTGCGGATCCTGCAGACAAGTTATTCTTGAGATAGAAGATCGGTACAAGAAGCCGGTGAAGATATTTCTTTATGGTACTGAGGGTGTATATATCATCAATAGTGTAAAAGACATCATGCCTCTGTATTTTGTGGACGAAGCCATGCACTAAGCCATGTAACACATGCGTTTATAGATGCACTTCTTACAAAAGTCTCTATTATTTGTCGGCCTGAATTCTATCTCAGGGTTTAATATTTCTGAGAAAAGTTCGGCTATTCCTTTTATAAATTTATCATGATATTCTTTTATATCAGTAATCTTTTGCTTGTTAATACATAGAGTCGGATCATAGTCTGCAGCTGCCGCATGCTGGATAAAGAGGAGGGCAGGACTGACCGGAAGGTTTTGTGGATTATATTGCTTGTCGTCACTTACCAAAGAAGCATAAAGCATCGTTTGTAGATAATAGTCTGAATGGCGGTCCTCAACGGAATGGTCAAAGACATCTTCCAGTACTTTAACGTTATTCTTAAACACCCTCCCTCCTGTCTTATAGTCAACAACGCGTATTTTATACATCTTGGTAACGGGATCATAAACCTCATCCAGACGGTCGATAATTCCCGATACATTAACTGGGAGTGAACCATTAACAGTTTGTGCATATACGACACCATTGACACGCAACTCATTACCTACGATACGGAATGGTGCCAGTCGTTCATCGATATCCAGCAACCGTTTCAGGTAATATATGATCACGGACCGATTGACGAGTTGCATTCCATTGAGTTCCGGCATATTCTCTGTCTTGAAATATTCCTTACGGATGGCTTTATCCGTAACACGTTCAATCACAGCCGTATTCTTCTTAATCTCAGAGATTATTTTTTTAGAAATATTTCCATCGCGGTCTTTCATGTTGTTATACAACAGTTCTGCGGCTTTATGGAAGATATTTCCAAATATCCTATTATCAATCTTGTCATCAATGATAACATCTTCTGTTATCTCTTTGACATCGATGAAATAAAAAAGCAATGGACATTTCAGATAATGATTGATAGCAGTAGGAGAAATTCTGTTTTTCCGCATCTCTTCCAGCCGTTGCATAATGTTGTCATCCTTACGGACAATCAACGGAGACAAGTTTTGAATGTTGTGTCTGGGTACGAGTGTCTTTTTGTGAATAGTATGTTTGCTCTCCACCATCATCTGAAGCATAAAACGGCTCATCTCACCACGCTGGCTACCTTCTGTGCTATTATTATACAGGATAGTGATATCCTCAGCACGTTGCAATAGACGATGAAAATAATAGGAGTATACAGCCACTTTATGTTCAACTGTGGTAAGTCCATAAGCTTTTCGTATACTATGTGGGATAAAGCTGGCATCATTAATATTCTTAGGCATGTTCCCCTCGTTACATGAGAGGAGCAATACATGTTTGAAGTCAATATTTCTCGTTTCAAGGACTCCCATGATCTGTAATCCTTTTGCCGGTTCCCCATGGAAAGGAATGGATGTGCTCTGGAATAATTGTATAATCAGTCGCTGCAGGGTCGTGGTATCAATCGACAGTCCGTTATTCATCAGGTCATACAATCTTGTTAATAATGTATATACGCTGAAGAGAGAGTCTGCTGCTAAAGGGTCAGATATATCATGCGTTCCTATATCTTTGATCACTTGCTGTATCCAACGAATGGTGCTGCAGTTATCAACAGGTGCATCTTTGAAGATCAAATCTTCCGTTATTAATGAATAATAAGGATGATGTCGCAATCTGCGCAATTGATATTTTCTAATCACTCCCTGATAGTATAGTGATAACAGGTTTATGACCAATGAACATATCGGCATGTTAATCAGTGGATAACCGGTAGTAATATTCACATCTTTCACCTCATCTGGCAGACAGAGAATGACCGATTGCAACAGATTTTCATCGCACATGACAACAGCTGTATCTTTATCGTCAACAATACGATCCTCTGTCGACAACCAAGTGGGAAGATAACGGGCCTGGGCATTTTCTGTCGTAGAACTGATATATGTTATCTTCTTAGTATCATTGAAATGCCGGAAAATGGACAAATCGGTGAGTGTATTGGGGAATTCCTGCAAGTATTGTCGCAGGAAGTGTCCGGCTTCAGCATGTTCGTTCTTCAGATAGTATTCATCATAATCCCAGTAGAAGAGGGCTTTCCCATCATCCTTGAGACGATGAAACAGTTGGCGTTCCACTTTCTGCAAAACATTAAAGCCGATAAAAAGATAATGCTCATGCTCAAATGACAGATGCTCATCGGATGCAACTTCCCGATAGAGCATCCCCTCGTAGGCGATACCTTGTTGTTTCAACTGCTCATTATAGTCATGATAGATATCTGCCAGATGCATCCATAAGTTGATGAAACGCTGTTTCAGTTCCGACTCTTCACTGACATCAATAAAATTTTTGAAGAACTGTTTCAGTGCCTCTTTTTGATCGTCTGTAAGATATTCCGTGTTGTCATAATGATGGATATCTTCCACATTCTCAAACACCTTGTCTGCATCAACCATGTTTTTGTCGATGTCATCAAAATCAGCTATCAACAACTGTCCCCAGCTGAAGAAGTGATCCAATGTCTCATCAAAACCTGTTTGACGCAGATAACTGTTGTAAAGTTCACATATTAGTTTCAGCGGGTCACCAACGACTAAAGTGGAATGCTGCCGGAATAGTTCACTAATAGTGATGTATGTGGGGCTCCATATAGGTTTACCGGCAGACTTGGCAAGGTATTGGTTCAAGAACAGGGATGCTCTCTTGTTCGGAAATACGACAGCTACCTTCGACAAGTTTGTTCCAAAGCGCAGGATAATATCATCTGCTACATATTCTAAAAACTTCTTCATACTGCTACAATTTTATTGTCAAAGACCATCCATATATATCCGCTGACATTCTTATAGCCCATCTTACGGAGCAAATCTGTATATTCTTCAATTTGACTCTTATATTTATCTATAAACTTTCCGAATTTAAAATCAACAATGACAACCTTATCTCCATCAATCATCACACGGTCCGGACGTCTCTCATAAACATTTCCTTTCTCGTCCGTCGATAAGATGGTACATTCATTATATAAGGTCCAGCGGGGTGAGAACCATTCCATGACTCTCGGGTCATGCAAATGGGAATCAAGCATGTCTCGCAGACGATCCACAGTGATATACTCATCGTATAAGATACCTTCCTGCTCTAACTCCTTCAGTACGATAGGGATATCATCCGTCGTTCGTATTTTTGAAAATAGATAATGTAATATATTACCCATTTTAATATAATAGTTTTCTTGTGAAAGTTCACCCTCCAAGAATTCCTTACTCTTATTACTCTGCTTAAACGTCACATTATGATGAGAAACATGAAGGGTAAGTGGCAGATCCTCCGGCATAGAAGTAAAGATATTTTTCTCTGTATTTATTATATTCTCAGAAACATTGTTATCAGGCATTTCTCCAAATTCAAAGGTCGTAACATCATTCTTATTCTCATAAGCAACGCTAGACATCTCATCTTTTATCTTCTCCAAAACATTCTCAATGATGAAGCTGCGGAATCTTACATCACGTTTGCGAGCAATGACAAAGAGACATTTCTTCGCTCGTGTGAATGCCACATAAAGCAAGTTCAGGTTATCCACCATATTTTGCAAGTGTTCATGGAGATATTCTGTTTTGAAAACAGTCTCCATGAGATCCTTGGAGTATTTCACAGGTACTATGGGCATATTATTATAAGGTAATGACGATGGCCTGAACCACACAGTATCTCCCAATTCCAGTTGCCAGTCACAGAAAGGTATAATGAGATAAGGAAACTCCAGTCCCTTGCTTTTGTGGATGGAGATAAGCTGAATGCCATTGGCTACATTCGTTTGTATGGTTTTATTTTTGATATGATCCTCCCAATCACTGATAAAGAGTGGAATATCAGAGCCATTATCACATGAGAAAGACATTACCTCATCAAAGAACTTAAACAAGTAAGCTCCTTCATCAGGGATAAGCGACAGTTGGAGAAGGGAATACAACTTCTCCACGAGGTCTATCAAGGAAAGGTGTAGGAACTGCCGACTGTCCGCAAAGAGCGCATCTATATCTACCGTCGCCTGATAGTGTAAGCAAGTGGATTTAATATTCTCCAGAGATATTACATCGTTGGTGTTTACCATGACGCGCAAAGCATCTATCAGGGTGTTCACAACAATAGACGATGACAATTGGAAAGCTTCTTCGCTAATGATATGAATATCCGGTCGATGATCCATAAAATAGTTTGCTATCATAGGGACATGATCTTTCTTGTTGCGAACTAAGATTGCGATCTCGCTCTGTTGAATACCCTGATTAAGGAGCTGATCCACTCGTTCTACGATCTTCTCACACATCATTTCTTTATCGAAGTCTTTGGAACCATAGAGCTGGATGTTTACATACCCTTCTTTCTTCTCAGGACTTTTTACCTTTTGAACCACTTCTTTGTATGCAGACCGTAAGGCGGTGGCTCCTTTAGGATAGTTATAGTTCGCCTCTATGTCATAAGCTTCCAACTCAGCCGCTTTCATGAAAAAATGATTATTAAACTTCACGATGTTTGTGTACGAACGGTAGTTGACATCCAGCGGCTCAATCATTAACACATCATGGTCTTTGGGAAACTGATCTGTGATATTGTTGAGAAGTTGCCAATCGCTGTTTCTCCATCTGTAGATGCTCTGCTTCACATCACCCACGATGAGATTATTCACCAACTTGCGATCCTCACCGGTTATGGCGTGACTCATGGTTTCCTTTAATAAGACCTTGAAGTTATCCCATTGAACATTACTGGTATCCTGAAACTCGTCAATCATCACATGCATAAGTTGGGAGCCAATCTTCTCAAAGACAAAGGGAGTATCACTGTCTTTCATCAGACCGTTCAGCAGTTGTTGGGTGTCACTTAACAGAAAACGGTTCACCTCTTGATTCATCTCACGAACCTTTTCTTCGATACGATGTAACAGACGAACCTCGTTGATCTTTCCCAAGATGAGGGTAGCTGACAAATATTGGCTCCATAGAGAGGTACGCTTGCTTTCAATCTCCTGGAGTAGGGGTAGTAACTCCTGTTCTACGATGGTGATGACCTGTGTACGATTGTCCTGCTTTTTCTTTACCCATGCCTCAGGATTCTCCAGGCAAATCAAGAGATTGTCTTTTAAACAGTTCTTATCACTGAAAGCACATTCTTTTAGTCTTTTAAAATATGTAAAGACTGTGGACTTGCTATTGAAGTCTTTTTCTGTCAGTCCATGACTGTGAAGAATGAGATAAAAACGATTCACATACCCGGCAGTCTCTTCCTTTACCTTGTCTCTTATTCCGCGAAGTGTCTTGACGTATTGATTAAAACATGGTTCCTGCATAGCATCGTTCAAGGCTACATTGTATTTCTTGTAAAAATCCTTGAAGATATTCTTTCCCATCACTTTTAACTGTGGGACTACGTTCCACCGTTTGTCTTCATCAATCGTGTCTTCAATATATTGTATAAGCCACAACAGCATGGGGTCGTCAGGGCGGAATGATTCGATAATCTCCTCGACAGCCTGTTCTTCAATCTGATCTTCATCCAGGCTGATATGCAGATTGGCGGTGAGATTTAACTCTTTTGCAAGATTACGCAACACACTCTGGAAAAAAGAGTCAATGGTCTCAATGCGAAAATAATGATAGTGGTGGATCAGTAGATATAAAGCAATGCCAGCTCTCTCACGGATCATATTCTCGGAGTATGATGGCAGTTTCTCTTTTATCTTCTCCAGATAGACCTCTGAGTCTTGCAGCCCTTTCCATATTCCATACAACTGTGAGAGGATACGTTCTTTCATCTCCTCTGTCGCTTTGTTGGTAAATGTTACAGCCAAAATGTTTTTGTAAACTTGTGGATTCTCTATTAGCAGTGAGATATACTCTACAGCTAGTGTGAAAGTCTTGCCACTTCCGGCACTTGCCTTATATACAGTCAGTTGTTTTGTCATATCACCAATCTCTGAATAATTCAAATCCCACCTTACATCCAATGCCGTCATATTTAAAGTTATTCATTCCGACAAAGAATCCAAAGGAGAAATATCTGTTTTTCAATCCATATCCTAACTCATTATATGGATGTATCTTTTGTAATAGCAAAGTGTTGACGTAGATACGCTCAGTTTCCACGAAATGTCCGAGATAGGGTAGGTTGGACAATAGCAATAAGGGTGACTCATAAGTAATGTTCGAACGAACATAATAATCGGAAGAGTTGTAAGTCTCTCGTTTCAGCAACTGAAATTCTCCTGTCCACTCATCATTCCATCCCAACATATATTCATCACGGAAGTTCTCAAAGTCGAGAAAATAAGCTTCTTTGTCTTTCATCAGGTACAAGCCAAAGCCCAGTCGCATGCTCAGTGACCTCAGCCGAGAAAAGGAACGAAGCCAGTTAACGTCAGTCTCCAGACGACCGTAATTCATGTCAGATTTCCCGACACCCTTTATTCCTTGCTCAAAGTTGATGGTAATAAGAGGTCCCTTCCACGACCATGGTCTAATTTGTGTTTCAATCATCGGTGCGAAAGTATTATAGACATCAGGCTGTCCTATCAACCGAAAAGCATTCTTATCCACAGCCAATCGTCTATGGAATGTCACACCTGCGCCAATACTCCAACGATTGGAGATATCGTAGTTGGAGGTAAGCCGGAGATTCATGTCTTTGAAATAGTCGAGCATCAGTTGGGAGTAAATGCTGTCATGGTCTCTTCCTTGGGCATAACCTCTCACACTACTGTTTCGGATACGGTTACCGTTACCTAACTCCAATTCCAAATAGCCATGACGATTCTTGTCAAAGGTGTATCTCAGAGGCATGGTGAAATAGAACTGTTTTTGTTTGAAGCTGTAACCCATCCGGGTGTTTAATGAGAGATTACTGTTCTCTGTAAAGTCATATTTTCCTCTGAACTTCATTTTATAAGTGATTCCTCTATGACCGCTATAACTGACATATAATGGATTCAGTATGGGCGAGATGCGGAAACTGCCTTGGTCGTTTGCGCCAAAGGATCCTTTTAAACGGTTGACGAGATTGTCTCCGAAATAATCCCAGAAAATAACTTTCCACACATTTCTTTTCTTTGGAGGACTCAGGCTGTCTATCCGACGGATGGAATCCTGTTGTTGATAGGCGTGCTGAAAATCATCCGATAGGGGCATCGGACGCACCTTCTCCATCAGTGCCATGTCATGACTGTCAACAATCGTGTCGGCGATGACTTTATCCATGGTGTACACCACCTGCAACGAAGCATGGATATGGTTCTTCAAAAAACGGAAATCTCCCTCGATAATGCTTTTCTTAGGTAAAAACGAATAAGGTGGCTTATCACCCATCTCAGTGATGACATGGAAAGTGATCATATCATATTCACCGGAAAACTCTATGATCTGAATCTTTCCTGTATGATAGTCAACGATAGCTCTGCCACTTACCACCTGCGTATTGTATTTCTTGGGACGGAAGACAATTTCTACGCGATCATCAGTAAGAAAAGAAATGCCATAACGGTAAAATGCCTTATTCTTGTAATGGAAAGGAGAGAGAAGATGTTTACTCATCAGGGTAACGTCATACAGTGTTGGAATACTGTACTGAACCAGTGTCGGCATCGCAAATTTATAACGAGGAATCGTTCCGACACGGATTTGCCTTGTTACGTCATAGTCTTTTAAATCCTTTATATTTACTTTGGAATACACCTCTCCGTAATAGTTGTCATTATCTCCACGCGCAAGATGATGCATGCTGGGCACAACGATAAGTGTCTTGTTTTTTTTGATCGTATTAACCTGATAACGGGTATAAACATTCATGTCCAGACCTTTAAAACCATCCTTCAGCATCTGGTCATATATAGCCTTATATGAAAACACACGACTGAGAATCAATGAATCCTTATCCATCCAAGGGGATGTTTCAGCATATATCGCCATGCAAACGATGAGACAGATACTTAATATGAATGTTTTCCTTACCATCAATAATCTATAACTCTTTCGCATACAAATTTATACAAAAATATTGAAACAGTAAAACTATTATGTTATTTTTTGGATAAAGACATGGTTTTCGTATGGATCAAATAAAAATCCCCTTATACCGAAGTATAAGAGGATAACTATTGTAGTGGTGTGTTAAAGAGGCTAACCCAGATATTTCATCAGAATCTTGGCATTACCACTCTCACGAAGCTTGGTTATGCTCTTCTCACGAATCTGACGGACACGCTCACGGGTGAGACCCAACTGATCACCGATCTCTTCCAAACCTTTCTCCGGACGACCGATACCGAAGCATTCACAGATGATGATTCGCTCACGCTCTTTCAACACCTTATTTAATACTGACTCCAATTCCTGTGCCATACTCTCATGATCAACTTGACGGTCGGTGCGACTGTCATCACCACTTGGCATCACATCCAACATACAGTTGTCTTCACCATCCTGGAAGGGGGCATCAATACTTACGTGATGACCATCGGCAGCAAGACTCTGACCAATCTTCTCCTCATCAATATTGGTGGCAGCACTCAATTCCGATACAGAGGGATGACGCTGATGCTCCTGCTCAAACTTGTTGATCTCATGGTTGATCTTACTCAGCGAACCTACTTGATTGAGGGGAAGACGTACAATACGGCTCTGCTCTGCTATTGCTTGCAAAATACTCTGACGAATCCACCATACAGCATATGAGATAAACTTGAATCCACGTGTCTCATCAAACTTCTGCGCAGCCTTAATCAAGCCAATATTACCTTCGTCAATAAGGTCTGTCAATGTTAGTCCTTGATGTTGATATTGTTTTGCAACGGAAACAACAAATCGCAAGTTGGCAGTAACCAACTTGTTCTTTGCACGTTCTCCTTCCGGTCCTCCTTTCTTTATCTTTTGTGCCAACTCTATTTCCTCGTCAATGGAAATAAGAGGAGCACGTCCAATTTCTACCAGATACTTATCTAAAGCCTCACTCGACCGATTAGTGATGCTTTTTTGTATTTTAAGTTGTCTCATAATAAAACCTTAAAACTATCTAATCCCTTGGTTTTCAATAATATAATTCATCTTTAGTACTAAAAGCGTTGCAAAATTATATAAAATATTGATAGGTTGTTTTTTTGAAAGGTTATATTTAAATTAAATTAACAGTTAAGTGGAGGCTAGTAACCACTCAGCACCCCTTATGAAGGAAATGCCCTATACCGTTGGAAGTCGGCGTTAATAATTCATAAACTTGCTTTTCCCCATTTTCTGCATTTCTTTCAGTTCTAGTACGACAAGCATCGTGCACCTGCCGGCTGCTTATAGCTTACGCCGTGGAGAACAGAGCACCTCCTGCGTCATCAATAATCTTTTCGGTGTCAAACATTGGCATCAGAC
>FLNV01001052.1_pt1 | contig 40719 bp, 42 predicted proteins | sample 1140351 | NCBI WGS metagenome assembly FLNV01 (sample SAMEA3878207, study PRJEB12797) | bioreactor metagenome | biome: Moose rumen | place: Sweden | collected 2011-10
CACCTTTTCATCACTTGTGGATAATTGTACTTTCACGCAGTTGATGCCTATTATTGGGCTTTATTGGAGCCTGTAAGCCCCGAATTGTGCCAGTCTGCTTGCCATTATTCGGTCTAATTCCTCCTTGACGATGAGGTTCCGGGCACCGACTTTCACCTTGGTGATATTATGTGCCTTGGCAATAACGCCAATATTAGCTTTAGTCATGCCGTATTTCTCGGCAGCTTCGGTGGTGGTGTAATAGGCTTCACTCGCCTTCAGGTCGGGACGGAAGATTTCATCAAGATGCTTTTTCGAATAATAGGTTTTGCCATATTCTCGCTTGGTGGGAATATGGCGGCGGTAGGCTTGGGTGCGCAAGGATTCCTTGGTCGTGGAATATAGGGATTCTGCTTCATCCGTTGTCAGCCATTCTGTCAAGGCTTCTATCTCAGCGGAAACTCCGAAGAGCGCATCCATGTGCTTTCGGCTATAATAGTTCTTGCCTGCAATCTTACACATGGGTATGTTGTTCCTCTTTGCTGAAACATAGAGCCAAGACTTCTTTACCTTGTAGGTTGCCATAACGTCCTCGCCAGAGATGTATTCAAGTGGTTCTGATGACCGCATATCAATTTCTGGTATGTGGTTCTTGTCTTTCCTCGACGAAAGGGAAGAAGATGATGAATGGGATGATTTCTTGTTTGATGAAGCGCCAGGCAAAACTCTATGATAAGGATTACCTGCAAGCATCTTCTCGATGTCTGCCTTGCGGATGAAAGCCATCCGGCTGCTGATTCGTGATGCAGAAAGTTTGCCCTCGTTTACCAGTTTGTAAACGTACTGACGAGAGCATCCCATGAGGATGGCAGCCTTGGAGAATGTGAGATATTCCTGGCTGGCGATGTCTATAACAGGCTGGACTGCCTTCAAAAAGTCCTGTTGTCTCTTCTTGCGTTGAGCCTTTGCCGCCTCGGCACAATGTTCTGAGCAATACCTCTGCGAACCGCTGTTACAAGTGAACTCCTTTCCACAGAAGGCGCATTTTCTTGTCTTTCTCATTTGACTCCTTTTTATGTGGTTTTACAATCAATTTCTTGCAAACCGCCACGGAGTGAACTTTCGTCAATCATTGACACCCATTGTCAACTCATTCCACGATGTCACGTTCTTCAAATGAGGTCACTTCCTTGCTCCTTTCCCTCTCGTTCATCAGTCAATCGTTGTCCACTCTTGTCAACCTTTGTCAACCCAGTCCACGAGATGGCAAAATAAAAGCCATCAAAATTCTCCGCGGTAGAAATGCGTTGCAAAGATAAGCGGATTTTTGAGAATCACCAAAAAGCAAGTTCGAAGTGTTAAAATTCAAAAATAGTTGATATACAACGATTTAATTCCATGTGCTTTTCATTGTTTGTGGTTGTTTAGAGGTCTCTAAATACATAAGGAGAAAGTAGAAGATTTAATAAACAACACAGAGTTACGGAGTTCCGCAACCCTGTGTTTTGATTCCCAATAACTGTCGGACATACATAAAGTAAGTCCCTGCAATTATTAATTGCTTTCAGCGATTATCGTTCGCCTCTCGGCATAGCTTAAGCAAACTTAGCTCTGCTCTCGCTGCTCCGATAATTCTTAATTTTTAATTATTAATTATTTCTCTCCAATCAGTTTCCCCGATTGCCATGCCTGTCCTACGCTGTCGCCTACCACGCGGTAGTTGTTGGATGAAGAGTCATAGATGACTGGCTTCAGTTTGGCAAGATCAACCTTGCCATCGGTGAGGATGCTCTCGTCGGCACTCATGTTCACAATCTCACCAACTACACGGGCACCGCCATCCTCTGTCTCGTCGAAGGTAACCACGCGGCACTCCAGTGTCAGCGGATATTCATTGATGATCGGGGCATCCACATTCGGACTCTTCGTTGCCGTGAATCCTGCCTTTGCCACCTTGTCAGGCACGTTGTTGGCAGATACGATACCGAAATAGTCGCTCTGAACCACGTTGCCCACGCTGGCGAAGCTGATGGTGAACGCCTTCTTCAGTTTGATGTTCGCTGTGGTCTTATGCGGAGAGAGGTTAAAGCAGATATGGTTCGGACCGCACTGTCCGCCCCATGCTGCCATCATCACGTCAGGATTCTCATTCTCATCGTATGTGGCGATCATAATGGCAGGCAGGGGAGTGATGATCCCTTTTGCACCGAGGTTCACGCGCCCCTCCACTTTCTGCAGCGGCGTCTTGTCGTTGACATTCATTTCTGCTGCCGGTTTCTCACTCTTGCTTCCGCAAGCTCCCAGTAGCAGGGCAATCATCATTCCTGCACTGGCAAGGATAATACTTTTTCTTTTCATTGTCTTATCTTTTTGTTTACTTATTTAGAATGTTTCTTTAAAGATATTATTATCTGATTATCCATTTTCTATTTCCCGCATGAATTCATCAGCGATGTATTTATCGCCATATAGATAAAGCCCCGTTGATTTATCATGAAGATGAGCACATGTCTTGCTCTCGTAAAAGAGCTGTAAGGCACGTATGGGTTCAATATCGAGTCTCTCAGCCAGATCAACGCTGATAGCTCCGATGCGATTACTTATGATAATCTCCTGTATGATGGGAGACTTTGCTGGATCTTCATATTTCAGTTGTTCCTCCATAAATAAGGTATTTATCGATTAATCTTTGGCTTAGTAAACACATCTGGTTATTGGGTCGGTGCATAGACAAGCGTTGGAGCGCTGTGTTAATGCCCATTAAACCAGCCATATATAGATTGACAGTATCTATTACTCGGTCGTTAGCAACACCACCTTCCACGTAGTCATAGGAGGATGCGATATCAGCCCCTCTTCGTGCTGCCACAATGAATAAGAGCCATTCCCGATCGTAGGCAGAGAATATTTTACAGCGTTCTTCTGAAAGAATAGTTTTTCTGTCCAGTTGGTAAATGTTTAACAATGGTTTTTCTCCTGTTCTGCGACTCATATTCATGGCCCAGTCAATAGCCTGTTTCTTAATGTCAGTGACGTAAAAGCCTCTTCCAAAATCAAGATTTGGCCTGCCTGCACGACAAAGTGGCTGCTTTACTGTTGTTATACTGCCATGGTATACTTCAATCATCTCCATACTTTTTTTCCCATTCTTTTAGACAATCAACAATACCTTGGGCTATGTTCTCGCGACTCTCACTATGCAGCGGTTCATATCCAGGTAGAATATAATTCTCAATCAGTCCCACGCGTTTCATGCGGCCATAGACATCCTTATAGCTTACTCCTAATAAGCGAGCTGCGGACTCAATGCAGGTGGCAACAAAAGCCATGACTACTTGCGTATGGGGAATTTCGATTAATTGTTCCATATATTTGTTTCATGCTATGTAACCTACAAAAATAGTCTTTTCATTTAATATGACCAAATAATTAACAAAAATAATTATTGCTATTATATTTAGTTGCCGAGCGTTATCAGAAGATGCCATCACGGCTTGCATTCTTTCTGCCAGACCGCCTTCACATCCTCACAAAAATTGTAGCAGATACGACCGTCGGGGTTGCGATGACCTGAGGGGAGGAAGCCGCAGACGATACGGGTGATATGGTCTTTTATAAAAAACTTGTTGGGGTCATCCACCCCTTTGCTCTCTACACGCAGTCTAAAACGTCCGATGCCATCTACTGTAATGGTATGTCCGTCGGCCAGTTTCTCCTTGAGAAGGTCTTCCAACGACATAACCACATTGGTCACAATCCCTTTGTCCAAACAACTTTTACGACAGAGCTCAGTAATGATTTCATCAAATGTGACATCGCCCTGGTTCACTGCCTTTGCAAAGTATTTACCATAGGAGCTACTGCTCTTGATATTGTTTCTGATAAGTTTAATTTTTATTGCCATATTTTTTTTTGCTTAAAATTGTGTTTGCCTTCATGATTTATGTAATATATTTATAATCAGAGTTTTATGCTTATGAAGGCAAAGGTTTTGCCTTCATACACCTTCATAAGACCAAAACAAGTTGTTTTGCTTTAGAAAAGGTAATAAAATCCTTTGAGAAAAGACACCAAATCCGAACCAAAACAACCTGTTTTGCTTTCAGAAATTATATCTCTTTCATGCGATACGCTACTCCATTTGTATGTCTGTGATAGTCATACCCCATCTCCTTGATTCTCTTTCCGAGTTCGGCGCTGGTATTCTTTCTAATGATGAAAGTAGGGAATGATTTCTCCAGTCGTCTCATGACATCTTTTACAAGTACGAATCCAGCATCCTCGGGTGTATTTTCCACCGGGAGGTAGGTGAGTTCTATCATCCGTCTGTAATCGTAAACCTTTTGGAAGTCTTGGTTTTGAAGGATGATTCTGTTGTTGTCCTCTTCATCGAACCAGTAGCGGCGCCCCTCCTTCAATTCTTGACAGAGCTGGGCATAGAGTTGGTCATAAGGGATGCTACCCGTATTATCAATTTTGTCGGTATGTACACAGACGAATCGGCGAGAACCGGAATGGTCGGTCAGTGGTCGGAGATTGTTGGTTGTCGCGATGAACGAAGCGAAGCGTTTCCGTTGTTCCATCGTCTTCCCATAGGGTGGTCGGAACTTCACGTCGTGTTTCGAGAGGAGATATTTCAGCAACGGCTGTTGTGACTTGGACATCGCATCGAACTCATCGATGTTGATTAGGGCGTACGACGACATGGCCAAGAAGATATCATTGTCGTTCTTCATTGATATCTTGTCGTTGAAATAGGTCTGAAGATGGGGTGGTAGCATACGGTGACAAAAGACCGTCTTCCCGATGCCTTGTGGACCGATGAGCAATGGTACGATCGCATTCCCGTACTGACGGTTTTTGCCTATCCACTGAGCCACCATGGAGAGCATCCATATATGAAAGTCGTTCTCCCAATGGGGTCTGTTTGTCTTTACCCTGCGAGCCATGTCGCCTACATAGTCGTGGCGGTGGTCCCACTGTGGGAGGTGGGAGATAAAGTCGTTCATCGGTTCATATTTAGGGATGAGGTTGGAGTCAATATAACGGTCGAGATCTCTGTCCCACGAATCCAATCCGGCTTTCAGGGCGTTGATAGTCATGGTGTTGCGTGCGGCTTGGTTCAGCGGTACGAAGCCGAAGCCACTCCCTTTCTTGCGATATTCCGGAGTGCCGGTCATCACATTCAGTCGCAGGGTGTAGTTCTCCCTCATATACGCCTCGGTCTTGTAGATGAGCAGCGCCGAGGGACGGGTGAATTTCAAGGGGATCTTTTTCAGCGTCTCTTTCAAGTAGGCCGTATGGAAGACATCCCTGATCATCTCACGATTTCCGACCCCACCGAGCAGTGGGATATACGTGGAGTGATCTGCCGCCCATGCCTGTGGCAGTCCCATCTGGCGACAACCGTCAGCCAGTTGTTCAAGTACGGCAGCTTGGAAGAGGTCTTCATCGTCAATATTACGGCATGTCTCGATGGCTGTGTTGAGACAGTCGTGAAAGCGGCGCATCCAACTGGTGCGTAATTCAACCCCTGGAATCTCCTGCGGATTGTTGTAGTCGCTGATCTCTTCTTGCTTCCTTCTGAACTCCGGGGTGTTCTCCGACTGTGCCGTGACAGTGACAGGCATTGCCTCGGGATTGTAGTATGGCTTCGGGTCGTAGCTAACCTTACAACGGGTGCTGAAGTTCGGCTCATGGTCAGCCACCTGGGTGCCCAATTGTGAGGAATAGATGTAGTGAAGCAGACGGAAAGCGTTGGATTGTGTCTTCTCTGATGCGGATTCCTCTTTCACCTCATACCGGCATACGATATGCAGTGAGTGACCGTCGTGACCGAGGAAGCAGAGTAGGGTGTATGGCTGGAGTGCCGCCTGTTGCTTATACTCCTCCGCTGTTTCCATGTCGTGCAGATTCTCCAGGGAGAGCGACACCAGTCGGTTGATACCCTTCATGCTTGGTTTTCCACGCTGTTTCTGCCATACCGCAGCGAAACACACTTCTTTCTTGAACTCATTGACGTATGTCTGGCGGTAGGTGCCATTGCTCAACTGCCTGACGAACTCGTCAAGTTCAACACGTGAGAACGTTAGTTCTCTTTTTTCTGAATTGAAAATGGTGATAATTATCATAAAATTAGAAATAAAGAATATTTATTGTTGTGAAGATACGTAGTAACTTCAGTGATGACAAAGATACAAAAATAAAGAGCGGATTGCAAGTTTTTCCGCGATTATTTTCAAAAATGGCATCGAAAACCAGGAGAAAATCTTAGATTGATGAAGGTAAACTGATCACCTTCATCAATGTAATGTGATGATTGACAAATGGTTGTGCGAAAAATGAAGGCAAAGCGTTTTTATTAGATCATTTCTGAATTCCTTTTGCTCAATGAATGGGTAAAAACAAAGAATGATAACCCGTGGGTTATCATTCTTGGAATATTGTGGAGCATACGAGACTCGAACTCGTCACCTCTTGACTGCCAGTCAAACGCTCTAGCCAGATGAGCTAATGCCCCATTGCATATGCAAAGATAGTGGATTTGGTGGAAACAAACAAATTTTTGACTTTCTTTTTTGTTATACACTCTACTTTTTGTATCTTTGTCGCGAAAAAGAGCGTTGAACGATACAATGACAGATAACAAAGTGATGATAGAGGAGCGGATCGTGGATGTGCTGAAGACTGTCTATGATCCTGAGATTCCCGTTAATATCTATGACCTCGGACTGATCTACAGAATAGATGTGGATGACGAGGGGAATGTGGATATCGATATGACATTTACGGCTCCCACCTGCCCGGCGGCTGATTTTATCTTGGAGGATGTGCGCCAGAAAGTGGATACCCTGGAAGGGGTGAAGTCGGCAAATGTCAATCTCGTCTTTGAACCGATGTGGGATCAGAGCATGCTCAGCGATGAGGCTCGTCTGGAGTTGGGGTTAGACTGATGTAAAAGAGTTACGGATAATCATCACGCCATAGGAAATGAAAGGAAAGAATATCTATATTCTCAGTGACGCACATCTGGGGTCGTGGGCTATCGACCATCGTCGTACACAAGAGCGACGGTTGGTGCGTTTCCTTGATCAGATCAAGGACAAAGCCTCTGCTATCTACCTGCTTGGTGACATGTTTGATTTCTGGTATGAATGGAAATTTGCCGTCCCCAAGGGATATACGCGTTTCTTGGGGAAAATATCGGAATTGACGGATGCCGGCGTGGAGGTACATTACTTCACGGGTAACCATGACATCTGGATGTATGGTTACTTGGAGAGGGAGTGCGGGGTGATCATGCACAAACAGGCGTTGACGACGGAGATATGGGGAAAGGTGTTCTTTATGGCGCATGGTGACGGGTTAGGAGATCCCGACAATAAGTTTAAGTTGCTCAGGAGAATCTTCCATAACCGTACCTGTCAGCGACTCTTCAGTATGCTACATCCCCGCTGGTCGATGTGGTTCGGTCTGAAATGGGCACAGAAGAGCAGGATGAAACGTGTTGACGGGAAAGAGCCTCCTTATATGGGAGAAGACAAGGAGCATCTGGTGCTCTTCACCAAGGAATATCTGAAGACTCACCCGAACATCGACTATTTTATCTTTGGACACCGCCATATAGAGTTGGATCTCACCATGCCTAACAAGAGCAGGATGCTGATCATCGGCGACTGGATATGGCAGTTTACTTACGTGGTGTTCGACGGGGAGCATCTCTTCCTGGAGGAATATGAGGAAGGAGAGAGCAAGCTTTAGTTCATAGTTCATAGTTCATAGTTCATAGTTTAGGGTTTATACCTATTTACGCCCCGAAGGGGCAAAAGATTACAGCCCAGGGCAGCGCCCTGTGGTTCTAAGGGTAACACCCTGTGGTTCTAAGGGCAGCGCCCTGTGGTTTAGAGTGAAGAATAAAAAGGTAATCATAACTCTACACTTTACACTATGAACTATACACTAAAGAGGGGCACGGAATCCATCCATGCCCCTCTTATATATTAAGGTAAAAGGATTACTTCAGCAGGTTCATGGTGTCTGTCGCAATCATCAGCTCCTCATCGGTTGGGATGACACATACCGTTACCTTACTGTCGTCGGCAGAGATGATAGCCTCCTCACCGCGTACCTTATTCTTCTCCTTGTCGAACTTGATACCCAGGAACTCCATGTCCTTGCATACAGCCTCACGCATAGATATCTGATTCTCACCTACACCGGCAGTGAACACAATGATATCCACGCCACCCATGGCAGCGGCATAAGCACCTATGTATTTCTTGATACGATAGAAATACATGTCGAGAGCCAAAGTAGCACGGGCATTACCCTCAGCGGCAGCACTCTCTACATCACGCATGTCGGAACTCTCGCCGGTGATACCCAGCACACCACTCTGCTTGTTCAGCAGGTTAGAGACACCGTCAGCATCCAAGTCGAGCTTCTTTGCCAAGAACGTGATAGCACCACCGTCGATATCACCGGAACGGGTACCCATCATCAGACCCTCCAGCGGTGTGAGACCCATAGAGGTATCCACGCACTTACCATCAACGACAGCTGCTATGGAGCCGCCGTTACCGATGTGGCAGGTGATGATACGCTTGCCGATAGGACTGACACCTAAGAACTCACAGACACGCTGGGAGACATAACGGTGAGAAGTGCCGTGGAAACCGTAGCGGCGTACGCCATACTGCTTATACAGACGATAGGGGATGGCATACATAAAGGCTTTCTGAGGCATCGACTGGTGGAAGGCGGTATCGAAGACACCCACCTGTGGAAGGCTCGGCATCAGTTCACTGACGGCGTTGACACCCTTCAGATTCGCAGGGTTGTGCAGAGGAGCCAGGTCGATACATGCCTCAAAGGTCTCCAATACTTCCTTGTCGAGGATCACACTCTTGTTAAATTTCTCTCCGCCATGCACCATACGGTGACCTACCGCGTCAATCTCGCTGAGATCTTTGATGACGCCGATCTCTGGATCTGTCAGCAGGGAAAAAATAAACTTCACACCCTCGGTGTGCTCGGGGATGTCGTGCATAATCTTCTTCTTGTCGCCATTAGCCAGCTTCACTTTCACGAATGCACCCTCCATGCCGACACGCTCAGCACCACCTGAGGTCATCACACTCTTGTCATCCATATTATACAAGGCATACTTGATGGATGAGGAACCACAGTTTAATACTAAAATTTTCATAATTATAAAGTGAAGAGTGAAGAGTGAAGAGTGAAGAATCCTATTGTTATTCTGTCTCTCTTCTCTCTCCTCCTCTAATATTTTAATTGGTTATTTTTCTTAATCGTTTTTATTGATGAAACCAGCAAAGCAATCACTTCGCTGCAATCAGTTGCTATACTTTCAAACTCTGTGTCAGAGAGATATCCGGTATCATGTAACAGATTGAGCCAGTTCATGGTCTCGTTGGCCTCTTTCAGAGCGATATGAAGTTTTGTAGCGAAGTCTGAAGCACTTTGCGCAAATTCCGACTCATGAACATTTGCCGATATGGAGGTACCTGATAGCAATACCTGTTTAAAGATAGCTTGTAAACTCCAATTGTTTTCAGAGAAGTGCAGGAACATTTTTACAATCCTTACTGCAAAGGCATAGCTTTTCTTATGCAAAGGTCCACCCTCTCTGTTATAATGCATCATTGCGGAAGCAAATTCTTCACTCTTCACTCTTAACTTTTCACTTACTTCGCGTCCATGGCCTGGCAGGCGGTGATGGCCACCAGTTTATAGATATCATCAACAGAACAGCCGCGAGACAGGTCGTTCACCGGACGGGCGATACCCTGAAGGATCGGGCCGATAGCCTCTGCGTCGCCCAAGCGCTGTACCATCTTGTAAGCGATATTTCCTACTTCCAGGCAGGGGAATACCAGTGTGTTAGCCTTTCCTGCGATGTCACTGCCCGGTGCTTTCTTCGCACCTACAGAGGGAACGAGGGCAGCGTCAGCCTGTAACTCACCGTCGATCTTCAAAGCGGGATCCAACTCCTTAGCCAGACGGGTGGCCTCGATCACTTTATCGCAAACCTCATGGGTGGCACTTCCCTTGGTAGAGAAGCTCAGCATAGCCACGCGGGGATCCTCAAAACCGGCGACGCTCTTCGCAGTCTGTGCGGTACAAACGGCAATCTGAGCCAACTGGTTGGCATCGGGCATGGGGGTGACAGCCACATCACCCACGACGAGAACACCATTCTCTCCGTATTCGGGCTTCTTGGTGATGAGCAGCATGGCACCGCTGACACAGGTAATGCCCGGGGCGGTCTTGATAATCTGAAGGGCAGGACGTAAGGTCTCACCGGTAGTACTCAGCGCACCGGAGATCTGTCCGTCGGCATCACCGGTCTTGATAATCATACATCCCAGATAGAGCGGGTTCTTCACCAGTTCACGAGCCTGCTCAATGGTCATACCCTTCTTCTTACGAAGCTCTGCCAGCAGAGCGGCATATTCCTCACTCTTAGGATTATTCTCCGGGTCAATAAGTGTAGCTTTACCGATATTCTTCAGACCCAGTTTGTCTGCCAGGGCATACACCTCATCAGGGTTGCCGATAAGGATAATGTCTGCGATATCGTCTCTCAGCACCATGTCGGCGGCTGTCAATGTGCGCTCCTCAGTAGCCTCAGGGAGCACGATGCGCTGTTTGTTGTTTTTAGCGCGCTCAATAATTTGTTGTACCAAATCCATAGTTTTGTAGTTCTTAATACTGTTATTATCTATTCTGCAAAAGTAATAAAAATAATTGAATACCTTTTCTTAAATAGCAATATTTTTTATACTTTTGCACAACTTTTATCATTGAATGACATTATTGTAAAGAAATAATATCCTAAGACGAAGACACCATGGGAAAGAAAAGAAAAGACAGAGAATGGCTCGACTATGTAGTTATCACCGTCGCAATGATCCTGGGCAGTATCGGCCTGGGGCTGTTCCTCTTGCCCAATCATATCCCAATGGGTGGTGTCGGGGGTATCGCCTCTATTCTCTATTGGGGATTCGACGTCCCCGTCAGCGCTTCCTACCTGATACTCAACATCCTTCTCCTGATGATCGCCCTGCGTATCTTAGGGTGGCGCTTCTGTGCCAAGACCATCTATGCGGTTATCGTGTTTTCTGTCAGTCTCTCTGTCGTGGAGCAGTTGTCGGCAGGCAGTACGCTCTTGAGCGACCAGCCTTTTATGGCTGTGGTGGTGGGTGCTTTCTTCTTGGGTTGCTCTTCCGGATTGGGACTGTCGGTGAATGCGAGTACGGGAGGATCTGACACCGTTGCCGCCATGGTGCACAAATACTACGACCTGTCATTAGGGCACATCATCCTTCTCTGTGATATGGTAATCGTCACCTCCAGTTATCTGGTCTTGCGCGACTGGGAGAAGGTAATCTTCGGATATGTCCTGCTGTTCATCATGTCGTTGTTTGTTGACAAGGTGGTGAATATGATGCGTCGCTCGGTGCAGTTCTGTATCATTACGGAGGAATATGAGGAGATGGCGCATGCCATCAACGAACAGGCGGAGCGTGGATGTACCATCTTCGAAGGGAAGGGGGCTCATACCGGTGAGGATGTCAGGATGCTCTTCGTTTTGGCACGTCAGAAAGAGTCGGCAATGATCTTTAATATCATCAATGAGATTGACCCTGAGGCTTTCGTGTCACAGAGTGCCGTCATCGGTGTCTATGGTCGTGGTTTCGATCCTTTCAAGCGCAAGCGTGTGAGAAAGCAATAGTTCATAATCTCTTGCACGAACCGTCTCTTTTCGTGGTTTTTTGATGAAAACAAATAAAAACCGACAAATAGTGGGGCTAAATCTTTTTTTTTGAAAATAAAACCGTATCTTTGTGCACATACAGAACATATGGGAACATTTTCAGAAAGATAACCACTAAAATATAATCTGCTATGCAAAAGAGAATAACAACGTTCGTAATCATGGGGCTTCTGCTCTTGTTATGGACCACACCGGCAAATGCTGCCAATCCGTGGAAACAGATGAAGAAGGTGCTGAAGGAGATCCAGGATCCGGTATTCCCCGACAGGGACTTCTTGATAACAGACTATTATAACGGTAAAGATACGTTGTACACCGCTGCCATCCAGCGAGCCATTAACGAATGTTCCGCTGTGGGTGGCGGTAGGGTGGTAATCCCCGATGGACAGTTTAAGACGGGTCCGCTTCGTCTGAGGTCGAATGTCAATCTGCATCTCTCTGACCATACGAAGTTGCTGTTTACCACCGATGTGCGTCTCTATCCTTTGGTGCTCACCCGTTATGAGGGCATTGACTGTTACAACTACCAACCGTTGATTTATGCTTATGAGGAGACGAATATCGCCGTGACGGGAAAGGGCGTGCTCGACGGGCAGGCTAACAGGAGTAACTGGCACAGTCCTACTTTCTCACCGGGTCGCCTGAATGCCGACGGCAGTCGCACCCCAGGAAAGGATGTGCTCTTCCAATGGAACAAAGACCAGACGCCTGTCAACAACCGTCGTCTGGGGGGTGACCTGGGTATCCGCACGCAGTTTGTCAATGTGTATAAATGTAAGAATGTGTTGCTGGAGGACTTCACCCTGAATCGCTCTCCCTTCTGGCTTATCCATCCTCTGATGAGTGAGAATGTCACCTTGCGGCGAGTGAAGATGCTGAGTCACGGTCCGAACAACGACGGGTGCGATCCTGAGTCATGTCGTAACGTGCTCATCGATGATTGTGATTTCGATACGGGTGATGACTGTATCGCCATCAAGTCCGGTCGTGATCAGGATGGACGCAGATGGAATGTGCCTGTTGAGAATGTTATCGTGCGCAACTGTAGGATGAAGGACGGTCATGCCGGTGTGGCTATCGGCAGTGAGATCAGCGGCAGCTGTCATCATGTATGGGTGGAGAATTGTGAGATGAACAGTCCGAACCTGCAGCGTATCATCCGTATCAAGTCGAACTCTGAAAGAGGCGGTGAGGTGTCGGATGTCAACGTTCGTAACGTCAGGGTAGGAGAGTGCGACTTGGCGATCCTCGGCATCGAGCTCTGTTACTGGCGTGTGAAGGAGGGACCTTATCCTCCGCATTTCCATCATATCTCGTTTGAGAATGTGACCAGCAATAAGAGTCGCTTTGCCGTTCATGTGGACGGCTTCGACAATAAGGTCATGGCACATGACATCGTTTTTAAGGATTGCGACTTCAAGAATGTGCAGCGCCCGGAGATCAACGTGCTGAAGGGTGTTGGCCGTATCTCCTTCAAGAACGTGAAGGTCAACGGAAAACCTTGTTCCATTAATGGGTCAAACTAATTAACTGAAAATAATACAGGTGATATGAGAAAGTATTTGTTTACATTATTTGTCGTACTATTTGCCATGGCGGCAAATGCGCAGACAGGGCTCAAAAAGGTGTATGATGAGACCATCAACCCCTTGGAGCAGATAGATCAGGCTCTGGTAAAAGCAAAGGCTGAAGGGAAATTCGTCATTTGTCAGGTTGGGGGCAACTGGTGTCCTTGGTGCCTGAGGTTCGCTGACTTCATCACTAACGATACCACGATCAGTAAGATGATAGCAGAGAATTTCGAATATATCCATGTGAACTACAGCCCCAGGAAATCCGAGAACGAGGCAAAGATGCGGCAGGCCCAGGCGTTGATGAAACGTCTGAATGGCTGCGGACGCTTCGGCTTCCCCGTCTTTGTCGTCCTTAACGAGGTAGGGGAGGTGATCCATATCCAGGATTCAAGTTTCCTGGAGGAGGGTCAAGGTTATGATCCGAAAAAGGTGCTGCGCTTTTTCAAGAATTGGACTCCGGAGGCAGTAAAAAAATAAAACGGGTCTAACCCATTAATTTCCGCAACTGTCTCTCTGTTGCCCATAAGACCAGTCGTAGGGCTGCTGCTAAGGTGTCTGGACTTTTGGTGAAAGGTTGATTAGTGTTAGGGATGCCAATAGCAAATTCTATTATATTGATAAAACAGGTGCAATCGTTAAGCTGAAACTTAATTTCGTAAGTAAATCAGCGGAATCTAATCATTTTATTGACTTTCCGCTTGTTTTCTGACGAAAAAGTATTATTTTTTTGGTGTGATTCACAATTAATGGATGCTATGCTAATTGGTCGGGAAAAAGAAAAACAAGTATTACTGAATGCTCTCTACGAAGAGTACTCTCAGTTTATGCAGTGTATGGAAGACGTCGTGTTGGCAAAACTTTTCTAATCAGAGAAACCTTTGATAACCAATTCCGTTTCCAATTTACTGGCGCTGCAAATCTAACATCAAAAAAGCAATTGGTGCGTTTCCGTCGTGCACTCAAAGAACATGGACAAAAAGATACTCCGGAACTAATTAATTGGGGCGACGCTTTTAGTGAACTCAAACGATTTATTGATAGTTCATCTGAACGTAAAAAAGTTGTTTTCCTTGACGAATTGCCGTGGATGGATGCCCCACGCTCAGGATTTCTTTCAGAATTGGAATTCTTCTGGAATGGATGGGCATCAGCGGAATATTAACAAATGAATATGCATGGCGTTGCTTGCCGGATGAGAGCATCGGCCAGTCTGGAGTTCAGATAGACCTACTTATAGACCGTAGCGATGGAATAATTGATGTGTGCGAAATGAAATACTCAAAGGATTCATACACTATCACTTCCGATTATGCAGGTGAACTTGCCCGTAAACGAAATATATTCCAGACTGTAACAGGCACAAAAAAAGCCATTCAGTCCATTATGGTTACTACCGATGGCCTAACTCGGAATGAATACTGGGGAGACATTCAGGCAGAAATTCAAATGGATGATTTGTACGGATTATAGAGGAATCTTACTAACCTAAATATTTCATAAAGGCATCCCGTTTGGGTGTTATAGTTGGAAGACAGTATATGAAGCCTGATAGCCGTGGCGCGGATGACTATCCGCATGTGCTTATTTTGAGAAATAAAGCTCCATTTGTTCCCTCCATGTGACAATTTGGTGCCGTTTTAGGTTAGGTTCTGGTGGTGGTATGTGTTTTTGTGGTAATGTTTATTATGATGGAGGATATGGTGTTACTAAGAATCTAAAAGAGGCATTTAATTGGTATCAGAAATCTGCCAATAAATATCATACCGGAGGTATGGAAATTCTTGGAGCGATGTATGAACATGGTTATGGAACTACCAAAAACTACACTCAAGCAAAGTATTGGTATGAGAGAGCTGCCAATAAGGGAAGAGCTGTCTCTATGTATAATTTAGGCCGATTCTACGAGTATGGTTACGGTGTTACTAAAGATATAACAAAAGCCAAAGAATGGTATGAGAAAGCAGCCGTTAATGGATATGATGATGCAAAATCTGCTCTAAAGCGATTGAATGGGAATTAATGCCAGATATAATGACTTTATAATTGTAAAAAAACGAAGTATTGCAATGAAAAGATTATATGTCCTATTTCTTATTGGATGTTTTTCCAGCATTTTAGTGTGTAACGCACAAAAGACATCCAATGTAAAGAGGTGGTTAAACTGCCAATATACGAAATACTATAATACCTCATATGGGTATTCCTTCGACTATCCTTCCATAATGGTTGTCAAGTCATATCCCATACAGGATGATCCAGGGAAGGGAGTTACCCTCGAAGATGGAGACCGTTTGCAAATTGAGTCATGGGTGGATGAGATAACGGGTGATGAAACACCTGAGAGTTATTGGAAAATGTTGTAAACCAGTAATGAAGGAAAAATCCTTGATTATAAGATTGGAAAGAGAACACTGCAGGTCTTGGAACTGAATAAAGATCAACAGTATGTATATACCTTTTATAAGTATCGTGGTATCTTTTGTTATAGTATCCGAGTTATTTCGAAGATGTATAGACCGTGAGTCGTCCGCTGTTCTTCAACTGCTCATGACTGATGCGATAGCCGCTGAAGGTCTTCCCACTTAGTTCTATCCTCTTGATATATTTGTCATCAGACCTCGTTTTGCGCTTTTCGATGACAATATCATGGGGATAGAATTTTTTGTCGGTATGGATCGTCACCTTGTCGAATACCGGGGTGGTGATAGTGTAATAGGGAGAGCCCGGACAGTCGGGGTAGATGCCCATCATAGAGAAAACTGCCCATGTTGACATTGTCCCGGTATCGTCATTGCCGGGAATACCGTCGGGCGCATCCTTGTAATATTTATCCAAAAGGGTGGCAATCGTCTCCTGCGTGCGCCACTCCTCTCCCTTGAAATAACTGAAGAGATACGGATAGGCGATGTCCGGCTCGTTGGCAGGATCGTAATAGCCCTTGTCAAACACCGACTGCAGCTTATTAACAAAGACTTTCTTTCCACCCATCAGTCGGGCCAGTCCCATCACATCGTGTGGCACGTAGAAAGTGTAGTTCCATGCCGAGCCCTCGTGGAAACCGGGCGCATTGGAGAAGTTCTCTCCTGCTTTCGGGTCGAAGGGACTGAAGAAAGAACCGTCTTTGTTGATGGGGCGCAGGGTGCCGCTCACCTTGGAATAGTAATGTTTATACTGTAACGAACGGTTCAGATATTTCTTGGCATCATCAGCATATCCCAGGTTCTTGGCTAACAACGACAGGGCATAGTCGGCAATATAGTATTCCAGGGCATGTGATACAGAGTTGTCGCCCGATAGGTCGGCAGCATAATAACCCAGAGGGATATATCCTTTCTCCATATACGGCGTGTTGTCGGGGCGCAGTTTGTTCTCTGCATCAGGCAGGTCGGCTGACTTCCGAAAAGCCTCGTAGGCGGTCTGGATATCGAAGTCGCGTAACCCCTTCAGCCAAGTATCGGTAATCACGGGTATGGCAGGATCACCTTCCATCGTAAATGTCTCCCTGCCATACAACTCCCATTTCGGCATCCACCCCCACTCCTTGTACATATCCACCATCGAGCGCACCATATCCAACTGTTGCTGAGGCGATAAAAGGGTGATCAACTGGTGCACATTGCGGTAGGTGTCCCATAGCGAGAAGACTGTATAACGCTGTGTATCGGTATGTCCGGTCTTCTCATTTTCCATCATGGGATAGTCGCCGTTAACATCGTTGGCGATATTCGGATGGAGTTGTGCATGATAGAGAGCGGTATAGAAAATGCGGCGCTGAGCCTCCGTTCCGCCTTCAACGGTAACGGTGGAGAGACAGTCATTCCATGCCTGTCGGGCAGCAAGACGCACCTTGTCAAACTGAAACCCTTGTTGCTCGCGCTCCAGATTCTCACGGGCATTGGCAACGGAGACAAAGGAGACACCCACCTGAACCTCTATCTGCTCGCCTTCTGCACATTGATAATTGAAGTAATATCCGATGTCATTGCCGACCATCTCCTTACCATAACGAGGATAATATTTATATTTCCCGTTATCGGGATCCCATTCGCCCTTCACCCCTTTCAATGGGGGTTGTAACTTCCAAAATCCAGCAGATGTCGGTGCCTTAGAGACACGTACTACAAAATACATGGGGAAGACAGCCTGAGGATTATAGCAGAAAGTGCCTAAGAGACGCATTCCTTCTATCTCCGTATCGCTCACCTTTCGGATGCTGGCACCTGTCTCATTAGTCAATCCTTGTCCGAGGTTGATCAGCAGATGTCCTTCTCCCTTAGGGAAGGTATATCGCTCGATGGAAGAGCGTGGCGTACTGCTCACCTCGCAATGAATACTATATTTGTTCAACCGATTACTGTAATAACCGGGGGTGGCAACCTCATTGCTATATTCTGATCCGTAATGGTGGTAATCCACATCAAGATCACCCGTGGTTGGCATCACGAGGAGCGTTCCTAATTCCGGGCATCCCACACCACTCATGGTGACATGGGCAAAACCTGTGAAATATTTGTTGTTAAATTCGTATGGAGCCGACCACCATCGACTGTCCTTGTCGTACACATTCATGTCGGAACCCATCACGTTGAAAGGCACCACAGACATGAGTCCGCGTGGACAGACAGCCCCGGGATTGCAGACACTGAAGTTTGTCGTGCCAATAAACGGATTGACATAGTCAACTGGTTCTTGGGCATTTATCTGGAGGATGGATGTTATGAACAATGTCATAAATATTATGACTGTCGCAAAGTTGGTTTTTCTCATGGTCTTGTCTTTTATATTAACATTCAAAAGTACAAAAAAGAACGCTTATAACAAAATAAATGCGTTTCTTTTTTCTTATAAGAAACATGGGGACAACCGTCCTTGCAAGAAAGTGATAAAATCTGTATTTTATTTGTTTGAAATCACTGTAAGACCCAATAAAAAATCAGTACTTTTGTTGTGTCGTATTAACTGATGCATCTGCCGATGCTTCTTACTATACTACTTAATTCTCACCCAATCAACTTGATCAGTTGCCTCTCTCTGGCTTGAGGCAGGATAGTTTTTAGGTGCTTATAGATGAGATTAAAGGATTCCTCCGGGGTATGCTCTGTGCGACAGGCTTCTATACCATATAGTTCCTCGGGCGTGGTGAGCAATGACCATCCCCACCCATATTCCCTGCCATGTTTGTCGGTGGGATAGACGAAGTCTTCGGTTACGATAAAACAACCACCTTGTAATCGGGTGACATAACTGTCGAAACGACTGCGCATCTTAGACCCGGTGAAACCGCAGCAGGCACGTAACTCTCGGGTAATCATACTGCCGTTGTCGCGAAGGATGCTGATGATAGCCTCTTCTATAGAACCCTCAGCGGGCATGGGGTGTTTACTCCTACGATAGTTGAAGAAGTCAGCCCACCACTGTCTGCTCACGAACCCGGCCTTTCCGGCAAAGAACTTACCGTACATACAGTTGCCCTCAGTAACGATCTGTCCTTTCCATTTCCATAAAGGCCAGTCCCATCCGCCGTCAGGGAAGACCACATAACGACAGTCGTCATCCACGATGTCTTCCGCAGAAAATCCAGGAATGCCGCTGTCTAACAAAGGTAGGAATCCAATCTGTTGGATATATTCAATCAGTTGCGCACAACTGTGTATCTTCTCTCTATTCATAGTGCCTTATCCTTACATCGATGCTGTCGGCAGCCAACTGCTCGGGAATGCCTTTCACGTCAGTCTTCCCGTAGTGATAGGGGAAGAGCACCTTCGGCTTTACCATCTTTGCCGCATTGACCAACTGCTCCGGTGTCATCGTATAAGGTTGGTTGCAGGGAAGGAAGGCGATATCGATGTCTTTAATGTCGTTCATCTCTTGGATATCCTCGGTATCTCCTGCGAAATAGATACGCAGTCCGTCAACCGTCAGGATATAGCCGTTGTCACGTCCTTTCGGGTGGAACATCTTATGCTCGGGTGTCTTGTTATATGCCGGCACTGCCTCGAGGGTGATATCCTGAGCTAGTCCTTTCTTGTCACCATTCTTCATCACCTGTCCGTAACCAATCATCTCTGCACATCGCGCATTGGTGATAAAGACAGTCTTATCATCAGTCAATAACTTTATCGCTTCCTTGTCGAAGTGGTCGCCATGCTCATGGGTTACGAGGATATAATCGGCCTTCGGCATGACCGTGTAGTCGGTCTTGCGCTCACCTAACTGTCGTACGGGGTCGATCTCGAATTCCTTGCCGTCATACACCATGCGGATGCTGGCATGCATCAAGGCGTAGAAACGCAGTTCCTTGCCACTCTTCGTGGTAAACCGATCCACTTCGTGAGCATCTGTTTCAATGGGCATGTCGGCATTCTTCCATGCCATGATACCTCCCTGGAGATTCACTGTCTGATAGCCACGCTCTCCTAACATCCCGGCAGCCTTGGCGGAGCGACGCCCGCTCCTGCAATAAACAGCGATCACCTTGTCTTTGGGCAACAACTCTTCCGCTTTGCTGAGAAAGTCGTCTTGCTTGACATCAATAAGAACGGCACCTTCGAGATGCCCCTCCTGATATTCCTCTGCCGTTCTGGCATCGAGGATGAGCACTTGCGGGTCTTTTATCTTCTCCGCGAACCCTTTCACGTCGGTGTTCTCATACTTTCCTTGACTACAAGCTGTCGTGACGTTGAGTCCCATGAGCGCCAGCAGAAACATGATCATCTTCTTCATATAAATACCCTCCATTTTTACTGTATTCTTGACAAAGGTAAGCAATTATTTCGATATCGCAAATAAATTTCCATTATCAATTTACAATCTTCCTCTTTCCCTGTAGGAATAGTATGCACCGTCGGTCACAATGACGTGATCGAGGAAATACAACCGCATGATCTCACAGGCTTTCCTCAGCTTCTCGGTAAGCCGGTCGTCTTCCTTGCTGGCATTCGGATTATTACTGGGGTGGTTGTGACAGAGGGCTACAATGGTGGCATTGTTGAGGATGGCAGACTTGATGACCAGACGGATATCTACAGCTGTCTCGCTGAGCCCACCATGCGACAGGCGCTCTGTCTTTATCAGTCGGAAGTTTTGGTTCATCAGGATAATCCATGCCTCTTCGGTATCCAGGTCTTGCATCTTGGGATGCATCAGGTCGTAGATAGCCTGCGGAGAGCCCATGTTTTTACGTCTTACCGCCTCCTCTCCCTGCCGGCGCTTTCCCAGTTCGCAGGCCGCGATGATGGAAACGGCCTTGGCTGGCCCCATGCCATGGTATCGCTGCAGTTCGTCGAGCGACATTTTCCCTAAGGTGTTCAGGTTATTACCGCAGTCGTTGAGGATCCTTTTCATCAGATCGACGGCACTCTCTTTACTGGAACCGGAGCCTATAAGAATAGCGAGGAGCTCCGCGTTCGACAGTCCTGCGGCACCGTTGGTGATAAGTTTCTCTCTTGGACGATCTTCCTTCGCCCATTCATTGATGTTCATTTTTAGTGTAGAGTTCATAGTGTAGAGTAAAAATGGAAAATGGAAAATTAATAGCAATTATTTATATGGAGGTTTCAATACCTTTTTTCTTTTTCATTGTTTTGATAGAAGACACAAGTATTCTTATTAGTTCTTCAACGTCATCTGTCATAGAGTAAAAACCAAGATCGTTGATATAGTTACTGTTATGAAGGGTATTAAGCCAGTATCTCGTCTCGTTAGCTTCTTTGAGCGCAATACTGAGCTTATGAATAAAATCAAGACCACTCTGTGCTTGTTCGGATTCTGCAATGTTTGCTCCAATACTAGTTCCACTACGGTAAATCTGTTTTGAAATTACCGTTTCGTGTTTGTCTATAGTAAGATATTGATATAACTTAATAATCCTAGTTGCAAAATCTTCTGACTTATTTAACAGGATGTTTTCTTTTCTTGTTTTCATAGTAAAAATGATTTAGTGTCAATCTAATAATTTTCCATTATCCATTATCCATTATCCATTTTCCATTTTCCATTTTCCATTTTCCATTTACTTGTAGAAGTTCTTTTCAAATGCGGTAAACTCATCTTCTTTCTTGACACAGCGTTTCCACCAGGCTTCGATGAAACCAAGGCCGTAGCCCATCAGTTGTACGAAGGCGGCGGGAATGCTGAGCAGCCCCACATGAATACTCTTGTTCTTTATTGATGAGTCGATGAAGATGATGACGCTGTATAGCAGGAGGGGTAGGAGGGACAGCTGGCACATGGCGGTGCCGAAGGCCTTACTCATGTGGTTGATTCCAAAGCTTGCGAGTAAAAGACCTACCGCAAAGAGAAGTACCAAGGCGATGACACCTACGGTGAAGACCATCGGAAGGAGGTGGACGATCTTCAAGGTGCCGGGATGACGCTTCGAGAGATTAATACGGGCAATACCGCTGTTATATACCTGTCGGAAGAACTTACGGAAGTCGGTGCGTCGCTTATGCCATACCCATGCGGTGGGAAACAGACAGGTGCCGTACCCGGCCTCTACGATACGGTAGGAGAAGTCGATATCCTCACCGAAGCGCATCTTGGAGAAACCGTTTAGCTCTTGATAGACATCCCTGCGAATGCCCATGTTGAAAGAACGTGGATAGAACTTGTCGAGTTTCTTCTTACCGCCACGGATACCGCCGGTAGTAAAGAAAGAGGTCATCGAGTAGGAGATCGCTTTCTGTGTGTCGGTGAATGAGTCGTGAGCGGCGTCCGGTCCTCCGAAAGCATCCGGCTGCCGCTGTGCCATCTCCTCATTGACAGCCTGGATATAACCGGTAGGCAGTACTACGTCACTGTCGAGCACTATCAGGTAGTCACCCTTGGCATGGCGGGCACCGTAGTTACGTGCCTGTCCGGGCCCTCCGTTCTCCTTTGTGTAATAATGAAGGTCCACCATCCCCGCATATTTGTCGCATACTTCCTTGCACGGCACCTTACTGCCGTCTTCCACGATGATCACCTCAAAGTCTTTCTGTGACTGGTCGCACAGACTCTGCAACAGTTCGTCCACCTCATCAGGACGGTTGTAAACGGGAATGATAATGGAATACTTCATAGTAAATGAATAAAGAATAATGAATAATAAAGAGTGAAAAGAAGAATTATCGGAACAGCAAGTGTAGAGTGAAAGTTAAAAGGTAATCATAACTCTGCACTCTACACTCTGCATTTTACACTAAATAATTATTCTTTCACGCGCTGTAGATAAGAGCCGTCGCGGGTGTCAACCTGGATCAGGTCACCCTCGTTGATAAAGAGAGGCACACGCACCTCCACACCCGTCTCTAAGGTGGCAGGCTTTGTGGCGTTGGTGGCGGTATCGCCCTTGATGCCCGGCTCGCTGTGGGTGATACGCAGGTTGGTCTTCACCGGCATCTCAGCAAAGAGAATGGTGTTCGTATCGGCGTCGCTGACGACCTCTACGATGTCACTCTCCTTCATGAAGTCTACACCCGTGATAAGATCCTTGGCGATAGGCACCTGGTCGTAGGTCTCTTGGTTCATGAAGATATAGTCAGCGCCATCCATATACAGATACTGGTAGGGACGACGCTCTACGCGTACATCCTCAAGAGCCTCACCGATATTGAAGCGCTTTTCAAGAACGCGACCGCTGACAACATCCTTCAGCGTGGTACGCATAATGGTATTTCCTTTACCTGGCTTTACATGCAGGAAGTCAATGCAGAAGTACAACTTGCCATCCATACGGATGCAGGTACCCTTCTTAATGTCTTGTGATTTGATCATAACGTTATAATATCTTTGTTTGAATGATTCATTGATTTCGGTGCAAAGATACGAAAAGTCGAGTACAATGCAAAAGAAAAGTTCTTTTTTCTTCTTATTGTCATGACGAAGTATCTTCGGCGGAGCCAAAGATACGAAAAATAGAGCGCGGAAAAAAGAATTTATTTATTTTTCTTTGGTATTTCAAAAGAAATGAGTAATTTTGCAGCCCAAAAGCGTTGATACTCGCTCTTTAAGAATGAATAATAACAAATAAAAGAGATAAATAAGATGAAAAGAACATTTCAGCCGCACAACAGAAGAAGAGCCAACAAGCACGGCTTCCGTGAGAGAATGGCAACAAAGAATGGTCGCCGCGTATTAGCTTCACGCCGCGCTAAAGGACGTAAAAAACTTACTGTTTCTGACGAGAATCACGGTAAGTAATCGATGATTGTCTCTTCTGAGAAGTCAAAGAAAATAGAAAGAAGTAAGGTTAATCTTGCTTCTTTTTGTTTTTTTACCCTTTTTTTTATCATAAATGAAATTTTATTCGTAACTTTGGCTTCGTTATTTTAATAAGCATGAAACCATCGACTTTCTTTAAAAAGATATTCAGTTTCAAGTTGTGGGCTAACCTCTTTGCGATGCTGCTCGTAATCGTACTGCTATGCCTGGGTGTGAAGTATGGTATGGATATTTATACCCATCATGGAGAGAAAATCAGTGTACCCGACATCCGTAACAAGTCTTTCGTCGATGCACAGTATATCCTGCGGAGGGCAGGGCTGCAGATAGAGGTAAGCGATACAGGCTTTGTCAAAGCTCTTCCACCTGACTGTATCCTTGAGCAGTCTCTGACGCCAGGGACGGTGGTGAAGTCGGGTAGGATTGTCTTTGTGGTTATCAATGCCTCCAACACACCGACACTGACCATCCCCGACGTGATAGACAACAGTTCCTACCGAGAGGCTCGTGCCCGTATGATAGCGATGGGCTTTAAGGTGGGCGACCCGGAATATGTTCCGGGAGAGAAAGACTGGGTTTACGGTATTAAGTGTCGCGGCCGGCTGATGGTCAGCGGACAGAAAGTACCGGTTGACGCACTCGTTATCATCCAGGTGGGTGATGGCCTGCGTGACGAGGAGGACTCCGTTGCTTATATCGATCCTGTCTATGATCCTTTCGAAGAGACAGAGGAGGAAGAAGTTAAAGAAGTAAAAGAGGAACCTGCTACGACAGAGAATCCCGAGGAGGATGAGTTTGAGGTTGTGACAGGTCCTGAATAAAAATGAGATGCGATGGATGACTTGGAACGACAGGATGATATCCTCTTGAGTGAGATGGAGGATGCCGGCGAGGAGGGCGGCATGCTTTACGAGCATTTCAAGGTAGTGGCCGACAAGGGACAACAGCCCGTCAGGGTGGATAAGTTCCTTTTCGAGAAGTTGCAGCATTCCAGCAGGAACAGGATCCAGAAAGCTGCCGAGGCGGGTTTCATCCATGTCAACGACCGACCGGTAAAGAGTAACTATAAGGTGCGTCCCGATGATGTGGTGACGCTGATGCTCGACCGTCCCCGTCATGATGATACGATTATCGCTGAGGATATACCGTTGGATATCGTCTATGAGGACGAGGTGCTGATGGTAATTAATAAGGCGGCGGGAATGGTGGTGCATCCGGGATGTGGTAATTTTCACGGCACACTGGTGAACGCCGTCGCTTGGCATCTGCGCAATCTCACCAGCTTTGATCCCAATGATCCGGAGGTAGGACTGGTACATCGTATAGATAAAGACACAAGTGGATTGCTTGTCGTAGCCAAGACACCGGATGCCAAGACAAGGTTAGGCGTGCAGTTCTTTAACAAGACGACGCACCGCAGTTACCGAGCCTTGGTATGGGGAAACCTGAAAGAGGATGCCGGAAGGATTGAAGGGAATATCGGACGTGATCCCAAAGACCGTCTGCGGATGAGTGTCTTCCCACCCGACAGCGATATCGGCAAGCCGGCTGTTACCCATTATAAAGTGATAGAGCGTTTCGGGTATGTCACCCTTGTGGAGTGTATCTTAGAGACGGGGCGTACCCACCAGATACGGGCACACATGAGGCATATCGGCCATCCGCTGTTTTCCGATGAACGTTATGGGGGTACCGAAATCCTCCGTGGCGAGCGAAGCAGTGCATACCGAGCCTTTATCAATAACTGTTTTCAGGTGTGTCCCCGACAGGCTCTACATGCGCAGACATTGGGATTCGTACATCCCGTCACCGGTGAGCAGATGGATTTCAACAGTAGGCTGCCCCATGATATGGAGCTGCTGACAGAGAAATGGCGCAACTATATTAAAGGTACTACACGCAATACTTTTGAAGACGACATAAATTAAACGTTATGAAACAGTTAAAGAGAACAATAGCAATTGTCTGCGGAGGTGACTCGTCAGAATATGACGTGTCTCTACGCTCAGCACAAGGTATCTATTCTTTTTTCGACAAAGAGAGATATGATGTATATATCGTAACCGTAAAAGGACTGGACTGGAGGGTGAGCCTGAAAGACGGGACGACAGTACTGATCGACAGGAATGATTTCTCATTCAAGGAGAATGATAAGCTGGTGGTGTTCGACTATGCCTATATCACCATCCATGGCACACCGGGTGAGAATGGTATCATGCAGGGTTATTTCGAGTTGATTCATCTGCCTTACAGTACTAGTGGTGTACTCGTTGAGGCTATGACTTTCGATAAGTTTGTGTTAAACCAGTATCTGCGTAGCTATGGCATCCGCGTAGCCGACTCGCTGCTCATCCGCAAGGGCTATGAGGAACTCGTGAGCGATGATGAGATAGAGGAGAAGATAGGTATGCCGTGTTTTGTGAAACCTTCTTCTTCCGGCTCTTCCTTCGGTGTCACGAAGGTGAAGAACAAAGACCAGCTGGCTCCTGCCATCCGTAAGGCGATGATGGAGAGCGACGACGTGATGGTGGAGGCACTCATGGAGGGTACGGAGATAGCAGTGGGGTGCTATAAGACGAGAGAAAAATCCGTTGTCTTTCCCGCCACCGAGGTGGTGCCAAAGAACGAGTTCTTCGATTACGATGCGAAATACAACGGACAGGTGCAGGAGATCACGCCGGCACGCATCCCCGAGGGTACCGCCGAGCGGGTGAGGGTGCTCACCAGCAGTATCTATGATATCCTGCACTGCAATGGTATTATCCGTTGCGACTTTATCATCAGCGCTGACCAGAAGATCAGTATGATAGAGGTGAACACCACACCGGGAATGACAGCCACCAGTTTCATCCCTCAGCAGGTGCGTGCCGCAGGACTGAATATGACTGATGTACTGACAGAGATAGTAGAGAACCAGTTTAAATAATGTGAGATATGGAGTTGCACGATTTTGATGATATCCGTCCTTATCTGCCGGAAGAGCTCCCCGGTGTATATGAGCGTCTGTTCAGTGACAAGGAGTTTTGTGCCGTCTTGGGTTTTATCCTACCGGGAATACCCCTGGAGATGATCAGGGCGAAGATGCTGTCGTGCAAGACCAATCTGGAGTTTCAGAAAGTGTTCTGCTATACTTTTTTGGAACAACTCTTGCAGAAAGCCAGCACTGGGATTACCTTCGATGCTGAGGCAGTGGATCTCTCAAAGAGATATACTTTCATCAGTAATCACCGGGATATCGTGCTTGACTCCGCTTTCTTGGACAAACTACTGGTGGATGCCGGCTGCGACACCACCTGCGAGATCGCTATCGGCGATAACCTGTTGTCACGTCCTTGGGTACGCGACTTAGTGGGGGTGAACAAGGCATTTATCGTCAGAAGGAGTCTGCCGCGCCTGCAGTTGATGCGGGCAAGCATCCAACTGTCGGAGTATATGCATTTCGTCATCAACCAGAAGAATGATAATGTCTGGATCGCTCAGCGTGAGGGTAGGGCCAAGGACTCCAACGACCGTACACAGATAGCTATCCTCAAGATGATGACATTAGGTGGGGAGGGGACGATTATCGACCGACTGTTGCAGTTACACCTTGTGCCGCTCTCTATCTCTTATGAGTATGATCCTTGCGACTATCTGAAAGCACGGGAGTTCCAGTTGAGGAGAGATATAGAGGGCTGGAAGAAAACCGCTGAGGATGATGTGCTGAGTATGAAGACGGGTATTCTTGGGTGGAAAGGAAAGATCCATTACCACTGTGCTCCCTGCATCGATGACTATCTGAAATCTCTGCCTGTTGATATGCCGAAGAACGAACTGTATGAGCGTATCGCCATACATATCGACCACGAGATACACGCTCATTACCGCCTGTTTCCCAATAACTATATCGCCTTGGATATGCTGAATGGGGAAACATCCTTCTCCGACTGTTATACCTATGAAGAGAAGACAACCTTTGATAAGTACCTAGAGGGACAGTTGGCGAAGATCACTGATGTGACCAATAAAGATGAGGCCTTCCTCCGTGAGTGTTTGCTGACGATGTATGCCAACCCCACCGTTAATTATCTGACTGCCAAATGAAAAAGATTTTGTTTTTTACGTTTCTCTGTTGTCTGTTTTCCGCTTGTACCTCGGAAGAATATGAGTCGGGCGATGGTGAGTTGTCTTACCTTCGGGCAGACTTTGTGATGGCGTATGCCGATGCGCAGAAGAAGATATCCTCAGCAATCACCGATGAGGGAGAGACACTGACACTCAGCAAGAGCCTTACGCCCAAGTGGGCAGAGAAGGCCGACAGCACCTATCGTGCCCTGCTGTATTATAATTATAATAAGGTGGAAGGAGAGGTAGAGCCAATCTCTATTGTCTCGGTCTCTGTGCCGAAGGTTCGTAAGACTTCCGAAATAAAGGAAAAGATCTATACCGATCCGGTCACCTTTGAGAGTGCATGGAAGAGCTCGAATAACAGTTTTTTGAACCTCGGACTACAGATCAAGACAGGAACGGCCGACGGGGTGGATAACAAACAGGTCATCGGTATGCTATGCGATACGATTATCCAGCGGGAGGATGGCACAAAGGAAGTAGCGCTCCGACTGTATCATCATCAGAACAGCGTGCCCGAATATTACTCAGCCAGTTTGTATCTCAGTATTCCCTTCGACCGGCTGCCCTGTGATATCCGGACAGGGGATGTCGTGTCCGTCAATATCAATACCTATAAGGGAGTAATCAGAAAGGAGTTTGTGTATTGACTTAATAAGGTATACATTGTAGTAGCAGGGTTTATCCCTGCCTTGAAAAAACGGGCGCACATAAAGTACACCCCTACATTTACATAACAAACTATAGCGATAGGATTTATCCCTACCTTAAATCAAAGGCTTTCCAGCATCCGTTTGATGACAACAGAAGCTGAGATTTCCCGGTTGGCAGCCTCGGGGATGACAAGGGAGTTCTTGCTCTCGATGACATCATCTGTGACGATGAGTCCGCGGCGTACGGGCAGACAGTGCATGAACTTTCCGTTGTTTGTCCATGACATGTGCTCTGCATCCACCGTCCACGACATATCTTTTGACAGGATCTTTCCGTAGTCGGCAGGGTTGGTGACACCCGGACAACTCCAGTTCTTCGCATAGATAAAGTCGGCTCCTTCAAAAGCCTCCCGCTGGTTGTACGTCACCTTGGCATTACCGACGAACTGCGGGTCAAGTTCATATCCCTCTGGATGGGTGATGACAAGGTCGATATCCTCGGCGGCATTCATCCACTGTGCGAACGAGTTGGGAACGGCCTGTGGTAAGGCCCTGCAGTGAGGAGCCCAGGTGAGAACCACCTTCGGACGTTCCACTGTCTTATGTTCCTCGATGGTGATCAGGTCGGCAAAGGCTTGCAGGGGATGAACGGTGGCTGTCTCCATGGCAAAGACCGGACGACCGCTGTATTTAATAAACTGTTGAACAACCGTCTCAGCATAGTCGTATTCACGATCGGTGAGTCCGGCAAACGACCGTACACCAATCATGTCACAGTAGCAGCCCATCACGGGGATGGCCTCCAACAGATGCTCACTCTTATCGCCGTCCATGATGACACTGCGCTCTGTCTCTAATTTCCATGCGCCGGCGTTCACATCGAGAACGATAACGTTCATGCCGAGGTTCATCGCCGCCTTCTGCGTTGACAGTCGGGTGCGCAGTGAGTTGTTGAAAAAGATCATCATCAAGGTCTTGTTCTTACCCAGTTGCTGATATTTAAAACGATTGTTCTTTAACTCTTGTGCCTCAGCCAATGCCTGCCGAAGGTCACCTATATCACTAACATTCAGAAAACTTCTCATCTTACAATACAATAAAACTATGAACTATGAACTATGAACTATGAACTATGAACCGTGCCCTTATCTTTATTTCTTATCTCCACCCTGCGGATCTTGCCACTGATGGTTTTCGGCAACTCATCCACAAACTCGATGATACGCGGGTATTTATAGGGAGCTGTCTCACGCTTCACGTGATTCTGCAGATCTTTCTTCAAATTGTCATCCGCCTTGTCTTTCCATTCCTTTCCTAATACCACCGTTGCCTTCACCACCATGCCCCGGATATCGTCGGGCACACCGGTGATGGCACATTCCACCACGGCAGGGTGCGTCATCAGCGCACTCTCTACCTCAAACGGACCGATACGGTAACCACTGCTCTTGATGACATCATCGATGCGGCCCTCAAACCAGTAATAACCGTCCTCATCACGCCATGCCATATCACCGGTGTGATAGACACCATCGTGCCATACCGATTGAGTCTTCTCCTCATCACGGTAGTAGCCCTTAAACAACCCCACAGGTTTGCGGTCGGGCGTAGCCCTTACTACAATCTCTCCCTTCTCACCATCCTCACATGATGTGCCGTCGGCACGCAGAAGGTCGATATCGTACTGTCCGTTGGGCATGCCCATAGAGCCAGGCTTCGGCTGCATCCATGGCATCGTGCCTAACGTCATCGTGGTCTCCGTCTGTCCGAAACCCTCGTAGATCGTGATACCTGTCAGTTCTTTGAAATGATCAAAGACGGCGGGGTTCAGCGCCTCACCTGCCGTACAGCAGTAGCGTAAGGCAGAGAGGTCGTATTTCGAGAGATCCTCACGGATCATGAAACGGTAGATGGTGGGCGGCGCGCAGAAGGAGGTGACATGATATTTCGCCATTTGCTGCAGCATCGTATCCGCAGAGAATTTCTCATGGTCGAAGACAAAGACGGCAGCACCGGCAAACCACTGTCCATACAGTTTGCCCCATACCGCCTTTCCCCATCCGGTATCAGCCACAGTAAGGTGTAACGAGTCCTCACTCAGGTTATGCCAGAAGACACCTGTTGAGAGATGTCCCAAGGCATAGAGGTGGTCATGGGCTGCCATCTTAGGTTCTCCGCTGGTACCACTGGAGAAATAGATAAGGAGGATGTCGTCGTTGGTGTTGACATGCTCGGGACGTTGGAAGGCAGGCACCTGATTCCATTCCTTATGCCAGTCGTGGAAACCGTTGGGAACGATAGGTCCTACAGAGACGAGTGTCTGCAGGGTGGGAGAGTCCTTCTTCGACTCAGCCACCTGATGGAGCACGTATGCCTCGCCCACACAGATGATGGCCTTCACGCCGGCACGGTTGTTGCGATAGACGATATCGTGGGTGGTGAGCATGTGAGTGGCAGGGATTGCCACGGCACCAATCTTGGATAATCCCATCATCGTGAGCCAGAACTCATAATGACGCTTGAGGATGATCATCACCATGTCACCCTTTTGGATGCCGATACTCTGGAAGTAGGCGGCAGCCTTGTCCGACAACTCTTTCATCTCGCCAAAGGTGAAACGACGCTCCACGCCTTGGTCATTGGTCCATAACAATGCCAGCTTGTCCGGCTCTTCCTCTGCCCATGCGTCTAATACGTCGTAGGCGAAATTGAAGTTCTCAGGGATGATAAACTCCAGATTCCTATTGTAATCGTCAACAGACGAGAAATGGGTCTGTCTTAAAAATCTTTCTACCATAAATATGTGAAGTGTGGTTCTCGCGAACCGTTTTACATTAAAATAAGATCTTCAAAATTATTCCACGGTGAAGGCCAGGAATCTCACGGGTTCCTTGCCAATGGCTTTCATACCATGCGGTTTGGTGGAGTCGAAATAGATACTGTCACCCTCTTCCAGAACGATGGTCTTGCCGTTGAGATACAGCTCCATAGCACCCTCCAGGATCAGGTTGAACTCCTGGCCGGGGTGTGTGTTCTTATAGATGGTGTGCGCATTGGGCTTGGGCTCTACCGTCACGATGAACACCTCTGCCTTACGGTCGGAGAAACCACTGGCCAGACTCTGGTATTTGTAGGCTTTGGTGCGCTCCACACTCAGACCATGTCCCTTACGGACAATATAATACGACTTCATGCGGGGCTCCTCGGCAAACATGATCGCATCGGCGCTCACACCGTATCTCTTCGCGATCTTCATGATATTACTGATGGTGATATCTACCTCGCCGCCTTCAATCTTCATATACTTCTCCAGGGAAATCCCACAGGTGTCGGCTAAATCCTGTGCCGGGATGTCCAGCACCTCCCGCAGACCTTTCAGTCGCTCTCCAATTTGTTTGATGGCTTCTTCCATTTGAATTCTTTTTACCTATTAAACTGTATTTTCTATTACTTTATATGAATAATACGGCTATTATCCTAAAAGGGTGTACTATATATTTGATATATCTTGTTGCAAAGGTAGTAATAAAAGTTATATTATCGAACATTTTTTCTTCTTTTTAATAGATTTTGTAAAATGATGAACTTATTCGGTATCAATCTGGACAAAGTCAGGACGGACATCGGTCTGCTCCGTCTGTACGGTGATGTTGCTGAAGAAAATATTACGGGTGTGGCGAACAAAGAATCCCTTGGCGGGCAGGTTCCCCCACATCGTAGCCTCTGGGTATGCCTTCTCTTTCTCATCGGCAACAGACTCGTCGATGACCTCCAGGTCGGCAGCCTGAACACCTCCCTTGTGATGGATGGTGATGTCCGACAGCCACACGTTCTCCACGAAGTGCCCCGGCAGTCCTGTGATGCTGCACCCCATCGATCCGGCGTTGCGAATGTGTATGTTGCTGAGATGCAGACCGTTGATACGTCCCACATGGTCGATGGGCACGATATGCTCCATGTCCTTGCCGTTGGAGAGATAGCCTCTGCCCCGATTGCCCAGTCGGATGAAGATGGGTGACTCCGTTCCTTCAACAGTGATATCCGAGACGCTGACATTCTCCATCACACCGCCATCGACAATCTCTAAGGAGATGGCAGACGACCCGATCCACTGTCCGAAGAACTTTTCCTTCTGGTCGTAGCTGGGTTTCACGATGATGCCGGAGATGTTGATGTTGCGGAAACCGCCGTTGGTCTCCGTACCGAGTTTGATGGCATTGCAATGACTGCTCACCACACAGTCGCTGATGCGGATGTTCTCGCAGAGGCGGGGAGAGGTGGATTTCAGCGTGATGGCATCATCATCGCTGTCGGCAATCATTCCACGGACGATGACTTCATGACAGCCGTCGATGTCGAGGGCATCGTTATTGTAGTTGTTCCTGTTAAAGACCTTGATGTCGTCGATGCTAAGACGGTCGCAGGCCAGATAGTGCTGCATCCAGCAACCACTGTTACGGAGGGTGACGTCTCTGATGGTGATGTCACTGCTCTGGATGAACCGCAGCAGGTGAGGACGGGTGATCCCCTCATCGTTCCACGACAGTTTCTTGAAGGTGCGTCCTCTGCCATCGATGGTGCCTGTGCCTGTTATCGCCACATTACTGACAGAGTCGGCATAGATGAGCTGTATCGTAGTGGTCTGTGTGCGCAGTGACACGTAGTTCGACTTCACCGGCTTGTAGTCTTTCAGGTCTGTCGAACCATAGAGGGTGGCTTCATGCTCCAAGTGCAACTCAACGTTACTCTTTAGGATAATGCTGCCGATGACGAAGTCTCCCGCAGGCACCACAACACGTCCGCCTCCCTGTCGGTGACATTCATCGATGGCGCTCTGTACGGCCATCGTACTCTTCGACTTCAGATTGTCAACAGCCCCAAAGTCTTTGATGTTATAATCTCTTGCGAGAGCCGTCATCACTCCCGACAACAGAATAAGCAGTAACAGTCTTCTCATATCTACCTTTATTTTAATACTATAACTCATCGACAAAGATACGAATAATTACTGAGATAGTAAAGCGATATCATAAGATTCATACCAAAACAACTTGTTTTGCTTTAGGAATAGTGATTACAGCGATTAGAAAAAGTAACTAAATCCAGGGCAAAACAACTTGTTTTGGTATTGTCTTGGTCGCTATGCTATTTGTGAAAGAAATATAAATAAGAGTGTTGTGATGAATATTTAACCTATTTTTATGCAATAATTCAAAAGAAAAACATTACATTTGCGGAAAGCTTTAAGCGATTTATCAACCTTGAGATTATATTTCTATTTTATTGACCTATGACAGTAAAAGTAACTAAGAAAAACAGAAAGACAGCCAGTGAGCGAATGATGCTCTTGGAGGAAAACTATGGTGCTCACAACTATCATCCGCTGCCGGTGGTGCTCCATAAGGGTAAGGGCGTGTATGTATGGGATGTGGAAGGAAAGAGATATTTCGACTTCCTTTCCTCGTATTCCGCTGTTAATCAGGGACATTGCCATCCGCGCATTGTAAAGGTGCTCAAAGAGCAGGCTGATGTGCTGTGCCTCACCTCTCGCGCTTTCTATAATGACGCGCTGTGCCAATATGAGAAATTCATGCACGAGTATTTCGGTTATGACAGGATCCTGCCGATGAACACGGGTGCCGAGGGTGTGGAGACCGCCCTGAAGTTGGCCCGCCGCTGGGGTAATGTAAAAAAGAATATCCCTAATGACAAGATAAAGATCATCTGCTGCGAGGGCAACTTCCACGGACGTACGGTCACCGTCATTACGATGAGTAATGATCCCAGTTCTTACGACAAATACGGCCCGTTGACACCGGGGTTCATCCGCATCCCCTATAATGACACCAAAGCCCTGGAGGAGGCTCTGAATGAATATGGTGAGGAGGTATGCGGCTTTATCGTTGAGCCGATACAAGGTGAGGCTGGTGTCTTCGTGCCCGATGACGGATATCTGAAGAGATGCTACGACCTATGTCATCAGCATAACGTGCTCTTCATCGCCGATGAGGTGCAGACAGGTATCGCCCGGACGGGTAAGATGCTGTGCTCCGACCATGATGGCATCCGCCCCGACATCGTTATCTTGGGTAAGGCCTTGGGCGGTGGAGTGCTGCCGGTGTCTGCCTGCTTGGCCGATGATGATATCATGCTGAATATCCTGCCGGGAGAGCATGGCTCAACCTTCGGCGGATTCCCCTTGGCAGCCCGTGTGGCGGTAGAGGCTCTGAAGGTAGTGAAGCGTGAGAAACTGGTGGAGAACGCAGAGAAGATGGGTAAGATCTTCCGTGAGGAAATCAAGAAGATCGACTCTCCGTTTATCGAACAGGTGAGGGGGCGCGGACTGCTGAATGCCGTCGTTACGAAGCCTATCAATGGCAGGACGGCATGGGATATCTGCATCCGTATGATGGAAAAGGGTCTGTTGGCAAAGCCTACGCATGACCATATCATCCGTTTCGCTCCGCCATTGACCATCAAAGAGGCTGAGCTGCGTAAGGCCATCGATATCATCAAGGAGACATTCGCAGAGATGTCGGAGTAATATCGTAAAAAGAAGATAATATGCAGACAACAGACAAAGTGTTGATGGTCAGGCCTGTACGCTTTGCGTATAACGAGGAGACGGCCACTAACAATGCCTTCCAGCAGAAGAGCGCGTCGGATGATGTGGCAGAGGTGGCGGTGAAGGAGTTTGATGCCTATGTTTCTATGCTGAGAGAACAAGGTGTTGACGTGCAGGTGCTTCAGGATACGGAAGAACCGTTCACCCCCGACTCTGTCTTCCCGAACAACTGCTTCAGCACGCATTACGACCCGATTCCCGGCACGTCTTTACGGTGGCGTACCTTGGTGATCTATCCGATGTATGCCCCTAACCGGAGGAGGGAGCGTGAGAAACTGATGAAGATCCTCTGCCGGGAGAAGTATGACAGGGTAATCGACTTGTCTGTCCTCGAGCAGGAGGAGAAGTATCTGGAGGGAACGGGTTCCCTGATTCTCGACCGTGAGCACCGTCTTGCCTATGCGTGTGCCTCTCCGCGCACCAACCCTGACGCCCTGAAAATATGGGCGGAGGAGATGAACTATCAGTATATCCTCTTCGATGCCGTTGACAAGAACTGTCAGCCCATCTACCATACCAATGTGATGATGCATGTGGGTACCCGCTTTGCCATCGTCTGCCTGGATGCCATCGCCTATCCCACACAACGGAAGGCGGTTGTCACGATGCTTATGAACAGCGGTAAGGAGATCATCGACATCTCGTTAGACCAAGTGAATAACTTTGCCGGTAATATGTTGGAGCTGAGGGGAAAAGACGGGAAGAAGGTTCTCGTGATGAGTGCGGCAGCCAGACAGTCGCTTGCAGAGAGTCAGCTACAGCTGCTTGAGCAGGATGTGACGGTCGTCGCGCCCGACCTCCATACGATAGAGACAGCCGGTGGCGGCAGTGCCCGGTGTATGGTTGCAGAAATCTATTGACAAAACAATTTATTAACAAGCATAATTATGGACAATTCAGTAATTACATTCCCATTACCGGCAAACGAACCGGTAAAGTCTTATTTGAAAGGTTCTCCTGAGCGCGTGGCATTGGAGAAAGAACTTGAGCGACAGAGTAATATCGTCGTTGATATCCCTATTATCATCGGAGGAAAAGAGATTCGTACGGGTGATGTCGGTCAGGTGACCTGTCCACACGATCATAAGCATGTGCTGGCTACCTACCATAAGGTGGGCAAGAAAGAGATAGAGATGGCTGTTGAGGCTGCCATGGAGGCTCACAAGGTGTGGAGCCGTACACCTTGGACGACACGCGCGGCTATCGTACTGAAGATGGCTGAACTGTTGGCCACCAAGTACCGCCCCATTATGAATGCGGCATGTATGCTCGGACAGAGCAAGAACTTCTATCAGGCAGAGATCGACTCAGCCTGTGAGACCATCGACTTCTTCCGTTATAATGTGCATTACGCTTCGAAGATCTATGGCATGCAGCCGAAGAATGGCGTGGGACAGATCAACCACACGGAATACCGTCCGTTGGAGGGATTCATCCTGGCAGTGACACCATTCAACTTCACGTCTATCGCCTCTAACCTCTGTATAACACCGGTGCTCATGGGTAATGTGGCATTATGGAAACCTTCCACTACCGCACTGCTGAGCAACTATTATCTGATGCAGTTGTATAAGGAAGCCGGTCTGCCCGATGGCGTCGTGAACTTCCTGCCGGGCAGTGGTGCCCTGATCGGTGAGGTGGCCACACAGTCGAGATTCTTCTCCGGCATCCACTTCACGGGCTCTACCCAGACCTTCAACTCCCTGTGGAAACAGGCTGGTGAGCATCTCGGTGAGTATATCTCTTATCCACGACTGGTGGGTGAGACAGGTGGTAAGGACTTTATCTTCGTACATCCTTCTGCCGACAAGAAGGCGGTGGCTACCGCTGCTTTCTGTGGTGCCTTCGAGTTCCAGGGACAGAAATGCTCCGCCGCCTCACGTATGTACATCCCGAAGAGGATGTGGCCTGAGGTGCTCGAGGATATGAAGCGTATGGCCGCCGAGGTGAAGATGGGTGATGTGAAGGATCCGGACAACTTCATCAATGCGGTGATCGACGAGGCTTCTTTCGACAAGATCAAGTCATATATCGACTATGCCCGTGAGGCTGAGGATGCTAAGGTGGTGTTGGGTGGTACTTGCGATAAGTCAGTAGGTTACTTCGTAGAGCCGACCGTCATCGAGACATCTAATCCTAAGTTTAAGTCAATGGTCGAGGAGATCTTCGGTCCGGTGCTCACCGTCTATCCTTACGATGATGAGAAGGTGGAGGAGACCGTTGCCCTCTGTGACGAGACATCACCTTACGGACTTACCGGTGCGGTCTTCGGTCTCGACCGTCTGGCTGTGGAGAAGATTACTGACAAGTTGCGTTATGCGGCAGGTAACTTCTATATCAACGACAAACCGACTGGTGCTGTGGTAGGTCTTCAGCCGTTTGGCGGTGCCCGCGCCAGTGGTACCAATGATAAGGCAGGCGGTGAGTTCAACCTTATCCGTTGGATTATCCCGCGTGTTATCAAGGAGACCCTCGTGTCACCGACAGATTACCGTTATTCGTACATGAAAGAATGAGTATCACACCGTGTAAGATAAATGTTTCGTCGGAGACAGGACGCCTCAGAGGTGTCCTGCTCCGAAGACCTGGAATAGAGATTGAGCGTATGACGCCGCTCAACGCTACCGAGGCGCTCTATAGTGATATCCTCGACAAACCGACGGTGGACCGTGAGTACGGACTGTTCAGTGGCGTGCTCGAAAGGTGGACCAACGTGTATTACGTGAGGGATATCCTTGCTGAAGTTCTTAACGATCAGGCAGTTCGTGAGCATCTGGTGGTGGAGAGCCTGCGCCACGACCGCCGTACCTCTCAGCAGCAACAGGTCATCAACGGACTGTACGAGTACCTCATGGGACTCGACAGTCAGCAGCTGGCAAAGATTCTGATCGAGGGTTACGAAAAAGAGCAGTGGGACGGATTCTCCGATGATCGATATTTGTTGAAGCCTCTGTATAATATGATGTTCACCCGTGATGCCTCGTCCACGGTGTACGACCGGGTGCTCATCAACTCGATGAGCTTTGAGGTGCGTGAGCGGGAGACGCTGATCTACGAGGCGATCTTCAGCCATTTCTTTGGCGTGGATCTGCTCAATGCGGCAACATGGAATCCGCACGCACGTACCGAGGGAGGTGATGTGCATATCGCATCGCCCGACCTCTTGTGCATGGGGGAGGGTATCCGTACGAACACCAAGGGTATCGACTATCTGGCGCAGACTTTTGCCAAGGAGCGTAAGCATTTCAATATCTTAGTGCAGGAACTGCCGAAGACACCGGAGTCGTTTATCCATCTCGACATGGTGTTTACCTTCTTAGGCAAGCATTATTGCATGGTCTTCGAGCCGATGCTGAAGAAGGAAGGACTCTTCGCCGGCAAGGAAACGACGCTCATCAGTATCGACAACGGGAAGATCAGTTATCATTCCGTGCCCAACATCCTGAAAGGACTGGAGTCGTTAGGGTGGGAGATGCAGCCCGTTATCTGTGGTGGCTCCGACTCTTGGGTGCAGTTGCGTGAGCAGTGGCACAGTGGGGCTAACTTCTTCTCATTAGGCGATTGTCAGGTGATGGGTTACCGTCGTAACACTTATACCATCGATGCCCTTGACAAGGCTGGCTTCAACGTGCTCTATGCGGAGGATATCATCAGCGGTAAGGCTCTCATGAACAGTAACGAGAAGTTTGTCGCGGCCTTCCCGGGATCCGAACTGCCGCGTGCCGGTGGTGGCGCCCGCTGTATGACCATGCCGTTGTTGCGAGATTAGACACCCTCTACAACTCCCCCGGAGAAACGACGCCCCCTCCACCTCCCCCGAAAGGGGGAGAGAAGTAAAGATAACAATACCATTCGGGGACAGGCTCTATAATGTGCCTGTCCCCGAATAAGATTTATGAGTATAGTTGAATAAAAGTTGCTATAATATTTGGAGATATCAATTAATTGTTTTATTTTTGCTGTCAGAATGATAGCATGTTGATATTATAAATAAATAATGATATATTATGGCACAATCGGCAGTAACTGTCTTATTTTAAATAAGGTTGACACCAAAAGTTTGAAAAAGTATGGTGAAGCAACCCAAAGAAAGCCGTTATGCGAAGGACACAGACCGTATCAACGAGATGAAGGAGGTTTATGAGATGTTCCACATCCAGCACCTCCGTGTAACAGAGATCATGTCAAGAAAAGGCATGACACAGTACAAAGTTTACCATTATCTTCGTACCTTTGCAGCCGAATATCCAGAATTGGCAGAACAGATGAAGAAGAAAGGTAGTGATGTAACCCCTGAGGACTATAGAAAGTTACTTGAGGAGGTGTCAACGCTGAAGTCGGAGCTGAAGAAGGAAAAGCTTCGTGCTGACTTCTATGAGGAGATGGTGGCATTTGGCAAGGAGGTGTATGGCATCGACTTAAAAAAAGCTGGCACCAAGTAGTCGGTAGGCTTCACACCCGCGATGTGAAGGGGTATCCCGTCACGTCGCTGTGTGGGCTGCTTGGTGTGTCAACCCAGGCCTACTATAAACATGGAGACAGTGATATGCGCAAACTGGCCGAGGAGGCGTTCTGCGTGGAGTTCATCAGGCGTGTGCGCCAGAAAGACCATGGAATCGGTGGCGGCAAACTCTGGAAGATGTACAAGAAGGAGTTCGGCGATGAGCATAGCGTGGGCTACAACCGCTTCTATGACATTATAGAGAAGTATAACCTGAAGGTGCGCAAGAGAAAACGCCGTGCCAAGACGACAGACTCGGACCACGACCTGCCCCTGTATCCGAACCTGGTGAAGGAACTCATCCCCGTGCGTCCCAACCAGCTGTGGGTGAGCGACATCACCTACATGGTCATCTATCTCAACGCTGAGACTGGCGAGTATGACTTCTGTTATCTGTCTCTTGTGACGGACTATTACACGAAGGAGATCATCGGCTGGTGCGTGGGCGAGACGCTGGAGGCCAAGTTTGCCATAGAAGCCCTCAACATGGCGCTGGGCCGTCTCGGCGGCAGCCCCGCCAAAGACCTCATCCATCACTCTGACCGTGGCGTACAGTATGCCAGTTTTGCCTATACGGACATCCTCAAGGACAACAACATCAAGATCAGCATGACAGAGTGCGGAGACCCAAAAGACAATGCCGTGGCCGAGCGTGTCAACGGCATCATCAAGAACGAGTTGCTCATGGGCATGTCCTTCTTCTCCATAGAGGAAGTGAAGAAAGCCTTGAAGGTGGCCATCGACTTCTACAACAACGAGCGGCCGCACATGAGCCTGGACTGGATGACGCCAGCCAAAGCAGCACTATGCACCGGCGAGCTGGAGAAGAGATGGAAAAGCTACAGGGAAGATGCTATCAAGGCCAAGGCCGCATGACAAGTACAGAGACTACAGACGTTGCCTGCTGCGGCAGATGGGTTTTTCTTGGCATGGGCAGAAATTCTAAGTATGGACTAAAAAATGCAGGAGCCGCGCCCGTAGAGACCCCTGCCCATACTTGTCGTTTTGCGCAGCCTTATTCCTCATGGAGTTGCTCCCCAGCAGGGCCCCACTACGCTTCAGGCTGCGATGCAAAGGTAGCACTTTTCCCTGATTCTACAAAATAATCAGGAAAAGACTTGCATGAATGTGAATTTATATGTAAGTTTGCACTCGCAACAACCTATATTGTGACTAACGTAAAGTCGAGTCAACGTGAATTAAAATTAAGTTTAACCCGGGTCAACCCTTATCGTGAGTAAGACTCCAAGTAGTCAACTAAAATCGTTAAACTACAC
>FLNV01001610.1_pt1 | contig 40711 bp, 19 predicted proteins | sample 1140351 | NCBI WGS metagenome assembly FLNV01 (sample SAMEA3878207, study PRJEB12797) | bioreactor metagenome | biome: Moose rumen | place: Sweden | collected 2011-10
ATTACCCCTATTAGTGAGCTTCACGGCGACTGGGGCATCGGCTTTAATTTATTGCCACCCACACAATATGAACGATTCGCCGTACGGCATCTCACCGACGATGGCTATTGCTATGGATGGATAAAGGTATCGTATGGAGTGCATTGGTGGCAGGATAAAGACGGAGAGCAAAAGTCAGGATGGCATTCAGAAGGCTATCTTATTTTGAACAAGCAGTGCTTCTGCACCGTCCCCAACTATCCCCTGCATTGGGGACAGACCAGCATGACTGGCGTTGATGAGAACGAATATGCTGCTTTCGCCACCCTCCACCCCAACCCCACCACGGGTCTCGTCACTATCACGGGCGAGAACCTGAGGCAAGCCGAAGTACTCAACACGCTTGGTCAGCGCGTGGCCAGCACCACAGGCAAGGGCGAGCGCATCACCATCGATATCAGCAATCTGCCCGCCGGCGTCTACTTCGTCAACGTCACCGACGAGGAAGGCCGCAAATGCGTGCGCAAAGTGGTGAAGGAATAAATAAGACCCTTTTATAGCCGCTTCATTAGGGAATATTTCACTTTTAGGCGATTTATGCCCATAAACTCACCAATAAAGCCGTAAATTTACGGCTTTCTTTATTTTCTGTCAAAACTACGCATGAAGAATCATACATTGCTCACCCTCGTATTGTGGCTCGCCATGCCCCTGGCTGTCTTTGGCCAGACCTTCAGCATCACCGAGGCCGACCACAACCACATCAGCCTGCGTTTCCGCTTCGACGACTTCAGCATCGACACCGTCGTGCGCGAAGGCGAAGTGATGCACACCATCGCCACGCAAGGCATCGTGGTGCCCAACGAGTATGGCCAGCCCGACCTGCCCACCTTCAACCGTTTCGTCGCCATCCCCCAAGGCGCAAGGGCCGTGGTGGAAGTGCGTGCCTCGCGTGACGAGCAGCTGAGCGGCATCAACATCGCGCCTTCCGACGGCAGCCAATGCGAGAACGAAGCCGAGCGTCCTTTCATGAAAGACCCCGGCGTTTACGGTCGCGACATGCTCTATCCCACCGAGGCGGTCAGGACGGCTGAGCCACAGTCGCTGCGCGGTGTCGACGTCATCCACTTGGGCATCTGTCCCGCCCAGTTCAACCCCGTGGCGCGGACGCTCTCCATCCATCGCCAGTTCGACATCGACATCCGCTTTGAAGGCGGCAATGGGCATTTCGGCGACGACCGCCTGCGCTCGCCCTACTGGGACCCCATCCTAAGGAACAACATCCTCAACTACGAGAGCCTTGAGCCTATTGACTACGACGCCCGTATGCAGCAATGGTCGACGACGCGCCCCACCGGCTGCGAGTACCTCATCATCACGCCCAACAACGAGGCCTATGTGGAAGCCGCGCAAGAATTGGCCGACTTCCGCCTGCGCCAAGGCATCCTGACCAAGGTGATGACTTTGGCCGAGACCGGTGCCACCACCGCAGGCTTGCTCAGGATGTGGTTTCGCGACATCTATGCCAACTGGGACATCCCGCCCGTGGCCGTGTGCCTCATCGGCGAGAGCGGCGACGACCTCGAGCAATACGTGCCCGGCTTCAGGACGCAACACCCCAAGGACGACTTCATCACCTCCGACAACCCCTACGCCGACATCAACGACGACAACCTGCCCGACATCTGCTTCACCCGCCTTATCGCACAGAACGAGTCGGAGCTGCCCATCTTCATCGGCAAGCAAATCGAATACGAATACACCAACCCCGTCAACAACCTCTATTACTATGCGCATCCCTTGACGGCGGCAGGATGGCAAGATGCCAAATGGTTCCAAATCGCCATCGCCACCGTGAGCGGCTTCTTGACGCAACACGGGAAAATACCCACCCGCATCAACGAGATCTACAGCGGCGAGCAAGGCCCCCAATGGTCGACGGCACCGGGCACGGCCTCGGTGGTCAACTACTTCGGACCCAACGGCGTGGGCTACATCCCCGCCACGCCCGACGAGTTGGGTGGCTGGACGGGCGGCACCGCCGAACAAGTCATCAACGCCATCAACACGGGTGCCTACATCATCCAGCACCGCGACCACGGATGGAACAACCGTTGGTACCAGCCCGAGATCTACATCACCGACTTCGGCGACATCAACAACCCCGGCAAGATGACCTACCTCGTCTCCGTCAACTGCCGCACGGGAATGTACGACTGGCCCAACGACTGCTTCGTGGAACGGCTCATCCGTATGCAACGCGACGGACAAAACGCCGGCATCGTGGGTGCCATCGCACCGGCGGGACAGACCTATTCCTATGCCAACGACATCTTCCTTTGGGGCGTGTGGGACCTGTTCGACTCCAGCTTCCTGCCCGATTACGGGCCTTTTGCCGACCATGCCGACGCTTGGCTGCCCTCCTTTGCCTGCGTTTCGGGCAAGTATTTCCTTGAGACCCACGTCTTTCCCAGCACCAACCAAGAGATGTGCGTCTGCACCTACAACACCTTCCACACCCACGGCGACGCCTTCCTGCGCATCTTCACCAACATGCCTGAGTCCATCGCCACCACGCACGACCTGACCGTCGCGCCCTATGAACCCTTCCACATCACCGCGCCCGAAGGCTCGCAAATCGCGCTGAGCATGAGGCAAGGCGGCGAGATCCACATTTTGGCCACGGCCACGGGCACCGGCGAGGAGCAGACCATCACCATCATGCAATCCGTCAACGCCAACGTCGTCCACCTGACCATTACGGGACTGAACCTCCTGCGCCATGAGGAAGACCTCATCGTTGCGCCTCACAATCAGGCCTTTGTCGTGGTCGACAGCATCGCGCTGAACGCAGGCGGGCTTGTGCTTGCCTACGACCAGACAGCCGTGGCCGACATCAAGGTGGCCAACATCGGCGACGTGGCAAGCGAGAGTGGCAGCGTCACCTTGAGTTCCATATCGAGCCATGTCGGCATCACACAAGACGAAGTGCAGTTTGAGCCGCTTGACCCGAGTGAGAGCGTCGTCATCGAAAACGCCTTCCAATTCGGCTTGGATGGTGCCCTTGCCGACGGCTCGTTGCTCCCCATCACCTGCACCACCCATTTCGGCGACGAGAGCTATGCCCGCAACTACGACATTGCCATAAAAGCCCCGCGTTTGGTCGGCGAGCTGATCAGCATCGACGACTCGGAAGGCAACGGCGACGGCCTGCTCGACCCGGGCGAAGTGGTCAGACTCTTCTTCCGCATCACCAACGAAGGGCATTATGTGGCCGAGAGTCCGCGTATCGCCTTGCGCAACAACGAAGGCTACGTCCGCGTCATCACGCCCGAGACCACGATTGACGACTTGGAGATGGGAGGCGTGGCCGTGGTTTCGTTCGACGTTTATGTGGAGTACATCGCGGGCGAGTCCACCCATGTCCATCTCCTGCTCATCCCGACCGTCGGCAACCTCAGCTCGGAGCAAGAGATTCCATGCGCCGTGGGCTTCATCATCGAAAGTTTCGAGAGCGGACAGCTCAGCCCCGAATATTGGACTAACGACAGCGAGCATCCGTGGGTTGTCGGCAACGCCTACGCCTACGACGGCTATTATTCCGCGAGGTCGGCCACGATAGAGCACAACGAGTCGTCGCAGCTGACCTTCACCCACGACACCCGCGACGGCGGCTTCTTCTCGTTCTACGCCATGGTGTCGTCGGAAAGCAACTACGACTTCCTCGTGTTCTCCATCGACGGCGAGGAGCGTGAACGCTGGTCGGGCGAACAATGGTGGGGCGAGCACAGCTACGCCGTCCACCCAGGCCACCACACCTACACTTGGACGTATCTCAAGGACTACTCGGTCAACGCCGGACTCGACGCCGCTTGGATTGATTACATCGTCTTGCCGACCAATCTCGACGACGTAGAGGAAGAAGGCGTCGCCACGCCTGGCATCCACCCCAACCCCACCACGGGGCGCGTCAGCGTCGACCTGAAAGCGGAAGACGGCTTCACCATCCAAGTCTTCGACAGCGACGGGAAGCACATCCTGACCGAGAGCAACAAGGCCGAGGTGTCGATAGAGCAACAGCCTGCCGGACTCTATCACATTATCGTGGAGCAAGACGGCCATCGTTGGCACCACAAAATCATCAAGTTGTAATGAATCAATAAATTATATCGTTCTATGAAAACTACATTACGCATCACCACTTTAGCCCTCATGATGGGCATGGTAATGACAAGTTTCGCGCAGACGCGCGACTTCATTTTCAACAATTCGGCGGCGGATGAAGGTCTCAGCGTCGAGCAAGACACCCGCTCGGGCCTACAGATGCGCCACGCCCTGAAAGCGCTACATATCGTCAGTGTAAGCGACAACGGCTACGCTGGCGAGGTGCTGGAAGGCGGATCGGGCATCAGTCTTCCCGCCAACCCCGGCGAACCCGACCTGCCGAGCTTCAGCCGTTTCGTGGCCGTACCCAACGGTGCCTCGGCCCACATCGAGATGGGCTACCGCAGCGTGACCACAATCCAAAACGTCGACCTGTTGGCCGCTGCGCCCATCAAGTTCGACACCGACGACACGCCCAACACCTACGAGCGCGACATGAGCATCTACGGCAAGAACGCCTTCTTCCCCGAAGAGCCCGTCAGCGTGTCGGCGCCATTCAACCTGAGAGGCGTGCAAACCGTGGCCGTCACGGTGGTGCCTTACCAGTACAACCCCGTCACGAAGGAGCTGCGCGTATACGACGACATGCAGTTCGACGTGCGTTTCGACGGCGGCAACGGCGAATTTGGCGACAGCCGCCTGCGGTCGCCCTATTGGGACCCCATCCTCATGCAGAACTTGGCCAACTACGACCAGCTGCCTGTGGTCGACTATGAAGCCCGTATGCAAGACTGGGTGACCCAACGTCCCCAAGGCTGCGAATACCTCATCGTCATCCCCAACAACGAGAGCTTCCGTCCCTACGCCAACCAATTGGCCGAATACCGCATCAAGCAAGGCATCCTCACCGAGGTGAAGAGCCTCAGCGACATGGGCTGCACCACCACCGACCAGATGAAGGCCTACTTCCACAACGCCTACAACAGCTGGACCATCCCGCCCGTCGCGGTGCTGCTTTTGGGCGACCACAACACCAACATGGCTCTCGGCATCCCTGCCGAATACACCTATCACTCATCGAGTTACGGCAACTGCATCACCGACAACGGCTACGCCGACGTCGACGGCGACCTCTTGCCCGACATGGCCTTCTGCCGCCTCGTGGCCGCCAACGCCAACGAAGCCCAGATGATGGTGAGCAAGCAACTTGAATACGAGTACACCAACCCCAACATGAATGCCTCCACCTACGACCAGCCCATCACCGCCTTGGGATGGCAAACCCAACGCTGGTTCCAGATCTGTTCGGAAGTGGTGGGCGGCTATTGGCGCAACCAAGGCAAGCACCCCGTGCGCATCAACGCCATCTACTCGGGCACGCCCGGCTCGCAGTGGTCGTCGAACCAAAACACCTACATGGTCGTCAACTACTTCGGCCCTAACGGGCGCGGCTACATCCCCGCCACGCCTAACGAGTTGGGCGGCTGGACAGGTGGCACGGCGGCACAGGTCGTGGATGCCGTCAACAGCGGCTGCATGTTGCTGCAACACCGCGACCACGGCTATTACCAAGGCTGGGGCGAGCCTTCGTTCAGCACGAGCCACGTCAGCCAGATGAACAACGTGGGCAAGATGACCTTCGTGAACACCATCAACTGCCAAACCGGCACCTTCGACTACAGCTCCGACTGCCTCATCGAGACCTTCATGCGCCGCACCTACAACAACCAAAACGCCGGCGCCGTGGGCTGCATCGGTCCCACGCAGACTTCCTATTCCTTCGTCAACGACACCTACGCTTGGGGACTCTACGACCAATACGACCCGCAGTTCCTCCCCGACTTCGGCCCTTACGCCAACTATGAGGGCAACTGGAGGCCCGCCTTCGGCAACGTGGCCGGCAAATACTTCCTGCAACAAAGCTCGTGGCCCTACAACCCGGAGAGCAAAGCCATCACCCACAAGATGTTCACCGCCCACTGCGACGCCTTCCTGACCCTTTTCACGCAGGTGCCCACCGCAATGAACGTGAGCCATCCCGCTGAAATCACGACCTCCACGACGACCATCAACGTGAGTGCCCCGCAAGGTGCCGTCATCGCCCTGACACGCGACAACAACATCCTCGCCGTGGCCACCGCCACGGGCAGCACCCAAAGCGTCAACTTTGCGGCACAACCCACCGGCACCATCACCATCGTGGCCACCAAGCAAGACCGCCTGCGTTATGTAGGCAGCATCAACGTCATCAGCGAGCCCGAACTCGTCATGACCGAAGTGACCCTCAGCGACGCCAACGGCAACGGCCAGCTTGAATACGGCGAACAAGCCCGCTTCAACCTCACCGTCAAGAATACCGGCGACTTGGCTTCAACCGCTGCCACCGCCACCCTCTCCACCGTCATGCAAGACTTGGTCAGCATCACCGACGCCACCACTACCATCCCCGCCTTGAGTCCCAACCAAAGCATCACCCTCGACGAGGTGTTTGGCATCCGCGTGGCCGACAACGTGCCCGACGGCACCCTCATTCGCTTCAGCTTGCTGATGACCGACGGCACACACACATGGAACGCAGGCTTCAACTTCACCGCCTACGCGCCCAACTTCAAGATTGAAGAAGAGATGATAATCGACGACAACATCAGCAACCGAGGCCACGGCAACGGTCGCCTCGACCCGGGCGAGACTGCCGAAATCAGTTTCATCTACCAAAACATCGGCGGGGCCGAAGCCAACAACGTCGTCGCCACCTTAGGCACCATGATTCCTTACCTCAGCATCAGCAACCCGAGCGTAAGCACCGCCACCGTGTCGCCGGCGCAAACCGTCACCGTGACCTACACCGTAAGCGTCGCCCCCGACATGCCGCGTGGCGAAGACGCCGTGATGAACCTGCAAGTCGTGGCAGGCGCCTACAACACCCTCCAGACCTTCCACCATCGCGTCGGACTCGAACTCGCCAACTTCGAAAACGGCATGGACGACTTTGAATGGGAGAACGACCCCGACCATCCTTGGGTCGTCAGCAGCATCGAACCCTACGCCGGAGCCTATTGCCTGCAATCGGGCACCATCGGGCACAACGAAAGCTCGACGCTATCCCTCCATTTCAACGTGGAGAACCCCATGGACGAGATCCGCTTCTACAGGAAAACCGACTGCGAGGCCAACGACCACCTGAAATTCTGCATCGACGGTCAAGTGCAACAAACATGGAGCGAAACGCTCAACTGGCGCGAAATGACCTTCGCCGTCAGCCAAGGCGAGCACACCTTCTCATGGATTTACGAGAAAGACGCATCAGGCAGCAGCGGCGCCGACCACGTCTGGATCGACGAGATCCTCTTCCCCGTGCGCCACATCACCTTCGCCTGCGATGCCGGACTCAACCAAGAGACCTGCGTCTTCGGGAACTTTGAATTGGAAGGCACTGCCTTAGGTTATGAGACCGTGGAATGGACTAGCGACGGTGACGGCGTTTTCAGCGACGCCAACGCCTTGGTCACCACCTACGAGCCAGGCCCGCAAGACCGTGAGCGCAAGACGGTGACCTTAACCCTCACCGTCACCAATGCCGCCGGCGAGACCCTCAGCGACAGCATGGTGGGCATCCTGCACGACCCGGCAAGCATCGAAATGGACGAATCGGCAGACATCTGCGAAGGCGAGACCTACGAGCTTCATGCCACCGTCAACGAAGCCGAGGACCTCTATTGGGAGTTCGTCGGCGACGGACAGATGGGCGACGAAGCATCCCCCGTCACCACCTACACACCTGGCCCACAAGACATTGAAAACGGGTTCGTCACCTTCTATCTCAATGCATTCTCGAGTTGCGGCGACGACACAGCCATGTTCACGCTCTTCATCCACAGGAAGCACAATGTTGAGTTTGAGGTAGCCTCGTGCGGCTCCTACACATGGAACGGCATCGAATACAGCGAGGAAGGCGACTACGAACAGCAGTTCCAAAGCGTTTATGGCTGCGACAGCATCGTCACCATGCACCTTGTATTAATAGAGTCCTACAACATCGAGACCGAGATGACGGCTTGCGATGCCTTTGAATGGAACGGCACAACCTATTACGAATCAGGAGTTTACGAAAACACCTTCACTTCCATCCACGGTTGCGACTCGACCGTTGTCATGCACCTCACCGTCAACACATCCAACCAAGTGGCATTCCAAGTCGACGCTTGCGAAAGCTACGAATGGGACGGCACCGTCTATACCGAGAGTGGCGACTTCGAGCAGGTCTACGCCAACGCTGCGGGCTGCGACAGCATCGTGACCCTGCACCTGAGCATCAACAGGCCGCCCGTCGTTGAAGCCATCGTGGGTGACGATGCCGTCGACGTACTCTACTTCCCCTCAAGCGAATATTCCATTGAGGGCGAAGGCTTTGGGGCCGAATACCGTTGGAGCATCGAGCCTGAAGGCGCGGGCGACATCGTTGCCGAAGGCAGCCATGCCACGGTGTATTGGAGCGACACCTTCAAGGGCCAAGCCACGCTGAAGGCTGAAGCCGAAAACGAGTGCGGCGAAAGCGGCAGCACCCTGTCCGTCGCGGTGAAGAACTCGACCGACGTCGACGAGTTAGGTGCCAAGGCCAAGCTCTATCCCAACCCGACCCAAGGCATGGTCACCATCGAAGCCGAAAACATGCAACGCCTCACGGTGAGCAATGTGCTCGGACAGGTGGTCGACGATGTGGAGACGGGCAACGACACCTACATCTTGAACCTGAAGCCCTTCGGAGCGGGCATGTACACGATCCGCATCCGCACGGCAGAAGGCGTGGCCGTCAAGCGCGTCATGGTCACGCAATAAGACGACACACCTTGTTTTGAACAGAAAAAAGCGGCCTTAAGCCGCTTTTTTCGCTTTTTTTTCCATAGTTGCATTCTATTTTGAGGATTATTTGTATATTTGTCGGTTGATAATTAGTGCTTTTTGGAAGCATCAACAAACAGACAAAATCTGAAGTTAAACGATAAACAATCTACACATGAAAAGCTTTACGAGAATCATTTGTGCAACCCTGTTGCTGTTGGCCATGCCTTTGAGACAGTTCGCTCAGCCAGTCCAAACCGTCCACGGCCAGCCAACCATCGAGTTCAACATCACTGACATCGCCAACTTCGACGAGCGCGTCTTCACGCTCTACAACTTGGCCAACGACAGCCGCTTCGACGTCATCACCAGCGAGCGCGACGGCATCTTCATCGTCAGTGCCAACGAGGCTTTTGAAGGGCTCAACTTGGAAGAGGCCTACAACGAATTTCGCACGCAAAACGCCGCTGCGTTTTCGATGATGGACAAGGAGCAAGCCGCAGAAGCCGCGGCTGCCCTCAAGGCCGCGCTGCCCAACGACTTCACCATGTCGTTGATGATGGACATCTACGCGAGGTCGCGTGACAACAATCTCTGCGTCCTTGCCGACCCTTTCTGCACCGACAACGGAATGTATGAGTTTCCGGCGGGCGTGAATGCCGGCTCGGGCGAATCGGGACCTTACTACAGCTGCCTTTACACGCAGCCCAACCCCGCTTGGTATTACATGAGAATCGGCAGTCCCGCAGGCAGCATCGACATCTACATGTACAGCACGCCGAGCCACGACATCGACTTCTGCTGCTGGGGGCCTTACAGCGTCGACCCCACCATTCCCGAAACGACGCCTTGCCCCAACGGACTGACCTCCGACAAGGTGGTGAGTTGCAGCTACTCTGCCGCCGCCACCGAACACTGCATGATTCCAGCCACTTCGCAGACAGGCGAGTATTACATCTTGGTCATCACCAACTATTCGAACCAAGCTTGCAACATCAACTTCAGTAAGGTGGGCGGCACGGGCGTCACCGACTGCGGCATCCTGCCTCCCTTGGTCGACAACGGCGGCCCCTATTGCGTGGGCGAGACCATCAGCCTGACCGCCAACGGCCAGTCGGGCGCAAGCTACAGCTGGACAGGCCCTGCCGGCTTCAGTTCGAACCAGCAGAACCCGACCCGTCCGAACTGCACGATGAACATGGCCGGCACCTACACCTGCACCATCGCTGTGGGTAGCCAGACCAACAGCGCCACGACGGAAGTCGTCATTTATCCCCAACCCACCGCCGACTTCACCTACACCGCCGCCTGCGCGGGCAACGCCGTGCAATTCAACAGCACCTCGACCACCAACCCGACGGGGCAGCCCATCCAGAGCTACCAATGGAACTTCGGCGACGGACAGACCGGCTCGGGCGCCAGCGTTTCGCACACCTATACCAACGCAGGCACCTACCAAGTGACGCTCACCGTTTCGTGCGGAGGGCATTGCACCAGCGAGAAGACCCTTCCGGTGACCATCGTTGCCCAGCCGACCGCCAACTTCAACTTCACCACCGTTTGTCAAGGCACCGCCACTCAGTTCACCAGCACTTCGACAGGCCAAATCTCGAGTTATCAGTGGAACTTCGGCGACGGACAGACCGGCACGGGCCAGACCGTAAGCCACACCTATGCGCAAGCGGGTAGCTATCAAGTGACCCTCACCGTGCAGACGGCCAACAACATGTGCTCCGACGTGACAACCCGCACGGTACCTGTCAACGCGCTGCCGACACCCACCGTGTCGGCCAACCCCAGCACGGTCATCTATGGTGGCACCACCACCCTCACCGCCACTGCGGGCACGCAAGGCACCTTCAACTTCCGTTGGGAGCCCGCCAACAAGGTCGTCAATCCCAACAGCCAGACCACTCAAACCGTCCCGCTTTATGAGAACGTGCAATTCACTTGCACCGTCACCAACCCCCAAGGCGGCTGTTCGGGTTCGGGTCGTGTCACCGTAGTCATCGAAGGCTCCAACATGATGGCCACGGCCTCTGCCGATAACAGCGAGCTTTGCGAAGGCGAATCCACGATGCTCCATGCCGAGCCTTCGGGCGGCACGGGCAACTACACCTTTGCCTGGACACCAGCCAACACCCTCAACAACGCCAACATCCAAGACCCGGTGGCTACGCCGCCCCTTGGGCTCACCACCTACACCTGCCATGTCAGCGACGGCCTCTCGGCGCAAGACGTCAGCGTCAGCGTCTACGTCTATCCCCACGTCGAGTCCGACATCAACGTGAGCATCTGCCCCGACGACACCTATAACTTCTTCGGCGAGATCCTCTCCGAGGAAGGCGACTACGACCATATCGTTGTTTCGCAACACGGTTGCGACAGCACCATCCATCTGCACCTCACCCATCACGAGACCTACGAGACCTCCATCTCAGACCACTTCTGCCAAGGCGACACCTACAGCTTCTTCGGAGAGCCTATCACGAGTTCGGGTGTCTATTACCACACCCTCGAAACCGTCAACGGCTGCGACAGCATCATCAGGCTGAACCTCATCCAAGATCCAAGCTATGAAGTGTATCTGACCGAATCGACTTGCGAAGGAGGCCCAGGCTACTACTTTGCTCCGTTGGACACCTACTTCCAACCCAGCCCCATCCCCAACGAGCTTGTGTTCCAAACGCAAGCCGGCTGCGACAGCATCGTTTACCTGACCGTTGAAGAGGCGGAATACAACTCCAAGACCTATGTTGTGTCGCTTTGCGCCACCGAATACACATGGCCCTCGAACGGACACACCTATTATGAGACCGGCATCTACTTCGACACGCTGCAATATGCCAACTCATGCGACAGTACGCTGATTCTCAATCTCGAACTCAGGCCGAGTTTCGATGACGAGGTGGTTGTCACAAGTTGCGATGCCTACCGTTGGAAAAACGACACCTACAACGTTGACATGACCTTCACGGAAAGCACCGTCTACACGCATCATTACATCAACGCCTACGGCTGCGACAGCGAAGCCACACTGCATCTCACCATCAACGACCACGACGAATATACTTTCACCGTCAGCGACGAAGAGAACTGCAACGAATACTTCTGGGACCCCCAAGGGCACGAGATTATCTCGACCGACCACGAAGGCTTGGTTTACGATATGTCGGGCGTCTACCACAGGACCTACAAGAACAACTCGGACTGTGACAGCATCGTGACAATGAACGTGCAGTTTGAATACACGCCCAACCCCACGCCCATTTACCCGATGGATTACACGACTTCACACTGGGTCGTCACAGCCACCGAGTTCCAAATCAACACCTATGACTTCAATCTTTGGGACCAGAACCCGAACTGCCATTGGGACTCCATCTCGTGGTCGTTCGACAATCCCAACTTGGACTGGGTGCTTGAACCTTTTGGAACGAATGGCGCTTGCTGCAGGTTGTATGTGCTCAGTTGGGTTAACGACACCGTTTGGCTTAATGCCCGTGCCTTCAACCGCTGCTCACCCAGCGATGGCATCGAGCGGAAGTATTGGCTCATCAGTTCGTTCATCGGCGTCGAGGAGCATCAAGCCGAGCCCAAAGACTTCGACGTGATCCCCAATCCCAACAACGGACAGATGACGCTCAACTTCGAGCAACTCTCTGGCAAGATTGACATCAGGGTATACGACATGCGCGGTACGCTGATTGACAAATTCCAGACTTACAATAACGCCGGTCCTGGCACCTATCAATATGACATGAGGAGCCGGACGGATGGCATCTATTTCTTCATTGCGACAAGCAAGGAAGGCACCGTAGCCAAGAAAGTTGTTATACAGCATTAATTACGTTTTATGTATTTTGGGAGGCGCGAGCCATCGCGTCTCCCACTTTTAGAAACCTCAACCAATGAATCTCATCAAAAAAACAATATCATTGCTTCTTCTTTTCAGCCTTGCCATGCCGGCGGCGTTGGCCCAAAACACATCGACACAAGGCAAGGAGTTTTGGCTCTCGTTCATGCACAACGGTTTCCGCGACCACACCTCAGGCGGCGGCTGGGTCATCAACCAAGTGCTCATCAGTGCCAAGCGCGACTGCTCGGGCACCATCTCGAACCCACTGACGGGTTGGACACAGGAATTCAACGTGACCGCCAACAACACCACCATCCTCGACATCCCCGAAGCACAAGGCTATCACGACGCTTACACTTATGAAACCATCACGCAGAAAGCCATCAAGGTGGAGGCGAACGACACCATCTCGGTGTATTGCACCAACATCGCCTACGTTTCGTTTGACGCCTCATTCGTCTTGCCCGTTGAGAGCTTGGGCGACGAATACATCATCCAGTCGCACGACCAGTCGGTGGCAGGCAGCATGAACGCCTACGTCTACAACAACGAGACCAGCGCCTTCGTCATCGTGGCCACGGAAGACGACACCCATATCGACATCACGCCGAGCTGCGCCACCTTGCTCGGACATGTCGCCGGCGAGACCTACAGCATCACCTTGAACGCCGGCGAGACCTACCACGTCAGGTCGGTGCGCTCGGGTTCGCAACGCGACTTGAGCGGCACCCACATCCTCGCCAGCGACTGCAAGCGCATCGCCGTCTTCAACGGCAACACCCTCACCTGCGTCCCCATCAACATGGGCAACGGCTACGACCATGTGTTTGAGCAAGCCATGCCGCTGCGCTCGTGGGGCAAGAACTTCGTGGTCACCAGTTCGCTCAACCGCAACCGCGACTTCATCAAGATCACGTCGAGCGCCAACAACAACGTCATCACCATGAACGGCGACAGCCTGACCACCTTGCGGGCCTACCAGTCCTACACCTTCTCGATGAACGAAAGCGTAGGCTCGTGCTTCCTTGAGGCCACGCAACCCAGCGCCGTCTACCTTTTCAACAACTCCAGTTACGACCAGAACCCCGGAGGCGGCTTGGGCGACCCCTCGATGGTGTGGATAGCCCCCGTCGAGCAGCGCATCGACGAAGTCACCTTCTCCACCTTCGACCATGCCAACATCGGCATCACCAACCACTCCGTCAACATCATCGTCAAGACCGAAGACATCGCCAATGTTTACTTCGACGGCCAGCTCATCTCGCCCTTGAGTTTCAACCGCGTCAACGGCAACAGCAACTACAGCTACACGAGGATGAACATCAGCCACGGCGTACACCACATCGCCTGCGAGAACGGCTTCAACGCCCATGTGTACGGCTTCGGCAATGCCAAAGGCTATGCCTATCTCGTCGGCTCCAACGCCATCGACTTGAGTTCGACGATGACCATCAACGACATAGAAGTGAAGCCCAACGAGAGCTTCCCATACTGCATCGACAACACCATGACTTTTGCCGCCGAGGTCAACTACGAGCAATACGACCTGCTTTGGGACTTTGGCGACGGCGCCACCAGCACCGCCAACCCCGCCACGCACACCTACCACGACAAGCAAGTGTATCGCGTGGCCTTGGCCATCACCACCGATGCCAGCGGATGCACCGCCTCGTCGAGCGACACCACCTATTTCTTTGTGGACCTCAGCCAGCAATACGTCACCGAAAGCGACGAGGCTTGCGCCGGCCAACTCTACAGCGGCTACGGCTTCAGCAACATCCTCATCAACAACGACACCATATTGAGTCGTCTGCAAGACAACCCCGTCTATCCCGAATGCAAGGACAGCCTGTTGCTATACATCACGGCGCGTCCGCAATACCATATCCCCATCAACGACAGCCGCTGCTGGCACGGGGAGCCTGGCATCTACGACGGCAACGGGTTCAGCTTCGAATACGACCACCCGGGCGAATACGACCGACAGCTCAGCTTGGAAAGCGTCGACGGCTGCGACAGCATCGTCAGCCTGCACCTCACCGTGGCCGACCGCGTCACCTACGAATTTGACCACCACGAATGCAGCAGCACCTACGTTTGGGACGGCCAGACCTACAACAGTCCAGGCACTTATGAGCGGCTCTATGCCTCCGTGGGCGGTTGCGACAGCATCGTCACCATGCACCTCACCTTAGGCATGCCCCAACACACCTCCTTCGACACCATCACCTGCGGTGTGTTTGAATGGAACGGAGAGAACTATTCGGCCACCGGCACCTATAGCCAGCTGTTCACGACCTACGACGGCTGCGACAGCATCGTCGACTGCCACCTGCTCATCTCGGGCGCAGTGGAAGGCGCGACCTTAGACATCGACGAATGCGACGCCTATTTCTGGATCGACTCCCTTTACACCGCCTCGGGCAGCTACGAGAAGGTGCTTGCGACCGCCTTGGGCTGCGACAGCATCCTCCGTCTCAACCTCGACTTGGAATACACCCCCAACCCCACCCCGATTTTCCCCACCGACCCCACCAACACCGCGCCGCACTGGGTCATCACGGCCACCGAGTTCCAGATCATGTCCTACGAATTCTACCTTTGGGACTACAACACCTCATGCCATTGGGACTCCATCGCCTGGTCGTTCGACAATCCCGACTTGGATTGGGTGCTTGAGCCAGACCTTACTACCTATCCGAAAGGCAAGACCTGCAGGATGTATGTCCTTGAACACGTCGACGACACCATCTGGCTCCGCGCCAAAGCCTTCAATGAATGCGCGCCACAAGGCATCGACCGCCGCTATTGGTTCGTCTGCTCCTTCTATGATGTTGACGAGCACACCATGGCCGACTTCAGTGTGATGCCCAACCCCAACAACGGACTGATGACACTCAACTTCGAGCGTCTGACGGGCAAAATCGACATCAAAGTGTACGACATGAGAGGCACGCTCATCGACAACATACAGACTTTCAGCGACATGAGCTCAAGTTCGTTGCTCTACGACATGTCGTCGAGAGCCGACGGCATCTATTTCTTGGTAGCGACGAGCAAAGAAGGCACCATCGCCAAGAAAGTCATCCTCCAGAGATAACCATATTTTTCATTTTAACAAGCGACATATTTAAAAGTCAACAATGAAACCAACAAGCAAAAATAGTGTTTTCTTTATGGCTATCCTGCTTCTCTGCGCCATCCCGACGAAGCAGTTTGCCCAGCAGCCGCGTCAAATCAAGGTGTCGGAATTCAGCGTTTCCCACATCCCGACCATCGAGGAACGGGTCTTTGTGGTACACGCCATCCTTGACCACGGCTATTTCTGCTACAAGAACCCCGACAAGGCCAACACCATCGACGTGTATGTGGGCAACGACGCCCCCGACGAGCTGTCGGATTTTGATTTCTTTTTCGACAACCTCCTGTTTGAGCAACGCAACGAGTTCAGCTATTTGGACAAGAACCAGCGCGGCGAGCTTTTCGTGCAATGGCGCTACGGCATCGACGACGAGGTTTTCAAGACCCTTTACGAGGACTTCACGAGAGGCGTCGCCTCCGACAACGCCACATGCGAAACGGCTTCACCCTTCTGCACCGATGTGGGGCTTTATTCCTTCCCGGCAGGCACCAATTCAGGTTCGCCCTGCGGCGACACCTACAACGCGCATTGCAGCGACCCTTACGCCTGTTCAGGCACGCCCGGACAATCCTCGAACTGCCTCTCGACGGCCCCCAATCCCGCTTTCTATTTCCTGAGAATCGACGAACCCGGCAACCTCAACATCTACATGTACAGCACCCCGCTCGTCGACATCGACTTTGACTGCTGGGGCCCGTTTACCGACATGTCTACGGCCTGCGACATGTTAGCATGCAGCAACATCGTCGATTGCAGCTACAGCACCAGCGCAACCGAGAATTGCCACATCAACAACGCGCAAAGCGGAGAATACTACATCTTGCTGATTACCAACTTCTCTAACAGCCCTTGCAACATCTCGTTCGAGAACACGGGGACAGGCACCACGGACTGTAGCATCCTGCCGCCTTTGGTCAACGGCGGCGGCCCTTATTGCGTGGGCGAGACCATCAACCTGACGGCACAAAACCAGATTGGCGCCACCTTCAGCTGGAGCGGTCCCAACGGCTTCAACTCAACGGAGCAAAACCCCGTCATCCCGAACTGCACGATGGAGATGGCCGGCGTCTACACCTGCACCATCACCGTGGGCAACGAGACGAGCAGCGCCGAGACCGATTTTGTTGAAGTGGTGGCGCAACCCACCGCCGACTTCAGCTTCGTCGCGGTTTGCGAAGGCAGCCCCATGCAGTTCACCAACACCTCGACTACCAACCCTTCGGGGCAAGCCATCGAGCACATCGAATGGGACTTTGGCGACGGCCATACGAGCGACGAAACGAACCCCTCGCACACCTACGCCCAAGCCGGCGAATATGAGGTGACGCTCAGCGTGGGCACCACCTACAACATGTGTACCGACCAAAAGACGCAAACCGTTTCGGTGTACACGATTCCCGCCATCGCCACGTCGGCTGAGCCTGCCTCCGTCTTCTTTGGAGGCATCGCCACCATCGGCGCGGAGGCGACAAACGCAAGCCATTGCACTTACCATTGGGAGCCTGCCAACATGGTCGTCGACCCCAACAGTCCCACCACCCAGACCGTGAACTTGGAGGAGACGCAGGTCTACACCGTCACCGTCACCAACCTTGAAGGCGGCTGCACCAACACGGCGCAGGTCACCGTCGTCATGGCCGGTTCCAACCTGACTGCCACAGCCTCCGCCGACCAATACATCCTTTGCGACGGCGAGACGACAACCCTTCATGCCCTGCCTTTGGGCGGCACGGGCAGCTACACCTACAGCTGGTCGCCCGCCAACCTGCTGAACAACGCCAACATACAAGACCCCGTGGCCACGCCGCCCGTAGGCACGACCGTCTTCACCTGCACCGTCAACGACGGATACACCACACAGATTGTCGACGTGAACATCCGCGTGTATGGCCATGTCGACACCGAGCCGCTCGTTGTGTCAACTTGCGACAGCTACGATTGGCAAGGCATGACCTACACAACGCCGGGCGTTTACACCGAGAACCTCTACACCCCAATGGGTTGCGACAGCATCGTCCACCTCGACCTCAGTCTGCAATACACCCCCACTCCCACCCCGATTTTCCCCAAAGACCCCGACAACACCGCTCCGCACTGGGTGGTCACCGCGACCGAGTTCCAGATCAACTCCTACGAATTCTATTTGTGGGACGACAACACGGCCTGTCATTGGGATTCCGTCACATGGGCGTTTGCCAACCCCGACATCCAGTGGATCCTTGAACCCGACGAAAGCTCTATCCCAAAAGGACTGAGTTGCACGATGTATGTCCTTGAGCGTGTCGACGACACCGTATGGCTCAGTGCCAAGGCCTACAATGACTGTGCCCCACAAGGCATCGAGCGCAGGTATTGGTTTGTTTGCTCCTTCTATGACGTGGACGAACACAACATGGCCGACTTCGGCGTGGCACCCAACCCCAACAACGGGCAGATGACGCTCAACTTCGAGAACTTCTTCGGTCCCGTTGAAGTCAAAGTATACGACATGAGAGGCACGCTGCTCGACCGATTCGTGACCCACAACGAAACCGATAACCATTCCCTCACCTACCATATGAGCACCGATGCCTCAGGCATCTATTTCTTCGTGGTCACAGGACGCAACGGCACCGTGGCACGGAAAGTCGTCGTGGCACCATAGGCCACAACAACCCCATGCTTGCGCGTTAGTATTTCGACCCAAGCTGCACCTATTAATTATTAAACGGCATTGTCGCACAAAAAAACTCGAATATGAAGCACTTCAAGATATTGGCACTCATGGCTTTGGCTCTATTCGGAGGCATCAATGCCGCAAACGCGCAGGAAATCTCGACGCAAGGCAAGGAGTTTTGGCTTTCCTTCATCGGGAACGGGTTCAAATACCATCCCAACAACCCCAACGGCTGGGTGCGCGTGCAACTGATGGTCAGTGCCCAACGGAGCTGCACGGGCGTCATCACCAACCCCAACACCGGCTGGTCGCAAAGCTTCAGCGTGGAAGCCAACAACATCTTCTCTGTCGACCTTGAGGAAACGCAAGTGTATGTTGAAAGCTCGGAATACGAGCAAGTGGTCAACAAAGGGCTGCAAATCAGCACCACCGACACCGTTTCGGTGTATTGCGCCAACATCGCCACCTACTCGTTTGACGCCTCCTATGTGTTGCCCACTGAGGGCTTGGCCGACGACTACATCATCCAGACCTTCGACCAGTCGAACTACACCAGCACCTACGACCCCACCAGCGCCTTCGTCATCGTGGCCACGGAAGACAACACCACCATCGACATCACGCCATCGGTGAAGACCTTTGGCGGCAAGCCAGCCCATCAGAAGTTCAGCATCGTGCTCAACAAGGGGCAAGCCTACCAGCTGCGCTCAAGCGACAGCAACAGCAACCGCGACCTGAGCGGGACGCGCGTCACCGCCCACGACTGCAAGAAGATCGCCATCTTCAACGGCAACAACCTCACCCTGATTCCCGTCAGCGCGTCGAGCGACTGCGACTGCGTGTTTGAGCAGGCCATGCCCTTGCGCTCGTGGGGCAGGAAGTTTGTCGTCACCACCTCGTTGGGACGAAGCCAAGACTACTACAAAATCACCTCGTCGGCTGACGGCAACGTGATCCGCAAGAACGGCGAAGTGCTTTTCACCCTCAATGCCAACGAGTCGCGAAGCATCAGCATCTCGAGTTCGGAGAAATCGTGCTATCTCGAAGCCACCCACAGCTGCGCCGTCTACCTCTACAACACCAGCTCAAACGGTTCGGGCAACGGCGCCCCGTCGATGGTGTGGATTGCCCCCATCGAGCAACGCATCGACGAAATCACCTTCTCGACCTTCAACTACGACCACAGCAACGTCAACATCAGCAACCATTACATGAACATCATCGTTGAGAGTCAAGACGTTGACAAGGTCTATATGGACAATGCGCTCTTGCCGTCAGGACAATTCGATGCCGTGGCGGGCAACAGCGACTACAGCTATTACAGGGCGCAAATCACGCACGGCGTACACCACTTGAGCTGTCCCAACGGCTTCAACGCCCACATCTACGGCTTCGGCGACGCAAGGGGCTATGCCTACATGGTTGGCTCGAAAACCGCCGACCTCTCCACCACCCTCATCGTCAACGGCGAAACGGTCGCGCCCAACGACACCATCATGAACTGCTTCTTGGAGCCTCTCACCTTTGCCGCCGAAATCAACCTGAGCAACTACGAGCTGCTTTGGGACTTTGGCGACGGCACCACCAGCACCGACAATCCCGCCACGCACACCTACGAGAGCTATGCCTTCTACGAAGCCACCCTTACGGTGCGAACACAAGAGAACCCCTGCGGCGGCGGTTCCACCTCGGGCATCACCTCAAAGCTTTACATCACCTCCAATCTCGAAGACATCGAACCCGTTTCGGCCACGGACTGCGATGCTTACACTTGGGACTTTAACGGCCAGACCTATTTCGTCGCCGGTGCATACGCCGACACCCTTCCCGACCCCACTACGGGATGCTACCAAATCGGGCATCTCGACCTCGACTTGGAATACACCCCCGACCCCACCCCGATCTATCCCAAGGATACCATGAACACCGCGCCCCATTGGGTCATCACCGCCACCGAGTTCCAAATCATGTCGTACGACTTCTACCTCTGGGACTACAACACCGCGTGCCATTGGGACTCCGTCACTTGGGCCTTCGAGAACACCGGCATCGGTTGGCTCCTTGTGCCCGACGAAAACGCCCATCCGAAAGGCATCGTCTGTAAGATGTACGTCCTTGAACACGTCAACGACACCATTTGGCTCGATGCCAAGGTCTACAACAAGTGCCATCCCGAAGGCATCGTGCGCCGCTATTGGTTCGTCAGTTCCTTCTTCGGCACCGAGGAAAATAACGAAGAGCCGGCCTTGTTCAGCGTCGCGCCCAACCCCAACAACGGCCAGATGACCCTCCACTTCGAGCACCTGACCGGCACCATCGACATAAAGGTGTACGACATGCGCGGCACCATCATCGACCATTTCCAGATTTACAACAGCCAAGGCTCCCTGACCTGCCCCTACGAGATGAAAGACCTTTCCGACGGCATCTACCTCTTCGTGGCCACGGGCAAGGAAGGCACCTTGTGCAAGAAAACAATAACAATTCATTAAATTCAACCGACATGAAGATTTTCAAACCTTTTGCCATCCTTTCAGCATTGCTGCTCGCCGCAATTACCGCCAAGGCACAAGACGCTTCGACGCAAGGCACGGAGTTTTGGGTTTCGTTTATGACCAACGGACACAAATACCACTCCAGCGCCCCCAACAACGGCAACTGGCTCCTCACCCAAGTGCTCATCAGCTCGAAGACCGACTGCACTGGCACCATCACCAACCCACAAACCGGCTGGAGCACCGACTTCACCGTGCAAGCCGACAACATCACCACCGTCGACATCCCCGAAGACGTGGCCTACATCGACGGCAACTCCGAACAGGTACAGAACAAAGGCATCTTGGTCAGTTGCTCCGACACCGTTTCGGTCTTCTGCACCAACATCGCCTACCTCTCGTTCGATGCCTCGTATGTGCTGCCCATCCAAAGCCTTGCCGACGACTACATCATACAGACCTACGACCAGTCGCACATCTCCTCGAACCAGCCTTTCCAAACCCAAAACCAAACCAGCGCCTTTCTCATCGTGGCCACCGAAAACAACACCACCGTCGACATCACGCCGGCCACCCAAACCCTCAACGGACATGCGGCGGGCCAGACCTTCAGCGTGCAGCTGAACCAAGGACAGACCTACCAAGTGCGTTCCAACAGCAACAGCGACATGCGCGACCTGAGCGGCTCACGGGTGACGGCACGCGACGGTAAGCCCATCGCCGTCTACAACGGCAACAACCTGACCGCCATTCCCAACAACGGCAGCAGCTTCGACCACATCTTCGAGCAAGCCATGCCTCTGCAATCGTGGGGCAAGAAATTCGTGGTCACCAACTCGCTCGAACGCGAGAAAGACATGGTGAAGGTGACCTCCTCGTCAAACGACAACACCATCCTCAAAAACGGGCAGTTCTTGGTCAGCCTGCAGGCCAACGAATCCTACATCTTCGAGCTGACGAGCACCGAGAAATCGTGCCTCATCGAGTCGTCGGGGGCCGCAGCCGTCTACCTCTACAACACCACGAGAGGCAACAACAGCATCGGTGACCCTTCGGTGGTTTGGATTGCCCCCGTCGAGCAACGCATCGACGAAATCACCTTCTCCACCTTCAACGACGAGAACATCGACATCAGCACGCACCATGTGAACATCATCGTCAACAACAACGCCGTCGACGAGGTGTATTTGGACGGCAACCTCTTGCCTGCCAGCGCGTTTGAGCGCGTCGAAGGCTCCGACGAGTTCTCGTTCACCCGTCAAAACATCGAGCACGGCGTGCATCACCTGCTGTGCGAGCGAGGCTTCAACGCCCATGTCTACGGCTTCGGCTTCGCCAAAGGCTATGCCTATTTGGTGGGCTCGAAGACCATCGACCTGAGCACGCGCGTCACCCTCAACGAGACCTTGGTCCCGAAACAAGGCACCTACGAATACTGCCCCGACGAGAGCATCACCTTTGAGGCTGACGTCAACCAAGACAACTACACTGTCGACTGGGACTTTGGCGACGGTGCCACCAGCACACAAAACCCCGCCACCCACACCTACGCCGAGAAGCGCATTTATGAAGTCGTCCTCACCGTCAACTCGTTTGGGAAGGCCATCGACGTGTCGAGATATTATGTCGACACGAGGACGCACACCCTCACCGAAGGCGCCGAGGTGTGTAGCGGCGGCACCTACACCGGTCACGGCTTCGACGTGACCATCATCAACGACACCATCTTGGGTCTCGAAGTCGCCAACGCCGTCCACCCCGAATGCAGCGACAGCCTGCTCATCTACGTCGATGCCCTGCCCGGTTTCTACGCTGCCTTCAACGACCTGCGCTGCTGGTTTGGCGAGCCTGAGACCTACGAAGGGTATGGCTTCAGCTTCGTCTACGACCACCCTGGAACCTACGACCGACACATCGTCAAGCCTAACCCCGAAGGTTGCGACAGCATCATCGACCTGCACCTCGTCGTGGCCGACCGCATCATCAACCCCGACACCATCGTCCACAGCGAGTGCAGTGCTTCCTACACATGGAACGGCACGACCTACACAGAGGACGGCATCTACGACCAAGTCTTCACCTCGACTTTCGGCTGCGACAGCATCGTCAGCCTGCGGCTCTCGCTTACGGCCACCGTCGAAGGCGGCACCGACAGCGTCAGCGGCGGCTGCACGGCCTACGAATGGCACGGCCAACTCTACAGCCAGCCCGGATTTTACACCGACACCATCCCCAATTCGTTGGGGTGCGACAGCATCGTCCACTTGGAACTGAGCTTGTCGGTGCCACCCAACCCGTCAGAAATCCATTCCACCGATCCTTATAATGTGGCACCCCACTGGGTCATTACGCCAACCGAATTCGAGATGAATAGCTTCGACTTCACTCTATGGGACCAAAATGAAGGCAACGTATGGGACTCGGTGGTTTGGAGCCTTGAGAACAACACTGGCTGGCTGCTGCGCTCCTATGGCGACGTCGGCGAATTCTGTTCCGTCACCGTCACTGGCCGCGTCGAAGACACCGTTTGGCTGCGTGCGACCGTCTACAATGCCTGCGACCCTAACAACGGCATCGTCCGTCGTTTCTGGCTCATCAGCAGCTTCATCGGCACCGACGAGCAAGAAGGCCATCCGAATATTGCCATCATGCCCAACCCCAATCACGGCAAGATGACCCTCATGTTAGGCAATATGCAAGGAATAGTGGCCATCAAGGTCTATGACATGATAGGCCGACTCATCGACGACTTCGAACTGAGTGTGATCGCCGAACGCCCATTCCCATACACCATAAGCACCTATAATGACGGCATTTATCTCTTTGTGTTCAACTACAAAGGCATAACCGTCACCCAAAAAGTCATCATAACGAACTAATATATAATCGCTTACAATAATAATAACAAAAAAATTGCGTTTAATATGTCGAATGTAAAATAGAAATCCTTACATTTGCGGATTAAAATCGCAGTTGATACCTAGAACCTCTTCAAGCACATAACAAAAGATGAAGAAGCACTTATTCAAAACCATTCTCCTCCTCTCGGGTCTTTTGCTTTTAAACTCATGTTTGAAAGACGATCTGGAGGATAATGCCACTATCTATTATGGATACCAACAGATTCCGAACATCAACGATTACATGCCCCAGCGTCTGTTGATGGCATTTGGCCAGGAGCATCTTTACTATGGTGACGAGCCACCAAAAATCGATGGCAAATACCTCGTCGACTCTTACATCTACGAAGCTTTTGTGAAGATTGACTCATTGTGGCAACCGCGCACAGGGGTACTGCCCGTCAAGGACTACTTCGAAATCTACGAGCAACACAAAGGCATTGCCAAATATATCCAAAACAGACCCTATAACGCCCAAAACGGCTCGCTGATCTTTTTGGAAAACTCAAGCAACGACAGCACGATGCTGTTGATTGAACAAAACCAGCGATTCGACAACTTCATCAACGACACCATCGCCCCCTCCTATTTCAAGTCAGGCAACCCATCGAGCAAAGACTTCCAGTATATGTACATCATGGGACACGACCCCTACTTCACTGCCTACTACTATGAAGTCCGCAACATCAGTTCGAAGACCCAACCCCTCATCGCCGTCATCATGTCGGGCAAAGTTGATACGGAAACCATCGTTACCACCGACACCATCAACAACACCTCTGACACCCTCACAACACGCATCATCAAAGACTTCAGAATCGGTTCCCAGTCCATGTATTACTACAACAAGGAAACCATTCTGTATCAACCTCTTATCAACAACGGATCATTGCCTCTACCTGGCAATGTGTGGATTCTGAAGAGCATGGGGGATCTTCAACACGGCGAATACACTGAATAATCGACTCAAGAAACACTAACTCTTATGAAAAAAGCGCATATCCTTTTTCTCCTTGTCTTGACCTTGATAGGCAACACGGCAATGGCACAATTCAACAAGCCATTGAAACCTGCCTACAGCAGAGTGAGTTCGTCGGAAGCCAGATACAACATCGGCCTCACTGGTGGCCTTACCATGACCTATTGGCTCCACTTTGGCGGGACGGAGACGAAATACAACCAGCCTTTCAATTTCGGCCCCACTGGCGGCTTGGTCGTTGAGCGGATGCTGAATGCCAACAACTCCATCTCCCTTGAAGGCCTCTACGCCATGCGTAACACGCAACTCAATTACGAGGTGCTTAACTTCCCCGTGGCCATCAACGAGAACAAGGATTTCTACAGGCAATATGATGTTGACTATCAAGAAGTCGACATACAGGTTCCCTTCACCCACTACTTCTCGTTAGGCAACATCAGGCCCTATGTCTTTGTCGCGCCACGTTTTAGCCTTCCTATCGCTGGCCGTATGATTTGGCAGAAGATGGAAATCTTGAACTACGGCACGGAAGAGCAACAATACAACGAGGCCTCTGCCACTATCGACACGGTGACGATGAGTGCCCATAACCTGCGCCAATGGAATGTGGGCGTGGTGTTGGGTGCCGGTGTACTCTTCAAAATCAATTTCAGCAACTACTACCTCCTCTTGAAGGTGGATGCCTCGGCCCATGGTGCCGTCATCAATTCGTTCACGAAGGAGGAAATCAACGGCGAGTCGACCAACGTGATTGGTGCCGGCTACATCGACCCCTATCTCTTGGGCAAGCGCTTCAACACCGATGCCACCGTGAAAGTGACGCTGATGTTCCCGCTGAAAAAACAGCTGAAAGGCGCCTGCATGAATTGGGGTGAATACGACTAAGTTTTCATACGAATTATTTTAAGGGTTGAGAAGAGGCGCGAGATTCGCGTCTCTTTTTTTGTTTTCGGGCCTAAAAAAAGCGGCACACCTATATAACATATGTCGGATTTTATCTTATTTTTGCGGCACGAAACCAATTTGTCAGAGCAATCATAAGTTTAACTCAATATTAATACGATGAAAAAATCATTGACCTTAATCCTGTCCATGGCCTTGGCCGTCCTCACGGGCATCCACGGCATGGCGCAAACCTTCGACTATCCCCTGAAGGGGAAGCAAGGTTTCAACCTGACGGAGAAGACACGCGACGGGTTGCGCATCAGCTACAACCTCGGCCAGATGTCTTTGAACCCCATCACCTACCGTGGCGAGGAAATGTCGGAGATCAGCATCTCCGCCATCGCCATCCCCAACGACGCAGGGCTACCCAACCTGCCTACCGACAGCCGCATGATGGCTGTCCCGCAAGGGGCCAAAGCCACCCTCAATGTGGTCAGCTTCGAGACCGAGACCATCCATAACGTCAACATCGCCCCTGCCCTCCGCATCCAAGCCGAGAGCGAGGAACCCGACATGAACTATGTGAAAGACATGGCCGTCTACGGCAAGGACGCCTTCTTTCCCGCCGAGCCTTTCGTGATGGGCGAGTCGTACATCCGTGGCGTTGAGGCCGTCACCGTGGCCATCACGCCTTTCCAGTACAACCCCGTCACCAAAGAGCTGAAGGTCTACACCAACATCGAGCTTTCGGTCAGCTTTGAAGGCGGCAACGGCCACTTCGGCGACGACCGCCTGCGCTCGCCCTATTGGGACCCCATCTTGGCCGCAGAGCTGATGAACTACGACCAACTGCCCGTCATCGACTACGAGAAGCGTATGCAGGAATGGCTGCGCGACGACAAGGAAGGAGCCGAATACCTCATCATCACGCCCAACAACGACGCTTGGGCCGAATACGCCAACCAGCTGAAGGAATACCGCACCCGCCAAGGCATCATCACCGAGGTCTTCCGCCTCGACGAGATGCCTGCCACCACCACAGAGATGATGAAGAGCTGGTTCCACAATGCCTACCACACCTGGGAGATTGCCCCAGTGGCCGTCTGCCTGTTGGGTGACCACGGCACCAACATGGGCCAATACATCCCTGCCGAGACCGTCAGCCACCCCTACAACGGCAGCTGCATCACCGACAACCGCTATGCCGATGCCGAGGGCAACGACAACCTGCCCGACATGGTGTTTTCGCGCCTGATTGCCGAAACGCCCGCACAGCTTCCTGTCTTCGTCGGCAAACAACTCGAATATGAGTACACCAACCCCAACATGGACGCCGACTTCTACGCCCGTCCCATCACCGCATTGGGCTGGCAAACAGAACGTTGGTTCCAACTCTGCTCCGAGGTGTTTGGTGGCTACATGCGCTTGAAAGGCTACGACACCAACCGCATCAACTGCATCTACAGCGGCTCGCCCGGCAACACATGGTCGAGCAACCAGAACACCTCGATGGTGACCAGCTATTTCGGGCCTTCGGGTACGGGTTACATCCCTGCCACGCCGAGCGAACTTGGCGATTGGAACAACGGCTCGCCCGAATTGGTCGTGCAAGCCATCAACCAAGGCTCATTCTGGTTGCAGCACCGCGACCACGGCTTGGAGACTGGCTGGGGCGAACCCGCAGTGCGCAACACCCATGTCGCACAGATGAACAACGTGGGCAAGCTGCCTTTCGTGATGTCCATCAACTGCCTCACGGGTAAGTTCAACTACAGCTCCGACTGCTTCTGCGAGGCTTGGATGCGTCGCACCTACAACGGCGAGAACGCCGGTGCCGTCGGTCTTCTCTGCCCCACCGAGACCTCCTACTCCTTCGTCAACGACGCCTACGTTTGGGGTGTCTACGACCTCTTCGATGGCGACTTCATGCCCACCTATGGCCCATACGCTGACAACACCGGCAACTGGATGCCTGCCTTTGGCAACGTGGCCGGCAAGTATTTCCTCGCCCAAAGCAACTGGCCTTACAACACTGAAAGCAAGGACATCACCTACACCATGTTCACTGCCCACTGCGACGCCTTCCTGCGCGTCTATACGCAAGTGCCACAGACGATGGAAGTCGTGCATCCTGACGTCGTCATCGCCGGCTTGGGCGAAGTCAGCATCACCGCGCCCGAAGGCTGCATGATTAGCCTCGTCAGGGAGAACACGGAAGGCGGCTGGAACATCCTCGCCGTGGCCGAAGCCACAGGCGACGCGCAAACCATCGAGTTTGCGCCCCAAGTGCCTCCCACCGAGATCCACCTCGTCGTCACGGGCCAGAACTACCTCCGCTACGAGGCCGTGATGAGCGTCATCCCTGCCGACGGTCCTTACATCGTCTTCGACAGCAAGGTCATCAACGACCAGAACGGCAACGCCCAACTCGATTTCGGCGAAGCCATCAACCTCGACGTCACCCTGAAGAACGTCGGCTCCGAGCAAATGGATGCCTTTGAAGCCGTCCTTGAGACCACTTCGGACTACATCACCATCACCAACGGCACGGCCCAATACGACGGCATCGGACCCAACGAGATGCAAACCGTTGAGAACGCCTTCGCCTTCACCGTGGCCGACAACGTGCCCGACAACACAAGCAATGCGTTCACCATCACCGTGACCAACGGCGAAGACACCTACGTCAGCAACCTCGCCATCAAGGCCTACGCCCCCGTGCTCACCATCGGCGGCATGACCATCACCGAGGTGAACGGCAACGGCAACGGACGCTTGGATGCCGGTGAGACCGCCACCCTCAGCTTCGCCATCGAGAACCGTGGCCACAGCGACGCGGCGGCCACCTCTGTCAACATCCAGATGCTTTCGCCTTACATCACCGTGGCCGAAAGCACGGTCGGCTTCGACAACCTGAATGCCGGCGACAGCCAGACGGCAGTCTACGACATCACCATCAGCGAAGACACCCCGATAGGCTACAGCTGCCCCATCGTCCTCACTATCGTTTCCGGCCAATACACCGAGCAGAAGGACTTCTCCGTCAAGGTAGGACTCATCCTTGAAGACTTTGAATCAGGCGAGTTTGGCGAAGGCTGGTCCAACGATGCCTCCCACCCCTGGACTTTCGTCACCGAAAACCCCTACGAAGGCCAATACTGCGTGAAGAGCGGCGGTGCCGGCATTGCCAATGTCACCTCCAACCTGACCCTCCGCCACGAGGCCGGCTCAAACGACACCATCTCGTTCTATTACAAGGTGTCGTCGGAAAGCGGCTACGACAAGCTGCACTTCTACATCGACAACAACGAGATGGGCACTTGGTCGGGCACCGTGGCTTGGACCAAGGCCGCCTACGCCGTCAGCGAAGGCACCCACAACTACAAATGGTCGTACACCAAGGACGGTAGCGTCAACAACGGCAGCGACTGCGCATGGATCGACTATGTCAGCCTGCCCGCAGCCCGCATCATGGCCGGTACCGCCGGCAACGACGTGACCATTTGCGAAGGCAACGACGCACAAATCATCGGCTACGCCATCCATTACGACAACCTGCTGTGGACGACCTCGGGCGACGGCACCTTCGACGATGCCACCATCGCCATGCCAATGTATACCCCCGGCCCACAAGACATCGCCAACCACCAAGCCACGCTGACGCTCACCATCACGGGCAACGGCGAGACGATGACCGACGAGATGACGGTGTTCATCATGGACGGAGTGGAAATCACCCCCGCTCTTGTCGGACAAAACTACTGCGCCGTCAGCGAGCCGCAACCCATAGCGGTCGAAATCACCGGCGACTACATTTCCTTCTCTTGGCTGACCGATGGCGACGGAGAGTTTGAAGACGCCTCGGCGTTGGAAACCACCTATACGCCCGGACTCAACGACATCAACAATGGCGTCACCCTGACCGCTTTTGCCGTTTCGCCTGGCTGTGGTTCAGTCACCTACGACTATCCCTTCGAGATGACCCCGATGCCTGAGATGACTTTGGAAGCTGACGTCGTCCAACTCTGCGAAGGTGAAAACGCCTACATGAATTTCAGCCTGTATGGTATTGAAGACTACGGCTATGTCATCATCAACGGTGCAGAGTATGGCCTTGACGAAAACAGCACTTCCATCGACCTCGGACACCTTCCTGTAGGTGAAAACGTCTTCAACATCACCGAAATCACCAGCGGGTGCAGCACCACCTTCGAGGAAGGCGAACTCACCTTCACCGTCAATGTGAACGCAAATCCGACTTACACCGTCAGTGAAACAAATGCAAGCTTCTGCGAAGGCGAAAGCGTTGACATTGCGTTCAACTTTATCGGAACGGCTCCTTTCATGGTGGAGGTTGACGGCACAGACGGGTTTGTTTCTGAAGGCGACAGCTACACCATGACATTTGATGCCCCCGCTGCCTTTATCGTTACCAATGTGACCGATGCGACTGGTTGCAGCACCATTACTCCTGCACATTCTGTAACCATAGAAATGCTGTCTTCCGTTGCCCAACCCGAAATCAGCGGCGACACTGAATTGGACGTGCGCCTCACGCCCACCACAACCTACACCATCGCCAACGATGTGATGGTGGGCTTCAGCATCGCGCCTGAAGAGGCCGGTACGCTCACGCCCGCCAACGACGGCAAGTCGGTGGTGGTCGCATGGAGCGACACCTACAAAGGCGAGGCCGTCCTGACCGCCACACCTACTACGGAGTGCAACAACGGCAACGGCACACTGAACATCACCGTGAAGAACTCGACCGACGTGGACGAGTTCAGCGCGAATGTGAAGCTCTTCCCCAACCCGACCAACGGCAACGTCACCATTGAGGCTGAGGGAATGCAACGCCTCACGGTGGTCAACGAACTCGGCCAGGTGGTTTACGACACCGAGCTGAACGCCGACGCCACCACGCTCGACATGAGCCAATTCGGCGTAGGCATGTACATGATTCGCATCTACACCAACGACGGCGTGGGCATGAAGCGCGTGAGCGTTGTCCGTTGATGGACACACATTCACCGACAACAGGAAACGGCTGGCCAATTTGCTTGGTCAGCCGTTTCTCATTACAAGGTATGAAAAAGAGATTTACTTTCCGGTAAGACGGGCAAAGCCCGAAAAAGTTACAGCCCGTAGGCGTTTTTCATCTCGTCGGGGCTGATGCCCAAGAGCTTCATCTTCCTGACCACTTCGGGCAGTTCTTTCGTGAGGAACTCGTCGCGCATCTGGCGGAGGACGATGTCCTTGGCCTCGGGCGCGATGAAGTAGCCGATGCCGCGCTTGTTGTAGATGACGCCCGCGTTGGTCATGTGCTCGTAGGAGCGCATGATGGTGTTGGGGTTCACGCCGAGCTGGATGCCGTAGTCGCGCACCGAGGGGATGCGGTCGTCGGCTTTCAGGTCGCCGCGCAGGATTTGTTCATAGAGCTGCGAACAAATCTGCAAGTATATGGGTTTGTGTGCGTTAAATTCCATGGTTTAGTATTTTTGGGTCTTGATTTTACGATAGGTGAAGTAGAGCAGCACGCCCGTAATGATGATTCCGATGACCATGCCGCAAATCGTTGCGTTATGACACAGGCGAACCATTTGCTCTGTTGGAAAGTCCGAAAATCTTTCCATCCATTGCTCCATACGGTCTGTATTTGCGAAGACGACACCACCAATGATTGTTGAAAGCACATAACCGATACCCAAAAAGCAGGCGAAGGTCTTGCCGGTCTTGCGCTTCTTGAAAAGCATGTTGCCGAGCATGAAGATGGCCGCCCACTGGATGATGGACATGTAGAACGAGGTGCGCATCATGCCTACGGACATAATCTTATCGAAAGGATAAGCCATATCACCTGCCTGAACCGCACCTTCGTGGTCATTGATTATGCGGTAAATATCGTTGAAGGTGTTAATGTGTATCGGTTTCTCGAAACCGCCAAAGGGGAAGAGCGACAGCAGCGTGTCAACCAAATAACCGCCGAAAAAGACGATGATTGGGGTGACGATGGCGCAGTAGATGAACATGCTGACGAACTTTTCCAAAGAGGAGGCGGGCAGCATGGCGAAGCCCACACCCTCGCGCGAGAGATTGGCATTGCCGTAAACCTTCTCTGGCACCATCATCATGGCCAAAGCCGTCCAAACGCAAAGCATTCCGAAACGGACCGGAGGCGTGGTTGACGAGCCAAACAGCAGGTTGAAAATCCAAAAGATGGCGTTCAGGCTGCACCACACGATGAGCGAGACGCCGTATTTGCGGAAATACATCTTGCCGTCTTTCAGCAAGAGGTTCTTGAAACGATTGAAAGTGAATGTGTTGTTCATGACTTGTCTTCCTATTAGCTAAAGATTTGTTTGATGGTTTCCTTGTTTTTCATCACGGTGTTGAACAGCACGTCGATGCTCACCTTGCTGTCCAAGCCTTCAGTGTTGCGCGTCACGTTGACGTAGCCGCCGGGGATCATTTCGCTGTAGAGCGCGGCATCGACCTTCTCCATGCCATAGTCGAAATAGAGCTTGTCCGTAATCTCGCGGAACGAGGCTTTCAGAAGCACCTCGTCGTGGTCGAGGATGATGATGGGGTCGATGAGGTTTTCCACGTCCTTCACCTGATGGGTGGAGATGATGACGGTGCGGTCGTCGTTGGCGTGCTTGGCGATGACCTGACGGAAGAGGGTCTTGGAGGGGATGTCCAAGCCGTTGGTAGGCTCGTCTAAGAGCAGATAGTCCGTGTTGAGCGACAAAGCCGTGGCAATCAGACATTTTTTTTGCTGGCCAAACGACATCTCAGCGTACTTGCGCGTGGGAACGACTTCCATTTCCTTGCAAAGCTCGTGGAAAAGGCTCTCGTCGAAGTTGGGGTAGAACACGCCCAACTCGCGCACATTATTAATAGGTGTACCCTCGGGGATGGCGAAATCCTCGGAGATGAAGAAGATCTTCTGCAAGGTTTCGGGCCAGCGGTTGAAGGCCGCCACGCCATCGACGGTGCAGGTGCCGGCGGTGGGTTTCTGCAAGCCGCTGATGAGTTTCAGCAGCGAGGTCTTCCCCACCCCGTTCTCGCCCAAAAGGCCGTAGATGTTGCCTTTCTCGAAAGCAAGGCTGATGTTCTTGAAGACGGGTTGCGTTTTGTAACCGAAGTCTAAGTTGTTGATTTCAATCATGTTGTTGTATTTTGTTTTAGTGTATTAGTTAATTAGTACGCTGCAAAAGTACAACAAATTTCTTTACTGTCAAGAGAAAAAGTGAGATTTTTTTGATTTTTTTTCGTTAGGATCAATATCACGCCCAAAGCCATGCCGAACAACGCCGTCTTTATTCAATTACAATCCTTTGCGTCGCGGCGCCAACCTTGACAACATAGAGTCCGGCAGGGAGCGAAACATCCATATCTATCTGGTTTTCGCCGTCTTGCAACGCGACGGTCTTGGCGTAGACCCTGCGGCCCATCATGTCGACGACTTCAACGGCGTAGTCACCACTCGTCGCGGCCATTGCGCCCATGCGGAACTTGCCCGCCGATGGGTTGGGATAGCACGCCGACAAGACCTCTTGCTGATGCTGGGGAAGGACATTCCACTCCCACTCCGTTTCGTAATACCAATGACGGCGCTGCAAGAACCTGTCGGCACTGTCCATGTCGGTGAGCCATCGGTCGCGGTTGGTCGGGAAATGGAAACGTGCCGCCTGACCATCCACCTCGCCGTCGACGATGTCGCGATAATGGTCCAAAACGGCCTTCATGCTCTCGTAGCTGAGATGGGTCGACTTCAACTCCAAATAGCGTCGGTAGACATCCTCCTTGAAATAGGGATTCTCAAGGAAACGATTGATAATCAAGCTACAAAGGTCTTGCTGCGTGGCGTTTTCCATGGCGTTGTACCAATACCAACTGAAGCAGCCGTCGCCATCGTAGAAAAACATGCGGAAAGGCTCGCCCGCGACGGGTTGCCAGATCCTGACGTTGTTGCACGGCCAGTCGAGGTTGGCGCTGAAGGTCTCGAAAAGCAGGTAGTCGATGAAACACGGCACGTCGATACGCGTATAGGCAAAGGTCGAGTCCTCAGGTTGGGTGAGGTCGGCCTCGCGCATCCACGAGAAAAGTGCCCGCCATTCGGTGAGGTCGCCATATTCGGGCACGCCCCAATACTTCATCAGGACGACCTCGTTGAGGCTCACGTCGTAATGGTCTTCAAGATAACGCTCGTCAGCCGACTCCTCCAAGGTGTAGATGCCCCAATACTCGCCGTTGATGAAGACGACAGTCTGCCGCACGGCCAACGACTCGAAGTTGAGGTTGGCGGCGATGCTCTGCGAGAGGAAGTCCTGACCGCCCGTCTGGAGCCAGTTGCTGCAACGGAACGGATGCAGGTTGAGGCGCTTGAACTTGTAGATCGGCGTCATCTCGAAAAAGCGGTGTGAGAAGCGTTTCTTGCCATACTCCTCGCGGGCGTAGAGCCGAAGGCCTTTTTGCTGGAAACCTCGCGAGGCGCCACCATGCACACGCAGGCCACATTGCTGGTTAATACCTTGGTTGTCAGGCTCATAAAACTCCATATTAATCAAACGTTCCCAGTCGCGCCCGCGATTGTAGTAGTTGCCCGAAAAGACGGAATCCTCCGGATTGAAGCTGGCGCCCGGAACGAGGATGCCGGTCTCGTAGTCGAAGAGGCTCAACGAATCGGTCACGATGGAAAGCACGGGCAGGCCATGCAAATCACAGCCCAAGGCACGGATGAAATAGCTCTGGGTCGCCACGGGACTCACCCGATTGCCGTCGTCATCGAAAGCCGCCGCCCTGATGACGATGGCACGCTCCACATCGTCGGGGAGATAAAAAACCGAGCTGAGGCAGTCCCTGATGGTGTAGATATTGGACGGCGAATAGAGCGTTGTGTCGAGATAAAGCGGTGACTGATAGCGCATTGAGCTGTCCGTCGGAGTGTCGCCATTCACGGTGAAGCAGATGTGACAGGCCTCGCCACACGACAATTCGAGGGCGAAGCTGTCCTCATAAAAGCCTCCTGGACGAGAGAAAGCGACCAATGGACTCTGCGCCATCGCCAACTGCGACAGCAGAAGCAAAGCCAACATCGATGCCCATTTCCATCCCAAAGGCCTTAGTTTGGTTCGGCATCCTTGTGACCTCCAAATATCTAACTCCGATTTTTTCATATCTAACAACTCATTGAATTACAAAACGTTTCGTTTGGTTCCCAAATCTCAGAAGATAAACGCCCTGAGCATAAGGACACTGCAACTTCACTGTATTGGCACCCGTAAACAGCTTCACCTGCATGACATCCACACACCTACCCATCATGTCGTACACTTCGATTTCGCGAATGGCAAAACCCTCGCTCACAAGGGTCAACTGTAATTCGTAGTGAGCAGGATTAGGATACAAGTCACTGAATACCAAACTCCTATCATCAATATAGAAGAGGTCGCCGAGTCGACCACGAATGTTGTTCACGCGGTGTTTCAAGAAATCGTCATTCTTGGCAATGGCTGATTCCCAATCGCGCAAGCGACGGGGACGGTTGAACCGTTCGCCCTGTTGCGGCACCTCGGCCCTCACCCTTTCGGCAGCGGCATCAAACAAAGGCTTGGTGGAGGCATAGCTAAACTGAGAGGACAGCAACTGCTTGAAGCAGTCAACAAAACGGCTCTCAAACTGCTCGTTATCAAGTAGTTTCCTAAACATCAGCGTCGAGCGCGAATCGGTGGGCCAGCCTAAGTCGTCGGTCGTCGTTGCGTAATAGATGACATCCTCGTCCATCTTCGCCAATGCATCGTCGCCGTCGTAGAAAATCCAACGCCACTTGCCGTCGCGCCATTGGTAGCACCGCATGTTGTTGGCAGGCCAGTCGTTGTTGGCGATGAACAGCTCAAGGCAATAGTAATCGATGAAGCAATCCACGTCAATCAAGGTACACAAGGTTTGGTAGTTTTCGTCCACCGTCAGGTCGGCGGTTTGCAGCCAATCCATCATCGTGACGAAGTTGGAGCCGTCGCCATCCACGCAATAGCCATGCCAATTGCCCATTACGTTGAACTCCTCGTCGGAATGGCCGAAATGGTCCTCAAGATAATGAGCGTCAGGCTTTTCGTGAAGATAATAGATGCCCCAATACTCACCGTTGATGAACAACACGGCCGGACGCGAAGCCATCGACTCGACATTGAGCCGTTGGGCCATCCGATTGGTGATGTCGTCCTGAATGCCTGTCAAAAACCATTGGTCGGTGAAAGGCTTGAGCACCAAATGCTTGAAGCTGTCGTTGGGGATGGCGTCGAAAAACCTGTGCTTGAAGCGTTTGGTGCCATATTCCTCGCGGGCATACAGTTTCATTCCCTTTTGCAAGCCACGACGGGAGGTGCCGCCATGCGTCCGCAGACCCGCTTGTTGGTTGATGCCGCTGTTGTCGGCAAGCTCATAAAACTCCACATTGACCAAACGCTCCCATTCCCTGCCGCTTTGGTAGTAATTGCCAGTCCAATAGGCATTTGCAGGATCATAGTTCGCGCCTGGCACCATGATGCCGCGCTCGTAATCAAACAAATCCAACGAATCGGCGCACAACGACACGACTGGCAGTCCGTGTGTATCGCAGCCCAACGCCTTGATGAAATAGCTCTGTGTGACGACAGGCCCTACCCGACGACAAGCCTCATCGAAAGCCGCCGCCCGAATGGTGATGCAATGTTGCACCGTTTCGGGAACATAAAACAACTCATCGATCGTGTTTTGAATCGTGTAAATATTTGATTTTGAATACAATCCTTCATTCAATAGCAAAGGATTTTCGTACAAAAAGGATTGGGCGGTTGGCGTGGCCCCATTCGTCGTGTAACGAATCTCATAGCCGCCATCGCATTGCAACGACAGGGCGAAAGGCGCATCATAGAACCCTCCGCCGGCAGAAAAAACGACACGGTCGCCTTGTGCAAGCAACATCTGTGGCAACACAGCGGCCAACACGACGACGACCCAACGTTTCATCCCTTCCTCCTTTTTTTGTCGGCTTCCTTGTTTTGCCAATAGCGTCCCAAGAGGCACAACAGGCACACGCCGAAGAGGATGCCGCCTAGAACGAAGCCGGTCTGGTCCTCGCCCTTGGCTTTGTAAAGGTAGATGCCGTAGCCGAAGATGGCCAAATCGACGATGACGCTGAGAACATAGCCGATGGTGCGACTCGTCTTGTCCGTTTTCTTCAGCAACAAGTTGTCAATCAAGAAACTGACAAGCACCAAGGCGGCATAGACGAGGTAATAGGTTGCTTTTTCGGTAATCATTTCATTCAGTTTGCAGTTTGCAGTTGGCAGTTGTTCAGTTATGGGTAATCGCCTAACTGAACAACTGAACAACTGAAAACTATTAACTATTTCTCTATGCGGATTCGAGCGTCAACGGCGACGACGTTCTTCGGGTTGCCGAGCAAGGGGTTGAGGTCCATTTCGGCAATCTCGGGAGCGGCCATCACCAAGGCACTCACGCGGGCGATTTGCTCGGCGTAGACGTCAATGTTTACGGGTTGCTGGCCACGCACGCCCTGCAAAATCTTGTAGCCACGGAGCTTGGTCAGCAGTTCCTTGGCTTCGTTCACGTTGACGGGAGCCAAGGCGCTCTGCACGTCCTTCAGCACCTCGATGAAGATGCCGCCCAGACCGAAGAACACCTGATGGCCGAACTTCGCATCGCGGATGGCACCGATGTAGACCTCAGTACCGTCGAGCATGGGATACATCTCAACGGCGTAGGTGTCCTTGATGGCCATCAAGCGGTCGAATTCCTTCTGCACGGTCTCGATGTCGCGCACGTTCAAGGTCACGCCACCCACGTCGCTCTTGTGGACAGGACCCACCACCTTCATCACGAGCGGATAACCCACCTCGTTGGCGAAGTCGACGGCCTGCTGCTTCTTGTCGACCACGCGGATCTGCTTTTGCGCAATGCCCGCAGCGTCAAGGAGTTGATAGATCTTATCGGGGTCGATGTAGCCATTCTCGCAGCTATCGACGACCTCACGGATGCGCTTCACGTCAATTTCGGGCATCTCAGGGTTCTCGGGCTGCGGCTTGGGCGTGTTATACACCTTGCACAAGGCATTGCCGAACACACATTCTTCTGGGAAGTTGATGCGGTGCTTGTTGCGGATGAAGTCGTCGATTTCGTCCTTCACGTTGATGATGGAAGGCAAAATCGGGAAAATGGGCTTCTTGCAGGTCTTCATCTTCTCGTCCAGCACCTTGTAGACCTCGTAGTTCTGGAACAGGCCGGGCGAGCCAAAGATGACGCACATGCAGTCGATGTCGTCGAAGTCGTTTTCGCAGGCGTCGATGATGTAGCCGAGTTGTTCGGCGGTACCCGTGGCCAAGAAGTCGATCGGGTTGCCAACGGAAGAGCCGTTGAAGAGCTTGCCCAAAAGTTCCTGAGCCTTAGGGCCTTCGATGTGCGGCACGTCCATGCCGTTGTTGGAAAGCACGTCGGTGAGCATCACGGCTGGACCGCCGGCGTGGGTGATGACGGCCATATTCTTGCCTTTCACCTCGGGGTGCATGAAGATGGCGCACACCGTGGTCAGCTCCTGACGGTTTTGGCAGCGCACGATGCCCGCCTTGCGGAACAGCGCGTCGACGGCCACATCGGAGGTGGCCAAGGCACCCGTGTGCGAGCTGGCGGCACGGCTTCCGGCAGCCGACCCACCGCTCTTGATGGCGGCAATCTTGCAGCCCTTGTTGATGAGCGAGCGCGAGTGCTTCAGCATCTTCTGCGGGTCGCCGATCTTCTCCATGTAGAGCATGATGACACGGCTGCTCTTTTCGGGGTCGAAGGTCTCGTCAAGGTGTTCGAGCACGTCCTCGATACCGAGTTGGGCCGAGTTACCCACCGCCCATACACTGTTGAAAGTCAATCCATTGCTAATACCATACTCCTTGATGAACACCGCCGTGGCGCCCGAGCCGGTGATGAAGTCGACGCCATGAGGGTCTAAGGTCGGGATGGGCGCGTCGAAGGCACCGCAGTAGTTGGTGTTGAGGAAGCCCGTGCAGTTGGGGCCAATCAATGAGCCACCCACGCTGTTGATGGTATCGGCGATGTGTCTCTCGTAGGCCGCGCCTTCCGCGTTCTCCTCGCCGAAGCCGGCGGAGATGATGATGAAGCCCTTGGTGCCTTTCTGCAAGGCAAGGACATCAACCGTCGATGGGCAATACTTGGCGGCGATGGCCAAAATGGCGCAGTCCACCTGAGGCAGGTCTTCCACTTTGGCGACACATTTAACACCTTGAACCTCAGTCTCTTTCGGATTCACTGCATACACCGTACCCTTGAAAGGGCTGGCCAAAAGGTTCGACAATACTTTTCCGCCCGGTTTATGGATGTCGGCGGAGGCTCCAACGACCACGATGCTTTTCGGGTCGAGTAATTCTCTTGCTATCATATTAATAGGTGTTTATGACTTGATTATTTTGCCGCAAATATAGCCAAAATAACGAAACCGACAAACAATCAGCGCAGGTTTTGCAATCTTTCTTCGCAATCGAGGAGCAACTGGTAATGGTAGCGGTTGAAAAGCCCCTGTTTGCACAAGGCCTCAATGTCGTCGTGGCTCATCCAACTCACCGATTCCACTTCCTCTTTTTGCAGCCTGAGCAACGAGGCTGGCACATTGCTCTTCAGCATATAAAGCAGTGTGAACTTGTGCTCGTAACGCCTGATTTTCACCAACTTGAGTTCGCTTTTGGTCACGGAGAGGCCGATTTCCTCCTTCAGTTCGCGCAACATCGAAAGGGCGAAGTCGCGCTCGCCGCTCTTCACATGGCCTGCCGTGGTCGAATAATAGTTGCCTTTCGAGGGCGCCACCTTCTGGATCAGATACAGGCCTTGGTTGTTGTGGACAAACACCGCCACGATGGGGATCATCAGGCCGACAGGGATTGGCTGGCCTCGCTCAACGGTCAACCCCGTGGGCTTCAAGTCCTTGTCATACAAATCCAGCGTTTCCATAGTGTGCGACTTTGATTTCCGTGCCGCAAAGATACGCTAATTACCACAAACGGCAAAACAAAAAAGCCACAATTTCCATGGGGAGGGAAATTGCGGCTCAAAAAAAATAATTTATTAACCAATTCTGAAGAATCATTCCAATTCTTCATAGCAATCTTTGAGGAAGTTATGGTCGAGCACTGAAGAAATCACCATCAACTGGTCGAGGTCGATGCTTTTGCGCCTGAACATCTTATACACATTGGACTTCTCGCAATAGATCTGTTTGGCGAACCAAACCACCGTCCTGCCTTGACGATCAAGCTCTTCCTTAATCATCTTGCCGACGTGGACATCCTTCATGACAAATTTCATAGTGTCTCGATTTTGTTTCGCCCGCAAAAGTACAAACGCACAAAAAAACGAGTAACAAAACGAAACAACAAAGCGATAAAGGAAAATAAAGTAAATTTTTATAGTAAATTGTATACCAATATATTACAGAAATAATAAAGGTAATTAAATACTATGGAAACGAAAATACAAGAAGTTAATTGTCAGTTATTTGCAATCATTCCATCGATATGCATCTTTTTAAGAATATCGAACAAAACGACTTGCAAATCCGACTTGCTGTCGAAGATTTCGTGGAGTTTCCCCGACCGCATCCACACCGCTTGGTAGGTCTTCCCGGTCAATGCGGCGGCTTGCACCTCGCTGATGCCGAGGATATACATGCAGCAATACACCACATCGGAGTATTTCAGTCGCGGATACAGATCGATGAGCTTCGACGAGAACTTTGGGAACACGGTATCGACGGCATTGACCAACTGCGTCAACTGGCTGCGCGACAGCACCAATTCGGGATAGGCCAC
>FLNV01001053.1_pt1 | contig 40309 bp, 32 predicted proteins | sample 1140351 | NCBI WGS metagenome assembly FLNV01 (sample SAMEA3878207, study PRJEB12797) | bioreactor metagenome | biome: Moose rumen | place: Sweden | collected 2011-10
CCATGAATCTCAGACGGGACGCTGGGGTACTGAGTTACGTAGCCAGTAAATGTTTATATGTTATTTTTCGATTGGGAAAGGCCACTAAATCTTTTCAATTCTCGAGAGAATTCAGGCTAAAAGATCCCCTTTTGCCGGGCTTTTAGTACCTTTTCCTCTCCAATTCTCGAGAGAATTGGATGTTGCGTAGCAACAAATGGAAAATGGATAATGGATAATTGCAAATTAGTGTAGGGACTTACTTCATGTATGTCCGTTAATACCAACACAGAGGTACTGAGTTTCAGAGAATTAATAATTATTTCCTCCCCCCTCGGGGGAGTTAGAGGGGGCTCCATTGCGTGACAACCTCGTGACAACCTTTGACAACCTCCAACAGGTTGCACGCCCTTTGCCACAGCGGGATGTGACAACCTTGCAACCTTTTTTGAGGAAAAACTATGATAGGAGTTTTTTTATGGCAAGTGGGACTGAGTATATACATTGTTTATTTCCATTGGTATTCTTTCGGACATAGATAAACGAAGTCCCTACAAACACTAAACTATGAACTATGAACTATGAACTATGAACTCCTCTAAACTCTAAACTCTAAACTCTAAACTCTAAACTCTAAACCCTAAACTCTAAACCCTAAACCAGAGCAGATCTCCCCTGAGCTCCAACGGCAAGGGGATATTATCCGCAAACAACTGTCCGGTTCCCAACCCTTGTGGACGCATATTCCCATCTGCCATCGTAAAGAAGTGGAACTTCTCTTGTATGTGAGCCGTATACTGCGCAATGGCATTGAGCCCGATATTACTCTCTAGTGCGGAGGTTATCCAACAGCCTATACCCCTTTCCGAGGCTAAGTGCAGCCACTCCCCGGTACCTCGCATGCCTCCGTGGAGAGAGGGCTTCAGGATAATATATTGTGGTGCTATCGTATCCAACAATCTTTCTTTCTCCTTTTTCGTGTTCACTCCTATCAACTCCTCATCCAAGGCAATAGGCAGGGGAGTGTTTCTACAGAGGGTAGCCATCTCATTCCACTGTCCCTGCCGTATCGGCTGTTCTATGGAATGTAGGTCATATACTGCCAGTTGCTGTAGCCGGTCCATCGCCTCTGCCAGCTTGAAAGCCCCATTAGCATCCACCCGAATCTCTATCTGTTCCGAAGAGAACTGCTCACGGATCTTACGTATCAACGCCAGTTCATGATCGAAGTCGATGGCTCCGATCTTCAGTTTTATACAATGAAAATGGTTGGCTATTTTCCCCTCCATCCTTTGTAACATCTCCTCATAGTCACCCATCCAAACCAAGCCGTTGATAGGAATACCACACTCTCCTCTTGAGAAAGCAGAGTTGAAGAGCTGATAAGGAGACTCCTGGTGTCTGTCTTCCTCCTCTATGATCCGTCGTTGCTGATATAAGTGCGACAATGCCGTCTCCAAGCCGAACACCATAGAGGGATAGTCTGTCATCTCATCATAGGGGACGGTTCCCCACTCCTCCAAGTAATCACAGTATCCCCGCAGAACCTCTTCATAGTTTGGGATATCATCACAAGAAAGGTTGGGCAACGGGGCGCACTCTCCTATACCGACGATGTCTGGCAGTTTATCGGCAAAGCGGATATGCACGAGCCACGACTTACGTGTCAGATACACACCCCGCGATGTTCCTGCCGGTTGCTTGAAGTGGAATATCCTCTCACTGAATGTTATACGATATCTTTTCATTGCCTCTCATTTTAAAACACTTCACTCTTCACTTTTTAAGGGAAAGTGGGATATTTGTCAAAATCAGGTCGGCGTTTCTCGAGGAAAGCCTTGCCACCTTCCTGCGCCTCATCCATCGTGTAATAGAGCATGGTAGCGTCTCCGGCCAGTTCCTGAATACCGGCTTGTCCGTCTAACTCCGCATTCAAGCCGGCTTTTATCATCCGTAGTGCCAAGGGGGAGCGCTCCATCATGATCTCCGCCCACTCCACACAGGTATCCTCCAATGATGCCAAGGGAACAACCTTGTTGACCATTCCCATCCGCTCAGCCTCGGCGGCTGTATACTGTTTACAGAGGAACCATATCTCACGCGCCTTCTTCTGCCCTACCATACGGGCGAGATAACTGCTGCCGAAGCCGGCATCGAAAGAACCCACCTTAGGACCGGTCTGTCCGAAGATTGCATTCTCAGAAGCAATCGTCAAGTCGCACATCACATGAAGCACGTGTCCGCCACCAATCGCATAACCATTCACCATGGCAATGACAGGCTTGGGCAGACGTCGTATCTGCATCTGTACGTCCAAGACACTCAGACGGGGCACACCCTTATCATCGACATATCCCCCACGTCCCTTCACATGCATGTCACCACCCGAGCAGAAAGCATGCTTAACATCTTCCAACTGTTTTCCATCGGGCACCTCCGACATCGCACCGGTAAGTATCACCACACGGATATTACTATCCTCCCGACAGATACTGAAAGCCTGCGAGAGTTCCAATGTTGTCTGTGGAGTGAAGGCATTCCGGTAACGAGCCCTGTTGATGGTAATCTTGGCAATATGATGATATTCCTCAAAAAGGATTTCCTTAAAGGTATGTGTAGGTTTCCATATTCTTTGTTCCATAACTTGTTGTTTTTAGATTATAATTGGTGATTTAAGACAACAAAGTTAGCGGTTTTTGATGAAATAACAAAAAAAACAGCTACCTTTGTGAAACAAAATGTCAGATCATGAGAAATCGAATTATTTTCCTCACAGTCCTGTCTTTGGGAATCGCTGTTTGCCATGCCGCAGACAACAAGAAGAAACCTTTCACCATTATCATCCAGAACCCTATTACCAGCGTGAAAAACCAGAGTCGTTCAGGCACCTGCTGGGACTATGCTACCATAGGATTCCTTGAGGGCGAGATCCTGCGTGCCACAGGCAAGACCTACGATCTGTGTGAGATGTTCGTGGCCAGCAACGACTACGTGGACTGCGCAGAATATCATGTGAGGATGCATGGAAACAGCAGATTCTCTGAGGGAGGCTCTTGCGACGATGTGATTGACGTGATCCGTCGTCACGGTATCTGCCCAGAGGAAGCCATGGCATTGCCAGGCACGATGACCGGAGACTCATTAGCCAACTTCACTGAGTTCTTCTCCGTCTTAGAACCTTATGTGGAGGCAGTGGCAAAAGATAGTAAGAAACAGCTGTCCACCCAATGGAAGACCGGCTTGCAAGAGATCCTCGATGCCTATTTAGGAAAGAAACCGGAAACGTTTGTATATCAAGGAAAGACATATACTCCACAATCATTTGCCCAGCAGTTGGGCATTGAACTCGATGATTATGTGAGTATCACCAGTTTTACGCATCATCCTTTCAACCAATGGATGGTCATCGAGGCACCTTATAAGTGGCGGCCCCGTCCTAGTTACAACATCCCTTTGGAGCAGATGATGAAGATCATCGATGATGCTTTGACAAAAGGGTATAATGTGGCATGGGGCGGTGATGTGAGTGGCAACGGCTTCACCCGCATGGGAACGGCAGTGCTCGAAGACTCCCTTCATCTGAAGGTGGATCAGGAAACCCGCCAGCGGCTCTTCGATCAGTGGGACGCTACCTACGACCATGTGATGCTCATCTTCGGCATGGCCCAGGACGAGCAAGGCAAAGAATACTATATGGTGAAGAATTCCTGGGGCAAGGCCGGTGACTACGACGGTATCTGGTATATGAGCAAGGAGTATATCGCGCTCTATACCACCTATATCTTCCTCAACAAAAAAGCCATCAACGGGAAAAATTCCTTTTAAGATGTCATTATATTAAGGGTAAGAGAACTTTGCAACTGAGTTGCATGATAACTGTCGTATCTTTGCAGCAGATATTAAAAAAACAAAGATATGGCACATCATCATGAACATACCGAATGTGACTGTTGCTCACATGAGCATCATCACGAAGAAGAGAGTCATTCCCATCACGAGCACCATCATCATGAGGGAGGACTGAGGTACCAACTCATACCCATAGGAGTTACTGTCATCCTTCTGATTGCCGCCGTATGGATAGAACATCACTTCAATCTTGCCACATGGCAGTTGTTGCTCATCTATCTCGTCCCCTACCTGCTGGTAGGTCACGAGACTCTTCAAGAGGCATGGGAGGGCATCACCCACGGTGATGCATTCAATGAACATTTCCTCATGTCGATAGCTACCATCGGCGCACTGTGCATTGGATTTTTACCCGGAGCTGAGACAGAGTTCCCGGAGGCCGTTTTTGTGATGCTCTTCTTCCAGATTGGAGAACTCTTCGAGGGTTATGCCGAAGGCAAGAGCCGTGAGAGCATCGCTCATCTGATGGACATACGTCCGGATGTAGCACATGTCGACAATCAGGGGGAATTACAGGATATTCATCCGCAAGAGGTATCTCTCGGATCCTCTATCGTCATCCGTCCGGGCGAGAAAGTACCCCTTGACGGTATTATCACAGAAGGAAGCAGTGCACTCAATACGGTAGCCCTGACAGGTGAGAGCATGCCACGGGAAGTGGAAGAGGGCGATGAAGTGATCTCCGGTTGTGTGAATCTCTCAGGCGTTCTCAAGGTCCGCGTCACAAAACCGTTCGGTGAGAGCACCGTCACAAAGATTATCGAACTGGTGGAGCATGCCGGTGAGAACAAATCGAAGAGCGAGACCTTCATTACACGTTTTGCCCGTATTTATACGCCTATCGTGGTCTTCGCAGCCATTATCCTCGCTGTCGTTCCCACACTCCTTGGTGGCAACTTCGCCACCTGGCTCTACCGGGCTCTGATGTTCTTAGTGGTATCCTGCCCCTGCGCACTGGTCATCAGTGTGCCACTGACCTTCTTTGGAGGTATCGGCGGAGCATCCCGTAAAGGTATCCTCGTGAAAGGGGCCAACTATATGGATGTGCTTGCAAAGGTTGATACCGTCGTCTTTGATAAGACAGGAACCTTGACACATGGACAGTTTGCCGTCGCGACGGTACATCCTGAGAACATTGATGAGCGACAACTTCTCCACTTGGCAGCCCATGTGGAGCATTTCACTACCCACCCCATCGGTGCTGCCCTCCGCAATGCTTTCCCCGAAGAAGCTACCGACGGTTGTGAAGTGAGCGAGGTAGAAGAGATTGCCGGACATGGTATTAAGGCGAAGGTGGACGGACGTGTCGTCAGTGTCGGCAATACAAAGATGATGGATAAGGTAGGAGCGAAGTGGCATGAGTGTCAACTCTGTGATCAAGGACATCTGACAGGCACTGTCATCCACATCGCCGTTGACGGCATCTATGCCGGGCATATCGTCATCAACGATCAGATCAAAGAAGACAGCGCAGAGACTATCGCCCAGTTGACATCACTTGGTATAAAGAAAACGGTGATGCTGACAGGTGACCGGAAGGAAGTAGCCGAACAGGTGGCACAAACGCTACACCTTTCAGAATATCATGCAGAACTCCTTCCTGCCGATAAGGTGTCTGTTATAGAAAACTACATAGAAGGTGATGACCATACAGATAATCCCCAGTTGACAAAAGAGACACCTGTCTTAGCATTCGTAGGAGATGGTATCAATGACGCCCCTGTCCTGGCAAGAGCCGATGTGGGTATCGCCATGGGTGGATTAGGCAGTGATGCTGCCATAGAGGCTGCTGATGTGGTATTGATGGACGATAAGCCCTCAAAGATCGCCCTCGCTATCCGCATCGCACGCCGCACCCTCTCCATCGCCCGTCAAAATGTATGGTTTGCTATACTCGTAAAGGTAGCGGTTTTGGTACTTGCCACCTTCGGACTCGCCACCATGTGGATGGCTGTCTTTGCCGATGTGGGTGTTACGGTATTGGCGGTCTTCAATGCCATGCGCGCACTGAAGATATAGCCGCTGGATTATTCCATCGTGAACTTTCTGTAATACTCCCTTATCACCGTCGCGTCTTCCTCGTAATTGGTGAATACCTCTAATAAAACCGGGCGTGTGCTCTCTTGTGAGAAGAATCGCCGCAGGGCATCCTTGAAGTGCTTCTTGTCATATACGCCATGATAAAGAATATCATAGCTCTCGCAGAGTCCCTTTGCGGAGGTGTGGTGATGCCCTGCTATCGAAGAGATAGCCTCCGGACTGCTCTTGGCAATAGGCAACTGATGGAAGATGCCGCCACCGCCGTTGTTGAGTAAGAGTATGCGGAGATTACCGTCCAACGACTCATTCCACAAGGCATTACTGTCGTAGAAGAAAGAGAGATCGCCCATGACGATAAATACCCTTCTGTCGGTAGCTAAAGAGAAACCAGCTGCCGTAGATAGGGAACCTTCTATCCCATTGACACCACGGTTGCAATATACCGGATGGCGTGAATAGATATTCGCCAGTCGGATAACGCTGCTGTTGGCATAATGCACCACTGCATTATCATTCTCAGGCATTCCGGAATAACGCATTTGTTCCTCGAAACACTTCACGACATACATCTGCGAAAATGAAGGAACGACCTTATCACAGAGGATCTCCTGCCTCTTCAGGGCATCGCTCCATCTGCCGAGGTAGTCTTTGTTTGAATTACCGGAAGAAGTGTCTGTCAATAAGTCAGCAAGCCTACAGAGTATCCTCCGCAGGTCACCACGAACCACCCTGTCAATTCCTTGGAAGGTATCATGGAGATTACCATCCGAGGTAATCTCCCACACCTCTCTCTCACCTTCACGCAGGAATTTCCGCAGTCGTTTGCTGACAATCGTGTCTCCCCCGTAAAGAAGGAAATCGGGTCGGTATGACGGAATCTCGCCAAAACGGCACAACACCTCATCGAAATGCTTACCCCCCAAAGGCCCGGCCAAAGCCTCGTAAAGGACTACTGTATGAGCCTCCAAAGCCTGGAGTATGGGTATATCCTCATCGGTAAGATAGGGATATTGTCCGATGACAATCATCGGACGCCGTGCTCTCCTTATTGCCTCTGCCATCTGACGGATAGCGGCCTCATCAAAAGACTCGACATCATTAAAACGGATCACTCTTTCTTGCGGCAGTCCTTGCACAGAGAAGTTCGCCAAGGGTTCGCAGAGGGGAATATTGATATGTACCGGGCGATAGGACAAACGTTTTCCACTCACGCTCGACAGAACCTCATTCACCAAACGGTTGCAATACCACCGCTGTGTCTTCATCCATTCCTCTCCATTCTCTGACGAGATTCCTTCCGGCAACTCCGGCAGAGAGACAGATTTCTCCACAAACTCCCCGAAGATATCCTGTTGAGGAAGCGTCTGACCATCCAACTGCTCAATCCATGCCTGTGGACGGTCGGCACTGAGAACGACAAGTGGGAGATGCTGATAGGATGCCTCTGCCACCGCCGGAAACAGATTTAACACGGCTGTTCCCGAGGTGACGCATACTGCGACAGGAGCCCTTAATGCCTGCGATAATCCTAAGGCATAAAAGCCGGCACTCCGCTCATCCGTTACAGGATAGCAAAGAATGTCGGGGCATACTGAGAAGTTATGTACCAATGGGGCATTCCTGCTTCCCGGACATACCACCACGTGACGGATGTCATGAGCAACCATCAGGGCAGTAAGGATATTAACATTCTCTTTGTTGGTGTACATATAATATAGATAGCGAAATTATGAGATTACAAGATTAAGAGATTGCAGGGAAATGAGAAAACTGACAAAGGGGATTAATCTTTATTGATTACAGCCCGCATCGTACCCATCTTGGCCTCCGTCTCCTCCCACTCCGATTGTTCGGCACTGTCTTTTAGCAGACCTCCACCGGCGTAAAGACTGTAACCCTCTCGCTGGATTTCCATGCAACGAAGGGATATATAAAGATGTGTCTCCTCTTCCACCATCAGCGGTCCGGAGAACCCGCTGTAGAAACGACGGGGCACACGCTCATTCTGTCGGATGAAGTTAAAAGTCTCCCGTTTAGGTAATCCACATACAGCTGGCGTTGGAAAGAGCCGGTAAAGCAGACTACCTATCTGTAGAGGCTCTTGTAATGTGAAGATGAAATCACTGCGGAGATGAATAAGATCGGCGGCACGCACAGAATACGGTCCCTCCTCTCTTATCTGTGTAGAGAAATGCTCTAAGCACTCCATGATATATGTGGCCACATAACGCTGCTCCTGAATATCTTTCTGTGACCAACGGATACTGGCAGAGGTATCATCGCCATGATGTTCGAACTGCAGCTGCTCCCCTTTCAGGATCATCGTGCCCGCCAGGGCGATGGTTATCCACTGTTCCTCACGCTTTTCCAAGAGAATCTCGGGAGTAGACATCAGCCAGGTGCCACTCTGAGGTGTGGATACTAAAGAAACAAACATGCGGGGATAGAGCCGGCAAGCCTTTTGAAATAACGCTATTGGATCTTGTACCTCAGTGGGATCATCAGCTCTACGGGAGAGCACTATCTTCTGAAATTGTCCATCGGTGAGATGAGCATAGAAACTACGGAAGTCGAACCCATAACGCATACGGGGATCCATCAGCGTCTGTGAGAAGTTACCCGTGGATAAGGAACAAGTAAAATCTCCACAGTTCAACTCCTCCGGCAGTAATTGTCTCACCACATCAGGACGAATAAGAAGGATAGGATTGACAGGAGAGATGTCGAAAGGAGCGAAGACAAATCCGTTTTTCCCTGACAGAGAGGAGCAGGCAGGAATCTCCAAGGCTTCTTCTTCCTGCTGTATCACACAGGTGCATTTCTGCTGACGTGGCAGACGATAGATGGCAAATGAATTCATTCCTTATCTTTTTTAGGTGTAATAACATAATTGGTGACATGTACTATACTGATAAGGTCACCAGTAGTATCGGTAATACGCACATCCCATACATGAAGCGTTCTCCCTTTACTCACCAGATGAGCAGTGGCTGTCACGGTATCGCCTTCTGAGACGGCTTTCACATGCTCGCCACTCACGCTGATGCCCACGCAGATCTTCCCAGGGCAAAGAGCCGTACTACCCACGCCGGCCACATTCTCAGCCAATGCCAGTGAGGCACCGCCACTGAGGAATCCGAAGGGCTGACGGTTGTTCTCATCCACTTTCATAGTGGCCATACACAAATCTTCTTCGGGAGTAGAGATGAAATTCATTCCCAAGACCGTCGACAGATTAGGCTGTCGCTCTATTATTTCTTTGATGGTGTCAACATTCATACGCTTTGTGTTTGAGACAATTAAGGTTTAACAGATACTACCTAACTGTTATCAGATGAATAATCCTTTGTGGACAACTCATAATGGAGCATCTCCAACTGACGGAGCGTCATTTGCCCTATCTGCCGCTCGATATAGCGAATCAATTCCTCGCGCCGATCATCATCATCTGTATATAACATCATTTCATCTTTTAGTGATTCAACCATAGATAAGTAGCCTGCAAATATATACAATTTCTTTGAGATTCCACATCATTTCCTGTAAAATAAGTTGTAAGAAAGAACATTTTCACAAAATGACACTTTCTTTCCCCAAAAATTATTACCTTTGTATTTTACGAATCTTATTCACCTTACTGACAATGATGAGGACGATAAAAATGACTCTTACCGCACCACTAATGTCACTCTACTTACAAGGAATGGCGCGACAGATTGTTCTTACGTATATAGGCACAAAAATCAACAATATGAAAGCTAAGAGTATTGCAGTACTGATACTGTTCATAATCAACCTAAATGCAGGAGCCACCCCTATCGACCAAATGCTAGAGCGAATCGATAAAGGAGCCTCCAAGAAATTTAAAATAGAACTGCGGAATGACCACCGCCAGACAACCGACTATTTTGAGCTCGACCAACAAGGACAACGCGTGGTGGTGAGAGCTAACAACTGGATCAGTGCTGCTGTAGGCATCAACTGGTACCTGAAACACCATGCAGGCATCCACCTTAGCTGGAATCAGATGAGAGCCACACTGCCTGCCAACCTTCCGAAAGTCAGCAAGAAAGAAAGGCATGAGACGGACCTCACGCTGAGATACGATTTCAACTACTGCACCTTCTCTTATTCCATGCCTTTCTGGGATTGGCGGCGCTGGGAGCAGGAGATCGACTGGATGGCCTTACACGGAGTGAATCTCCCGTTAGCTATTGTAGGTGAGGAATGCGTGTGGCATAACATGCTTCTCAAAATGGGATATACAGAAGAGGAGGTAGGACGTTTTATCGCCGGCCCTGCCTTCTTAGCCTGGTGGGAAATGAATAACCTGGAGGGATGGGGCGGTCCGCTACCGCTCTCCTGGTATCAGCGACAGGAAGGACTACAGAAGAAAATCCTAAAGAGAATGCGTGAATATGGCATGCACCCCGTACTCCCCGGTTACTGCGGAATGGTGCCTCATGATGCGAGAGAGAGACTGGGATTAAATGTGGCTGATGCCGGTTTGTGGAATGGGTTCCAACGTCCTGCCAACCTTCTGCCTACCGACCCTCGCTTCAAGGAGATCGCCACCTTATACTATCAGGAGCTTACCAAGCTCTTCGGTACTTCGAAATACTACTCGATGGATCCTTTCCATGAGAGTAATGACGACAGCGCTATCGACTATGCCGCAGCAGGAAAGGTGATGATGGATGCCATGAAACAAGTAAGGAAAGATGCGGTGTGGGTGATTCAGGGATGGACAGAGAATCCAAGGCCTGAGATGATAGACGCCATGGACAACGGTGATCTGCTGGTATTGGATCTCTTCTCCGAGTGCCGTCCGATGTTCGGCATCCCCAGCATCTGGAAACGTGAAAAGGGATATAAGCAACACAACTGGCTCTTCTGTATGTTGGAGAACTTTGGAGCTAACGTAGGACTGCATGGGAGGATGGATCAGTTGCTTCACAACTTCTCCTTGGCCCGTCAGCAGTATGGGGCTCATCTGAAAGGCATCGGCTTCACCATGGAGGGATCCATGAACAACCCTGTGATGTTTGAACTGATGAGCGAACTGCCATGGCGTCAGGAAACCGTCACGAAAGAACAATGGATCAAAGAATATATCCGCGCACGCTACGGATTGAACGACATCGAAAACGCCACCGTACTCCATGAGATAGAATCAGCATGGGATATTCTCATACACAGCATCTATAATTGCCCTGCCGGCAACAACCAACAGGGACCCCATGAGAGTATCTTCTGCGGAAGACCCTCCCTCAACAACTTCCAAGCCTCATCCTGGTCAAAGATGAAAAACTACTACGATCCCGATGCCACCCTGAAAGCCGCAGAGATTCTCGTAGAGGTGGCCGACCGTATGCGTGGCAGCAACAATTTTGAATACGATCTGGTGGATATCTGCAGACAAGCCGTTGCTGACCAGGCCAGGATACAGTATTTGGAGACCATCGCCGACTATCATGCGTTCCGTAGAAAAGCATTCCAAAGAGACTCCCAGCGTTTCCTCGATCTTTTACTCCTGCAAGATGAACTGTTAGCCACCAGGTCTGAATTCAAGGTGGGGCGCTGGATAGAAGAGGCTCGTAAGGCTGGTGACACATCTGCTGAGAAGGATCTCTATGAATGGAATGCAAGGGTGCAGATAACGACATGGGGCAACCGTTACTGCGCGGATACCGGCGGACTGCGTGACTATGCCCATAAGGAGTGGAGTGGACTGCTGAAAGACTTCTATTATAAGCGGTGGAAGTGTTATTTTGAAGCGTTAGACCATCAATTAGTTATCGGTTCCCAAGAACAACCGGACATGCTAGGCGGTGGCGCTAATGCCAACAAGACAGCATCAGAACTCTTTGCCATGGCATTGCCGCAGGATGTAAAGATCGATTACTATGCCATGGAAGAGCCATGGACGAAGACACACAACAGTTACTCCTCGCAAGCAGAAGGTGACGCCATAGAAGTGGCACAACGGGTTGTTGAGATTCTAAAACGTTAAGGTATGGCAACAAGCAAACGACTCCTCTCTTTGGATGTACTACGGGGAATCACCGTAGCGGGAATGATCCTGGTGAATGACGGATATGGAGAATCTTTCTCTACCCTCAGACATTCTACATGGAATGGAATGACACCCTGTGATCTGGTCTTCCCTTTTTTCCTCTTCATCATGGGTATCAGTACTTGTCTCTCCCTACGTAAATATGAGTTTAAAGCCAACAAGACCGTCGTCTGGAAGATCTTTCGGCGCACTGCCTTCATCTTTCTTATCGGACTCTTCATCAACTGGTTCGATAAAGCCATTAGCGGTAACTGGCTGCCTTTAGAATCCATCCGTATCATGGGGGTGATGCAACGTATCGCATTATGCTATTTGGCAGTATCTATCATAGCCCTGATTGTTAATCACAGATTTCTCTTACATATCGTCTTCGGTCTGCTCATCACCTATACGCTAATTCTTCTCTATGGCAACGGCTACGCACAAGGTGCAGAGAATATCGCCGCACGTATCGACAACGCTATTTTCGGATACGAGCACCTATATCATAAGAGTCCGGTGGATCCGGAAGGTCTGCTGGGCACCCTCTCTGCCGTAGCTCATACGTTGTTGGGATTCTTTGCCTGTAAGATGATGCTGCAGGCGAAAGACGTTCAGGGTAAAGTGTTGTTCTTCCTCCTCTTCGGAGCCATCCTTGTAATCGGTGGATATCTCCTCTCTTTCGGCCTCCCCTTGAATAAGAGGATATGGTCTCCCAGTTATGTGTTGATGACCTGCGGACTGTGCTCGCTGCTGCAAGGCATCATTATGTATGCAATCGATATGAGGGAGAAAAGACAAAGCGCATTAGTAACGTTCTTCCTGATCTTCGGCATCAACCCTCTCTTCCTTTATGTGTTGAGTGAACTGCTGGCTATCATCTTCGGATATTTCGGTATCAGCACAATGATATACAACCCCATCCATACTGTCATCACCGACAACCGCTGGGCATCTTGCTGTTATGCCATCCTCTTTACCCTCCTCTGCGGAGCCTTTGGCTATCCGTTATACAAGAAGAAGATATTTATCAAAATCTAATCGGCTTATAACAAGAAAAACAGTGACACACCGATACACGAGATGATGGCACCCACGATATGCTTCCAGGTTACCGGTGTCTTGAACAGCCAATGGGAGGGGAAGATGATTAGGATGGGTGACAGTGCCATGAGAGTGGAGGCGATACCAGCCGCTGTATATTGCAGAGCCATCAACGAGAGTCCTACACCTACAAAAGGACCAAAGCATACGGCAATGATAACAAACAGATAACCTTTCCTGTCCTTACTGCACCTGCGGAATTCTCCCATCCCCTGATGCATCCACATCAGAAGGAAATAAAAGAAAAAACCACTGATACAACGAATCATATTGGCACTGAAAGGCAACACATATTCTATAGACGGCAATACATCGGCAGGCACGCCATGGGTGTAATAATCCATTCCTACCTTGCTGAGCACCAATCCAAATCCCTGTCCCAACCCTGCTCCAATAGCAAAGAGTACTCCCTGCCATGGCAGTCGTAATGACACCTTATGTTCTTCTGACCGTCCGAGGATAGAGAGTGCGATACCCGATAAGGTAATCACCATCGCCAGAAGATTACACCAGGTGAGATGCTGTCCTAACATCACCCATGCCGCAAAAGCAGCGGCAGCGGGAGAGAGCGTCATCATCAACTGTCCGTAGAGAGACCCTATCATGATATAACTCTTGAAGAGACAGTAGTCACCCATCACATAACCGACGAGTCCCGACAATGCCAACCAAAACCATGCTTTGCCATCCGCATATACGGGATAAGGGGCTCCAAGACAATACCAGCATAGCAGGGCGATGAACAGTGTAGTGAGAAACATACGCCATACATTACTTACGAAAACACCCCATCGCTTGGATAAGACCTCACTGACAAGCGCCGATCCCATCCACAGGAATGCCACAGCTAATGATATGATTTCTCCAAAAAAACGCATACAGGGGACAAAATTACAACAAAATCATTAGATTTCTTCTTACTTAATCAGATTTTTCGTACCTTTGCAGCAAATAATTAATAGACATTTATTGTTTACACACAAATGAACATATTAGAACTCAGTGAACAAGAGATTGGCAGACGCGAGAGTCTGCAAGAGTTGCGCAAGATGGGCATCAACCCATATCCTGCCGCAGCCTACCCCACCAACGCTTTCAGTGCAGAGATCCGTGACAGTTTCCATGACGAGGATGAGCCCCGTCAAGTATGTATCGCTGGCCGTATGATGAGCCGCAGGGTTATGGGCAAGGCCTCTTTCGCTGAGGTACAGGACTCAAAAGGCAGGATTCAGATATATATCACCCGTGATGATATCAATGCTGCTTGTGAGGCTTATGCCCAGGCAGAAGAGAAGACCGGCAGCATGCCTATCGACTATCCCACCTTCAAACGTCTGCTTGACATAGGAGACTTTATCGGTATCAAAGGATTCGTCTTCCGCACGCAGACAGGAGAGATATCCGTTCATGCCAAGGAGATGACGCTGTTAAGCAAGAGTCTGAAACCACTGCCTATCGTAAAATACAAAGACGGTGTAGCATATGATAAATTCGATGATCCTGAGCTGCGCTATCGTCAGCGTTATGTAGACCTTGTTGTCAATGAGGGCGTCAAGGATACTTTCCTGCAACGTGCCACCGTTCTGAGGACCATGAGAAACTACCTTGACGAACATGGTTACACAGAGGTGGAAACCCCCACTCTACAGACCATTGCCGGTGGTGCTTCTGCCCGTCCGTTCATCACTCACTTCAATGCGCTGAATCAAGATATGTATATGCGTATCGCCACAGAGCTCTATCTCAAGCGGCTGATCGTGGGTGGTTTTGAAGGCGTTTACGAGATTGGCAAGAATTTCCGTAATGAAGGAATGGACAAGACGCATAATCCAGAGTTTACTTGTATGGAACTCTATGTGAGTTATAAGGATTACAACTGGATGATGTCGTTTACCGAGCAGTTATTGGAGACAATCTGCGTAGCTGTCAACGGAAAGGCAGAAGTAGAAATTGATGGTAACATCATCTCCTTCAAGGCACCCTACCGTAGGTTACCCATCCTCGATGCTATCAAAGAAAAAACCGGCTTCGACTGTGAGGGTAAGAGCGAAGAGGACATCCGCGCCTTCTGTCTTTCCAAAGGTATGGATGTAGATGAGACGATGGGCAAGGGTAAGTTGATTGATGAACTCTTCGGAGAATTCTGCGAAGATTCGTTCATACAGCCCACCTTTATTACAGACTATCCGGTGGAAATGAGTCCGCTCACCAAGATGCACCGCACCAAGCCAGGACTGACCGAGCGCTTTGAGTTGATGGTCAACGGAAAAGAGTTGGCAAACGCCTATTCTGAGCTCAACGACCCCATCGACCAGGAGGAACGTTTCATCGAACAGATGAGACTGGCAGACAAGGGTGACGATGAGGCGATGATCATCGACCACGATTTCCTTCGCGCACTGCAATATGGTATGCCACCGACATCCGGCATCGGCATCGGTATCGACCGTCTGGTCATGCTCATGACCGGCAAGTTTGCTATCGGAGAAATCATGCTGTTCCCACAGATGAAACCTGAGAAGAAAATTCCGCAGAGCAGTGTGACGGAGTGGGCAGCCATCGGGGTGCCGGAAGAATGGGTGCCTGTTCTCCGCAAGGCTGGCTTTAACATAATCTCCAATATCAAAGAGGAGAAGCCGCAAGGGCTGCAGCAGAAAATCGGTGACATCGTAAAGAAATACAAGCTGACCATCGTCAAGCCTTCTGTCAATGAGGTGCAAGGATGGATAGAAAAAGCTAAAAGCACTGAGTAAGAATGTACAACTGCGGCAATATAGCTATCATTGGCGGCGGTAGCTGGGCTACCGCTATCGCCAAGATTGTACTGGATCACACCCAGCACATTGGATGGTACATGCGCCGCGATGACCGCATCGAAGATTTCCAGCGGATGGGGCACAACCCTGCCTATCTCACCAGTGTCCATTTTGATGTCAGCAAGATATTCTTCTCCAGTGACATCAACAAGATTGTACAGAACTACGATACACTGATCTTCGTCACCCCCTCTCCCTATCTGAAGAATCATCTGAAGAAACTGAAGAGCCGTATCCGTGATAAATTCGTCATCACAGCCATCAAAGGTATCGTTCCTGACGAGAACCTCGTCTGCTCGGAATATTTCCATCAGGTATATGATGTGCCGTATGAGAACTTAGCCTGCATCGGCGGACCGTCGCATGCTGAGGAGGTGGCATTGGAACGTCTCTCTTATCTCACCATTGGGTGTATGGACAAGGAGAAAGCACAGAGTTTCGCCAGTCTTATCTCCAGCGACTTCATCAAGACCAAGACATCCACGGATGTGGTGGGAATAGAATATTCCTCGGTATTGAAAAATGTATATGCCATCGCTGCCGGTATTTGTAGCGGACTGAAATACGGTGATAATTTCCAGAGTGTGCTCATGTCGAATGCTATCCAGGAGATGAACCGTTTCCTCACCGCTATCTATCCCTTGGAAAGGAATATCAACGACTCGGTATATATGGGTGACTTGCTTGTGACAGGCTATTCCAACTTCTCACGTAACCGCACCTTCGGTACTATGATTGGCAAGGGATACAGCGTGAAGAGTGCACAGATAGAGATGGAGATGATCGCTGAGGGATTCTTCGGCACGAAGTGCATGAAAGAAATCAACCGCCACTGGCATGTCAACATGCCGATCCTCGATGCTGTATATAATATTCTGTATGAGCGCATCAGTCCGCAGATTGAGATTAAGCTCCTCACCGATTCATTCCGCTAACAACTATAACAAATTAATAACATAAACATATCGAATTATGAAGAATATCAAACTTGACATCACGAAAGCCGCGTGTTTCTTACCCAGCGGTTGTGTAGGGGCTTTTGAGCCACAGGTAAAAAATGCACAGAAAGCATTGGAAGAGGGAACCAGTCTGGGTAACGATTTCCTGGGTTGGCTGCATCTGCCATCCTCTATCACTCCCGCATTTCTGGATGAGATAGAGGCTACCGCTGCTGTCTTGCGTAAGGAATGTGAAGCTGTCGTTGTTGCCGGTATCGGTGGCAGTTACCTTGGTGCCAAAGCTGTGATAGAGGCATTGAGCAACGCTTTCCAGTGGTTGGTAGGCAGTGCTGACGCTCCCACTATCCTCTTTGCAGGAAACAATATCGGCGAGGATTATCTTTATGAGCTCACCGACTTTCTGAAAGGAAAGAAATTCGGTGTTATCAACATTTCTAAGAGTGGAACCACCACAGAGACCGCCCTCACCTTCCGCCTGCTGAAGAAACAGTGCGAGGAGCAGATGGGTAAAGAGATGGCAAAGAAAGTGATCGTTGCCGTTACCGATGCCAAGAAAGGCGCCGCACGCACCTGTGCTGACAAGGAGGGGTACAAGAGCTTTATCATCCCCGACAATGTAGGTGGTCGGTTCTCTGTGCTCACACCGGTAGGACTACTTCCTATCGCATGTGCCGGCTTCGACATCAAAGCCCTTGTCAACGGTGCGCAGGAGATGGAGAAGGTTTGTGGCATCGACACTCCTTATGCAGAGAACCCCGCGGCTCAATATGCTGCTGTCCGCAACGGATTGTATCAGTCAGGTAAGAAGATCGAGATCATGGTTAACTTCCAACCGAAGCTCCACTTTATGAGTGAGTGGTGGAAACAGCTGTACGGAGAGAGTGAGGGAAAAGACAAGAAAGGCATCTTCCCCGCCAGTTGCGACTTTACCACCGATCTCCACTCTATGGGCCAATGGATTCAGGATGGTGAGCGTACGATCTTCGAGACGGTTATCAGCGTGGAGGAGCCGAACAAGAAACTTCTCTTCCCCAGTGACGAGGAGAATCTCGACGGACTGAACTTCCTTGCCGGAAAGCGTGTAGATGAAGTGAACAAGATGGCAGAGTTGGGAACTCGCTTGGCACATGTTGATGGTGGTGTTCCCAATATCCGTATCAGCATGCCACAGTTGAACGAGTATTATCTCGGTCAGGTGATATACTTCTTTGAGATTGCTTGTGGCATCAGTGGCAACATCCTTGGCGTTAACCCATTCAACCAGCCGGGTGTAGAGGCATACAAGAAGAATATGTTTGCCCTGCTCGACAAACCAGGTTACGAGGAAGACAGCAAGGCTATCAAGGCTCGTCTGGCCAAGGAGGCTTGACACTGGTTATGCAACTCTCACTTCTGAAAGACTATTTGCAGAGAACGGGATATCCATCCTTTTATCCTCGTTTCATTCTCTTCGACATGGACGGCGTGCTCATAGACAGCATGCCGAACCATGTTGTGGCTTGGAGAGAGTCGATGGCTTCCTTCGGCATACGAATGACAGCCATAGACTCTTACATGACAGAGGGTGCCCGTGGTGTGGATACCATCCGTAAGATGGTGAAGGAGCAACAAGGGAAAACAATCACTGCCGAAGAGGCGCAGGTGATGTATAACGAGAAGAGCCGGCTGTTTCATCTGATGCCCCCAGCTCCCCTGATGCCCGGTATCCTTGAGCTGATGCAAAAGCTGCGGAATGACAAGCTGACCATCGGTATCGTTACCGGAAGCGGGCAGCGCCCCCTCATCGAGCGCATACGTACCACTTTCAAAGATTATGTCGTTGAGGAGCATATCGTGACGGCTTATGATGTGACAACAGGAAAACCGGAGCCCGCACCCTATCTGATGGGTATGCAGAAATGCGGTGCACAGCCTTGGGAGACCATTGTGGTGGAGAACGCCCCTCTCGGTGTTAAGGCCGGTAATGCAGCCAAGGCCTTCACCATCGGTGTCAACACCGGTATTCTCCCTGATAAAGCTTTGGCAGAAGCCGGTGCGGACCTTATATTGCCGAGTATTGTCAAACTATGCGAAGAGTGGGAGAATTTATTTAATATTTTCCATTCTACTTTCTGAAGAAGTTGAAGATATTTGGAAGCTAAGCCAAATCATCATTCTTCGTAAGAAAACGGCAGAACCGTGAGAGTACGACAGTATCGTCATCAGGGTTATTTTAGCCCTCTCCCTAACGAGGTATAGTGGATCATGACTATGAATATCTGTTGAGCTCCTTCTGGGTAAAGGTTTTTTAAAATCAGTCTAAAGTGATTTCTCCTGAGCCGAAACAACGATGGTGGTTCTCGTCGTAGATGACGCAGAACTGTCCAGGTGCCACACCCTGTATCATATCCTCCGACAGCACTTGGTAGCGGCCGTCACCTTTATAGTATAAGGCGGCAGGATGGTATTCCGGCGTATGACGAATCTTAAAGGTAATCTTTCCCGGCAACTGTCCGTTTCCAGCTATTCCCGTGGGTGTCAACATGTTAAAGTCGTGGAAACAAAAATCCTTCCGTTGCACCTTCACCGGTTCATAGCCTTTGATAACATAAAGAATATTATTGGGAATATCTTTCTTGATAACATTCCACGGTCCGCCGCCAAATCCCAAGCCGTGACGCTGACCGATGGTATGAAACCATAACCCTTTGTGCTTACCGAGCACCTTTCCTGTGTCAACATCGACGACATCACCCGGATTCTCTCCCAGATAACGACGGATATAGTCGTTATAGTTAATCTTCCCCAGGAAACAGATACCCTGAGAGTCTTTCCGCTTGGCATTGACAAGATGCTCACAATCGGCAATAGCCCGCACTTCCCCTTTCTGGTAATGTCCGATGGGAAACAGTGACTTCTTCAACTGCCAGTCGTATAGCTGTGCGAGGAAGTCTGTCTGATCTTTTACGGGGTCAGGGCTCGTCGTCAACCATTTCTGTCCGTCAATCCATTCTGTCTGTGCATAATGCCCCGTAGCTATCAGGTCATATTCATGTCCTCTCTTCTCATCGAAAGCTCCGAACTTAATCAGACGGTTGCACATCACATCAGGGTTGGGAGTAAAGCCCGCACGCACCTTGTCCATGGTGTATTTCGTCACCTTATCCCAATATTCCCGGTGACAGTCGACCACCTGCAGACGGCATCCGTACTTGGCGGCAACTGCTGTAGCCATCTCCATATCCTCCTCTGATGAGCAATCCCACTCCTCATCCTCATCAGGACCGATCTTGATATAGAAACAGTCAGGATGGAGTCCTAAGCGCGCGAACTCATACACTACCACACTACTATCAACGCCACCCGACAACAGTATAGCTATCTTCTTATCTTTCAGTTCATTGATATTCATGCTGCAAAGTTACGGCTAAGTGAGTGAAATGCAAAATAAAATCATTCTTATTTTCATTTCTAATACGATCGTTGGAGTCATAACTACACTTTTTCATGACTTTTCAGGCTATTTAAAAAGAAAAAGTGTATATTTGCATATTAATAATATTTTGGAAAAGAAAACTACTAATAACACTCATCATTATGAGAAAGATATTGATATTATTACTCTGCTTTATGCCACTGACGCTGTTGGCAGACGAGACAGAGGTATTCCAAGGACTCGTCAAAAGGATCCTTCCATTGCACGCAGACAAAATTGTTGGAGAGCAGTTGAAGAAAGACAAGCACGATTACTTCACCCTGCACACCGAGAATGACAAACTGATCGTAGGCGGCAACAACGCCAACAGTATGGCGGTAGGACTTAACCACTATCTGAAATATTACTGTAATACGACAGTATCATGGTTCGTAGATGACCATTTCGACGCACCACAGACGCTACCCGCCATAGAGACCCCCGTGAGGATCAACGCCCGTTGCGAGAATCGTTTCTTTCTGAACTACTGCACGTTCGGTTATACCATGCCGTGGTGGGACTGGCGTGATTGGGAACATTTCATCGACTGGATGGCTCTCAATGGCATCAACCTACCTCTTGCCATCACCGGCCAAGAAGCCATCTGGCATAGGGTATGGATGAGACTCGGACTGAAAGATGAGGAGATAAGGCATTATTTCACGGGACCGGCCCATCTGCCGTGGCACCGAATGCTGAACATCGATTATTGGCAGGGCGATCTGCCCATGTCGTGGTTAGACGACCAAGAGATGCTCCAAAAAAAAATCGTAGAACGGGAACGCGCCTTCAATATGCGTCCGGTACTACCAGCCTTCGCCGGACATGTGCCACAGGAGCTGCATCGTGTTTACCCCCATGCCAAGATTACTAAGCTCGGTGCTTGGTCAGGATATGCCGATGAATATGCCTGTAGCTTCCTCGACCCTATGGATCCCTTGTTTACGAAAATACAAAAGCTCTTCCTTGATGAGCAGCGCTCTATCTATGGCACAGACCATGTCTATGGTATCGACTTGTTTAATGAGCTCACTCCACCCAGCTATGAGCCCACCTATCTCCGCAGGGTATCCAATCAGGTCTATGGTACCCTGAAGAAGGCAGACAGCAAAGCAGTATGGCTGCAGATGACATGGCTGTTTTATAATGAGCGGAAAGACTGGACCAACGACCGTATCAAGGCGTATATCACTGCCTTCCCCGCCAACAGGCAGATCCTCCTCGACTATTATTGCGAGGTGAAGGAAGTGTGGCAACAGACGAACAAATACTATGGCGTTCCCTATGTGTGGTGCTACCTGGGTAATTTCGGAGGGAATACGATGCTCGCCGGAGATATCAAAGAGATAGACAAACGACTGGAGAACACCATCGTTAACGGTGGGAAGAACTTCACCGGACTGGGCAGTACACTGGAAGGGTTCGACTGCAATCCCTTCGTTTATGAGTATGTCTTTGAGAAGGCATGGGATTTCCCTGCTCATCATGACATCAAGGCATGGACCCGACATATCGCTGACGAGCGCACCGGAAAGACGGATGAAAACGCAAGAGAGGCCTGGGATCTTCTCATTCAGAAGATCTACTGCCGCGGAGGACGGCCTGGGCAATGCTCTGTGCTGAACATCCGCCCTTCCATCGATAAGTTCCGCACCTATTACAAAAACCACAAGATCTACTACGACAACAAAGACTTGTTAAAGGTAGCACAACTGCTATTGAAAGCTGACAGTCATACCACAGCATATACCTTCGATGTGGTGAATATCACCCGTCAGCTGCTGAGCAACTATTTCGGCGATCTCTACTTCGCCTACCAGAAAGCCTACGACACCAAGAATTTTGTGGAGATGAAACGGCTGGAGAGCGACATGCTCACCCTCTTGACAGACATCGACGAACTGGTAGGTACACAGAATGCCTTCCTCATGGGTAAGTGGATCAAGGATGCCCGAAAGAAAGGTATCGATGAGTCTGAACAGAAATACTACGAGAGAAATGCCCGCAACCTGCTCACCACCTGGGGAGAGAAGGCCAAGCTGCTCAACGACTATGCCAGCAGGACATGGAACGGCCTTGTCTCCACCTATTATGCGGAGCGCTGGAAGATGTTCTTCGCCGCTGTCAATCAAGCCATGTTAGCCAGTGAGCCCTTTGATGAGGATCATTACAAGGCATACGAAAAGGGAGTCACCGAGTACGAATGGCTATGGTGGAAAGACTGTATCGGACACTTCCCCTCCACGCCACAGGGTGACGGTATCGCCACGGCCCGCAGACTGGTGAAGAAATACGAAGGTGCCATTAAGGCCATCTGATAATATAAGATGGTGGGAGCCTTGAACATCCAGAACTCAAAGATTTTTACATAAAGAAAAAAAAATATTAAACCAAAGTATCCTTTTAGCATCTAACTGTTACAATCATGAAGAAATCAGTTCTTACATTTTTATCTGTTATCATAGTGTGTTCTTTCCTTGCCTGCCAGCAGAGAGGACTACAGGGAAATTATCAGGAGGAGATAGAGAAAAAAGCACAGCAGACCTCTTTCGCCATCCAAAATGTCAAAGACTCAGTAAGTGACAGCATAGGAAAGGCATTATGCACCAGTTCGATCAATATAGACTATCCAACCAAAGGCAATCCCTATCTGTTGAACAGCATCCGTGAATGGATCATCGACTGGACTTATGCCAACGACACTATTGACATGAATGAACCCTTAGCTATTCTCAGAGACTTTAACGCTGCAAGCATTCACGAATTAATGGTGGAGGCCAAGGAGTTAAATGAGAACCCGACCCTGATAGAAAACGGCATGGAGCTCGCTCAGGAGATGGAAATCAAGAAAATATTTGAAGACAATCTGTTCATCACATATATCGTGACCACCTATACCTATCTGGGCGGTGCCCACGGTACGTTTACCGCCTGGGGAACCACCTTCCGTAAGAGCGATGGTAAGGTGCTCGACCATATCTTCCGTAACGACAAGTTGACAGATGTCCAGCAACTGATATCTGAGGATCTACAGAAACAATTTGAGGTGAACAGCTGGGATGAGCTGCGTGAACAACTCTTTATAGATGAATATGCCAGCTATGTACCCATGCCCCAGAGTGACCCGTATATCAAAAACGACAGCATCGTGTTCTGTTACCAGCAATACGAGATCGGACCGTATGCCATCGGCCTGCCCGCCGCCCGGCTGGCTATCAAAGACCTCAAGGAGATGCTGGCGCCATCCTTCCTAAAGAATTATAAGACGAAATCTACTAAATAAATCTTTATGAAAAGAATATTCTTAGTTATCACCATCCTGCTTAGTATCTGTACCACGATACAGGCGCAGGAAATCGATGAAGGCAGCATGAAGAAAGCTACCGGATGGGTCAACAGTCTGCAACTCAACGACAAAGCAAAGGAAGAACGCGTGACAAAAGTCATCGCTACTCATCTGGCTGCCATCCGTGACTGGCACAACAGCCACGGGAATATGATTCCCGACGGAGCCATCAACCCCACAACAGGCAAAAAGCTCTCTGCCATGGACCGTTCGGTAATCGCCGATTCCTCACAGCCAGCGTCCATCCGTCAGGCACTCTTAGACGGACTCAACTCCGATCTTACTCCCGAGCAGGTGGAGCAGGTGCTCGACCTCTACACGGTTGGGAAAGTAGCATTCACGCTCAGGGCCTATAAAGAGATAGTCCCAGACATGACTCCGGAGGATGAGAAGGTACTGATGGACAATCTCAAACAGGCACGACTGATGGCTGTCGACTATAAGAACATGAAGCAGATCTCTGCCATTTTTGAGATCTTCAAGACAAAGAATGAGCAGTATTTCACCAATAGCGGCCGTGACTGGCGCACGATGTACAGTGCATACGTAAAACAACTGAATGCAAAAAAGGCAGCCGAAAAGGCTGCCAAAAAAAACTGATTAACATGTTCCCTGTTCGGGATTAGTGAAGTGAACCAGTTATTTACTGAGAAATTTACTCTCTAAATAGTTATTGAATGCCTCCTTATAGTTATCACCTATAGGGAGGTACGTCTCCTCATCGAGAATCACCCTGTTCTTGTTCACCTCCTGAATTTTCTTCAGATTGACGATATATCCTCGGTGAACACGCATAAATTGATTGGTTGGCAACCGCTCTTCCATCTTCTTCATACTCATCAACACGATGACTGGCTTTGCCCTACCCTCCACATAAATCTTTAGATACTCACTCATACTCTGCACATACAGGATATCCTTCACCTCGATACGGATAACCTTATAGTCGGTCTTGAGGAACAACGTGTCATCTTCCAGTTGAGAGACCATCGCCGTATTCTGCTGATCGTAACGCTGTTTCACCTTGTTGGCAGCACGTTGGAAATCCGTCAGTCCGAAAGGCTTCAGAAGATAATCCACCGCGTCTACCCTGAAACCCTCCACCGCATATTCCGAATAGGCGGTGGTGAAAACCACCAGGGGAGGCATAACTAAAGATTTTACGAAATCCATACCGTTGAGATCAGGCATATTGATATCCACGAATATCGCATCGATAATCTCCCGCTCCATCAAGGCGGTGGCATCTGACGCACTCTGACAGCTGTCCACCAATTCAAGGAACGGAATTTTCTTGATATACGTTGCCAACTGTTTTAAAGCCAACGGTTCATCATCTATCGCCAAACATCTTATCATGACAGGTATGTTTTATTGAGGGGTAACAACAAAAGCACCTCGTAGGTCTTTTCCGCATTATCTAAATCAAGAGTATAATCATTACCATATATTAATGTTAAACGTTGTCTTACATTAGCAAGTCCCACTCCGCAGCTGTTATCATCGGTGTCAGGTGACACTTTGCTGTTCTTACAAGTAAATTTCAGCCGATCTTCGTCCAAAGATATTTTCACTTTCACGAAACACTCCTGTTTGTAGCTGACACCATGCTTGAAAGCATTCTCCACGAAGGTAATCAGCAACAAGGGCGGAATTCCCGCATCGGGCATCTTATCAGGGATATCCACCGTGATCTTCACCTTGTCGGTATAGCGCAGACTCATCAAAGAGATGTATGTTTCCAGGAATTCCGTCTCTCGCCTCAAGGGTATCAGCTGTTTATCGCCCTCATAGAGCACATACCGCATCATCTTCGACAGTTCCAGTATGGTGTCTTTCGCTTTCTCCGGATCGATATCCACTAAGGCATGGATATTGTTTAACGTATTCATGAAGAAGTGAGGGTTGATCTGATATTTCAAATACGCCAGTTGTTGCTCCATGCCCTTTTTCTCTAATTCCTGCAGTTCTTTAGCATCCTCATCACTCTTGAAATACAGCTTTATGCCCAGGTTCATGCCGATGGTCAGCAGCACGACAATCAGTCCTATCGCATTGCTGAGTGTCAGCATCAGCGGCTCCTCACCGTGTCTGAAGTCCGGACCTGAGGGTTCTCCCTGCCATACAGAGTCGGGCAAATCTTCTCTCATCACTGGCGGCAGTCCCGTCTCCACCCGGTCATCAGGAGGCAGTCCTAAGGAGTCTTCATACATATTCATCTCCTCAAACATCGGAGGCCGCTCTTCCATTCTTCCCATAGGACCTCCATGACCACCGGGTGCAGGTCCTCTCATCTCCATCTGCGGCGGTCCGAAGTGTCTCTCTCTCGTACCTGTTGAACACTGGTAGAAGATGAACAGCACCAAGATACACGCCACCGAGAGGAAATAAAGGAATTTCTTATGGTGATAGATGAGCAGGGGCGCCAACAAAAAATTATGTACGAGGAATATGGCCAGATATACCAGTAACACGCTCCACACCTCCATGATGTCGTTCCATCGGAAAGAGGCTCCATGTGATAGTGTGCGTATGAGGTTGGTAATCACTGGCGCGATGAAAAGCAATATCCAAAGCGCCAGATACACCAGTGTCTCTTTGATTTCCCTTTTAGAGATTGTCATCATAATTTATCTTTACGGATTACATCGACCATAGATTCTTCTCAGCATCCATATTCTCATCTTACGTTTTAGCAGAAGCAGATAAACTATGATATTAGTTACTACCAGAATTATCAGAAGTTCCGGGAAAGCTCTCAGCCCTACGCATGCCTCCACCCATGCTGCTTCCTGCCGTATTGGAAGTGGTGAACGTACCGAGCTTTGTCTCACTGCTGACGGTAGCACCACTGTAATATCCATAGAAATCATCATTGCCGCTCACCGTTGTGGCGGTACTCAGCGTATAGGTAGTACCAGAGCTGAATTTGGGAGAGCTCACCTGCATCACCGCACTATCGTATGCCCTGGGCATCTTCAGTGCGAAGATATTATTCCCACTGCCGTCTTTCACCGTCAGATAAGCACCATTGGATACTGTCACGCCCGAGAGGACAGCTTTCTGCTGGGAACCGGATATTGACTCTGAGCCACCACCGATACCAATCACCGTTCCACCGTTGATGCTGAAGGTATAACGCTCTGCCACGTCGATACCCTCTTCGGGGGAAGTGGCTCCGCAGCCTATCATCAAACCGCCATTGACAGTCAGGTTCCCATTGGAGTCTATTCCGTCATTCGTCAGAGAATAGCCAAAGACATATCCACCGTTCATGGTAAAGGATCCTGCCGAGTTGATGGCATCATCACTGGAATAAGCCCCCACGCTTCCTGCACTGATGGTCATCGTGCCCTTGGTTTCTATTGCCTCATGAGAGGAAGAGCGAGCCATGATATCCCCGCCGGAGATGGTCATATTCCCATCTGCCTTGATGGCTTTGGCCGACACGTCATCCTTGCCCGCAGTATAATTCTTTCCAGCGGCAATGGCACGTATGGTACCTCCGGAGATTGTCATAGTCTGAGACGACTTCAGTCCTTTGCCTCCTGCACCGGTACTCTTCACGTTTACCTCACCGCCACTGATAACGAAGATGCTGTCCGACTTGATGCCTGCACAGCCTTTATACTCCTTATCATCACTGTCGTAGGCCGATCCACCAGTAGTGATGGCTGTCACACGACCGCCTTCTATCTGGATGAACCCCTCCGTGTTGATTCCTTTGGCCGCGTCTGCTGATACCTCCACGTTGACAACACCTCCACGGATAATCACACCGTCGTTGGTCTTGATGCCGTGGTTGCTCGTTGACTTCACATAGATATTCGTATTCGGACGGATAAACACATAGTCATCGCTGACAATACCGTTCTTTGCATTGGAATAGACACTCAGCATGCCTGATCCGCTGAAGGCCAGTTTTCCCTCGCTGAACAGTGTTCCCTTCATATCCTCGTTCTCCACCATGGTGTAAGAAGAGCCGTCGGTGAGCTTGTTGGTAGTGCCATCTTTCACCACCACATACATACGTTTACCCTGATTGTTGATGGCGGCACCGGTAGGATTGGTGATATCCACTCCATTGAGAATCACCTCGAATTTCTTGTCGCTATAGATCTTGAAAGAGCCATCAGAGGTAGTGCCGCTCAGTTCATAAGCGATATTCTTCACCGTGGAAGTGACGGTGACGTCCGCTCCGTCTGTCTTTACGGTAACACCATCGGCGGTACCGGTCACCGTAGCGCTATTACCACTATAGGCAATCTTTATCGTAGCAGAGGGAGTATAGGTCTCCACATAGTCCTCATAATATGTATCGCTGCTACCCGGTATCGTCTCAGACTCTGTCAGAGAAGAGGTGTCGATAGTAACATCAAACGTTCCCAAGATCGTGGTGAGCGCTGTTCCTGTGCCACCTCCCTGTCCACCGTTCATGCCACCGCCACCTATCAACATATCGTCAGGGAACCAGTCTTCCCAGTTGTCTCCTGAGGTGCAGGAAAAAAAGATGCCTGCGGAGACTATCATGAATAAATATGCCAGTCTTTTCATAATCTTATCATTTTCGTTCAACAATCTTTTATCGATTGCAAAGCTATAATATAATAAGGAATATAGCAAAATCAATCAACGAACCTTGGGTTTTCTTCAACCAATCCTCAGAAAGCCTCTCGGTATTTTTTCTCATTTTTGTCTTCCAACATACTCAGATAACTGTTGTATCTACTGAGAGCGATGTAGTGATTCTCCACTGCCTTAATAACAGCACAGTCGGGTTCGTGAGTATGGGTACAGTTGTTGAATCGGCAGTCCTTTGAGGTTTCGAAGATCTCCTTAAAGTAGCTGCAAATCTCCTCTGGCTCCATATCGTAAGCGCCAAAACCTTTCACACCTGGGGTATCTATTACCCATCCCCCTTCGGGAATGGAAAGCATCTCACTGAACGTGGTGGTATGCATACCCGTCTGATGAGCATAAGAGATCTCTGCCGTCTTGAGGTTTACACCTGGGATAAGGACGTTCAGCAGCGTGCTCTTCCCCACCCCGCTGTTTCCGCTGAAGAGTGTGATCTTATCTTTGAGTGACGCCACCAGTGGCTGTAACAGTTCACGATTCCCTTCAGCCTTCTTGGCTGACAGCTGCAGACAATGGTAGCCGATATGCTCATACAGATCGGCCATCATCTGCTGATAATGCCTCTCCTTCTCATTAAGAAGATCCCCTTTGTTGAAAACGAGAATCACGGGAATGCTGTACGCCTCGGCAGATGCCAGGAAACGGTCGATGAAGGTGGTGGATGTCTGTGGGTAGTTGACAGTAACCATCAGCACAGCCTGATCCACATTTGCCGCCAGGATATGACTCTGCTTACTGAGGTTGGACGACTTTCTTACGATATAGTTTCTGCGGTCACAGATGTCTTTGATAAAGGCTGTCCCGTCTTCGTTGATAATCAACTCCACACGATCTCCCACAGCTACAGGGTTGGTGCTGCGGATGCCCTTGAGACGGAAATTACCTTTTATCTTGGATTGTACTGTCCGACTATCATCTGTCAGTACAGTATACCACGACCCAGTGTTTTTGATAACGAGTCCGTACATCAGACGGTCATAATCTCTTTGTTCTTTGCCTCTATCAGTTCGTCGATCTTCTTTATGTACTTATCATGGATCTTCTGCAGTTCGATCTCGGCATCTTTCTCATTATCCTCGCTGAGGCCATCTTTGACAGCTTTTTTCAGACGGTCTTTGATATCTCCACGGACATTACGTACCTCTACCTTGGCTTTCTCTGCGATCTTAGCGCACTGCTTCACCAGTTCACGGCGGCGCTCTTCGGTAGGCTGCGGGATGTTCAGACGGATCACCTCACCGTTGTTTTCTGGGGTGATACCCACATCGCTGTCCATGATAGCCTTCTCGATGTCACGTATCGCCTTCTTGTCCCACGGACGGATGGCGATCGTGCGGGCATCCGGGCAGTTCACGCTGGCCACCTGGTTCAGAGGCACCTTCGAGCCGTAGCTGTTTACTCTCACGCCATCCAGGATAGCCACGTTGGCACGTCCGGCACGTATCCTTGCCAGGCTGTCATCCAAGAACATGGCAGCCATCTCCATTCTCTCCTCACTCTCTTTGAGTGTTGCTTTTACATCTATCATATCTTGTTTCTTTAAGGTTTCGATTACAAGTCACAAAAATAATTGTTTTTTTCAAAACAACAACAATTTCTTAGACATTTTTTTTTAATGTTCACCCTATTTGTCGTAAAATTAAGTGGTTGCCGCAACAAACCGGACGGAACAACAATAAATATGATGACAACGGATATAAGAACAGCCGGCTCGCCACGAGCCAGCTGTATCTTTTCACCCTATGAATGTATGTTTACTCAGAATCCGAAGATCTCCTTCAGTTTATCATCCAGCATCTCATCCTCCACCTTACCGATAATGTTTCCCTCACGGTCAATAAGATACTTGGTGGGTAGGAAGTGGATGGCATAACTGTTGCTGACAGCCTCACTCATGTCATACCCAATCAGTCTGCCATCGGCATCCCTTTTTACCTTCTTTCCGCAAAGCAGATGATGGTAATTCCTGATGCCGTCCTTCTCAATGGCTTTTAGGGCTGCGTCAGGATTGCTGTCATCATCAGCCACATACACCACATCAAAACCTTTCTTGCCATATTTGTCATACAATGCCTTTACGTGAGGGTTGCTCTTACGACAGGGCACGCACCAGGAAGCCCAGAAGTCGAGCAACACTACCTTGCCCTTCAACGAGGACAATGTGAAAGGCTTACCGGTCAGCAGGTCATTCCCCGTAATTTCCGGTGCGGGATTTCCCGGCGCCACACGATCCAGTGTTGTTATCTCATTAGCCAGATCCTTACCGGTCGTCGTCTCCTTTGCAATGTCATCCAATTGTTCATACGCCCTCTTCAGACTGTCAAGTGACATGAGCCCTACCTCATAATGCAGGAAGAAAGCGGCAAGGGCCGTCTGAGGATTTTGCTCCAAATACTCCTTCCGACGTTCGGTCATGATCTTTTGAAGAGGCACCATCAGACTTTTGATGGAGTCACGGTTGGTGGATGTTCTATATTCATCATTCAGGGCGATGATCCTTGTATAGACATCTCCCAATCCCGCATTAAAAGCATTATACATCTGCTGTTGGATCCTGTCCGCCTGTGACAGTTCCTTTTGTGGCAACTGAGCCATGGCACTCTCTACAAGGAGTGTCATGGCTGCAATTAAAATATATTTACACACTTTCATCATTTATTCTGCGCTATAACCAGGATTCTGATCAGATGGTGAGATACCTGCATTATATCTGAACTCGTCTGTAGGAATAGGGAAAATACTCATGGTAATATCAGCATATTGCGGATTGAACGCACATACCATGTCACTGGGGAAACGAAGCATCATCGCCGCATCCTGACCGCTTTCGCAGAAGAACTGGCGAACCTCCTCATTGAAGATCTGCTGTAATACGTCATATTGGGAGCTGGCGGCATCGACAAAAGAGAAATCCGTATAACCGGCATGTGCAAGAACCGTTTTCAGGCTCGTTTTAGCACCGTTGAGATCTCCGGTACGTGCCAGAGCTTCTGCCCGCAGCAGGTACATCTCCGTGAGTCGCATCTGGTATTGAGTTTCTGCAAGCGTGCTCGAAGAGAACACCGCATTGGGGAAATGTTTCCCGATAACAGGGATTTGCACGGTGACAAAATAATAGCTGTATGTCTCATAATCGATCACGATGGATTGTGTCTCAATGACCGGTACCATGGCAGACTTACGTGGGTCATTCTCATACAGGGCTGTTAAGGCATCTGACGGATACCACTGGGCACTGCCCCGATAGAAATACTGCTCGGTGACATCCACCTGGTTCTCCTTTGGCTGAATACCGAATATCACTTCCTGACTGTTAAGACCGTTCTTATGGAACACGTCAACGACATTCTCTTCCAAAGCATATGGACCATTCTGGATGACATCCTGTGCAAGAGCGGCAGCCTCAGCGTAGTCATTACCCTGTCCTCGCTGCATCAGCGCACGAACTTTCAGTCCTTTGGCCAACCAGCTGGTGGCAAAGCAGTTCTTTCCGTTTGCCGGAGCTTTCTCAATAGCGATGTCCAGATCGCTGATGATAGCATCATAGGTATCAGCCACAGAGCTTCGCTGCGTCTTCAGCGTACTCACGCTGCTGGGGTCTGTACGGAGGATGTTGCCGTAAGGACTGCTGTTATCCCATGAATAACCAAAGAGGACGAGCAGCTGTAGGTTGACAAGGGCACGCATACAGTATGCCTCCCCGATAATCTCATTTTTCCTGTTGCCTTCAAACCAGCTGTCTTCGCTCTCCCCCATCTTGGCAATCACATTATTAGCAGCATTGATCGTGTTGTAGAGTGGAGTCCAGAAATAACTATTATACATTGTATAGTAGCTTCCCCCATGCGTCTCCAGTATATATGGACCTTGGTAATATGTACAAGTGCCTGCGATATCACCCGGGAGAATCTCATAATACATGGAGCACTTTGTCGATTTCACGTCATACCTGTCAGTGCCGCACATAGCATAGGAATAATATACTCCATTGATGGCTGTCTCAGCACTCTTCTGATCAACAATAAGGTTGGCATCTACCTTTTGCTGACTTGGGACGATATCCAAGTCGTCACCGCACGCTACCAATGAGAGCATCATGATGCCTGCTATAAATATCTTATTGATTTTCATTTCTTTGTTCTTTAATATTCTTCATTTCTTATTCTTAGAATCCCAATCGGACACCTAAGGTAAAGCTCTTGACCGTGGGATACGTAGAGGCATCACGACCGCCGCCACTGATTGTGTAAGGATCGTCACTCACGGCAGGATCCGGTCCCGGATAGCTGGTGATGGTAAACACGTTGCTGGCCAAAGCGTATATCTGTCCGCTGGTAAGCTTCAACTGCCGCAGCACTTTCTTAGACAGGGAGTAACTCAAAGAGATCGTCTGCAGTTTCAGGTATGATGCGTCGTACACATTCAGGTTGGTGAGGAAGTTGGTCATGTTATACATACTCATCGGACGATCGGTGATATGATCCAACGTACTGGCCTCCAGCACACGCGTACTGCGGTTGGCAGTAGAGGAGAACGATGCATCACTCACATCCTTCTGATATATCAGGTCATTACCGACGCTATAGGTAAATACGGTTGAAAGCGCCCAGTTCTTATAAGTAAAGGTATTCGTGAAGCCACCATAGAAGTCTGGTGTACAGTTACCGATGACGTCCTCAAAATAGAAGCCCGTATCATCAAGCTCGAGTTCAATACTTCCAATGCCCACGTCAGGCTGCATATATGGCCAGAAACGGAAGCGACTCTTGTAGTCATCGACTTGCTCTTGAGTCTTAAGGATGCCGACAGCCTTACGGCCGCAGAGCAGTCCGAGGCTCTCACCCTCACGGATCAGGCTGGTTCCCAGATTCAGGGCTTTACGGTCGGTAGCGCTGGAGAACTGGGTGTCTTGCAGCTTCATCACCTTCGACTTGTTCTGTGAGATATTGAAAGCCAGCGTCCAGCGGAAGTCGCGTGTACGTATCGGTTCAGCATATAATTCAAGTTCTGCTCCGATGTTACGTATCTTGGCAATATTGGTTACCACCGTACCAAAACCGCTGCTTGGTGCCGGTGTAACATTCAGTAAGGCATCATCCGTCACCTTATGGTAATAAGCAACCGTTCCGCCCAGTCGTCCGGCGAAGAAAGAGAAGTCAAGACCTAAATCTTTCTGTACGGTACTTTCCCATTTGTTCTCATCATTTCCTAACTGGTAGGGATAGAGGGCGCTCTTATCCGCATAGCTGTCAGGGGCATACAGTGTCATGAACATAAAATCGGAAATGTTCTGTGTTCCTGTCTTACCGATACTGGCGCGCAGTTTCAGTTCGTCGATCCATTTGGCATTACTCAGGAACTTCTCTTTGTTGATTCTCCATGCGATGGCACCTGAGGGGAAGTAGCCCACACGATGATCTTTGGAGAATTTCGAAGAGGCGTCACTACGACCGGTGAATGTAAAGAGATAGCGGTCGGAGAGGATATAGTTCATACGGGCATAGAAAGAAAGGAGTGATGTCTCAGCCGATGGGTTACTGCCGGCGACAGATGCTGCCAGAGAGGCAGAACTCAGATTGTTGAGATATCGGTCATCAGGGTAGCCCTTACCACTGGCAGAGAAATAGTTGGCTTTGTCATTCTCCCAAGAGTGACCTATAACAGCATCGAAATGGTGGATCTCATTGAAATCATGGTTATAGGTAAGCGTATTCTCCCAGAAGGTATTGGTAGAGGTTGACTGTGACTGTGAGCCTGCTCCACCCTCGCTGTCCTCGGCGCCATAGTAGCTGTTGACAAGCACATAGCTGGGGATATAGCTTAACTGGTTATAGTTGGTATAGTTGATGCTCAGCGTTGTCCGGAACTTCAAGTCTTTCATGATGTCATACTCCCCGGCGATACTTCCCTTGAAGTCGTATGTCTTTGCCTGGTTCGTTGACGTGGCTACCGCCACAGGGTTTTGGTATCCCATATAGGCAGATGCCACGCCGCCTATGGCACCATAGTCGGCATAACTTCCGTCATCATTATAGATAGGAAGAATAGGAGGTGCGGAAACAGCCTGTCCGTACACGCCATTGGTAATATTATTCTTGGTATATCCGATACTCACCTTTGTCAGTGTGCGGAAGCGTTGGGTGATGTCCGTATCCAAGTTGATATTTCCGGTATAGCGGGTAAAATCGGTACCTATCAAGGTTCCGTCTTGTCCTGTGTAAGACATACTGGCATAGTAGCGGCTACTGTTACTGCCGCCTTGGACACTGAGGTCGGCATTATGCATATATCCAGTCCGGAGTACCTCGTCGAGCCAATCGGTATTAGCGTTCTTTAGACCTTTTATTGTCGCAAGCAAGACGTTGTTGGCGTCTATGGTGCTCTGCGCATTGCTGAGCGAGGCGGCATTTGCGGCAAGGTTACGATTAGAGTTGTTGATGGCCTCCTCCAGGGCGCTCACATACTGACTGCCGTCAAGTAGTTTCTCCTTGACAGGATTTGTCACGGTAAACCCATAGTTGAGGTTGAAGGTCGGTTTCATGTCCTTGCGACCACGTTTGGTTGTGATGATGACCACGCCATTGGCAGCCTTTGAGCCGTAGATAGCCGTGGCTGAGGCATCTTTCATGATTGTGATGCTCTCGATATCATTGATATTCAAGCCGGAAAGACTGTTCAATCCACGTGCGAAAGAACCGGAGATAGAGTTTCCGAAATCCTCACCGTAGTTGGCGGCCTCTATGGGGTTCACGATATCTGTGGAGGTGATATAGTTGTTTTTGATCTCTGTAGGGATACCGTCGATGATGTACAGCGGGTCAACACCGCCTGTCAGGGAAGCACCGCCACGCACACGGATACGGACCGCGCCGCCGGGTGATCCGTCAGCTTTCGTCACCATCACGCCGGCAGCCTTTCCCTGCAGGGCATCGTCAAGGGTTACAGAAGGAAGGTTCTCCAGTTCGTGAGGATTCACAGTGGTTACCGATCCTGTCAGGTCTTTACGCTGTGTGCTGCCGTATCCCACGACAACCACCTCATCCAGATTGGTACTGTTCTCCATCGTAACATCCTCATGTATCGTCGTTCTTCCTGCCGGCACCTTCACATATTTCGTGTTCATGCCCACATACGTGAACTTAAGACTGCACGACTCTGTCGGGATCTTGAAGATAAAATAACCTTTCTCGTCGGTAACGGTACAGACACGACTCTCACCGATACAGACAGGGACACCTACGAGCGCTTCTCCGCTCTCATCACGCACATAGCCACTGATGGTACGTTCCCGTGCGCCGTTAATCTTACCATATACCGTTATCACCCTACCGTCAATATCAAAGACACAACCTAAGGGTGAGAGGATCCTGTCAAGGACATTCTTGACGGGTTCGTTCTCTGCGGTTACACTAATCTTAGGCAGTTTCTTGGTAAGATCACTGCTGCTAACGATGTTATAACCTGTCTGTTTGTTAATCTGTGAGAAGAATTGTTCAACAGACACATTTTTAAGTGACAGCGTAACACGGTCGCTTTTCACTTGGTTCACCTCAGCTCTGCCGACTATCGGGATACAGACGAAAGTCATGCACAACACAGCAGCCAGCATATACCTCAGCAAACGTCGGGTTGTTTTACATTGTTGCATACTAACACATTTAATGGTTAATTATAATATGATTCGATTACTCTTAAAAGTGATGTCATTCTATTGTCTCACAGTAATGGTATTGTCGTGGATCCGGATCTCCAGACCCGTAACAATACCGATACCCTTGAGGATGGGTTCTATGTCACCATATCTGTCAAAATTGCTGTACAGCTTGATGTTTTTCAGGTCGTCGCTCTCAAATACAGTCTTCATCCGATACCAGCGTGACAGCACATCCATGACTTTCCCCAGCGCCACATCATTGAACACAAATGTCCCCGTGTTCCATGCCACATACGGCTCAGTGTCAACCTCGGAGATATTGAGAGAGGTATGCTGGGTGTCAAAGATGACTTTCTGTCCGGGACGTAACGTCACCTCGTTCCCACTCATCGATGCGGTGATGCTTCCCTTTGTCAGCACGACTTCAGTGGTAACCTGTTCACTTTCGGGTGATGAGTAGCTGTCGTTACCCTCCTCATCGGTAAGCATCTCCGCCCTCGTGTTCACATTGAACTCCGTACCAAGAACAGTCACATCCCCGTCGGGGGTATGCACGACGAACTTCCTGCTCCTGTCCTTAGCCACCATGAAGTAGGCCTCACCGTCAAGGATCACCTCACGGTCTTTCCTGCCAAACTTCTCCGGGTAGATGATCTTACTATTATAATTAAGGTGTACGAGGGTACCGTCATCGAGCGTCACCCAAAACTCCTTGTCATGAACCGTTGTAACCCTTCTGAGATCCTCCAGATCATAATTCTCCTGAATCACCTCATAAGCCTGAGCGAGTTGCGATGAGGCTTCCTCACTTATTACCGCCTTTCTTGTGGAAAGGGCAGACGGCGTCTCTACTTTAGCCACATTCTTCCCAGTCTCTTCACTCTGCCTCATCGCCTGCCTCACTTCCTGCGCGATCTCGGGCGGTGTCACCTTGGTATAGTCAGAATACCACCAACCGGCACCCACGGCGATGAGCGCCAAGGCCACCGCAGCCACCTTCAGTAATATGTTATGCAGCCCGAAGAGCTGTGTCTGGGAGCGTGACGGTTCTTCTGATGACGTTTCTTCCTGACGGGCGAATGTCTTTTCCTTGAAACGCTGAAGAGCAGTGTCTTTGTCTATCTCCATATACTCAGAATAGTGACGCGCCAAGGAGTCTTCCTCCTCCAGATCTCTCAGGAGCTCTGCCATGTGTGGATATTCCCGTTTCATCTGTCCGAGCAACGACATCTCCTCCGGCGTTGCCGTTCCCAACAGATATTTGCTTACCAATATATTGACATTATTCTGTTCCATGATCTTAATAAAAATTATAGATTATACCCTAAGAGGTGAAAAGTGGGTACATGATTATAAACAATTTTTAATCGGCGAGACCCTTGTTACTCATGAACTATCCTTACAAAAGCCATCGCCGTCATCCAAAACACAAGAATCATTGATTCAGGCAATGAGGATAGTGAGCAGTAACAAAGCATCCTCCGACAACTTCTCGCGCAGCGTAGCCATACCTCTTTTGCGATGTGTCTTAACGGTTTCCTCACTGATACACAGCACCTCGGCTATCTCCTTGTTTTTCCTTCCCTCTATGGCTAACAGGAAAATCTGCCGCTGCCGTCCGGGCAGCCCCTCTATGGCAAGGATCATCCGGCGATAGATCTCCTCACTGTAAAAATCTTCCTCTCCTGTCGGCAAGAGACAGAACTCTCTGGAAGATGTGGAGGGATCGTCAATACTCACCTGTTCATGTTTAGTCTTTGCAAGATATTTCAGGGAGCGGTTCCTCACCGCATTATACAGATACACCCTGAACTGTGGGAGACTCTCAAAAGCTATTTTCTTCTCCCATAGGGCTGAGAAAACATCCTGCACGATATCCTCTGCGGCAGCCTTATCCCTGACGATCTGTTTGGAGAATATCGCCAAGGCCCTATAATAAGCATTATAGAGCATATCAGCGGTTTTCTCATTCCACTGACGTAGAATGTCTATCGTCAGTTCTTCCTGCATATCATTCTCTGTTATAATAAGAGCCTTGCCAATGGCATTCAAAAACTTTTTAACTCCTCATCGACCAGATTTGTCAGTTCCACAAACTGGGGAATAGAGAGCTGCTCGGGGCGCTTGGTCATTACCTCCTGCTCAAAGAATCCTGCGGATGGCTGAGGCAGCAACTGCTTCAGACTCACACGCAGCATCTTACGACGCTGATTGAAAACCGTTTTGACGACACGTTTGAACAGCGCCTCGTCACACCCCAGGTCCGAAACATCGTTACGGGTCATACGGATCACCGCGCTCTTCACCTTGGGTGGAGGGTTGAAGACATGCTCATCCACCATGAAGAGATAATCCACATGATACCATGCCTGTATCAGCACACTCAGGATGCCGTATGCCTTACTGCTCGGAGCCGATGCCATGCGCTGCGCCACCTCATGCTGTATCATGCCCGTACAACAAGGTATCAGATCCTTGTTATCGAGCATCTTGAAGAAGATCTGAGAAGAGATATCATACGGATAGTTACCTGTCAGCACAAACGGTTTCCCATCAAACACCTTCGTCAGATCCATCCGCAAAAAGTCCTCCCCCAAGATATGCTCTCTCAGTCGTGGGAAATGCTCATTGAGGAACTGCACGCTCTCACGGTCTATCTCCACCACCTTCAGCTCGCGGGGCTTCTCCACCAAATACTGTGTCATCACGCCCATGCCGGGACCCACCTCCAAGACAGGAAGGTCAGGACAGGCATCCACCGTATCGGCAATAGCCCTGGCGATACTCAGGTCTGTCAAAAAATGCTGCCCTAAGTTCTTTTTCGGTCTTACTTGTCTCATTAACTACAAGAATTTTATGCAAAGATAATACAAAGAAATAAATTATTAAAGTTTTTTTCCTTTTTCTTGTCCACACTTTTTTATAATGAGTCGTTACATTATAAAAGATACAATTATGAACATTAATGAAATTATTTATCATAAGATAATAGATAAGATTACTTTTGAGGAAGAAATCATACTCAACAAATGGTTAAAGGAAAGTTCTGTACATCAGAAGATGTATGAAGAGATGCTGGACCAAGAGCATTTCTCTGATACCTATAAGACATATTCACAGATAGATATTGACTCTGCATGGCAGAAAATCATTGAGAGCAATAATAAAGAAAAGACTACCTCCCGTATATTTTCAATCATCAAATACGCATGGAGAATTTTGTGAAAACGGACCCTAGATAACAGAAAAGTGGTCCGCTAAAACAGAGATTGTATTTAGCAGACCAGAATCGTCATTTTGGAGGGGTCAGTTTTGACCGTTATCAAACTCTCTTTACTTCTTTCTTGTTCTCATAGATTCGCCACACTTATGTAAATCTTTCCATAACTTTGGTTATGAACACAACATGCTAATGTAAAGATCCCATAATCACTTGTCACTAAATCCCTGATTTACAAGAAAGGACATTTTCAACTTTACATAATATCTTGTCATAACGTTATTATAATAGGTGCATTACCTGTTTTATTAACATTATTATTCAAGTTATTATGGACATCAAAAATTTAATTGAACGTGCTGTTCGTCTACTCCAGGAACAGAGGTATACGAGTAATCGTATTTATACCTACCGCTGGTTGTGGTCAAAGGGGATTATCCCTTTTATGGAGGCAAAAGGATTGGACGACTATGATGAGGAGGTAGGAAAGGCGTTTATGCTGACCTGCCATGATGGTGGCTACTTGGATTTCCGCCACAGAGATTTGGTCAAGAGTGCAGACATTCTAACAAATGTGCTATTACATGATTCTATAGGAGGAAGGAAAAGCTACAAAATGCCTTATCTCCTGGACGGTGAAATTGGAGGGTATGCAGAAGGATTCCTCTCTTCTCTTAGAAAGCTGATGAAACACGAGAAGACTATTAGGGCATATCGGAAGAGACTGTGCAATTTTGTCGATTATCTCAAAGACAAAGGGTGTCAAAGTGTAGCAGACATCAATGAAGATTTGTTAGTTGAATACATCTCATGTCGCGAATACCGCAAGGCAGAGTATGTACGAGCTGTGAAACTGTATGTCCGGTTCTTGTATGACAATGGTGTAATAGCCAAGGATTTTTCTTATGCATTGAAGCGATTGGGGAAAGACCTCAAGCGTGTCAGAATACCGTCATTCTACACACCAGAGGAAATTAGGATGCTTGAAAAGTCCATTTCGAGAAGTAGCAGTGTGGGCAAGCGTAACTATGCAATGGTCATGCTATGCTCCCGGCTGGGACTGCGTGTGTCGGATGTCGCCAATCTGGCATTCGACAATATTGACTGGAGGGGGAATACCATCAATATAATCCAG
>FLNV01000201.1_pt1 | contig 40225 bp, 26 predicted proteins | sample 1140351 | NCBI WGS metagenome assembly FLNV01 (sample SAMEA3878207, study PRJEB12797) | bioreactor metagenome | biome: Moose rumen | place: Sweden | collected 2011-10
GTCCAGTCGTAGCGGGCGCCGCAGAAGCGGGGCGACCGGTTATTGACGTGACAAATCAGGTTGTGGTGGAACGATGCCAGCTTGCCGCCCCAGATGCCGCCGTAGCCGTGGGCGCCTTTGCCGTGACCAGCATTGAGCAAGCTTTCTCCGATGGTACACCATTGCATCGTGAAGTTGTTGTTGTCGTAGAACGACGCCACCTCGTCGATGCTCCAGGAGAATGAGCAGTGGTCGATGATGATGCCGGTCTTCTGACGCTGCCAGATGGCGTCGGCGCCGTCGTTCACGTTTTTCTCCTCTCCACGACGCACGCGGATGAAGCGGATGATGTTGTTACTGCCCGGGCGAATGGTGTAGTATCGCAGGGTGATGCCCGGCTCCGGGGCGGTCTGGCCGGCGATGGTGGTGTTGTCGCCAATCACCAGGTCGCTGCTGAGAGCTATCACGCCGCCCACGTCGAACACGATGGTCTTGTAGGCCGAGCCGTTCACGGCATTACGGAACGAGCCGTTGCCCGAATCGTTCAGGTTGGTCACATGGATGACTTTCGTCGAGCCGTTCGAGGGATTGCGGCCGCCCGATACGTAACGACCGTGGCCTTCTGCACCCGGAAAAGCCGGGGCGCCCGACTGTGCGCCTGCTGTTGACAGACAGGTCAGCGTAACAAAAATAAGCGTGTGGATTTTTTTCATTATCGTCGGTTTTAGTAGTTTAAATTCGTATTAATTGACAAAGTTCGTGAATTTTATTGAGTTATCCAAATTTTTTTCTAAATTTGCAAGATGAAATGATTTTTTCTGGCTTGTATTGCCGCAAATTGCTTGATTAAAATGGTTTTATGATTTTCCGTAGCATCAAATATTTTTATTCGTTCTTTTTATTCTTTTGCTCGTTTTTGGCCGGACCGATACTACAGGCCCAGGAACCCGACGCCGAGTTTCTCAACCTTGGCTTGCGTGACGGGCTGGCCGGCAACCAGGTGAACGTGATAAGCAAGAGCAAAGACGGATACCTTTGGTTCGGCACATCCTCAGGACTTACCCGTTTCGACGGCTATCACTGCAAGAACTTCAACTCCAGAATCGACGACACACACAGCCTGCTCAACGACTGTGTGCTTGACATCGTGGAGGACGGAGACGGACTGCTCTGGGTCAACACATCGGGAGGTTATTGTCTCTACGAACCGTTGACCGAAACCTTTGACCGCATGCCGCAAGAGCGCCTGAAATCCTGCGGCATCAGCGGTGCAATCAGCCGTGTCTATGTTGACAGGCAAAAGAACCGATACATTTATGTGAACGGACAAGGCTGTTATGTGATTCCACCGGGAGACGGAGCAAAAGCCCATTTGATAAAGGCCGGAGCAGAAGCTGGTATGTTGCCTTCCGCTACTGTGGCTGACATCAAGGAAGCGGACGGTAAGGTGGTGGTACTGTTCTTCAACGGCTGCCTGTCTTGGATTGACCCTGCTACTTTCACCCTACAGAAGACCGATGCCTACCTGACGGACCTCATCCAACAGAAAGTCGCTACCACATTTGACATCGACAGGCATGGCAACTACTGGGTGGAGACTGAAAACCAGACATACATCTTTGATTCACGAAAAGGTAAATGGCATGACAGCGTGGAGTCCTGGATGCGTGGACAAGATATCAAACCGCTTTCCGTACGGCTGATTATCAGTGATGTGAAAGAAGACGGGAAGGGAAACCTGTGGCTTGCCACAAACCATGAGGGGCTTATACGCGTGAATCTTAACCGTAAGACAGTCACACAGTTCAAACACGACCGCAACCGCACGAACTCCCTGCCCGACAACACCATCTCCACGCTCATGCTCGACAAGAACGGAGCTGTCTGGATCGGCACATACAAGAACGGGGTGGGCTACTACTGGAACGGAGGACGTATGTTCGACTTATGGCAGATAGGAGATGTGTGTACCCTTGTGCAGGACAAGGAAGCTAATATATGGTGCGGTACGAACGACAACGGAATCGTGTGTTTCGACCCTCGGAACAAGAGTGTACGGAACTACCATCAGCAGCAGACGGGCCTGTTATCCGACGTGGTGATCTGCGCGATGAGGGCGGGCGACGGCGCACTGTGGTTCGGATCGTTCAACGGAGGGCTTACACGCTACAAGAACGGTGTCTGGAAAGCATGGCACGCAGGCGACAGCGGTCTGGCCAGCAATGATGTGTGGGCAATTGCCGAAGCAGAGACGGGAAAACTGGTGATAGGAACCATCGATGCGGGTATGCAGACTATGGACGTGGAAACGGGCAGTTTCACCAATTACAACATGCAGACAACATCCTTGTCGTCCAACAACATAGCATCGCTTTGCAAAGACCGTTTGGGGAATATTCTCATCGGACATTCCAACTATTTCTCCATCTTCAATCCGCGTACAAGGCGAATTGAGAACTACACGCAGACTAAGGGCGGAAGTGCGTTTCTCAACAACCACCTGGAGCAAATCTATGAGGACAGCCGCGGACTGATCTGGCTGCTCACTCCCTCTGGAATCAATGTCTATGACATGCTGAGCGACCAACTCTACAGCATCACCAGCGACAACGGACTGGGCGGATACTCAGCCATCGCGCTGGCCGAGGACGCAAGTCAGCAGATGTGGGTAGCCACCGACAAGGGGGTGTCGCGACTGATTGTAGGCAAGACGCCTGAAGGCGGATGGACCTTCGACAGCTTCAACTTCACCTCCCTCGACGGACTGCAGCGACGTCAGTTCAACGGACGCAGCATGCTCGCCACAGCCGACGGGAAAGTGATGATAGGAGGACAGGAAGGTGTGAACGTGCTCATGCACGACAGCCCGCCCACACCCAACGACAACCTGAGGGTCGTCTTCTCGGGAGTCAGCATCTTCGACACGCCTATCCTCGTGGGTGAGGAATACGACGGAAGGGTGGTGCTCCCCACGGCCATCGACCAGTCGCGAACACTCGAAATCAGCCATAAAGACAAATATTTCACCATCATGCTGGCATGCAACGAGGTGGAGATGCCTACGCGGCACCGATTCTCCTACCGCCTGAAAGGGCTGAACGACAAGTGGATGGTGACACCGGCCGGAGTGAGCGAACTGAACTACACCAACCTCTCGCCGGGCACATACACACTGCAGGTAAGGCTCGTGGACAACGGAGGGGTGGTCAGCGGAGACACGGCGGAGCTGAAAATCGTCGTCACGCCTCCTTTCTACCGAACGTACTGGATGTACGTGCTATACGCTATTGCGGCAGCACTGCTTTTCTATTACCTGAGACGACTGATGATACGGCGTCAGCAGGCACGTATCAAAATCGAGCGGATACGCCAGCAGGCTGCCGACGTGAAACAGCTGAACGAGATGAAGATGCGGTTCTTCACCAACGCCAGCCATGAGCTGCGGACACCGCTCACACTCGTCATCTCACCCTTGAAGCAGATGATGGACGGAGAGACCGACCCGGCGAAGAAGGAAAAACTGCAGTTCGTCCACCGAAACGCCAATAAGCTGCTCATACTCGTCAACCAGCTGCTCGACCTCAGGAAAATCGAGGTGAACGGCGCTACGCTCATGCTGAAGACCGGAGATGTCATCCATTTCCTGAGGGATATCTGCGAAGCCTTCCAGGCATCCATGGGCAACAAGGTGACGCTCACCTTCTTCTCCCATGTGGACCGACTGGTGATGTCATTCGATGACGACAAGGTGGGGAAAATCATGAATAACCTGCTTTCCAACGCATTCAAGTTCACTGAGCATGGAGGACGTGTCGACGTCTCTGTGAGGACGGTCGACATTCAGGCGGCTGAAACGGCGGACAATGGCAGACAGCTGGAAATCAAGGTGGCAGACACAGGAAAAGGCATCAGCGACACAGACAAACAGCATATCTTCGAACGGTTCTATCAGGCTGACAACCAGGTGGAGACCCCATTCGGAGGCAGCGGGATCGGACTGAACCTCGTCTATGAGTTCGTGAAACTCCATGAGGGAGACATACGAGTGGAGGACAACCCGGGCGGCGGCACCGTCTTCATCGTGCATCTGCCGGTGAGGAGGGTGGAACAGCCGGTGGAGCCTCAGCCGGAGGAAGTGAAGGACGAAACGACAGAGGCACCCACGTCACAAGCCGCCGGGATGCCAGCTGCTGAACCACAACTGCCAGAGGGCGGACGGCCCGTGGTGCTCGTGGTGGACGACAACCCCGACTTCCTCGAGTTCATGAGAGGCCTGCTGGGCACAAACTATCAGGTGGTGACCGCAGAGGACGGGAAGCAGGCATTGGAGCAGATGGAACGGCAACGTCCCGATATCATACTCTCTGACGTGATGATGCCGGAGATGGACGGAAATGAACTGTGCAGGGCCGTGAAGAACAACCCGGCCACCAGCCGCATACCATTCGTCATGCTCACCGCGCGAATGGCGCAGGAGCAGAAAATCAGCGGACTGGAGAACGGGGCGGACGACTACATCACCAAGCCCTTCAATCTCGACTTGCTCAACCTCCGTATCGCCAACCTCATCAAGTGGAGCAGAAGCGGGGATAAGGCCGAGAAGCTGCAACCGAAGGTGAAGGAGCTGGAAATCACTTCGCTCGACGAGAAACTCGTGGAGGATGCCACCAACTATATCGAAGCACACCTGTCGGAGGTGGACCTCAACGTGGAGACGCTCTCCTCGGCCATGAACATGTCCAGGTCTTATCTCTACAAGCGTATACTCAGCCTCACAGGACATACTCCGTCGGAGTTCATCCGGCTCATCCGCCTCCGCTATGCCGAGCAGCTGCTCAGAAAAAGCCAGCTCTCCGTCTCCGAAATCACCTACAAGGTGGGATTCCCCAACACACGCTCATTCACCAAGTTCTTCAAGGACATGTATGGTGTGCTCCCGTCTCAGTATAAGGACGCACACGGAGCATAGAAAAGAGCTGATTTCAACAGCCAAGACTGATTTTTCCGTTAAAAATTGGCTAAGTGAATAAATATGTGTAACTTTGCAAGTTAATTCGGATGAAAGGAATTTCTGGGACGAAATCGCGAAGGATTGAAGCCTCGAAGAATCGATGCCTCAAAACCTCGAAGTCTCGAAACCTCGAAGCCTCGAAATCCCGATAAAAAAAGAAAAGAATAAAATGAAAATATTAATTCTCAACGGACCGAACCTGAACTTGCTTGGCAAGCGTGAGCCCGGCGTCTACGGCAGCCGCGGTTTCAACGACTACTTTGAGGAGCTACGACAACGATACCCTTCACTGGAACTGGATTACTTCCAGTCGAACCACGAGGGCGACCTGATTGACAAGCTCCATGAGGTGGGATTCAGTTACGACGGAGTGGTCTTCAACGCCGGAGCATACACCCACACGAGCGTGGCGCTGCAGGATGCCATACGCGCTATCAACACACCCGTGGTGGAAGTGCACATCAGCAACGTGCACCAGAGGGAGGAGTTCCGGCATCACTCCATGATATCATGCGCCTGCAAGGGCGTGATTTGCGGATTCGGCCTCGACTCTTACCGGCTGGCCGTCGAAGCGCTGATTGCATCATGACTTACGAACAGGAGAACTCTGAGAAAATCGAGCAGTATATACTCGACCACATCGATCCTGAGAGCGAATACCTCCACCAGCTCTACCGCTCAACGAACCTGCACCTGCTCTACGGGCGTATGGCAAGCGGCCACCTGCAGGGAAGGCTGCTCAAGATGCTGGTAAAGATGGCACGGCCGAAACGGATTCTCGAAATCGGCACGTATAGCGGATATTCGGCTCTCTGCCTGGCCGAAGGACTGGAGGAAGGAGGAATGCTCCACACCATCGAAGTGAACGACGAGCAGGAGGATTTCACCAGGCCGTGGTTTGAGAAATCTCCTTTTGCAAGTCGAATAAGGTTTCACATCGGAGATGCCCTGGATGTGATTCCATCTCTCAACGAACGATTCGACCTCGTGTTTATGGATGCCGACAAACGCTCTTACTGCGACTATTACCGAATGGTGATGGACTACCTCAAACCGGGCGGATACATCATCGCCGACAACACCCTCTGGGACGGACACGTGGTGGAACCCGAACACCAGCATGATCCGCAGACACTCGGAATCATGGCATTCAACGATATGGTGGCTGCCGACAAACGGGTGGAAAAGGTCATTATCCCCATCCGCGACGGGCTCTCCATCATCCGCAAGAAATAAGCAGGAACTCTCCTGTTTTTCCGGTTTCTCCGGATTTTCCGGGTTTTCCGGTTACTTCTCTTTAAACATTAAACATTAAACTTTAAACTTTTTAAAAAAAAAGTATCATTTGGAAACAACAAGACAAAATAAAATTGCAAGGCTCATCCAGAAGGACCTGAGCAACATCTTCCAGGCACAGACGCGCCAGACACGCGGCATACTGGTCAGCGTGAGTGTAGTACGTATCAGCCCCGACCTGAGCGTGGCGAAGGCATACCTGAGCATCTTCCCTTCGGCGAAGGCCCAGGAAATCCTGCAGAACATCAACGACCACGCCTCCCAAATCCGCTATGAGATGGGGAAACTGCAGCGCCATCAGCTGCGGATCATTCCGGAACTCAAGTTCTTCCTCGACGACTCGCTCGACTATCTCGAGAATATCGACAAACTGCTCAACGAGGACAAGGAAAAGACGGCCGATAACGCTGAGCAACCGGCTGACACCGAGGCAGAGCAGACGGATAATCCTGATACGGAACAACAGTGAGCTTCCCCTTCCACATAGCGAAGCGATACGTCATCTCGAAGAAGTCGCATCACTCCATCAACATCATCTCCGGCATCTCGGTGCTGGGGGTGATGATAGCTACTGCCGCCATGGTGTGTATCCTCTCCGTGTTCAACGGATTCGAGGGGATGGTGGCGAGCCTCTTCACTGCCTTCGACCCCCAGCTGAAAGTGGTGCCGGCAGAAGGCAAGTACTTCTCTCAGGACAATGCGCAGATAGAACGAGTGCGCAAGCTGCCAGGTGTTGCGGTTCCGGTCAACGTGATTGAGGACAAGGCTCTGGCCACGAGCAAGAACGCACAGCTGATGGTGACCGTGAAGGGAGTGGACGACCGCTTCCTCGAGATTGAGGATTTCCAGGATATTCTCGTCGGCAACGGGGTGCTCGACCTGCATGCAGTGGACATACAGTACGGGGTATTCGGGGTCAATGTGCTTACGAGCCTAGGGCTGAACATCGACTTCGAGGAGCCGATTCAGATTTACGCTCCGAAAAAAGGCGAGAAAATCAACATCCAGAATCCGATGAACGACTTCAGGCAGGACGAGCTTTTCACACCCCACGTGGCCTTTATGGTGATGCAGTCGAAGTACGACTCACACTACGTCATCACATCACTCGACTTTGCACGACGGCTCTTCGACAAGGACAGGCAGCAGACGGCGCTCGAGCTCTATCTCAAGCCGGATGCCGACGTCGACGACGTGAAGAAGGAGGTGAAAGCGGAGCTGGGCACCAGCTTCAACGTGTTCGACCGATATGAGCAGCAGTCCGACACTTTCAAGATTATGGAGATTGAAAAGCTCATATCATACGTCTTCCTCACTTTCATACTCCTGATTGCCAGTTTCAATATCATCGGAGCGCTGTCCATGCTGGTCATCGACAAGCGGGAGGATATCCGGACACTACATAACCTGGGAGCGACCAACCAGGAAATATCGCGAATTTTCCTCATGGAAGGATGGCTCATCTCGCTCATCGGGGCACTGCTCGGAATCGCACTCGGAGTGGGGCTGTGCCTCCTGCAGCAACAATACGGACTGCTCAAATTCGGTGCATCGGCCGGAAGCTACATCGTCGATGCCTACCCCGTGCAGGTGAAGGCGGTCGACGTGCTGCTGGTGTTCGTCACGGTATGCGTCATCGGATTCCTGTCCGTGCTCTATCCAGTGCATCATTTTAGTAAGAAACAATTAAAGCCAAGACAATGAAAAATCTTCTCCGACTTCTATTCTTTTGCTTCCCCCTGCTGGCACACGGACAGGCTTGCGTCTTTGAGACTGCCAGCTACAAGGTGACACCTTCGCTCATCGAGTTCGTCAACGGTAAGTGCGACGTCACCGTCACACTCAGCATTCCGCCCAAGGAATTCGGCAAGTCCGCGGTTTGCGAGATTATTCCTTATTTCAAGTGGCAGGGAGGAACGATGAGGGGAGACAGCGTAGTGCTCCAGGGAGAAAGGGGAAGCGGATACGGAAGAATTGTGAGCTTCAAGAACGGGATGTCATTGCCCATGAGGATTTCCCTCCCGTATGGAAGCGGAATCGAGACCGCAAGACTGTTCGTGGACGTCACACCGCTGCATTCCGGTGACAGGGGAGAGACGGTCACGATGGAGGTGCCGGTCAGAGTGGACCGAAGCCCATTCCTCGTCTATGAGACTTCCAAGGACGCCAGCTACTATTATTTCCGGGGATTCACCACCGGCAACAAGAAAGCCGACGTGTTCGTCAGGCAGTCGGAAGAGGCCGCTACGGCTGATGACCGCATCAAGCTCCTCACGCAGGCCATGGAACTCGTTCCGAAGAATTTTATGATATACAACAACTTGGGACTCAACCATCTCGACCGTGGGGAAGTGGACCTGGCACGGTCGGCCTTCAACCGCGCATACGAGGAAAGCAACGGAATGAACGAGGTGGCGGCCAACCTCTGCCTGCTCACCTTCTCACAGCGGAACCCCAATGAGGCGGCAAAATTCCTCGAGAAAGCGGAAGGAGCCACTTTCTACAACGAGGCGAAGGGAAACTTCCTCGTATCAGAAGGAAAATACGGCAACGCAACGGCCATCCTCTCGGGCTCCACCTCCAACACCAGCATACTTGCTCATATCCTCAACCAGGAGTTCCTCGTGGCAAGCCGGCTGCTGGAGAAGAAAACGCATAAGAACCCCATGACATACTATCTCCAGGCTATGCTCGGAGCCAAGTCGGAGAACAGGGCGATGATCGAGAGCGGACTACGTCAGCTCCGCAAGACCGACGGACGACTTTACCGGGCGGCGAAGACAAGCGACGAGTTCATGAATTATCAGGAACTATTCAAAAAAATTGAGCAATGACCTTCAGACACTTCATATTACCAATCCTGGCTCTTGGCCTGATTCTCTCTGCCTGCGGACCCACCGGCAAACATTTCAAGATAGAGGGACGCCTCAAAGGAATGCAGCCGGGAGAAATCTATATCTACAACATGGCGGGACAGAATGCCAGGTTCGACACGCTCAAGGTCAAGAGCGGAACCTTTGTATATGAGGGGACGGCGGAGGAGCCTACACCTTATGTGCTGGTCTTCCAGAACGGACTGGAGCAGGTCATCTTCGTCGACGGGGGGCAGACACTGGAGTATTCCGCCTCGGCCAACGACATGAAAAACTATGAGGTGATGGGAAGCGACGAGAACAAGCTGCTCAACGAGTTCCGCACAGAGACATCCAAGATGACACAGGTGAAACTCAAGGCGGCGGCACGTTCCTTCATAGAGGGACATCCGGCCTCTCCCGTGTCGGTCTATATGCTCGACAAGTATTTTGTGCAGGACGCGGAAATCGCTTACGACGAAATCCTCCAATTGGCGCAAATCCTGAAGAAAAACAAGAAAAACAACGTGTATCTCATCGACCTGGAGACGAACATCAAGATACTGCAGGGAGGTGACGTGGGAAAGTCAATCCCCAAGCTGAAACTGACGACCAAGACGGGAAAGGAGCTGGACCTCGGATCCATCGGAAAGTCTCATCTGCTCGTGGGATTCTGGGCTTCATGGCTCACCGAAGCATGGGACATGATGAGTGCCATGAGGAAGATGTCCGCCGACTACAAGTCATCGCTGCAGGTGGTGGCCGTATCGCTCGACACGCAGCAGTACAAATGGGAGGAGTTCGTGCGGAACGACAGCCTCGTGCTCGACAATGTGTGCGATTTCAAAAGTTGGGACTCGCCGACCGTACAGAAATTCGGGGTGAGGGGAATCCCTTCCTATCTGCTTTGCGACCAGAAAGGGAAAATCATGGCGAAGGGCAGCTCCGTGGAGGATATGAGGCGCGACGTGGAGAAACTCCTCAAGAAGGACAAAAAGGATAATACTTCCGAAATCGGCGGAGACGAAGAAATCTGATAGCTGAATTTTGAGACTGCTGAGTGAAGGAGACGTAGGAGCTTTTTGCTTTCTGCTCAGCCTTCCTCTTTCCCCGATGTAACAACCTTTGTCGGAAATGTAACAACATATAATTACATTACCGTTTCCTTTTGTTTTTTTCGCTTTTATCTGCTATATTTGCAAAATATAATAACTAAATAGCAGATACATGATCAGACATCTTGCATTATCACTGCTTGCATCGGCGGCTTTGAACCTGCAGGCACAGAACGGACCTACCATGGGCTGGAGCTCATGGAACACCTACGGAGTGAATATCAGCGACGCGCTCATACGGAAGCAGGCGGACGCCATGGTGAACAAAGGACTGAAAAAAGTGGGGTTCGACCACATCAATATCGATGACGGCTTTTTCGGAGGAAGGAATGAGGAGACCGGAGAACTGCTTATCCATCCCACACGCTTCCCAAACGGACTGAAGCCGGTGGCGGACTATATCCATTCCAAGGGACTGAAGGCTGGAATATACAGCGACGCCGGTGCCAACACCTGCGGAAACATGTACAACGGAGACGTGCTCAGCGTCAACGTGGGATTCTACAACTATGACCAGCGAGACGCAGACTTCTATTTCAAGGAATGCGGATTCGACTTCGTGAAGGTGGACTTCTGCGGGGGTGACGCCCCTCAGAACAAGCAACATCTGGCACTCGACCCTCAGCAGCGGTATACGGCCATCTGCAATGCCATCAAAAACACGGGGAGAGACGACGTGAGGCTCAACGTCTGCCGGTGGAACTATCCCGGAACGTGGGTGCACGACATCGCCTTCTCGTGGCGTACCACTTTCGATATCAACGACAGCTGGAACTCCGTGAAGAGCATTCTGGCAGAGAACCTCTATCTCTCCGCCTACTGCTACGACGGACATTTCAACGACATGGACATGCTGGAGGTGGGACGCTCACTCTCGACGGAGGAGGACAAGACGCACTTCGGTATGTGGTGCATCATGAACTCACCGCTGCTCATCGGATGCGACCTCACCACCATCAAGCCCACGGCACTGCAGCTGCTCAGAAATACCGAGCTCATCGCGCTCAACCAGGACACGCTCTATCAGCAGGCTTATCCTGTGGGGCTGAACAACGGATGCCATATCCTTGTCAAGGACATCGAGACACGCAACGGAACCAAGCGTGCGTTCGCCATCTATAACCCGAACGACGACAAGCGCGATGCCACCGTCAGCTTCAAGGACATCTGTCTTGACGGAACCGTCTCCCTGAGGGATGTCTTCCAAAAACGGGACCTGGGTGAGTTCACCGGACAGTATGAGGTGACTGTCCCCGCTCATGGAACCCGTATCTATGTGGCGGAAGGAGAAAAACGCATCGAACGCACACGCTACGAGGCGGAGACGGCGTATATCAGCGACTATCAGGAAATTAAGAACAACCAGGCGGAACGTACCGGCATCTATTCGGCCGACGGGGCTTGCTCATGCGGATTCAAGGCTGGATGGCTGGGATACAGCGAGCAGAACGACCTCGTCTGGAGGGACGTCTATTCCGACAACGGAGGGGATTACACCATGACTATCGCATTTATGTCGGGGGAAAACCGCAACATCAACGTGAGCGTGAATGGAAAGAAAGTGAAGACCATCACAGCCAATTCCGGTGGATGGGGAACCGTTGGAAAGAAGACCGTGGACATCCATCTGGAGCCGGGACGAAACAGCATACGCCTGTATAATCCCTCGAACTGGATGCCCGACATTGACTATATGGAACTGAAAAACAACACGCCTACAACCATCCATATCCCATCTGCGACGCAGGTTGCAGACGGAATAGCCTACGACCTCTCCGGAAGACCGGCTACGGATGACTCGCGCATCAAAATCATCGGCGGAAAGAAATACTTGACAAGATAGCCGCTTTATTCAAACCATCCGTCGCGGTCGAGGTTGCGGTAACCGATGGCTTCGGCCACGTGGTGGCGCTGGATCTGCTCCGAGCCTTCGAGGTCGGCTATGGTGCGCGACACTTTCAATATCCGGTCGTAGGCGCGGGCGGAGAGGTTCAGGCGGGTCATGGCGGTGCGGAGCTGCTCCATGCTGTCGTCGTCCAGATGGGCGAACTGCTGCATGAGCGACGTGGTCATCTGGGCGTTGCAGTGGATGCCTTTATAGGGCTTGAAACGTTCCTCCTGGATTTTCCTCGCTTTGATCACACGCTCACGGATGCTGGAGCTCGGCTCGCCTTTCGGGGCCTTGGCGATGTCCTCGAACGGCACATTCTCCACTTCCACCTGAATGTCGATGCGGTCCATCAGCGGACCGCTGATCTTGTTCATGTAGCGGGTGATTTGTGCCGGCGTACAAACGCAGGCGTGGGTGGGGTGGTGGTGATAACCGCAAGGACAGGGGTTCATTGAGGCCACGAGCATGAAAGAGCAGGGGAGGGTATAGTTATACTTCGACCGGGAGATGGATATCACTCTGTCCTCCAGTGGCTGGCGCATCGTCTCCAATACACTGCGTGAGAATTCTGGCAGCTCGTCGAGGAAGAGCACGCCGTTGTGGGCAAGGCAGATCTCACCGGGCATGAACACGTTGCCGCCACCCACCAGGGCCACGTCGGAAATCGTGTGGTGGGGAGCACGGAAGGGGCGGATGCTGATGAGCGAACTGTCTTTCTTCAGCTTGCCGGCCACGCTGTGGATCTGAGTGGTCTCCAGACTCTCGCTCAGCGAGAGCGGCGGCATGATAGAAGGCAGACGCTTGGCCATCATCGACTTTCCACAGCCGGGACTGCCGATGAGGATGATGTTGTGGCCACCGGCGGCTGCCACCTCAAAGGCACGCTTCACGTTCTCCTGGCCTTTCACCTCGCTGAAGTCATAGTCGAAGTTGAACTGCTCCTCATAGAATTCCTCGCGCGTGTGGACAATCGTGGGCTCGGCGGGCTTCACACCGCTCAGGATGTTCACCACGTCGTTCAGATGATGCACGCCATAGACTTCCAGACGGTCAACTACGGCGGCCTCCCTAGCATTCTCTACCGGCACGAACAGACCCTTATAGCCCAGAGAACGGGCCTTGATGGAGATGGGCAACGCGCCTTTCACCGGAAGGATCGTGCCGTCAAGCCCCAGCTCGCCTACGAACATATACTGCTCGGGATGTTCCAGCTCCAGCTTCTCTAACGACAACATCAGACCGATGGCCATGGGAAGGTCAAAACCGGAACCTTCCTTGCGGATGTCAGCCGGAGCCATGTTCACCACCGTCTTCTTCAACGGTACGTTGTAGCCGTTCACGTTCAACGCCGTCAACACGCGCTCCTGGCTCTCTTTCACTGCGTTGTCGGGAAGTCCCACGATGATGAAACGGCCCTCGGTGGCGTCGGTGCTGCTCACCTCAATTGTGACAGGAATGGCATTTAAGCCCTGCATCGTGGCAGAATATATTTTTGAAAGCATCTTAAACTACATTTTGTTTAATCCTACAAAATTACAAAATAAATTTCATACCATAACAAAAAATCTGTGGTTTTGTGCCGTTTTTATCTTAAAACCAAAGAAAGAGTCGTGACAGGATTTGACCAATCTGTGTCTGGTATTGAAAAACGCAAAAAAAAACCAGAACCTTATCGATTCTGGTTTTTATGATCAGATATGTCTATGAAGTGGTCAAACAGACCGGAAATTCTATTTGCTGATTGCGCGCACGGAGAGTCCTTGCACACGGCCACTCCAGGAAACATAGACACCGCTGTCGTTAATACTGAATGTCCGAGCATTGTTAACGTTATTCGCCGTATTGTTGGACGACCAGTATTCTCCTGTAAATCCGTCTGCGTCCAATTCATTCATCACATACGAACCAGCGGCAGGAAGGAAAATCGACGAGCCGTTCGTTGACGTGAATTTCATGCCGTTAACCCCGTTGAGAGTTCCCCAAGAGCTCGTGCAGTCTGTCTTGAGATACTGCAACTGGCTTGCGGTAGGCATACACCAGGAACTGCCCCATTTCACATACGCCACATCGTAAGTCGTGCCAGAGATGTTTGAACCGATATCAACAAATTTCAGATTCTTGAAATATTTATATGTGTCGTTATCGTAATAATTCTTATCATCGGTCTCACCCCATGCAAAGTAGCCGCCATACTCCCAAGGTGCGGAAGCGCCCACATTGCAACAAGCGAACTTCATGCCGTTGCCCATGTCGATGGCATGAGGATGTTGTCCGTCAGGACACAAACCTGCTTTGACCGCCGCATCCATGTTTGGATCGGGTTGTCCATAAGCTGGACGGACAGGCATGCCGCAATCCTTGTACATAATATAATCTGTGGTAATTCCGGCGTTTTCAAACCAGATTGTAAGTGCCCTGTTATCTGTTTTTGAAGGATTGGACGACCAATAGTATCCTCTCGTTCCAAGGAATGACCCGTAGCTTTCATCGTAGTAGCCCGATGCTGGCAGGAATATCTTGGCACCACTCGGTCCCGTTATCAATATACCGTCAACACCTTTCAAGGTGAACTGCTCTTTCGAACAGTCTGCATTAAGTTGGCTGAGCTGGGCAGAGGATGGCATGTGCCATTCACCGCCCCATTTCACATACGCCACATCGTAAGTCGTGCCGGAGATGTCACTGCCTAAGTTCTGATAGGTGCCATCGGATTGATATTTGTAATATTTAGTGCCGAAAAGGTACTTTGTCTCCGTTTCACCCCAGGAGTAGAATTCACCTGCTTTCCATGGAGCGGAGGCACCGACGTTGCAGCAGGAGAATTTCACGTCGAGTCCCAGGTCAATAACATGAGGATGGTGCTCGTCGGGGCAGAGCCCTGCCTCCACCGCCGCGTCGGGCTGAGTGCCGTCACCCTCGGTGACAGGACGTATCGACAATCCCTTGCAGCGGTTACATGCATGGTCGGAACTGTTATCGTCCAATGAGAGGTAACTGACAAATCCGTATGTGTTTTCATACCCCTGTGCTATCTCCGACGATGCATAGTTGGCATCTTCTCCAAGTTTATATGGATTTCCAGATGTTTTGTCACCGGATGCGGGAAGGAAAATGGAATTTCCGTTTGGACCAGTGTATTTCACACCGATGATGTTATTCAGTCCCATCCACTCTATCTTACATTTCCTGGTGAGGAAGTCCAACTGGCTTCTGGACGGCATCTGCCAGTTGTCACCCCATAACACGTATGCTACGTCATATTGGGTTTTGGCTATGTTATGTCCGATATCATTGCATGAGGTCGCTGAGGAGCCATACTGATAGGTTTCCCAATAATAGGTCTCCTTCTCATTCGTCTCACCCCATGCGTAGTAACTGCCGTATTCCCATGGAGCGGAGGCGCCCACATTGCAGCATGAGTAGTACATTTCTCCGCCTAAGTCGATAGTATGTGGATGGTTGGAGTCTGGACACAGGCCGGCTGCCACTGCAAAGTCTTCCTCAACGGGCGGGGGTGGATTATTCCCGCTTCCGCCGTTGGCTATGATGTTGATAATCGCCACGATATCGGAGATGTCTACATAGGTGTCGCCATTCACATCTGCGTCTTCATAGGATGCGATGCCGGCAATATGGTTGATGACGGCAACAATATCTGAAATGTCAACGCTGCCGTCCTCGTTCACATCGCCATTCACCTTTGGATTGGGCAAGGATGATACCGGAGGAATGATGGTGCGACCGTTGAGGTTGTCTGCAGTGGCCGTCTCTTTCGTGTCCTCATACACAAACTCCGAGGTCATGGTTATCGTGGCTTTCACCGACGACATATAGATTCGGTCGGTATCTTTACGCCAGCCAAGCGAGAGCGTACCCGGCTCACCTTCATTGCCCGCCGAACATCCGGGTCCGATACCGTAACCACCGCTATCTCCGCCAATGGCAGTCACGTTGCCGCCGTTGATGGTCACGTCGCCGCCACGACCAGGAATCGCGGTTTCTGCAAATATGTGGTTGCCACCGCCACCGATTCCAGCACCATATTCATTGCCTTTGGCAATGACTGTGCCGCCGTTAATCACGACAGTGCCGCCATTACCATAGTTACCAGCCCAGTAACCCTGGGCACCGCCGCCGATGCCGGCGGCTGAATAACCTGCCGTGGCCTCCACATAACCGCCATTTACGACGAGAGTGCCGGCCTCTTCGTGATTGTTTCCTCCGATTCCGGCTTCGTAATCATTACACGGGCCAATTGTCAACTTGCCGGTGCCTTTTTCCTGACCGTAAATAGTCAGGCTGTTGCCTTTTATCAGTTGGATGCCTATAGGGACCGTCAGCGTACATCCGTCTTTCAGAATCAGATGGACCGTTCCTGTTACAGTTATACGGCCGCTTAATCCCGTGCTCTTGTCCAACACATACCAGCCATTGGTCAATTCTTTCTGAGAACTAATCGTTTCGTACCCGCCACTGGAAAGTGTCTGGCTTTTGCCGTTAGCATCAAGATAAGTCACATCCTGGGCAAACGTGCAGAGTGTGGCCATCAGAGCCACTGACATTAATAGAATTCTTCTCATAGTGTTATTGCATTATATTAATTTATTGGCAAATAAGATTATATACTAAAAATCAAAGCCGAAAATCATTTGGCGATTATTCCCTTTGACATTGCGAATTTAACAAATAAGCCAATAAAAAATTAAAAAAACAGTGTGGAGATTTGTAAAAACACACAAAACTCCACACTTTTATACGAAAAATCTATACAAATTCCTACTTAGTAACTATTCAATTATCACATATCTTCCATCGAAAGCCCTTGACATGAGACGTCATAGCCTTTAAACTGACCAGTTGTTTGCAGGAACACATCTGTTTTCGCGCGGAGGATGGGAATGTCGATTTCTTTCTTTTGACGCTTTATCTCATGGAATACCACACGCTTGTCGATTTCATCAACGGCAATAAGGTCGATTTCGTTCTCGCCCTTTCTGTCGTGCCAGTAGCCAAGCATGGTGTAATCACCTTGTTCAATCAGTTTGTCGCGGAAATAGCTTTCAAGCACATGCCCGGAATAAGTTGTATAGTCTCGCTCTATAATTTGTTTGAGTTTTTTGAAGGCGCCAATCTCAATCATGTAATTATACTTGAACAGGAACCGGAACCAGAAACGCAGGAAATGGTCATCTATCGTGTATCGCATGCTTTTATTGGGCGATTTCTCAAACAATGGCTGGTGCTTGGCTATAAGCCCGTAGTCGTTGCATAAATTCGAAATATAGCCGCCGATTTCTGTTTTCAGGATGCTCTCCAAATCACTTCTGGTGTTATGGCCGTTTGCAATCAGTGAGAGAATGGAGAAATATTTGCCATAATCTTTTCCGAACTCTTCTATGAGTATCGTCTTGCCCTCAGTCAGAAAGAGAGAGTCTTCTTCCATGATGGCGTCCAACATCCGAGGAGCTGTCAGGCAGTCGTTGTTGACAAACTGTTCCACATATTTTGCCACTCCGCCTGTGTAAAGATATAGAGAAAGGAGGTCTTCGCTGGTGTAGTCTGGATTATATTCTGAAAGAATCTGCTTCAGGACGGATGGCGTAAATGGCTTTACGTTAATCTGTGCCGTCTGTCTGCCATAAAGTGGCTCTTTGTGGTTACGGAAAAGTTTATGCATCAACGTGTTGATGGAGCCGCAGAGAATTAGGTTCATCTTCGACTCGTCTTTGTTGAGGTCCCATATACGTTGCATATCGGAATATACTGACTTGTTGACTTTTAGAAAATCCTGAAATTCGTCGATGAAAACAGTCATTGGACGAGTTTTGGATAATTCCATCAGGTAGCTGAATATATCAGAGAAACGGTTAATATGACCTAACATCGGAATTTTCAGCTTCTCTGCAATTTCCGTCATGTAGTCGTTGCATAGCTCTTCTTCTGCTTTTCTTGAAACGAAAAAATACAGATGGTCGTGACCTTCGAGCGATTTCAGAATCAAGGAAGTCTTTCCGATACGTCGTCGGCCTGTCACAACCGTCATTTGAGAAGTCTCTTTTGATAAGGCACGGATGGAGTGCAATTTGCTGATTTCTTTCTCCCGTGCAAAAAAACGCAGTTTACCCATAATTTGCCCTGGTTAAGAAACCGTCATTTCCGAAATGGCGGTTTCGGTTCTTTGCAAAGATATGAAAAATATACTTTTAACAAGAATTTAGCGTGTTAAAAGTGATGAAAGATTGCATTTTTTATTGTTTTTGCGTTTTACAACCCAAAAAGGTTGTATTTAAACTTTACAACCTAAGATGGTTGTTGTCAAAAACTGAGAAATGGAAACTGGCATCGATTGTTCAAATACATAAGAGTGTGTCAGCTGCCATCATCAGGGACACCAGCATCAATGTGATAATTCTCTGTCTCATATTATGGTTCTTTTAAAAATGTGCTGACTTGTTGGAAATATTCTTGAAGTTCTTGTTCCTTGAAGCCATGGCCTGCACCTTTAATCACATGAAGCCGGGCATCCTTGTAAATGCTGATTGCCTTTTTTGAGTCTTCCATCGAAACCACTTTGTCCTCGTCTCCTTGTACGATCAAGACAGGGCCTTTGTATTTGCCGATTTCATTGAACACGTTGATGTGATGCAGTTCCTGGAAGAAACGCCTGCCCATCGGAACATTCCAGAGCCGGGTGGTGTCGGGAATGCTCTCCAGGGTGGGGTAGCGTTTGTTCCAGTTGTCAGGGATGCAAAGGGCCGGAAATGCCAGAATCATCTTGCTGACGTGTTTCGGGCGTTTGGCTGCTGTCATTGCTGAGACAAAGCCTCCTTGGCTTTCACCTATAATTACGATGTTTTTCTTGTCGATATCCTTTCTCTGACGGAAATATTTGATGATAGCCTCTAAGTCGTGCTGCTCATCCACCACCGACATATTCATGGTGTTGGGATCGCTCTTGCTGTTGACCGATCCGCAGGGGAAGTCGAAGGTGTAGCAGGCATACCCAAGGCTGGCAAGCGGCTCGAAGTAGTTTTTGCCGTAATGGTGGCTGCCGTTGAAACCATGGGATATGATGGCGATGGGGTGTTTCTTTTTTCCGTCTTCAGGTATGTTGAGCACACCGTAGATGTTGCGGTTGCCGTTCTTGATCCATTGTTCCTGTCCGCCTTGTGCCTTGACTGAAATGACGATGGCGAATAGCAGGAGTGTGATTGCTGTCTTTATTTTCATTGATAATTGTTTAAAATCTAAATAGTTAAATAAACCGTATATGCTCAATCGTAAATGTATAATCGATTAATATCCAAATGACCAAATAAGTGAAATAAAAAAACAACTTGCCTCACCGTCTTTTCCATATGAATGCCATCCATGGCTGACGATCGTCTTGTCTTCTCGTCTTCTTGTTTTCTCGTCTTCATCAAAAACGAGGCAACTTTTTTTACTGTTACTAAATAGTCAATCGTAAATCTATTTGATCATCACCTTCTTGGCTTTGCCCTCGCTGATGATGATATAAATGCCCTTCGGCAATGCGTCTGCCGATTCAACAGGGATGCGTTGGCCTGCCAGATTGTAGATGCCTTCAGGCTGAGTACCAGTACCGGTGATTTCCTCGATGCCGGTCGGTTCGGCTTTCACCTTCACTTTGTAGTCGCGCTCGTAGTAATAGTTTCCGCAAGAGAAGCGGTTGGTCATGACGACTGTCGCAATGGTGTCGCGGGGATGGATTTCGCCTGTGTTCGACAGCACCTCAGGGTCGGAGGAAGTCCACTCGTAGTCTACTCCGTACTGGGTCTCTACATTTAAGTCCACGTTCTCCTTGAGTGTGGAGTAGGCGCGTATGGGTGAGGTGATGTTCTTCACGTTGTAGGCGATGGCGTATTGGGGCTGCATCTTCACACACCATATCGCTGTGCCGCTCCTTGTCGAGGCTGTGATGGAGATGGACTTGATCGTTGTTCCGTCGTACATCTGCTCCAGCACCACGCCCGAATAGTTGATGCCACCTAATCTGATGTTGATGTATCCCTTCCCGGTCACTACTTTCCATGTGCCGCTGGCGGCGCCGGTGATGGTGCCGTCTTCGTGCAACTCGATTTTCTCCGGTGTCACGCACTCAAGGTTGCCGTTGTCGAGCTTGTAGCGAAGACGCATCAGCTCATATTCCCCAGGTATCTGCCAGTTCTCGAATTTGCAGCCGTTTTCTATGGAGTCCTGCGTGATGGTCTCGCCGTTGTATTCGAACGGGGCTGCCAGCAGCCAGCCACCTTGGCTCGTGAAGAGCTGGCGGACCTTCACCAGGTGGCCCTCGCCGCCGTTGTTGAACCGGGTGTGGTAAACTACGAACGCACGGCCCTTGTCGTCAACGATGGCGGAGTTGTGACCTTGGGCCACTTCGCCTACGGTCTGGAAGCCCAGGCCGTTATGTGAGGTGACAATCAGGTTGCCGCGAGTCTCGGCGTCGCGGGTGCTGTAGTTCATTTGGTAATTGGGGTAGACGGCGCTGCTGTTCTTGCTGTCTACATACGGACCGTCGGGGTTCTTGCTGCGGAACACGCGCATCACGTACCCTTCTTTTGCCGACAGACCCCCGTTGGTCACGAACAGATAGTAGTAGTTGTTGATATGCTGGATATAGGAGCCCTCACCCGACACGTAATAGCCGCCGGCTATCTGCTTGCCGAAATAGGGGTCGCTGTTAGGACGACCGCTCCCGTCGTTCTTCACGGCATAAGTGGCGGTGTAGTCACGAAGGCCGGTCTCGTTGTCGAGTTTCAGCACGTAGATGCCGCCGCTCCAAGAGCCATAGCTCATCCACAGCTGCCCTTCCTCGTCGTAGAAGACGCAGGGGTCGATGGCATGTGGCCAGTAGTCGCCCCAGTTGTTACGCAGATATCTCGACGGGATGCTGCTCACTCCGCCAAGGGCGATGCTTAGGTCCGTCTTCTTCCAGTCTATGCGGGAGTCGGTGGTGTTGCGGAAACCGGAAAACACCACCGGACCTTCATACACGAACGGACCCTGGATGGAGTTGGAAGTCATCAGCACGATGACGGAGTTCCACGCCGGACCGTTCAGACTGAGATAGAAGCACCATTTCTTCAGCGATTTGTTGTAGATGATGTCAGGAGCCCACATGTTGCCCCACACGCTCCATGCCTGCCCGTCGCTGCCGGGAAGGGAGCAGTGCCAGTCCGTGGCGTCGAAGTTGCCGAAGTCAACCTCCGTCTCCTCGCCGTTCAACAGCGCTTTCACCTTCGTCGTCGTGTGAGTGCGGAAGGCCTGGTCGGCGCTCACTGTCGTGGCTACGCCGTTCACCATCTTGCCGAAGATGTTGTTACCGACGCCACTCCAGTTCTGAAGGTCTTTCGTCCGGCCGGCGCCGATGTGGGAACCATAGATATAATAGTATTTCGACACGCTGTCATACACCACGCTCGGGTCGTGGACGCTCACGTAGTTCTTTTTCTTCTCCTTGTACATGTTGTTCACCTTGGCGGTGGTCAGCTTGATGGTGTCGGGGGCTGAATCCTGCTCCTCTTCCTGGGCGCTCAAGCCGAGGGTGAGGCTGGCGATTAGTGTAGTTAGTAATAGTCGTTTCATGTTGGTGCTTTTTGCTTGTTGGTAAGTAATATTCTTCTGCAAATTTAGCATATTCTTCCGACATGGCAAATATTTATGTGCCTTTTTGACAAAGGGTTGTTACATCTGTGACAAATCTTGTTATTATAGTACAAACTGTCACATTGCGTTTCGGGATTGTTTCACTCCACGACATCCACCTTGTAGGCTTTGGTCGTGTTGTCTGCGGTGTTGTATTTCTGCACGTAGGTGGTGCCGGGCTGCAGGCCTACGAGCTGCCCGTCCTCGATGCCGGCTGTGGTCAAGTCTGCGAACGACCATACTTCTCCCGCTTCACACGAAAGCCGGTCCTTCCCTGCTTCCAGACGGATGGTCTCAGGCTGAAGACGGTAGTATGTGAATGAACCCATCTGGGTCATTACCTCCAGCTCGTTGTCCGACAGATAGGTGACGAACCACCGGTTCATCCGTTTGTAGCCGATGCCGTTGGAGAAGAGGTTGAGCTGGATTCCGCTGTAGGTGTAGGTGCCGTAGGTGTGGTTGGTGTAACCGTAGGCGAAATAGCAGTCTTCGGCGGTAAAGGTGCGGCCGGTGGAAAAGCTGATCACTTCGTAGTAGCCTTCACGCAGTCCGCCCCACATCCAGTCGCCTGTGATGGAGGCATCCTGAGGCTTGGGCTCCATGTCCACGAAGATGATGCTGTCAACACGTGTGATATCCACGTTCTGAATTGTTCCGTCCTTATAGGTGATGCGCATGGTGTTCTGGGCCATTGCCATGGCGGGCAGCATCGTGGCCAGAACTGTCAGTAGAATCAATTTTGCTTTCATATTTCTTCCTGTTTTTGATGTTTGTTCTATAATTTTCGCAAAATTCGGCAAAAAAAGTGACATTTGCAAGAAAAATCTTATAATTATCATTATTATGTTTGCATTATGCAATTATAATAATTTTCTTTGCATAATGAAACATTATAATGAATGAAAATCATGTAAAAGTTGTGTTAATTATTTGTTTTACAGTATGCTATGATGGATTCTATGACATAGCTGAGTATCTTCTCGTCTTCTCGTCTTCTTGTCTTCATTAAAATGAAGCATATGCTACCGGTATTCCTTCGGGGCTTTCCCATAACGCTCCTTGAAGCATTTGGTGAAATAGCTGGGGTAGGAGAAGCCGCATAGGTCGGAAATCTCGTTGACGCTGTAGTCGGTGGTTTTCAGCAACATCTCGGCCTGGTCGAGCCGTGTCTCGCGGATGAGGTCGGTGGGCGACTTGTGGATGAGGTCCTTGATGCGTCTGTAGAGGCTCATGCGGCTCATGCACAGGTCGGAGCTCAGCGCGTCTACGTTGTATGCCACATTGCTCAGATTCTCCATAATCAGCTGACGGGCTCTGTCCAGGAACTGCTGGTCGGAGGAAGAAAGTTGCTCATGCGCTGATCCAGGCTCTTCCTGCTTGTAACCGATTTCCTCGGCACGTCTCTCGGCGGCTTCCAGCTTGCGCTGCAGCTCTTCTTTCTCACCTTCGTATTTGCGGATGCGGGCGGCATACCGGGCTTTCTGCTTCTTCCGGTAGCTGCGGTAATAGAGTATGCCTGCAACGCCTGCCGTCAACAGTATCGGAATCCACAGATAGGCGTACCAGGGACGTGGGTGGACTAACGTGGCGACGACTTGGGGATCAGTCCACTGGCCGTAGTTGTCCATCGCCTTCACCTCAATCCGGCTGCTCCCGTAGGGTATCTGCTGGAACGTCAGCATGTTCTCGCCTTTGTCAAGCGTGCTCCATTCGTCATCGTTGATGCGGTAGGCGAAGGTGATGTCGCGAGGGTTGTCGAAGACGAAGGCGGTGAGGAAGAGGGTGAGGGAGTGGGCCTTGCTGCTGATGTGAAGGGTCTCGCATGTGAGGATGTTGTGCGCTCCGTCGAGCGTATAGGATGAGACGGCCGTGTGGCTGACTGAACGCTCCCGGCCCAGCTGTCTCGTCTCCTCCACGGTGGCGCTTTTTGACTTTCCGATGACTTTCACACCATCTTCACTGAGATAGAAAGTGAGAAAATCTCCGGTTTCCAACTGCTGGGAGGTGATGATCTTGCAGCCGCCGGTCTTCGTGCTGTATTCCTTCAGCTGGTTGGAGGAGAGCACCCAGAGGCATCCTTTCTGGTCGGCGCGTACCTTCAGAATCGGGTCGCCGTTCATGTTGCCGGCGATGGTGTCGTCATGCAGCTCCTCGCCCTTGCCGAGGCGGAAACGGAACACATAACCCATTTTACTGCCAGCCCATAACACGCTGTCGCCTTCAGTCGTGAGACTGGACAGGCCAGAGCTTTCGGCCAGCGTCTGCAGCTGTCCTTTCTTGAATGTGCAGATGCCGTTCGCGTTATTGACGAAAAACGCGTGGTCGTTAGAGCCAATGCAGATGTCGTGGACGGGACCTGTGCCGTTGACTTTGTTCTCAAGAGCTTTTGTCTGTGGCTGATATGTGTATATGCCTCGGGTGGTCCCGACCCAGTGGTAACTGTTTTTCAGAGGGGTGACGCAAAGAATGCTTTCGTCCAGAGGTATCTCGCCTGTCAGCTTGTCTGCCTGTTCTTCTGCAGAAGTCGATTCGTCTGAATCAGCCGTGACAAGGTTTTTTGCCTGCTTGCCGTCCAGAGTGAACCGGTAGCGGTTGCCTGATTCCGACGTGGCTTCCATCTGTTGCTTATCCGGGTTGAAGCCAATCCAGTTGGGACCGGCAGCATCAGTCCATTCGCAGTCTGAAAACTGGGTGTCTCCCTGCTTCAGACGCTGGATGCCGCCGTTCCATAGGACTATCCAGATGGTTTTCGAAGGGTCTTCTATGATGTAGGAAACGCTCCGGTCCTTACCTTTCCATTGAGTGTGGTAGAGCTGCTTGACATGGGCGTCCTTGTCGAGATGGAACAGGCAGTTGCGGTAGGCAAGCCAATAACTGCCGTCGCTGCCGCGAAGGATGCCGGTCACCCGCTTGTCGCTCAGGTCGTTCTCGCCTTCTGCGCCCGACTGTCCTTTCAGCGTGAGGTCGCTGACCGTGAAATCCTTCTTGCTGAGGATGTATGCGCCTTTCTTTGTGCCTAACCAAAGTTCGTTTTTGTCGGTGTTTTCACAAATTGTCAGGATGTCATTGCTCTGAAACATGTTAGGATTGTTGCGGTCAGTCCTGAATGTTTCCACGGTGTAACCGTCGAAGCGGAGAAGCCCGTTGTCTGTGCCAATCCAAAGGTATCCCTCTTTGTCGTAGAAAGTGGTGTAGGCGTTTTCTGTGAGCTCGCTTAGGCTGACCGCTTTCTTCTGTGCGAATATGCCTTGGTATGCAAGTGTAAAAAATATGATTAGGAAAAGCCGATTCATGTCTGTAGTCGAAAATTCTGCTATTTTTATGCAAATTTACGAATAAAGTTTTGAAAAGAAGGTTTTCGATATTTGGAAAATCAGCGAATGACTGATTATTCTTTCGTTAGAATTACTATGTACAATAGAACTGTTTGTTATGCATACATTATCAAATGTGACGGCTATAGTTACTTTTCATTTAGTTTGTTCTTGAGTCCTTCAGCACCATAATAATCTAACACATAAATTGGAAAAGCACTTAATACGGCGACTTCCGGACATTTGTGTCTTATGTGCTTGGTTAATTGCTTCTCAAAGATGACTTCCTGCGATTCAGACTTGTCAGGCATTTCAAATTTGTTGTTGACTATATAATTCATTTTCGAAACATGGGCGCGGATAAGTTCTTGCCAGACTTCTTTGCTGAAACCATTGATATTTGTTAGTTGCTTCCTACAGTCCATTGCTACCAATCTTTTATAGTGAGGCTCTTTCTTACATGATGCAACGTCTGTGCATGCATCAATATATGGGCAGTTGGAACGTTTGCATTTCACTGTCAGTTCCTTGAAGCTTTCCATGTCTTTATAATGACGGATTGCTTCTACCATGGGGTAGCTGATATATAACATACCGTTTTCTGTCTCATTGTTGAAATAATTTAGCATCTCAATGATTTTCTCATCGTTTGCTTTTGTTGCATGGGCGTCATAGTCAAAAAACAAGTAAATGTAAGCAAAACTATCCCGGTTGAAACCTTTCAGAATTTTTGCGTTTCTTTGGTTGCGTTCCTTAAGCAGATTTACTATGTCAAGGGCAAAATCCTCTCTCTTGAGCTGTTCATAAAGCTGGTAGATTTCTGCATCATAGATTGCCTTTATCGAAATCCGGCTTCCCATGAAGTTCTGTTCCAACTTACGTTCATAAAGAGGTTCTGCACTTCCACCTTCAAATACGAATAATTGTAACTCGCTATGAAAGGAATCGTTTGGAGTATTTATTTTATCCAACATAGAATGCGCCGGCTTTATAGATTTTCTCAATGTTGTGAGCTTCCCTCAGTTCTTTTTCTGTACATTTTGATAATGGCAGAATCTTATGGCTGTTCATAAGGAAATAACAATCGGGACGCATCAGGTCATTGCTCATGATGGAGGTGTTGTGGGTGGTCACTATGAATTGAACCCCTGTTTCCTTTAGCTTTTTTATGACTAGTCGGGAAAGCTCATGATGGTAGAATGCGTCAAACTCATCTATAAAAACAAAAGAAACCTCACCCTGAAGAATTTGCAGGTACCAGCAATAGAAAAGGGTTAATGCGCTTGTGCCGGTTGACATAATATCCGGAAAGCGGATTTTCTTCTTTCCGAAATCGAATGCCAGGGCTTTCTCTCCCATCACGTCAACTACTGCCAATTTGCATTTCACATTGGCTTCGTGAAGAAATGTCTCGAAGTCTTTTACTTTATCCTGTTCTATGATGTCTCTTTCCAATGTTACGGTCTTTGCATCAAGACCTATGTAAGTCCTGTCTTCCAAAGAACGGAAGAACAACATGTGTTCTACGAACGAGAAGAATTCCTTGAATATCTGATTCTCCTCATTCTCTTCGAGCATCGAATTGTTTTTTATATATTTCAGGACGGATAATTGATTGTCATTGATTTCTTTTTTCAAATTTTCTGTTCCTTTCAGAATGCAGGAAAAGGTTGTCTTTCCGTTATTCCTGTCGAATGAAATCAGCTCGGTTCCGCCTATGGAAAAGTGTTCTGTGACAAGTGTCTTATAATCTGTCTTGGAATAAGCATAATTTACAACTTTCCCATTGATGAGAAATTCATATTCAAATCGGGCTGTCTTACTTTCTGTCTCTGCGTTTGTGAAGTGCTTATATGGATATTCCCAACGGGCTTTGTCGGTCAGGTGCTCTATGATGTCGAGAATAGCCCAGCCTAGATTGGATTTGCCTGATCCGTTGTGCCCATATATCATGGCGCAGTTTACTATGCCGTTCCTTACGCATTCAGGATTAAATGCATAGGCTTTAGCTGATGCCAAATCATAAGTGAACTCATTTTTGAAACATTTGAAATTGGTGACTTTGAATTTTCTTAACATAGCTTGAACCTGTTTGATGATAATAGTGTTTCTATATTATAATATCTTGCAGGGAATTGGCCTGCTTTTGTGAAATTTGAGTTTTCATCGCAAAGATACAACAAATAATTTAATATCCGTATTTTTTTTACGGATAATTTTACAAATTGATGCTAATGGGTGTTTAATATCTGGTATATGTCGTTTTTGACGTAGCTTTTTTACATCTTACACTCTGAAAACATCAGTGCCGGTCTCCATCTGGGAGGCCGGCACTGATGTTTTTTTATTGTCAGTTGCGATATGTATTACTCTGCGATTTTGAAGGAGTCAATCACGTGCTGAGCAACCTCGCCGCCGTACTTGCTCTCGTTCTCGTCTTCCCAGTAAACGGTAATGTTGTAGCGTTTTGCACCTTTGTAGATGACTTTCTGCATCGCGTTTCTGCCCATGTCCTTGTAAGAGTCCTTGATGGTGTAGCCGTCAGCGGTCTTTTCCTTGGTAGGGTTGTCGCTCAGACCGAGAGAAGCCTCATTGAAATCCTCGTCGATCTTTGCCTGGTCGTAGTCGCCCATGATGTTCTCGCGTACGTCGGCGCTGACGCCATTGAGAATCTTGCCGTCAAGACGGAATTGGGTTGCACCCATGGCCTCAGGACCTGTGTACTGCTCCAGGCCACCAGGAACTTCGAATGAGAAGCCTTTAGCCTCGTCTTTAAACTCTGTGTAGCTTGCACTACCACCTCCGCATGCTGCGAACAACGCAACAGTCAGCACTGCCGCCAAAGAAAGCATTAATTTCTTCATGTCTGTCAATGTTTTAGTTAATAAAAAATTGTTTTAGTTAATAAAAAATGATAAATATTGATTTTTCTTCTGACTGAATGCAAAGTTAATATAAATATTTTTCTTTTGCAAATTTTTCTTGATGTTTTGCCGAATTTCGGGAGGGGATGGACGGCGGGAGCAGGTCCGCCGTCCATCCTGTCCTGTCTGCCTTATTGTCCGGCAATGATGTTGATGATGGCCACGATGTCACTGATGTCCACCTTCTTGTCCTCGTTCACGTCGGCATAGCGGTAGGTGGCGGTGCCGGCTATCTGGTTGATGACAGCCACGATGTCACTGATGTCCACCTTCTTGTCCTCGTTCACGTCGCCTTTGAGATGAGTGTTGTCGGCCGACGGTTCAATTTTTACGTAGCTGACCATTTCGTCGCTGTTCTGGTCATACACGCTTCCATTGGTAAGTATGTAGGCTGACGGAACAACAACATCGCAACCGCTAAGATTGATACCACCCGTCCAGTTGTAGATGCCGTACTGATCGGCATCGGCAACCACGGATGAGTTCTCTATGTTCAGCACATGCGACTTGTTGCTGTAGGCGCAGATGCCAAGAGAGCCGATCGCTGTCACTGTCGTGTTCTTGATGGTCAGAGCGTCGCCTTCAGTGTTGGAGACGAAGTCGATTCCCTTCATCTCGCCTTTGGCTGTCAGACTGCCGTCACCGGTGATGGTGGTGGCTTTGCCCAACTCAAGGCCCATGGTCTTTCCGTTCACCATATTCTCACCTTCCAGGTTGATGGTCATGCCGTCGATCTTCGACGCGATTCCCCAGTCTGTCACGGCGGGCACCATCGCGTCTCTCAGAGTCAGGTCGAAGCCGTCGAAGCTGATGCTTCCGACTTTGTCGAAGAAATATTCCATGGCCTCGTCGTCCTTCTCTGCCACGATTTCTATCAGCTCGTCCTTGTTGGCGGATGTCACCTGAACCCCGGCAATCCAGAGGTCGTAGACGTCACCAGCAACGGTGGCTGTGGCCGTGGCTGTCTTGCCGTCAGCAGTCGTGGCCGTGATGGTTGTGGCCTCTCCGACATTCTTCTTTCCCGTGAACACAAGCTGTCCGTTCTCGTCCACCTTTGCCACGTTTGTGTTGCTGCTGCTCCAAGCCACCGGTGCGCTTACGTTCGAAGGGGTGAAGGCAACGGAAAGCTGGATAGTGTCGCCTTCCACGCCGGAGATGTTCTCTGGCATGATGGCCATTTCCTCAACCGACGACTCGGTCACATATACATCGATATAGCGCATTTGGTATTCTTCATCATAGATATAGTATCTGTAGTAACCGACATTGGCATTCTCTGCATTGACAGAGTAGTTGCTGTTGTCATCGATGAGCGTGACAACCGGAGCTGAACTTCCGTCTCCGTAGTCACCATAGTCTTCCTGTGGCCTGATAGTCAAATTGGCGAGCGATGCCTGGTAAGGGGTGTACCTCAGTCCTGTTCCGTCGGCCGTTTCGCCTTTGTTGACTCTGATATATTCATTGTGCATGTCGTTTATAGGATAAACACCGTCCTCACCAACAATCAGGAAACATTCGTCTGAGGTGGCGTTCGTACCGCCTGTGCGTGCATACACATAGTAAGTTCCGGTTACCATCGGCTTGTAATATACCACCTTATAATATTGGTTGCTGACCAGTTTCTGTGTGCACTCTATGTCTGCATAGAATTCGCCACGTTCTTCTCCAAATTTGTTGTAAGGTTGCTGAGACCATAAGCTTCCTAATATCCCGTCGAATGCGGCATCGCTTGGATATGTATGAACATAGAGAGCCAACGTTTGATTCAGACTGACGTAATAATATTCATCACGTTCTACTGGTAGGTCGCTACGAAAATACGTAACAGCTCCTGTTTGTTTGTTGACTCTTTTTATGAAACCATTAGGAACGAGCTTGATGCCCTGAAGTTCGGTGGTGCTGCCAAGGTAGATGGCTTCCATGGACACTTCTGTTCCGGCAAGGGTGGTTTCTGTCTCTTTCACACGCGTATAAACGTAGTTCATGGCGTAGGCAGTGCCACCCATCTGGAGATCCGAACTTGACACATTTGTCCTGGTCTTGGCGTCTGCCCAGTCGCTGCTCGTCAGTTTGTCCAAGTCTTTTTTCTCGCTCAGGATGATATATTCCTGTAGGGAAGTTGCATTGGTGACAACGACTTGGGTGCCTTCTGTGGTCAGTTCTGGCTTCGTAAGGCTGGTGGTGCATTTGTTCTTCTGAACTTCTCTTACGAGGCTGACAAGGGAGCCGCTGTAGCTTGGTGAACTCACATGTACCCTGATGAACTGGCCGACGTCGGCGCTGGTCGTTGTGTAGCCGTTGGTGTTGTCCCCTTCCAGGGCTGTCCAGTCTTTAAGGTTGCTGCTCTTCTGCCACTCTGCGTTGATCTCAACACCTGCGTTATACAGGGAGTCAACCATGCCGCTGAGCTTGTAGCTCAACGTGGTGCCGGGAGGAATCACGGCAGACGACTGGATGCTTACATCTCCTGAGAGCTGGGGTGCGGCAAACTCCACGTGGCGGGCGCCTGAAATCCAGTTGTAATAGTCGTCTTCATCTATCACGGTTGCTCTGCTGTATGGGTTACTTGAGGAGGCTGGAGTCACTTTGATGGAGGCATGCTCTGGCCAGGTGATTGCCATCGGAGGTGTCAGAATGATGCCGCCTACACTGATGGCCTCTTCGTCGCCTTCGCGTATTCGGGCTTCATCCAACAGACTGCCGGAGCCGTGACGGCGTGATTTCAAATAGATATTGCCTCCTTTCACATAGAGATTCCCACCACTCATCACGGCACAGCCATTGCTGGCTTCTGCGTATATTTTGATGTTTCCGTAGAGAGAAACCTCTTTCATGGCAAATATGCCCCAGCTTTTTTCACTCTTCAACTCGATATTGCCGTCTTCGATGGTCACATTCTGGCCGTACAACACACTTTTGGATTCTTCTTGAAAGTACTCGTTAAGCCAGTCCGTGGTTTTTCCTGTCAGGTCGGCATTGACGATGAGATCTTTTTTAGCACTCGCACCATTGAGCTTTCCGGTCAAATTGACAGTACCGCGAAGGGTGACGTTGCCCTTCTCTGCCCGGACGGCTGCAACCGTCTTGCCTGTTGCGGTGAGGGTGGAGTTGCTGGTGATGTCACCCTCTTTCGACAACACTCCGAAGGTTCCGATTGCCGTGACGTTGCCGTTCAGCTCGATGCTTTGGAGCGCTTGGATGCCGGGCTGTTGTTTGCCTGCATCTGCAATGAGCGTACCTTTCTGAAGGATGAAGCTGCCGTTCTCTGACATGATTCCGCCGCTGACCTGCTGGAGTCCGTTTTCTATCAGAACGTTTCCCATTGCATAGATTCCCTGGTGATTGTCCTTGGCACCAGTGACATGCACCTGACCGTTGATCCTTACGTTTCCCTGGGCATAGAATCCATATCCGGGCGCGCTCATGGAGATGGTGCCTCTAAGATTGATGTTTCCGTCGGCCATCGCACCATAGTTGTTGGTGCTTCCTCCGACAAAGTCGTTCGACAGGTAGATGTCGCCTGCGGTCTTGATACAGATGCCTTTGGCGGCTACCTGAAGCTTGGCGTTGGAATTGACAGACTTGACCTCAATCGCATTGATTCCGTCGTACATCTCGCGGTTGTCAACGGCCAGATAGTATCCACCGTTGTCTTCGATCGTCAGATTGTAGTCGCCCTTGATGTAGCGGAGCATACGGTCCATGTTGACCACAATCTTGGTGTCGCCTGTGAGCACTAACTCGTCGTAGTCGCTCAATAGGCTGGTGTTGACTGTGCCCGACACCTCTCTCTGTGCTGCGTGAACCAAGGGAACACTCATCACACAGAGCAAAATCAGTAATCTTATTCTCTTCATAACTATAAAAATTGTTTTGGTTTTTAGTTTCTTATTTTGTTTCTATGGCCTCTATAGCTTCTATGGTCTCTATGGCTTCTATAACCTCTATGGTTTCTATTGCCTTTATGTCTTCTATTTCTTCTTTTCTCGTTCTGCCAGTATCTGCTGCACCTTCTTCTCTACGATTTTGTCTATCTTTTCTTCCACGTTCTTACCCACAACGGTCTCCAGCTCGAGCACCTTGCTCAAGTAGTCTTTGGCGTATTCCATAGCCGATTCCTGATATTTTGTCTTCGCCATCGTGGTTCTATTAAGAGTGGGATATATTCACGATTGCAAAGTTACGTCACAACGTCAATTACCATGTTATCATTTTATGAAGAAATCTTATCATTTCGTTTAATTCTTAGGTTTTATGCGACTTTTCGGGCGATACAACATAAAAAAAACAGGCAAGTTCAAAAAACTTGCCTGTTTGAAATTACACCAAATGATATTGATTTTTTCTTACTTTTTGATTGAGATGATATAATAGAATCTGGTTTTCCATGGGAGGAAAGCTTGATAAAGAAATGCCCATTTCAGCCAGGGTCTTCTTCCCCGGTTTGCCCTGAATCTCCTGAATCTCCGGATTATCCGGTCTGTCCGGAATTTCCGGTCGTCTTTTCCAAAAAAGCTTATTTTTTCTCCAGATATTGGGTCGGCGTAATGCCGAAGGTGTTCTTGAAGGCCCGTGTGAAGTTGGGTGCGTCGTTGTAGGCGCACATCAGAGCGATTTCGGTGATGTTCAGCTCGGGGTGGTTGTCGAGCAGGTGGCGGGCGCGCGTCATGCGGATGGTCTGGATGAAGCTCTGGGGGGTCTCACCGGTGATGGTGGTGATGCGCTGGCGGAACTGGAAGAGACTCAGGTTCATCTTCTCAGCCACGGACTTGGCATCCAGCTTGCCGTCGTTGATGAGGCTGTTGATGGCGTTCACGCTGCGTTCGATGAACTCGCGGTCGGAGATGGTCAGCTCTTCTGAGTCCTGATCTTTACCTGGATTGGTCTGAAGCGCGTTGTCGTACTGCTGGTTCAGCTGCCGGTATTTCTCGTGGAGGTCGTTGATGTCGGTCGTCAGCTTCTCGTTGATGGCGGCCTGCCGTCGTTGACGACGGCGCATGATGTACCACACTGTCGTTCCGCCCAGGGCTAGGATGGCGGCGATGCCGATGGCCCATAGCTTGCCACGGTGCTCGTTGTGCTTCTCCAAGGCGAGGGTGTCGTTCTCGAATTCGGCGTTGTATCTCGCCAGCGACTCGGCCGACGCGTTGTTGTAAAGCGAGTCTTTTAGGTCGTTGAAGCGGTTAAGGTGAAGCTTTGCCTCGTCGGGACGGATTTCCCACAGCGACTCGTAAAGCCCACGGCGGGCATGGATCTCGTTGTAGGTGTCGTGAAGCTGCTGGCACAGGTCGGCGGCGGTGGCATAATATTTGGAAGCCTCTTCTTTCTTGTCCTGGCACAGCAGCGCCATGCCCATCTTGTTGCTGGCGATGGCGAGCGACTGCATGTCGCCGTTTGCCTTGAACTGGGGGATGGCCGCGTTCAGCACTTCTTCTGCTTCGGCATACTGGTGCAGACCCAGCAGCACGGAGGCTTTCTGCGCCAGACGCATCGCGGCTTTTCCCTCTCGGCCGTCCTGCTTGTCCAACTCATAGGCTTTCTCTATGTGGATCAGGGCTTTATCATCCTCGCCCTTCGCGTGGTAGATGTCCGAGGCCATACCCTGAAGCGTGGCCATGCGCTGGGAGTTGTTGGCTTTGCCTGCCATCTCTATCCCTTTCAGCACGTATTTCTCGGCCTCCCCGGGCTGGTTCGCACCGAGGTAGATGGCGGCGAGTGTGTTCAGCGATGAGCTGATCTTGTCGGGGTCCCCGCTCTGCTGGTCCAGCTTGTAGCATTGCTGGGCGTAGTCGGCGGCTTTCTCGTAGTCAGAAGTGCGGATATATATGACGGACAGCAGGTTCAGACAGTCGCCCTCTAGCTGGCGGTTGCCGCCCGACTTGCACAAGGGGAGGGCCTTCTCTGCATATTCGGAGGCTTTCTGGTAGTCCTGCTGGTCATGATACCATTCCCCGGCCCAGTACCATACTTCCATACGCAGGCTGTCTACCGGACTGTCCTCACCAGCTATGATGGGCTCATCGGCGAACTCCTCGTCGTTCAGAATCTTGAACAGCCGGTTGGCATTGGCGGCCGTGTTGGATTTCTCAAAACGGCTCAGGGCTTCGTCAAACCCGCTCTCCTGCCCATTTACCGACAGGCTTAGCAGCAATATTAATATAAAGGTAGTTCTTCTCATAGGCGTTTTCTGATTGTTTCCGGGCTTTCAGGGTTTTCCGGGTATTCCAGGTTATCCGGATATTCCGGGCTCTCCGGTTTTTCCGGATTCTCCGGATTTTCCGGGCTTATTTTTTCTTTTTCTTCTCCGTCCATTTCAGCACCTTGATGCTCAGCTCGAAGAGCAGGTAGAGCGGAATGGTCACGATCACCAGCGTCATCACGTCGGGCGGCGTGATAATCGCTGCAACGATCATGATGATGATAAACGCATGCTTACGGTATTTCGCCAGCATTGCGGATTCTATCACGCCCATCTTACCCAAAAAGAACGCGATGACCGGCAGCTGAAACACGAGGCCCATCACCAGCGTGAGCGACACGAACGTGCTGATATAGGAGTCAATGGTGATGTTGCTCACCACTTCTTCCGACACGCTGTAAGTCCCCAGGAACCGGAAGGAGATGGGGAAGAGCACAAAGTAGGTCAGCAGTACGCCCACGATGAAAAGCACATAAATCGTGATGGTGGTCTTCGTGGCGTAACGGCGCTCGTTGTCGTACAGGGCGGGGGAGACGAACCGGAACAGCTCGTAAAGTATGTAAGGCGATGCGAACAGCAGGCCCAGGTAGAATGAGGTGGAGATATGGGTCATGAACTGACTCGACAGCTCGGTGGCAATCATGCTCACGTGGAACTCCTCAAACTGGAAGTCCATTCCCAGCCAGCTCATCACCTGCTCCAGCCAGCGGTAGGTGCAGAAGTCCCAGTGGCTGGGGGCCAGCAGCAACTCAAACGTCAGCTCCTTGAAGCAGAATATCACCACGCCAAAACCCGTCGTCACGGCAAGAACACGGAACAACATGCGGCGCATCACCTCCAGGTGACCGCCGAACGTCATCGTCTCCTGCGAGTCGATATTCTGGCCCGATGAACTCATCACTTTAATTCCTTGCTTTCGACTTTTGTCTCATCCTGGTCGTCCAGGGGTTCTTTCATCCCCTGCTTGAAGCTGTTAACGCCCTTGCCCAGGCCGCGCATCATCTCTGGCAGTTTCTTGCCGCCGAACAGCAGCAACGCGATGCCGGCTATCACTAAAAGTTCTGTCGTACCAATCCAAAGTAAATGTAGCATACTATTAAGTAGGATTAAATAGGATTAAAAAATAACTTGCCTCACCGTCTTTCCATTGGAATGCCAGTCATGGCTGACTATCGTCTTGTCTTCTCGTCTTCATCAAAAAAACTATCGTCTTGTCTTCTCGTCTTCTTGTCTTCTCGTCTTCATCAAAAAAACTATCGTCTTGTCTTCTCGTCTTCTTGTCTTCTCGTCTTCATCAAAAAAACTATCGTCTTGTCTTCTCGTCTTCTTGTCTTCTCGTCTTCATCAAAAAAACTATCGTCTTGTCTTCTCGTCTTCTTGTCTTCTCGTCTTCATCAAAAAAACTATCGTCTTGTCTTCTCGTCTTCTTGTCTTCTCGTCTTCATCAAAAAAACTATCGTCTTGTCTTCTCGTCTTCTCGTCTTCTCGTCTTCATCAGAAAAAACGTGGCAACTTATTTTTTTACGGTTATTAATATGTTTATTTCCGACAAAGTTACACTTTTTTTGCTGAAAAATCAATTATTATAAAAAAAATCATTATTTTTGCACAAACTAATGTCTTTAATCAACAATATGGCTATGAAAGAGAATCATCAGAATGAACTAAACAGACGGGAGTTCCTCAAGCGGCTGGGCGTCACTTCGGCATCGGCTGCACTGCTCATGGGGCTCGGGCCCTTGTCGGCTTTCGGCAGCGAAGAGAGGCAGAAAATCATCGTCTCCAACGACATGACCTACCGCATCAACCGAAAGACGGGCGACAAGGTGTCGCTCCTGGGATATGGCATGATGAGACTGCCCCAGAAGAACGGACAGATTGACCAGCAGCTGGTCAACGAGGAGGTGAAATACGCGCTCGAGCATGGCGTCAACTATTTCGACACATCACCGCACTATCAGCGCGACAAGTCGGAGTCTTCGCTGGGCATTGCCCTGAAAGAAAGCGGATTCGACCGTAAGAGCTATTATATCGCCACAAAGCTCTCCAACTTCGGACAGCAGGAGTGGTCATACGAGGCTTCGGTGAACATGTACCGGAACTCATTGAAATTCCTGCAGACCGACTACATCGACTACTATCTCCTTCATGGAGTAGGGGGAGGCGGGATGCAGCAGCTGAAAAGCCGGTTTTTCGATAATGGAGTGATGGACTTCCTCATGGAGGAGAGGGCTGCCGGACGTATCCGCAACCTCGGATTCTCCTACCACGGTGATGTGGAGGTCTTTGAGTGGCTGCTCGAGAATACCGAGAAGTACGGATGGAGCTTTGCGCAGATTCAGATGAACTATGTGGACTGGAAGCATGCGAAAGACATCAACCGACGGAACACCAATGCTGAATATCTCTACGGACTGCTGGAGAAACATGATGTGCAGGGAGTCATCATGGAGCCGCTGCTCGGTGGCAGGCTCGCCAATCTTCCGGAGGTGTTCGCCAAGCCGCTCAAGCAGATGAGGCCTGACGACTCTCCGGCATCTTGGGGATTCCGATTCTGCGGTACGCATCCCAACATCCTCGTCTCTCTCAGCGGTATGACACTCATGGAGCATCTCGTCGACAATGTCAAGACGCACTCACCGCTCAACCCCTGTTCGCAGAAAGAACTGGCACTGCTTGAGGAGGTCGCTCAGAAGATGGTCACTTATCCGCTCATCCCTTGCACCGACTGCAAATACTGCATGCCGTGTCCGTATGGTGTGGATATTCCTGCTAACTTCGCGTTTTATAATAAATGTCTGAATGAGGACAAGCTGCCGCCGGCCGACAAGGGTGCTTCTGACTATAAGAAAAAACTGAAGACCTTCCAGAAAGGCTACAAAAAAGCGCTCAAGCCCAGCGAATTGGCATCTCAGTGCATGGAGTGCCGTGAGTGTGTGTCAAAATGCCCGCAGCGTATCCAGATACCAAATCAGATGACTCGACTCACAGAACTCCTCGAACGGAAGGTCTAGGATTCCGTCCGACCCGTCCGACCTGTCCGACCTGTCCGACCCGTCCGACAATAATCAAAAAAAATTGCGTCTGCCGGTATAACCCAAAACCGGCAGACGCGCCATTTCCCCCCGGCTACAAGAGTTTACCGTAAAGAAACTGCTTTTCTGACATTGCAAATATTCTTGCGAAATTACGAAAAATCAGTTCTTTTACCAAATTCTTTGATTCCGAAAGTTCGAACTCTTCGTATTTTAGGGAAAAAGTGGTTTTCTGCAAATTATTGATTAACAGGAGGTATGAAAAAAAAGTAAACTAAAAGTAAACAACTCTGCATTTTTAGGGCATAGGTTGCTCTGCATGGCTCCTTTTCATCCCTTGAATTCGTAATTCACCTTCAAGTGTTCCTCCTTAAATTGTAACCAAATTAAAATGTCCGCACGGCTCTTTAAACATTAAACTCTAAACTCTCAACTCTATCTAACTCTCAACTCTAACAATATGACCTGGGAATTTATTCTTCGTATTTTGGTGGCCGCTTTGCTTGGCGGTGCTATCGGACTGGAGCGTGAATACCGTGCCAAGGGGGCCGGATTCCGCACTCATTTCCTCGTGGCGCTCGGAAGCGCTTTGCTCATGGTGCTCTCGCAGTATGGATTCATGGAGCTGCTGAGGGCGCATTCCGATCTCAGCATACGTCTCGATCCCTCGCGTATCGCAGCACAGGTGGTGTCAGGTATCGGTTTCATCGGGGCGGGGACCATCATCTTCCAGAAACATGTGGTGAAGGGACTCACAACCGCCGCCGGAATATGGGTGGTCGGTGCCATCGGCATGGGATGTGGAGCCGGGCTATATGTACTCTCCATCGCCACCACCGTGCTGGTGTTGATAGGACTGGAAGCCATGAATTTCTTCCTCCGACGGTTTGGCACACGGGCTTTCTCCGTGCGTTTCACTGCGGAGAGCCAGCAAAACATCGATGCGGTGCTCGACCGACTGAGAAGGCTGCATGTGGAGATTGACTCCTATAAGATGGAGGATAAGCACACGTCTTCTGGCGTGCTCTATACTGTGACGATGGAAATGAAGGTGATGCGTCAGAAATTCCAGCGACGGATCCTCGACATCATGCAGGAGTTCGAGGGGGTCACCGTGGAGGAAATCGAATAAACGTCTTGTAGAGTGGGGGAGGAGAGTACTTAGCTAACACAGCTGTCCCGAAGGATGAGGATGCTTTCGGGACCCATGTTGAACAGCAGGTCGATGATGCTCAGGTTCCCTTGGAAGCCGTGTCGCTCAGCAAACACCTGGTAATAGGGTTTGCAGATGAATCGTGTGTCTTTCTCGTAAGGTATTTTGGGGCTGATCAGAAATCGTAGGTCCTCAGTCTCCGATGGGTTGATTTCGTCAGGGTCAACAAAACTGTCCGTATGCCGGATCTTGCATTGTATGCCGATTAGCTCCATGCATTTGTGGATGAGTGCCTCGTTGAAGTCCGTGAGGAACTCATATTTTTTCTCATAAAACGGTCGGAAGTCGTCCTGATAATATTCGAAGAACGGGGTGTTGAAATAGGACGACTCCAGCGCATGCCAGTGCTTGTTGCGCCAGTCGTCGTGGTCGCTGATGCGCATGTCCTTCACCCGACGGCTGCCGTCCTCCGGCTTCTCAACGGGGATGGTCAGCGCGACCGCGCCGTTCGGGGCATCTATCACGCACCGGTTCCTGTATGTCTGCTTATGGTAGCTTTCACACATCTCAACTGTCACACACCCATTTGACGCCAGTCTCGAAAACCATTGGACTGGCGGCAAATAGGCGGTGCTTAACAATGTTTGCATGTGTTTAGTTGAGAGTTGTTTAGGGTAATTTCACTTAATATCTCCCACCCACTTGAACAGGCGGTCCCATCTGTAGGTCCGCGCCTCGGGGTTGTTGTCGGGCGATACGGACAGCCAGATGAACAGCGGCTTGCCCACCACGTGGTCCTCAGGAACGAAGCCCCAGTAGCGGGAGTCCTCGGAGTTGTGGCGGTTGTCACCCATCATCCAGTAGTAGTCCATCTTGAAGGTGTACGACGTCTCTTTCTTGCCGTTGATATAGATGCCGTCACGGCGGATGTCCAGCTGGTTCCCTTCATAGGTGCGGATAGGACGCTCGTAGATGCAGATGTTGTCCATCGTCAGGTCTATCTTCTGCCCTTTGGCGGGAATCAGGATCGGGCCGTAGTTGTCGCGTGTCCAACCGTACTCGTGGTCGAGGGGATACATCCGTCCGAAGTAGCCGTCTTTGATCTCCACGATGCTGTCTATCAGGTCGGTGCGGGCCTCCAATGCGGCCTTGGCCTGGAATGTCAGCGCCATGCCACGGTTGTGGTCAAGCACCCGGCTGCGGTCCTCGTCGGAGATGCCAAGATCGGCGCATGTCTTGTCGTCAATCATCTGACCGTTCTTCGTGTATACTTTGTAGTTGAACTGGACAAGCTCGGGGAACGGCTGCTTCTTACCGTCTATGTAGATCTCTTTGTCTTTGATCTGGAAGGTCTGGCCGGGAAGGCCTACGCAGCGCTTCACGTAGTTCTCGCGGCGGTCAACCGGACGGGTCGTGATCTTGCCGAACTGGTTCTGGTTCGCTTTGATCTCTTCCTTGCCCAGATGGTATAGCTTGTTGAACTGCTCTATCTGACCTACCGTCGTCGTGTCGTTAGTCGTCAGATAGTCCTGGTATTGGGGCAACTGGCTGGCCACCTGGCAGCCGGTCTCAAAACACAGAGAGTAGAAGTCGTTGGGGTAGTTCACTGCCACCGTGTCGCCGCTCGGATAGTTGAACACCACGATGTCGCCTAGCTCTACCTTACCAAACCCTTTCGCACGGCGGTAGTCCCACTGAGGCCATTCTATATACGACTTGCAGTTGATGACGGGTATCGTGTGCTGGGTCAGCGGCATCGTAAGCGGGGTCATCGGAATCCGCGGACCGTA